>Ga0255054_10002105_pt1 | contig 11515 bp, 11 predicted proteins | sample JV7_2_23_MG_FD_188634 | JGI IMG/M metagenome (GOLD analysis project Ga0255054, IMG submission 188634) | Seawater microbial communities from Jervis Inlet, British Columbia, Canada - JV7_2_23 | ecosystem: Environmental > Aquatic > Marine > Inlet | place: Canada: British Columbia | collected... | reverse complement strand
GAGGCACAGAGAAGATTGAGAAGAACATACCTTGTACAGTTGTAGAGTCGACGAAATCGTAATGGCTCTCGGGGCCGTATATCTGAATTAAATATCTGTCTTGGCCTTGGTTTGACTGTATTATTACTTGGATTTGAAACTCCGTTGTCCCTGTTTGCCACGTTCCTTCTGGTGTATATGTCAAGGGGTTTGTAGTAGAACTGAATTTGTTTCCTCTCTCCGTGGTAACCTCGATAATGTAACTGTTCCCAACTTCATTTATTTCGGTAAAATCTAATCTGAGAGTGGTTTGTTCAGCCGCTCCGAGGAAAAGCGGAATATCTAGACGATTTGTGCTATTGAATATCCAAGCGTCCTGCAGCGTCTTGTTCATAACCCATATTCTCGTTATGTTTGACGCCAATGGTGCTCGATTAACTATGAATACATCCACTGAGGTTTCATTGTGACCATATGCGTAAACTTCTAGATTCTCCTGATTACGCTCGTTGTCTGTAATTTTGAGGTCGACGACGGCTCTGTCGTAGTAGTTGTTCACCTCGTTCACGTAGATGAAGGTCGGGAGAATCGAGGTCATCAGTATCCCCACCATGATGAGGATCCCTAGAACGGAGGCTACGCCCCTCTTCTTACGGTAGCTGCGTGTTCTCATATGCCTTGTTCTCCTTTGAGCTCTCGACCCTTACTGCGATGTTGATTCCTTTCCTGAACTCGACGGTGCCCTGAGGGACGTTAAACCTCCTGAACTCATCCGGGCTCAGGACAACACCATTAGATGAAGCATTATTGTATGGGGGATAGTAATACGACTCGTTCCCTCCCCCTGATACCTTGATCCTCGTGATGTTCACCTCAGTCTCCCCGTAGTTGAGGACCCACACCTGTATCGATGGAGCCGCTGTCATGTTCACCGCAATATTCTCGATCCTGAACCTCTCCTTGATCTTGTACACGGACTCCATGACCTCGTCGAAATAGTCCGTCCTCATCACCGTCGCTGCGCTGCCAGCGAAGCCCCAGATGCTCACCCCTATCGAGATGACCACGGCGCACATCAGGACCGAGGTGAGGACGGAGGACATCCCCCTGCGTCTATCCATGGTTTCCTCAGATCCCCCCTCCGACACTCATATTTGAGACCGCCCAGATCCCGAGAATCGAGACTATCGTGAGCAGGATCGAGTGCTTGAAGCCGGCGGAGACCCTCCCCGAGACGATCTTCCCCGTGACGAGCCCCAGGATCCATGTATGGAGCCCCAGAGGCGTGAGGAGGACCCTATACAGCGTGACTTTGGCGACGGAGACCCCCAACGTCGACATGTTCGTGAAGAACGAGAGGAACATGACGGTCGTCCCCGTGAAAAGAGCCGCCCCGATATAGGGAACGATGGTCAGGGGCATGAGGACCGCACTCTTCTCGTCCTCGAGATGCTTCGTCGACTCAGCAAAGTTAGCGAGGGTCTCTAGGCTCTCCTCTGTCCCGCCCCCCACCTCGATGGTGTCGATGAGGAGGTATATGTTCACCAGAGCGAGCCAGTTCTTGATCTTCGCCCGGAACTCCACGTAGATCTTATTCAGGGGATAGCCCCAGTGGATCTTCATGCTGATGGTCTCCAGGTACTTGCTGAACGCCCCATAATCCCGGCTGGCGAGGGCGTGGATGCACCGCTCAGGGGCGAGCCCGCTCTTCCGGGTCTCCACGAGATCCCGGAGGAAATTGTTGATCCCGTCCAATATCTTCCCCTCCCGGCCGATGTAGTACATATCCGCGATGGCCCCCGGAAGGGCAATCAGGATGAGAGCGATCGCCAAGCCCAGTGCGGCTTCAGTCCCCTCCGAGAGATTTATGAGGTCTCTCATCCAGAGGATGAGGTTATAGAGAGGAGGGAAGACCAAAAAACTCTCACTGAACGCGGGGAGCGTCAGCTGAGACCCGATCACGACGCTTACCGGGAGACACAGTGCGAAGACTTTGTATGTCTTCCAGTTTGAGATGGGATAGCTGATCTGGGATGCGTCTGCGAAAAAGATGAAGACCACCGAGAGCATAGGCAGGACAATGAACGAGAAGAGGAAGAACTGGGCCGGGGAGAGACTCATCCCCATGCCGGGGAGGGCCATCCCCACCACGAAGATGAGGAAGATTCCCAGGACCCCGAGGATGCCGATGATGGTGTAGGCCTCCATGAGCATCCCCATGTTCTCCCCCAGCGACTTGATCCTGGTGGACATGGTCCTGAACATGCTCTCCGTCTGGTTGAACAGGTAGTGGAGCGTGTCTCCACCGGTACGCACCGTCGAGGCGTAGCCCAGGAGAAGCTCCTTGTAATCCTTCATGTCTATTACCTTGGCCGCCTGCTCCATCGCCTTGACCGGGTCCACCCCCTGGGACTTGACGATGATGTCGATCCTCCCCACCTCATCCCTCATATTCGGCAGGAGATCCATATTGCGCAGCCTCAGGATGCTCTCATAAGGCGACAACCCGCCGCTCGTCATCGTGCTGATGTACATCGAGGCGTAGGGTATCTCGATCTTCAGCCCCGCGACCCTGTTGGATGCCGCAGTCTTTGGGTAAAGGACGCCTAAAACCAGGACGAGGAGCGGGATCACTAGGATCATGGGCGAAAATAGGAGGCCTCCAGAAGGCAGGAAGGGAAGCGAGGGGATCAATCCGACGAACATCAGGATGCCCATGAGAATCGAGGCGAAAAACGAGACAAGGGATACGAAGCCCAGGATGCTGAGGTAGACCTCGGGGTGGATCTTCATGTATGCGGAGTCGAGGTCCTTCTCGAACCCTGGGATGATGGTGAAGAGGCCTTTGCCCAGCCATCCGAAATTGGAGTAGCAGAAATCACGGATGTTCACTTCTCTCCCTCCGATAACGGGTTGAGAGGAGACTCCTGTTCAATGGTCTCGTGCTGCATTATATCCTGGGGAAGGATAATATCGTTCTCTTCTCTCGTTATAGGATGGGGAATGTTGCCTTCTTCTTTCCCCTCTTCGACGATGGATGTTCTCCCCTTTTTCTTCCTCTGCCTCTTTTTCTTTGAGCTACGGGGCTTCGGTTCCTCTTTCTGGTCGGAGTAGAACTCGAGGATCTTCTCCGCCACTTCTTTCTGATCCCTTATTCCTTTCTCCACTATCTCGTGGAGGAACTTCTGTCTGACCTCCAGCTCCTCGAGGAGGGCCATCTTCGTCTTGCCGGTGATGAGGGCGACCCTCTCCAGGAGGACGCTGTTCTCGAACCAGGTATCGAAAGTGTCGGTCCGGGGGTTCCAGACTGCCACCTCGCGGTATTGCTCGTACTCCTCGATCTCCCATATGGTCCTGATCCTCCTCCCGAAGTTCAGGCCGTTCCGGGGCTTCGGGAGCTCCACCCTCTGGATGTGGAGGGCGTTATTCATCAATGGAATGTAGACCTTGGATACGTTCATGGGGGGCGACGTCAATCTCTTGATGACGTTGGTGAGGCTGTCGGCGTGCATCGTGCAGAGGCCGCCGTGGCCTGTTGCGAGAGCCTGGAACAGGGTGAAGGCCTCCTCGCCCCTGATCTCACCGACTATGATGTAATCCGGTCTGTACCTGAGGCTCACCTTGACGAGGTCGAAGATGGAGATCGATGAAGCCGCGGTGTCCCCGAACTGGAAGCTCTGCCTGCTGTGGAGCTGGGTCCAGTTGGGGAGGGGCGGGCTCAACTCGGGGACCTCCTCCACGGTCACGATCTTGTCGTTCCTAGACATCAGGCTCAGCAGGCCGTTGAGCATGCTCGTCTTCCCGGCCCCGGTTCCTCCGACGATCATGAAGCTCATCTTATGCTCCAGGATGAGCCAGAAGTAGGCCGCGATCTTCGCGTCGATGGTGCCGAGGTCTATGAGGTCGGCGATGCTGAAGGGGTCCGCCTTGAACTTCCGTATGCAAAAAGTGCTCCCCTTCATGGAGACCTCGTTCATGAATGTCGCGGCAATTCTGTGTTTCTCCGGGAGCATCCCGTCGAACATGGGCGTCGCGCTCGATATGTGCTTCAAGCTCCTGTGAGCGAGCTTCACGATGAAATCGTTAGCCGTCTGTTCGTCCAGAAACGTCACGTTGGAGGGGATGCTCTCGTACTTCCTGTGCCAAATGTAGACGGGGGTGTTCAGCCCGTTGTTGCTGATGTCCTCGATGTTGGGGTCGAGCATTATTGCGTGGAGGGGGCCGTAACCAGCTATGTTCCTCACGGCGTAGTAGAATATCTTGTTCCAACCGCCCTTCGTGTGACCCCCCAGTGCACGGTAATACTTCTCGGCGATGATCTCTGCCTGCTCCTGGACGTATTCGGAGGGGGTCAGGCTGTCATCCTTGGGGGGCTCCATCTCCTTGGAGAGTATCCCCATGATCTTGTTGTATGAATCCTCCTCCCCCTCGCTCATGGGGCTCTCTTCGACGAAATAATACAATCCCGCCCCCAGGGAACGGGATTTCACTATCTTGATGCGGGCGAAGGGCTTATGGACATAGTAATCCTCGACGATCTTGAAGCCTCTCTTCAACTTATCTATGTGCACGCCCTCGTTGGGGCCAGGCTGAGGCTTCTCCTTCCTCTTGAATACTTTGTCCAGTAAACCCAATGGGAACCCGCCGATTTTTGAATAAAAAAAAGGTGTGGAAGCCTAAACGAGCTCTACCAGTTTGATGTAATCCATGCCACCCGCGCTATGGACTTTGATGTTTACTGTAGTTCCAGAGCTTAAGGTTGTAAAAGGTTTATCTGCGTCAATGTATATTTCTATAGCAGCGGTTGCACCGCTTGTAATAGCAAACGTTGTAGACATATTTGTATTCCATTCAGCATCAACCCAGCCTGTGTCATATTGATCAACTTCTATATCGTTGATAAAAACACCAATCAAGTTTGCGGTTGCGGTGCCTGTGTTTTTCAGTTTCATTACTATAGTCCAATTCCCTCCAGGCGCAGTAATTGTGGCAAGTGTCGATTGGATTTCAACTTTTTCGAACTTGGTGTACTGGCCGGCGATCCCGCCCATCCAGTAGGCTACTGCGACTGAGACTGTGATTGCGACGGCTACTAGTATCACGGTGGCGATTACAGGGCTCACAGCTTTCCTATTACCTATCTTTCTCGTTCTAATCCTCTCCTATCCGGATTAGCTAAACCTCGCTTAATCTCTAATAAAGGAATTATGAATCTATACGTTTTTATCAGCTATCTATACAAAAGGGATGATAATAACAATACATTCCTAAGATAAGTCTATAAAACAGGTTATTATCATATAGAACCCTGTAAAGTATCTCTGATCCATATTAACCTCAAAAAGCCATATACAGGAAAGGGAATAGAAGGGGACCCTAGATTTTATCCACTTATTTCTTGGAACGGCGGAATCTATCACCGTTTTTCCCGTTCTTTTTCTTATTCTTTTTACCACTCTTCTTGACGGATTTGCCCAGTTTTCCGGGTAGACCCTTGATTATTGCTTCCCGTTTCACATAAGCGACCGAAGAGATGCAGAGCCCCACAAACCCGACCGCCCAATAGATGAACGGTGGCCTGATCATCGTCAGATAAATGCCCGTGATCTGGTCAAAGGCCGTGAGGGGGATGACCTCGAACTCGAGGATTCCGCTCTGAGAGCTCTCGTAGGTGAACCCATCGCCATACCTGGAGAGGGCATTCCAGATCCCCGTCTCCGGGGGAGAGAACGTGAAGGAGTACGTGCCGTCACCGGCCACGGACACCTTCTCGGAGAAGCTCGCAGTGGCCGATACCAGCGTGACCTCAACCTGCATTCCTGGGACCATGGGTTCAACGGAACCGGAGACCATGAGGGGTTTGCCCTTCTTGACGATGATGTCGCTGAGGGACCCGGAAACCTGAGTCCTCTGGCTGCTCGCCAGGAAGGTTAAGACATTGCTCTCCGCCGGAATGGAAATGTTATCCCCGTCAAAATAGGCTTGGACGCTCCAATCCCCCAGCACGGGGGGTTTAAAGGTTAGGCTGAATGCTCCGTCTTCTCCGGTTACAATATCGAAGTTCTCGACATAGTCTCCGTTCGTGATATTTACGTGAAGAGGAGACGACTCGAGGGTGGTGACGCCACTTATCATGGCGTCCTGATTGCCTATTAGGGTCATGTCGGCGATGCTGCAGGATATTGTCGCGGTCTTCTTCACATAGAAGCCGGACCCCGTGGAGCCAACATTATCGAATTCGTCCTCAGCGTAGACGATGTACTCCACAAAGTCCCCCGCCCAGTAGTTCTCTAGAGTGACCTCATATCCAACTACAGTCGATCTAAGATCTTCCATGAACCAGTTCTCTCCATCATTTGTGTAATTGATCCAGACTCTTTCAATATCCGCCTCGTCATCGATAGTTACTTTGATCTCTGTGTCGTCGTCCTCGATCACTAGCTCGGGAGGATCCACGAGGGTAAGTTCGGGAGGGGAGAAGTCGGTCTGAACGATGAAGTCCACGGTCCCCTTTCCGTATTCTGCTATTAGCACGATGTAATAGAATATGTTATTTCCAGATTCTCCACCCGGGGAATAGTACGTGAACTCGAGGGGGTCGCCCTTGAACTCCCCGCTGTCCATGGCTAGGATGTTTCTGTCCCCCCTGCTCGAGGCGTTGTATCCCCCATATTCCCCGGAGAACGCTGTGAAATAGTCTCCGAAGGGCACCCCAACGTCGTAAAGGTCATATCCGAATCCTGACTCCGGGTTTGCCATGGCGTAGAGACGGACCTCGTACATATCGAGGGTACTTGGGACATCCACCATCACCCGGATCTGGGGGGAGGAAGTGTTGACCTCGTACGCCCAAGCAGTGTTCCACACTTCATCCTCCCCTTTCCTACCTTCGAGTTTTTGGTCGTACCAGTCGTTGACATCAATATGCTCGATGAGCATGAATATAGCGGGCAGTGGTTCACTATCGTCCTCGCTGTCTCTGCCGTCGTACCTGATCTCGAAAGTGTACTCCCCCGACGAAGATGGCACGAAATACTGATGACGCACATTGTTCATGAAAGCCTGCTCAGGTAATCCCGCGGACTCAGTGTGGGTCGTATCTGGGTCATCACTTGGAACGGGCACGTTGGGGAGATACGTGTAAATGTCGTAGTCGGTCACGGGGGCTGTGTCGTTGATCACGAAATCTCCAACGAGAAAGACGTGGTATTTATGGTCGCGTATCAGGTCGTACTCGAGGAAACATGAGTTCCACTCTTGATTGGGACCAATCTCGATGGTGTCGTCTCCATCGTTGATGAAGACGGGATCGACTGGTTTTGGCGCTTTGAAAAACGGGGCGGTGCTAGCTGGAATCCAATCGTTCCTAGCTAAAACGTTGATAGACAGTAAACTTAGGGTCAGCATCAGAGTCAACAAGGCCGTCAATAGTGTTTTAGGGGGGCTCGATTTGCCTCCCTTTTTAGAAATATTCACAGATTAGCCTCCGAAGTCGGATTACGGGTCGATGAGAACTAATAAAGGGGTTATGTAGCTCGCGTTTGTACCTGAATAACTAACTTGTAAACTGTACGTCTTGTCCGTAGTAAAATGAGTTGAATCTGATGGATGGCGGTGTGGAGCTCCTTGGCGATGCGTGGACGTCTCGGGTAATCACTTATATAGCGATTATCGGTTTATGAGATGGTATCCCAGGATGGGGTTATATGAAGGCCTCTGAGAAGATCTGGTGGACAAAGCTCGCTGCAGCAGTTGGCGTGGCCATAATCACCTTGGTATTGCAGGTTTTCTTCAATCTCGCGGGCCAGACCACGTTTATGCTTGGGGTGATAATCTATCTGGGGCTGTCAGACCTCCTCTCCAGCATGAACGGTGTCGAGAGGGGGCGTGGACTGAAGATAGGCGTGGGTGCCTTCTTCTTCACGTGGATAACGTCGTGGGTTTTCTTCTTCACCATCATCCAGACGATGGGCTAGGAAGATTTTTCGGTGTCCAGGCGGTACTGGACAAAGTCTGACCAGGCCATGAAGTAGCCCACGTCGAACTGGGAGTGGACGTCCCCTTTGACGTAGTCCCTGAATTCCTTCTTGTACCTGTTCATGTTCTTTTTGTCGAAGGGGGCCCTGTTGAGGAAGTCCCGGACGTCCCCGGTGCGGATGCTCACTAGGATGCCCTCCAGTGCCTTGGTGTAGCCGTCCTGGAACTCGGTGTCCCCGAACCGCTTGTCCCTGATGGATTTTATCGCCTTGTCGGCGTCCACGAACCTCCTGTCCTTGAGGTTCTCGAAGAATGAGACTATGTCGTCTCTCGCTTTATTTGTGGACATTAATCCTTTCTTCCTTTTCCTAGTAATCTTCGTCTCCCTCCACGCCTCTCTCTGTGATCCTGAACGGGGTCTCCCCTTCCGGGAGGAAGGGGCTCACCACAAGCTTGGCGATCCTCAAATTGCTTCGTCCTTTCCGCAGGAATACCCTGGTGTGGCACGTGTGGCCCATGATGTGCCCCCCGACGGGCTTGACCACCTTCGCGAAGAACGCGTCGGGCTGGGCCATCACCTGGTTGGTGACCGCGACGGCGGTGTTGAACGCCCTGGAGAGCCTGATGAGCTTGTGCAGGTGCTTGTTGAGCTCCTGCTGCCTCGGGGCCAGCATCTCCCGGCCCAGGTACTCGCTCCTGAAGTGGCTCGTGACGCTGTCCACCACGATGAGGCGTATATTATTCTCCTTGATGACCTCGTCGGCGTTCTCCAGGAGCACCGTCTGGTGGTTCGATGTGTACGCCTCTGCGAAGATGATCTTCCGCAACGCCTCGTCGGGGTCGAGGTTGAACTTGGGGGCCATCTGGATGATCCTCTCGGGGCGGAACGTGTTCTCGGTGTCGATGTAGAGGGCACCCCCCTCGAGACCCCCCTGCTCGTAGGGGAGCTGAACCGTGAGACAGAGCTGCTGACATATCTGGGACTTTCCCGTCCCGAACTCGCCGTAGAACTCCGTGATGGACTGGGACTCGATGCCCCCGCCGAGGAGGTAGTCGAGGCTGGTGCACCCCGTGGTGAGGTGTCTGATGTTGCTCCTGATCTTGACCAGCTCGTCCCCCCGGACGAATGTGATGGCCATGGACTTCCTGGCGGAGTTGATGACCTTCTCGGCGGTGGTCTCCCCGATCCCGGCTGAGACCATCTCATGGATGGTAGCGGTGGCCACGGCCTCGACTGTTCTGAATCCGATCTCCCTGAGCTTGGATGCAGTGGCGGGGCCCACACCCGGGAGGTCCTCCAGGGTCTGGTACTTCGCCTTGTAGTACTCCATCTGCTCCGAGGCCATGTGATCCAAGTTGGTTAGTTTCCAGATGTTATTTAAACTCCCTGATTACGAGCCGGTTTTCTGAGATTCTATCGGCTCCTAGCTATGGATTTTCTGTACCTGGTTTGGGAGGGATGGGGGCCTCATCCTGATCCTCGGGGTCCTTTTCCAGCACGATATACCCCTCGTAGTCGCAGTCCCTGCAGCTGTAGGTAGGAGGGAACATGCCGTATGACTCCTTGGGGTAAATCTTGGTGCTCATGCAGCTTGGACAGAACTTGAGTTGAGGTTTCTGGTGCTTGACCTCTTTCAGTATATCGAAGAACCCTCTCAGGTGTTCCACTTATTGGACCTCGATATTCTCCAGGGGGAAGCCCATCCCAACCAGCACTTCCTTTACGATCGCCCTGTGGTCGCCCTGCAGGAGGATCTGCTCGTTCTTGGCGGAGCCCCCGCAGGCGCATTTCGACTTCAGGGTGGCCGCGAGTTTGTTCAGGCGTACCTCCTTAGAATCTATACCGTCGATGACGGTGTATTTCTTTCCCCATTTCCGAAGCTCGATCCGAATCCGTATCCGCTGGGCCTCCTTGCTCATCTCCTCACAAACGCAGAGATCTGTCGGCAGGCCACAGACGGGGCAAATTTCCGCCATTACTATTCCATGAAACATCCTGGGTACTAAAGCTTTCCCCTGAAGGGGAATTCGGAGTGTTAAGTGAAGTTCTGGAGGAGAGAGAAGGCGCTGAGGGCGTCTGCAGCGTCCAGGACGATGACTGTGTTGGTGGAGCAGCTGATGAACTCGACGATGTTGATCTCCCTGCTCGCGAGGAGGTTGGTGATGAATGCGACGAATCCCGGTGTGGTCTCGACCCTGTCCGGGCTGATGAGGATGAGGGCGACCAAGTTCCTGGTCTCATGGGCATAGTCGGGAATCTCTGTCTTGAGCATCGTCTGGTCGAGCATGTAGACGTAGCTGTCTGTGAGGTAGGCCGTGACGATGTAGGGGATGTCCAGCATCTCGGGGGAGATGATGACTGAGATCTTGTCTTGGAGCCTCACGACGGACTCTCTCAGGATGCTCCGGATCTTCTCCTCCTGGAGTCCTGTCTCGGATTCCAGTTCCTCGCTCACCCGGATGATGGCCGCTTTGACGGCCTCGAGGCTCCCCTCCCCGATCTCGGACTGGAGCATCCGGGCTAGAGCTGAATAATTGACTATCCTCATCTTCAGTGCGTCCAGGAGGGAGGGCCTCATCCTGATGGTCTCCCTGACGACCTGGGCCACCGATTTTGTCCCATCTGCGCTATCTCTGGGCATATCTGCAACACCCATGTCGTAAAATATATAGCTTTGCCCCGGTGCTAACTCCCATTCCAAGATTGGAGTTGCATGCACAATGGTCAAGAAGAAAGTCGTTCTAGCCTACTCCGGCGGCCTGGACACATCCATGATGTTGAAGTGGATCCAGGAGGAGTACGGGATGGACGTCATCAGCTGCATCCTGGACGTGGGGCAGCAGACGGATCTCAAGTTGGTGGAGGAGAAGGCCTGGAGCCTCGGAGTCCTCAACCACTACACATTCGACGGGAAGGAGGAGTTCGCGAGGGATTACGTCTTCCCGGCCGTGAAGGCCAACGCCCTCTACATGGGCACTTACCCCGTGAGCAGCAGCCTCAGCAGGCCCCTCATCGCGAAGAAGGTGGTGGAGGTGGCGGAGATGGAGGACGCGGATGCGGTGGCCCACGGATGCACGGGGAAGGGGAACGACCAGGTCAGGTTCGACCTCACATTCAAGGCGCTGAACCCCGGCCTCCAGATCATCGCCCCAGTCAGGGAGTGGAAGTTCGACAGGAACGGCCAGATCGAGTGGGCCAAGGAGCACGGGATCCCTATTCCCGTGACTGTGGACAGCCCCTACAGCGTCGACCAGAACCTTTGGGGGAGGAGCATCGAGGGGGGAATCCTGGAGCATCCCGACCAGATGGTTCCCGACGAGGGTGTCTGGGAGTGGACCGTCGACGTCGAGGACGCCCCCGATGTGCCCGAGTACGTGAAGATCGGTTTCCACAAGGGGGTGCCCTCCAGCATCGATGGGGAGGACACCGGCCCCGTTGAGATCCTCCAGTTGCTCAACAAGAAGGGCGGAGAGCACGGGATTGGGAGGATCGAGCACATGGAGGACCGCGTGGTCGGCCTGAAGACCCGGGAGACCTACGAGATCCCCGCCGCCGAGA
>Ga0255054_10002104_pt1 | contig 11516 bp, 6 predicted proteins | sample JV7_2_23_MG_FD_188634 | JGI IMG/M metagenome (GOLD analysis project Ga0255054, IMG submission 188634) | Seawater microbial communities from Jervis Inlet, British Columbia, Canada - JV7_2_23 | ecosystem: Environmental > Aquatic > Marine > Inlet | place: Canada: British Columbia | collected... | reverse complement strand
CACGCGGCGTTGCTGGGTCAGGGTTTCCCCCATTGCCCAAAATTCCCGACTGCTGCCTCCCGCAGGAGTCTGGACCGTGTCTCAGTTCCAGTGTGGCTGATCATCCTCTCAGACCAGCTACCCATCGGAGCCTTGGTGAGCCTTTACCTCACCAACAAGCTAATGGGACGCGGACTCATCAGTAGGCGATAGCTTTCAAGAAGAGGCCACCTTTTTCCGCAGGACCCGAGGGCCCCGTGGTCTTATCCGGTATTAGCCCCAGTTTCCCGGAGTTGTCCCAGACCTACAGGTAGATTACCCACGCGTTACTCACCCGTGCGCCGCTTTACTCACCGCCCGAAGGCGGCTTTCTCGCACGACTTGCATGTCTTAAGCACGCCGCCAGCGTTCGTTCTGAGCCAGGATCAAACTCTCCAGTTTGAACTTGGCCGAAGCGGATCGCGTAGCGAACCGCTCCGTTGTTCGGATGCGGCCTCCGGTGTGTACCGCGTCAGGGCGGAGCACTCCCGAGACCGCGAATTGCGTGATTCGGACCCGTCACCGTCTGTGCGGGCCGCGAGGACCCGCCAGACCGCACGCTATTCGGTTTTCAAAGACCAAACGAAACCCGCAGGAGCTTGTTCGGAACTCCCCGAGCGCAACAGCGATTGTGATTGGAAGGGAGTACACCACCACCCGCCCAACCAGTAAGGAGAATTTACGAAGCAATTTCACGGGCGTCAAGAGGCAGCAGAGTGGGCGAGCCCGAGCGGACGGCGGCCTCGCCCGCTTCGCGCGGCTCCTCCCCCCCTCTAATGCAGCTCCACCCGGACGTAGCGCCGCTTTCCCGCCCGCAGCAGGAAGGTACCCGCCCGCAACCGGCTGGTCGGGTCCGTCACCGGTTCCCCATCCAGCCGAACCGCCCCCTGGGTGACCAGCCGGCGGGCCTCCCCGTTGGACCTGATGCCGAACGCCTTCCGGAGCACTTCGAGGAGACCCGCATCCCCCTGGGGACCAAGAGGCAGCGAAAGCTCGGGGACCTCGTCGGGAACCTCTCGGTCTTGAACCACTTTCCGGAAGTGTGCCGCCGCCTGTTGCGCATCCGACGTCCCGTGGAAGCGCTCCACCACACGGAAGGCCAGGGTCTGCTTGAGGACCAAGGGGTCTCCCTCTCCCGCCCGAACCGCCTCACATGGCTGCGCCAGGTCGTCCCAGCGACCGAATCCCAGCACGCGGATGTACTCGAGCATCAGCTCGTCGGAGATGCTCATGGTACGCCCGTAGATCTCCTCGGGGCGATCGGTGATCCCGATGGTGTTGCCGAGGCTCTTCGACATCTTCTCACGGCCGTCGGTACCCACCAGCAGCGGGTGGGTGATCACGGCCTGAGGCCGGTGCCCGTAGGCCCGCTGGATCTCGCGAGCGACGAGGAGGTTGAAGGTCTGATCGGTCCCGCCGAGCTCCACGTCGGCGTGTAGCGCCACGGAATCGTAGGCCTGGAGGAGCGGATACAGGATCTCGTGGAGCGAGATCGGCTCACCGCTGGCGTAGCGCTTGGCGAAATCGTCCCTCTCGAGCATGCGCGCCACGGTGTAAGTGGAACAGAGCCGAACGAACTCCGCGGGACGCATCTCGTTCGTCCACTCGCTGTTGTAACGGATCTCGGCCCGATCCACGTCGAGGATCAGCCGCACCTGGTCGACGTAGGTGGCGGCGTTCCGACGCACCGTCTCCTCGTCGAGCGGCGGGCGCGTCTTCTTCTTGCCGGTCGGGTCGCCGATGCGGGCGGTGAAATCCCCCACCAGGAAGATCACGGTGTGGCCGAGGGTCTGGAACCGCCGCAGCTTCTCCAGCACGATGGTGTGACCCAGATGGAGATCCGGAGCCGAGGGATCCAGACCCAGCTTGGCGCGGAGAGGCCTGCCTCTCTCGATCGCTTCCGCGAGCGTGAGCCGCAGCTCTTCCTCGCCGACGAAGCCCTCGGCTCCCTCGCGAATGATCTCGAGCTGACGCTCGACCTCCGTACTGATCTCACTCATCGAAGCCTCTCCCGGACCCGGTGCAAGCGGCGCTCCGTCGCGACGCCATCCACTACCCGGTCGTGGGGCTCTCGTGGTACCTCGTCCACCAGCTGGAACTCGAAGCCCACACCCAGGGCGAGCGCCCCCCCTTCTCCGGTCGCACCCAGCACCCGATCGAAGTGTCCCCCTCCCCGTCCCAGTCGACCACCCCGGAGATCGAAGGCCACGCCCGGCACGAGCAGCAGGTCCTCGGCTCCGAGCGCCACGCTCTCCTGCCCCGGCGGCGGAACCAGCACACCGTAGCGCTCCGGGATGAGGTCCTCCCACCGCCGGCAGGGGGCGAACTCCAGCCGGCTTCGGCCGACCATCCGGGGCCAGAGGAGAACCTTTCCGCTCGCCCGGGCGATCTCGTACAGGGGACGCGTCGGAAGCTCGTCCGGAAGGGCTGCGTAGAGAACCACTCGCCCTCGCTCGCGGAACTCGGGCGCTTCCGCCAGTCGCTCCGCGACCCACTGGCCCGCGGCCCGGACCTCATCGGACTCGAGCAGCCGACGCCTCGCCGCTATCAGATCCCGCAGTTGCCGCTTCCGGGCCCGGATCTTCAGTGGGTCGTCGGTGCCGTTTCGGCGATGGCTGTTTCGACCAGGGTGATCAACTCCTGGAGGTGATCAGAGCGGACGGCGTCCCCCTGGGAAGTGGAGCCCGAAGCATCGCGCAGCGAAATCAAGTGGTTCGCGATGTTGAGGGAGGTGAGAACCGCGATGTCCACCGTGTCGACGGTACCGGTCCGATCCCGCACCTTCGCCATGGTCTCGTCCACGAGCTCGGCGGCGCGGCGGATCGTCGAGGGGTCGGAATCACTCCGGATCCGGTACTCCTGGCCCAGGATTTCGACGGGAACCGTGCGCTTGGTCACCGAGCCACCTCAGTCGGACGAGGACGCGCCGAACTGGGCATCCAGTTGATCGAGCTGAGCGATCAGATCATCGATGCGCTTCGCGGCGTCCTGACGACTCTGGTTCGTCTCCAGGATCTGATCGTCGAGAGATCGGATGCGGGAGTCGCGCTCGCCCAACTCCTCACGGAGCGACGTGTTCTCGGTCTGGAGAACTCGATATTTCTCCACGAGGCTCCGCACCAGGCGATCGAGCCGCTCGAAGCTCCGCACCTTGCTCGTCTTCGATTCGGAGTCGGGAATGGCTTCACCCCCTGTCGCAGAGGACATCCTACCTGTACCGACGGAGACGAGTCAAGGCTGTCGCCGATGTAGCCGGAGAATCGAGCACCGGGGGCGCACCCTCGCGACGGGCCTCCCGCAAGCCTAGACCCTCCGGGGGGGCGGCGGCCGCTCGAGAGAGACGATCGACCCGATGTCTGCTCCAGCCCGGGCTAGCGCGCGTCGAACTTCGGCAAGAGCGAATGCCCCATCAGGTAGGTGTCGATCGCGTGGGCGGCCTCGCGCCCGGCGTCGATGGCGCTGACCACCAGCGACGCACCCAGTGTCGTGTCGCCGGCAGCGAAGACGCCCTCCTCACTGGTCATGTGCTCGTCCACGACCACGCTACCCCGCTGATCGAGCTTCAGCCCCAGGCTCTCGACGAGTCCCCCGTGGACCACGTGCAGGAACCCCATCGACAGCAACACGAGATCCACCGGCATCTTGAACTCGGTGCCGGGGATCTCCTTCATCTCCGAGCCCCTGGCCCCGCTGGCCCATTGGACCTCGACCCCCTGCAGTTGGTTCGCCCGAACGCTCTTGCCGGACAGCCTCTTGGTCAAGACGCCCCACCGTCGCTGGCATCCCTCCTCGTGCGAAGTGGAGGTCCGCAAGATCTGGGGCCACATCGGCCAAGGAGTGGTCGGATTGTGGCTCTCGGGGGGCTCCGGCAGGATCTCCAACTGGTGGACCTCCCTGGCTCCTTGCCGGAGCGACGTGCCGACACAATCGCTTCCCGTGTCGCCACCACCGATGACCACTACGATCTTGCCCTGGGCGGAGATCTGGTCGGTCGGCACCAGAGGCGGATCCCCTGCGATCACGCGGTTTTGCTGCGTGAGGAAATCCATGGCGTAGTGGACGTTGTCAAAGGCGGCGCCCAGAACGTTCAGGCCTCGCGGCTCGCCCGCACCCATCGCCAGCAGGATTGCGTCGAAGTTCCTCCGCAGATAACGCTCCGAGAGATCCTCCCCCACCACGACGCCGGTCTCGAACTTCACCCCTTCCGCATCGAGCTGGCGGAGGCGACGATCGATCACCCACTTCTCCAGTTTGAAGTCCGGGATCCCGTAGCGAAGCAGGCCTCCGATCCGATCATCCTTCTCGAACACCACGACGTCGTGTCCAACACGAGCCAGTTGCTGAGCTGCCGCCAGACCGGCAGGCCCCGACCCCACGATCGCCACCCGCTTGTTGGTCCGCAGCGGCGACGGCTGGGGCTTCACCCAACCCTCTTCGAATGCGCGCTCGGCGATCTGGTACTCGATGTGCTTGATCAGCACCGGGGCGTCATTGATGCTCAGCGTGCATGCCGGCTCACACGGCGCCGGACACACCCGGCCGGTGATCTCGGGAAAGTTGTTGGTGGAATGGAGGTTCTCGCTCGCCTCGCGCCACTTGTCTCGATACACGAGATCGTTGAACTCGGGAATGCGGTTGTGCACGGGGCACCCGGTGTGGCAGAAGGGGATCCCGCAGTCCATGCAGCGCGACGCCTGCCGCACGAGCGTCTCTTCCGGGTGCGGAACGTCCACTTCAGAGAAGTCCTCGACCCGCTCGACCACCGGGCGATGGGCGATATCCTCGCGCTGATGCTCGAGGAATCCCTCCGGCTTAGCCATACACCTCCTCCGTAGCGGGGGTGAACGAGTCCCGTGTCTCCTCGCGCTCGCGCTGCCGCTCGAGCGCCTCGCGGTAATCGATTGGCATCACCTTCACGAACTTGCCTGCCATCTCGTCCCAGTTGTCCAGTATGCGCTGGGCCTGCTCGCTCCCCGTCCACCGCTGATGACTCGAGATCAGGGAATGCAGCAGGGCTTCGTCTTCCTCCTGCCAGAGAGACTCGAGGTCCACCATGTCCAGGTTGCAGAGGGTGTCGAACAGCTGGTGTTCGTCCAACACGTAGGCGACGCCACCGCTCATTCCGGCCGCGAAGTTCCGCCCCGTCCTTCCGATCACCACCACCGTCCCGCCGGTCATGTACTCGCAGCCGTGATCCCCCAGGCCTTCGACCACCGCCACCACCCCGCTGTTCCGCACTGCGAAGCGCTCGCCGGCCACGCCATTGATGAACGCCTCCCCCGACGTGGCACCGTACAAGAGCGTATTGCCGACGATGATGTTCTCGTGCGCGGCAAAGCGCGCACCGGGCGGGGTCTGGACCACGATACGCCCCCCGGACAGCCCCTTGCCGACGTAATCATTCGAATCGCCGATCAGCCGGAGGGTCACTCCCGGAGCGAGGAAGGCTCCAAAGCTCTGCCCCGCCGAGCCGGTCAGGGTCACTTCGATCGTCTGGTCCGGAAGTCCTTCCGCGCCATGACGTTGCACGATCCGGTTGCTCAGAATCGCGCCCACCGCGCGGTGGATGTTCTTGATCCGCCCTTCGAACTCGACGGGCCGACCGCTCTCGATCGCCTCCTGTGTCTTTTCCAGGATCTGCCAGTCGAGATGCGATTGAAGCGTATCCGTCTGCGGTCGCACGCGGCGGATCGCCCGGCCGTCCGACGCATCCGGCTGCCAGAGCACCGCCGAGAAGTCGAGCCCGCGCGCCTTCCAGTGGTCAATGGCCTTGCGGATGTGCAGGCTGCCCACGCGCCCCACCATTTCGTCGAACCTGCGAAAGCCCAGCTGCGCCATGATCTGGCGCACCTCTTCGGCCACGAACAGCATGTAGCGCTCCAGATTCTCCGGCTCGCCGGCGAATCTCTCGCGTAGCGCCGGATTCTGGGTCGCGACTCCGACGGGACAGGTGCCCAGATGACACTTCCGCATCAAGATGCATCCCTGCGTCACCAGAGCCGCCGTCCCGAAGCCGAATCGCTCCGCCCCCAGCAATGCCCCGACCACGACGTCCCGCCCAGTCCGGAGCTGGCCGTCCACCTGGACCAGGATCCGGTCGCGCAAGCCGTTCAGCACCAAGGTCTGCTGAGTCTCGGCCAGGCCGATCTCCCAGGGGATCCCCGCGTGCTTGATCGACGAGAGCGGGCTGGCTCCGGTGCCGCCGTCGTGACCGCTGATCAGCACCTCGTCGGCGTTCCCCTTCGCGACACCCGCGGCCACCGTGCCCACTCCCACCTCGGACACCAGCTTCACCGACACCTTCACTCCGGGGTTGCTGCACTTGAGGTCGTAGATGAGCTGGGCCAGATCCTCGATCGAGTAGATGTCGTGATGCGGCGGAGGTGAGATCAGCGTGACTCCCGGCGTCGAGTACCGGAGCCTGGCGATCTCCTCGGTCACCTTGTGGCCGGGCAGCTGTCCGCCTTCTCCTGGCTTGGCCCCCTGCGCCATTTTGATCTGGAGCGTCTTCGCGTGGGCCAGGTACTCCATGGTCACCCCGAACCGGGCACTGGCCACCTGCTTGATCGCCGAATTCTTCGAGTCACCGTTGGGCAACGGCTGGTAGCGCTCCGGGTCCTCTCCGCCTTCGCCGGTGTTGCTCATGGCGCCCAGACGGTTCATGGCGATCGCCACGGACTCGTGCGCCTCCTTGCTGATCGACCCGTGCGACATGGCACCGGTGCAGAAGCGCTTGACGATCTCGCTCCTGGGCTCGACCTCTTCGAGTGGCACGGGTTCCGCCGTCGCGAACTCGAACAGCCCTCGCAGCGTGCACAGCTCCCGCGACTGATCGTTGACGAGTCCGGCGTACTCCGCATACGCACCGGGATCGTTGGCGCGCACAGCGTGCTGAAGACGGGCGATGGTCCGCTCATTCCACAGATGGCGCTCACCGTCCAGCCGGAGGTGGTACTCTCCCCCGAAGTCCATCTCGATCGCTCCCGCCGGCCGCTGCCCGAACGCGCTCGCGTGACGGGTCAGGGCCTCGCGGGCGATGACTTCGAGATCCGCACCCCCGATCCGGGACGTCGTGCGCTCGAAATAGGCATCCACCACGCTGCGGTCCAGACCGACGGCTTCGAACAGCTGGGCCCCGCGGTAGCTGCGCAGCGTCGAGATGCCCATCTTGGACATCGTCTTCAGAATGCCCTTCTTCACCGCAGTCACGTACTGGTCGCAGAGTTCGACGGGGTCGGTCACGCCAGGGAACTCACCTTCCCCGTAGAGCATGTGAATGGCCTCGAAGGCCAGATAGGGGTTGACCGCGTTCGCCCCGTAGCCGCAGAGCAGGCAGAAGTGCATGACCTCCCGCGGCTCCCCGCTCTCGACGACCAGTCCCGCCTGGGTCCGCAGGCCCCGCTTCAACAACCCGTGATGCAATGCAGCCGTCGCCAGCAGGCTGGGTATCGGCGCGCGCTTCTCCGAAACCTCGCGATCACTGACGATCAGCAGCGACGCACCACCCAGGACAGCCCCCTCCGCCGCGTCGATCATCGCATCGATCCCGCGCCGCAGCGATCCGCCGGGATCATCCGCGTCCGCGTCGAACAGCGCACCCACCGTCGCCACCTGGAACTCGTCCCGTTTCACCGCGCGCAGGCGTTCGACGTCGTCGTTGGTCAAGATCGGGTGCGGAAGCGTCAACTGCCGGCAGTGCTCGGGCGTCTCGTCCAGCAGATTGCGCCGCTTGCCGATGAACGTGACCAGCGACATCACCAACCCCTCGCGCAGCGGATCGATGGGCGGGCTCGTCACCTGCGCAAACAGCTGCTTGAAGTAGTTGAATAGCGGCTTGGGCCTGTCCGAGAGGACGGCCAGCGGTGTATCCGTACCCATCGAGCCCACCGGCTCCTGGCCGTTGAAAGCCATCGGAACCAGGATCATCTGGAGCTCTTCGCGGGTGTAGCCGAAAGCGCGAAGCCGCTGGGCAATCGTCTCAGGGTCGCTCTCCACCGCACGCGAGACACCGAACAGCCCGCGAAGCTCGATCTGATTCCTCTCGAGCCAGCGACGATACGGCTTCTGGCGCGCGATCTTTCCCTTCACCTCGTTGTCGACGACGATGCGGCCCTGCTCGGTATCGACCAGGAACATCTTCCCGGGCTGCAGGCGCCCCTTGGACTGAATTCGGTCCACCGGGAAATCGATGACTCCCGCCTCGCTGGCCAGCACCATCAACCCGTCGCTGGTGACGACGTACCGAGCCGGTCGAAGCCCGTTCCGGTCGAGGGTACCCCCCACCAGCCGGCCATCGGTGAACACCATGGCCGCCGGACCGTCCCAGGGCTCCATGATCGCCGCGTGGTACTCGTAGAAGGCCCGCTTGTCGGTGCTGATGTGGTAGCTCGGTCCGAACGCCTCCGGAATCAGCATCATCATCGCATGGGGGAGCGATCGGCCGGCCATCAAGAGAAGCTCCAGGACGTTGTCGAAGCACGCCGAATCGCTCGCCCCCGGCGTGATGATCGGGTACAGGTCGCGGAGATCATCGCCGAGCAGCGAGCTGGACATCTGAGCCTCGCGCCCCCGCATCCGGTTCTTGTTGCCGCTCAGCGTGCTGATCTCGCCGTTGTGCGCGAGCAGCCGAAACGGCTGGGCCAGACGCCAGTTGGGGAACGTGTTGGTGCTGTACCGCTGGTGAACCAGCGCCAGCGCCGAGACGATCCGGCTTTCGGATAGATCCGGATAGTAGGCAAACAACTGTGGGGCCAGGAACATCCCCTTGTACACCAGGGTTCGGCAGGACATCGAGTTCAGGTAGAAATCCTCGGCCTGCTCCCCGAAATGCTCCGCCACCAGCCTCTCCGCCCGCTTGCGGGCCAGGTAGAGCTGACGCTCCAGCTCGATGCCTTCCAGGCCGACCCCGTCGATGAAGACCTGCCGCACCACCGGCTCGGCCTCCCGCGCGAGCTCCCCCAGGCACGAGCTGTCGGTCGGCACGTCCCGCCAGCCCAGAACCTTGAGGCCAAGATGATCGATCGCCCGATTCAGAAGGTCCTCGCAGCGCCCGCGAAAACCCGCATCCCGCGGGCCGAACACCATCGCGACCCCATAGCGGTTCGGATCGGGCAGCCTGAAACGCAGCCGCCTCACTTCCTCGGCGAAGAACTCGTGCGGGATCTGGAAGAGGATGCCCGCTCCGTCGCCCGTCGATTCATCACTGCCCGCGGCCCCGCGATGCATGAGGTTGAGCAGCACCTCGTTGCCGTACTCGATGATGGAGTGATCGCGCCGACCCGAGATGTTGGCGACGGCCCCGATGCCGCACGCGTCGTGCTCCCACTGCGGATCGTACAGTCCGCGCTTTCCCGGCGTCCCACTCATGCAATCCTCACTGGGCCTGCCTCCGCGACCCCTACCGCTCAAAGTAGCAGATCACCTTCTGCTCTACGGCGTCGGCGCTGAGCTTGGCGAGCGCTCCGTCCGCCGTGGAGTTACGCGGATCGATCACCTTCACTCCGTCCTTCCATTTCTCCGCTGACGGAACCAGATCGAGGAGAATGCTCGGCGATTCCTCGAAGAACTCGGTGCGGATGTAGTTCTCACCCTGTTTCGGGAACAACGCGAGGTAGAGCATGTCCATCTCGACCAGCTCGCTCAGGAAATGGGTACCCAGCGAGACATCGGGAACCAGGTCCTCGCGCATCGCAACGATCTCGCAGAGGACCGAGACGCGATTGATGTCCGCGAAGGAGACCGGGATCCCCAGCGAGGGAGAGCTGGTTCCCCAACGCCCGGGGCCGAGCAGCATGATGGTTCCCGCTCCCCTCGCCGCCGTCGCGTCGTTGATGTCACCGATCAGCCTCGCGACTTCGTGGCGTTGCTGGATCGGCAGATGTCCGTAGACCTCCGGCACCACGTAGATGAACAGATCCACGTCGATCAGACGGCTCTGACCGATGACCGCACCGCGCGCCTCGATGATCCGCGCGTCCTCCTCGATCTCCACACTCGGGAGCGCGGCGGCCTCCGTTCCTTTCACTTGAAGCGTACGGCACTGCAGGAGATTGATCTTGTACTCTTCGGCGCCAAAGAAGTTCGCGGTGAACTCGATATCCACGGGGCGGGAGTAGGCGCTCTGGAGCGTCGCGAGGATCTCCCGCATGTCCTCCACGAACTTCGTCTCGGCGAGCACGCTGTCGAAGGTCAGCACCCAGGCGGCCTTGCTTCGATGCCGTGCCTGGGAAGCATCCCGCGAGGCGACCATTTCCAGCGGCAGCCCTGGATGCGCGGTCACCAGGTCGGTGAAATGGCCCGAGACGAGCTGGTTTGCCTCGAGATCCAGATAATCGACACGCTGCTGGGCGTGGTCGCGGACCTCGTCGAAGTTCGCTTCGGGGCGTCTCTTCGGCGCGTTCAGGGCCACGATCCGGGTGTAGTCGTCGTCCGACCGGTCGACCGCTCGGGTTCCCAGCCCAAAGACGAGCCGCACCACCCCGGCCTTCGGTTCGATGTACTCGCTCCAGGCATAGGGATTGAAGGAGAAGCCGACCCCGGCCATGTCGGGGAAGAAATCCCTTTCGTGCATCTCGCCGGAGACCCGCATCACCAGCAGCGCCATCTGCTCGTCCCGATCCAAGAGGCGGCGCTGCGCCCGGTATCGAAGCGCCTTCTCGCTCATGGTGCTGGCGTAGATCGCGCGCACGGCGGCCAGAAAATCGTCCAGCCTCTTCTCGCGGGAGCCCTGATTGGCGCAGAATACGCTCTCGTATTTCCCGGCGAATGAATTGCCGAAGTTGTCCTCGAGAAGCGAGCTCGATCGGACGATGATCGGCGATTGCCCGAAGTAGTCGAGCATGTTCTCGATCTGTTTGACGATGTAGTCGGGGAGCCGTCCGGTCAGGATGTTCTGCCGGGCCTGATCTGCGCCGTCCAGGAAGGTGTCCGGATTCCGCTGGTTCTGTCGCACCCACCAGACGCCGTTGCGGACCAGATAGGTGTAGAACACGTCCGATCCGACGAAGAAGGAGTCGTGTGGCTCGAAGATCTCGGCAGGGCGTTCGCTCTGCTGGCTCAGAATGGCTCTGGCGAGCAGCATTCCCAAACTCTTCCCGCCGACCAGCCCGGTTCCGATCATGCGCTTCCGGACTTTCACGATGTCCTCGAGGGTGAGGTAGCGCTCCGCGAGTTGGAGCATCCCCTCTTCGCGCGATATCACCATGCGCATGATCCGATCCAACAGCGGCTTCCCCGCCTCCGGCTGGGCATCGCCGCTCCGGATCGACTCGAGCAGTTCCTCCGCCTGAATGAAGGCCCTCTCCCAGGAGCCGGCGCTGATTTCCGGATCGAGCCCCCCGCCCCATTTCCCGGAGGTCAGAACCTCGGAAGAAACGGCGCTGGAGGTGACGGGCTTGAACTCCTGCTCCTTCCACACATGAAGCATGTCCATGGTGGGTGAGTATCGATGCTGAACCTTGAGCGGGCGGACATAGAGCGTCCCGTCGTGACGGTATACG
>Ga0255054_10002099_pt1 | contig 11531 bp, 10 predicted proteins | sample JV7_2_23_MG_FD_188634 | JGI IMG/M metagenome (GOLD analysis project Ga0255054, IMG submission 188634) | Seawater microbial communities from Jervis Inlet, British Columbia, Canada - JV7_2_23 | ecosystem: Environmental > Aquatic > Marine > Inlet | place: Canada: British Columbia | collected... | reverse complement strand
GTGCTTTTGCTTGGCGTAACGCGGTACGCAAAGAACCGGCAGCGTTAGTACCGCCACCGCCTGCGTCGCGAACAGCCTGCGCCGATGCTGAAGAAGCAGAAGCGCGCAGCTTACGTTGTTCGGGGGCAATGTTCTGGGCGTCACGCTCGTGCCGTTGGGCCAGAGCCGAGAACTGTTTGCGCTCTGCTCCGAGAGACTCGATCTGCGAACGCAATCGTCCGGAATCAGGACTCAGGTTAATCAGTCGCTCGGCTAGTTTCGCGTCCGCATGGAGTTGATCCGGCGCCTGGAACAGGAAAGATTCCTTGAGGATTTCCGACGCGCCAATTTTCGTTTTGGCCGAGCGCTTCCCGTCCGTAGACGTGGTTTTCTTTCTGTCACCTCTTGCTGACATAAGTTAAAGCACTTCCTTGTGCGTAGAGCTGTCCATAGTGATTATCCCATTCTACATAGGCATTACGGGGCTGTCATCAAGCGTCGAGATCGAGATCATCCTCAGCGGGAGGACCTTCTAAACACTTCTCCTTCTCAGGAGCGAGCTGCTGACAAACAATCAGTTGTCCGGTGATAATACCACGAAGCAGTGACTTCCCGGACACAATCGCTTCAAGCATATTGTTCGGGGTCTTATTCGTGGGGTCATCCAGATACGCGAGTACCTGCTGCGCAGTCCCTTGAACCTGTTCTTGTTTTGCAATTGGCGCGAGTTTCATTCTTGGCTCCCTGTGGATGAGGGGCTATATTACCACAGGGATACCAAAGACCTCAACGCCTATGCGGTCGTGTCTCGTCATCAGAGCCGCCGCCACTGCCCACTTTTCCCTGCGGGCTTTTGTCACGCCTTATCCATAACACTGCGGCTACGATTACTACGACTACGAAAATTCCTGCTAGTACTTCCATTGTGGTGCTCCTATAGCAAGCCTTGCTCGGCTGTTAAAGTTACTCGTTGGGTATCCAGCAGTATTGTACCACCAGAATCTGAATAAAAGTTGGTATCTATGACACATGTCTTGGTACCTTCCGTTGCCCGCGATACACCAAAGACACGATCGGACGTGCACGCCAAGACACCAGAACCAGCATCTGTGCTGAGCGTGCCCGAGATAACAACACGCTGGATCCAGACCTCCGAGTTGAGGCCACTGTCAAGCCAAGTCTCATATGCCGCGCCATAGCTACCTGTATTGTCCGAATCATACAAGCCACCATCACTGCTCACCTTGACGTTGGCGTGACAAGTGCCAACAGTCCTCTGATTAGGGATCGACTTCGTGGGGGCGACAGTTACTGACGGCCCGCTAACAGCAGCCCTGATAGCCAGCTGTAACATCTTCAGGCTCATAAGTCTGTCGCTACGTATTCCCACGTAGTGGCAGTCATCTTCTGGATCACTGCTGTCTGGAACGCTGCGAGTGTGCGCGTCCCGGTAGCACCGTCGGTCCCGGTCAACGTGTCAGTGGTGATGGCGATGGACACGGTTACTGTGCCGCTATTCTTGACAGCGATCATCGTACCTATCGGGAACGCGACAGACGCATTTGCCGGGATGGTGAACGTCTGTGCAGCGGTAGAGGTTGCCTTGTGCCACGTCGTACCGGCGTCAGTAAGCGCGAACGTAGCACTGGAGTTAGCAGTGATGATCTCCGATATCTCAGGATTCATCAGGAAGCCGTCCCTGCGAACCTGGGTGAAGAACTCCAAGATCAAGTCGGTGGTGTTGACACCACCTATGGTAGCGTCGGTACCGTCGTGCTCGATGTAGAGGTAGTCAGTACCGCCCGGGTCATAGAACCGATGGCTTCCGAAGTTCATGAAGTGGATGTTGAACGCGTCGGTGACGCCGTCGACGATCAGGTTAGCCGCGTCGAAATACATAGTGGCGTCGGTGCCTGTACCGAACTCAATCTTCTCGTTATCAGCCAAGACTAACGGTGCCCCGAAGCCAGCCTCGAGTTGGATAGTGCCGAGTGCGTTGTCGTACGTAAGAACGTAGTTGTCCTGCCCGACGCCTACCGTCTGATCTGCATCGAAAACGTAGCTGCCGAGCGTCGCGGTCGTCAGAGATGTAGCTGTAAGCCCAGTAAAGAACTCCAAGACCAGAGCGCCAGTGTTGACGCCTCCGATGTAGGCGTTAGTACCGTTGTGCTCAAGGTATATGTAGTCGGTGTCGCCCGCGTCGTAAACCCGGAACACACCACCGGCTTTTACATACGTGTTGGCGTTGAATGTCGCACCTTGGTTTGTAGTGAGGGCGCCCGCTCCCGATACGCTGAAGCTGGTTGAGCCGTTTACTTGCAGGCCACCGTCGGCGCGCAGCAGTCCGGGTGTGAACACTCCTGATACGAAATCGCTCGCGTTGTTGAGGCGTAGCCACGAATCAGAACCGAGGAATGCTTCTTTACCGTCAAGCCAGATAGCTTGCTGAGTGATCTTCGACTGGTTGGTCAGCGGAGCGGTGCCCGCGCCCGTGAAAATCCAGTCGCCTGACACCGTCTCGGCGGCAGTGAGGTCTGCGATCTCGGCCGGTAGATCGTCGGCGACTATCGCGCGGCCGGAGTACAACCCGGTAACCCCGTCAGGAGTCGCAAGGAAGAAGTTCGCTGTGTCGGCCGCAGTGTCGACATCAGTGAGTTCGATCAGTTCAGAAACTCCGCCACCACCACCAGAACCGCCCGCAGATGTCGATGGGAACGAACCGCGCAGATCTGTGTTCAGTTGTTCAGTGTAAGTGCCGCCGCCGCCTGCCTGGTAGCGCATGGTCAAGCGTGAGATCAGGAACCCAACACCGGAGTAGTTCGCCGGGATGTCATAGACCGCTGTACCGTCAGCATCAAGTTGCGCGGCCGCTGAATTTGTATAACTGCTGGTTGGCAGGTTCACCATCAGCTGGCAGTCGCCAGAGTCTTCGGATACGACACCCCAGATCACGACGTTGAAATACTTGTTCGCTAGCGACACGCCTGCCGAATCCAAGGTTATACCCGTCAGATCGCCGCTCCGGACGAAGGGTGTAACCGAATCATTGACGACCATGACCTCTGATCCAGTCGCTGTATCGAACGATGGCCAAGCATGCTCGTGCAGCTGGAGGACGGTTCCTGAACTGACAGCCACATCAAACTGCGCTGCGCCAGCTGTGGCGGTCGCTAAGGCCCCGCTTACCCAACCAGCCGGCCGAGAGCGGATCCAGAAGTTGAGATGCGCTAAGTGGCCGGTCTCGTCATTGTGCGCATGGTCAGTCCACGCGTGCACTTTATAGAGGCCGTCGGTTTGCGCGCTTGCTGCCGATTGACATAGGACAGTAGCAACTGGCGCATGCTCAGCGGAGGGCCAGCTCGAGGTCGATGCTGCCAACAGACCAGTTGATTCAAGCACGTAGACGAAATTGATCTGCGGGGAAGTATCCGTGCCAGCAGTGAGCGCTTGAGTAGCGGCCGGTGTGCAGTCGACTGTCACGACCCCAGAAGTAAAGAAGACTCTTACGTCCCCAGTACCGCTTTTCTCCATGGACAGTGTAATAACTGTGCCGTTGCTCGCTACGGTGATTGCTGGTGAGTCCAACGCGGCACCAACAAGCAAATGATCCATATCGACACGGTCAGTTGTAAGGAGTCCATTGATCGTCGCGGCAGTTATTTCCGTGTCGAAGTTATATGCTGTCGCGCCAGAGAAGTTGACTGCTGTGGTATTCACGTAGGCGAAGTTGAAGTCCGTGCTGTCGTGCTGCATCGACATATAGTCAGTATCGCCAGAGTCATAAATACGCACGTCCATGCCGTCATAGATATGGAAGCCTTGCCCCCCAGCTACACCTGATACTCCGAACTGGCTACCATCCCATTGGAGAGTAACGTCGGCGCCTGTGCCAAACGTAGCCCAGTTACCATCTTCCCAGTTAATGTCGGAGCCATTAGTGTCGAGGCTTCCGCCAAGTTGGGGTGTCGAATCCTCCACCACATTGACAAGATAATCCTGGAGGTCAGTGATCTGCGATTCTGTGATCGTAAGATCTACGTTGACCCAATCAATGCCGTCGAACTTCAGATACTGACTACCGGATACACCGGCGATCGATGTGTCGTCGAGGCCGGCGAGTGTCGTTATGCCGAGAACTGGTGCGGTGGGGGGAACGACCGAGCCTTTCGACTTGACGGTGGGCACTGGCGAGCCGCCAACTTCACTGATGGTCGCGAACTTTTGTTTGATTTCGAGGCCGATGAGGCCGGAGGCTTCGAGTTCCTCGAGAGTTACGAAGCGTTCCTTCGGAGCGCCGCTGTCGCCCTCGTACATACGGAGGTGCTCTTTGATACCCTCGGCCCACAAGCGTAACGAGTCATCGCCGACCTTCGGCGCATCGACGTTAGGGAGCCTGCGTCGCTTGATCCGATCTGCAACGGAGCGGGACATGTGCTACCCCTCCGCTAGGTCAAAGACTGTTTCGCCTATGGCGACGCCGGACACGACGTCAGAACCAACGAGCTCAATCTCGAAGATGTTGGATGAGAAACCGCCGGGAAGCCGGAAGGGTTCGCCGTCTGCGACTGTCTCCGTATGCTTCAGCACCATAGCGTCTTCTATTTTGGCGTAGAGTTTGAACACGACGTCGACATACGTCTCCGCCTCCACTAACGCAGCCCCCAGATTAGTAGGGTAGGGTAACCGGAGCTGTCCGGATTTCCACGTGTACTCTTTGTTCGTGCTGCCGCCTTCCCACTCATAAATGGCCGCGCCATCCGTGTAGTAAAGCGTGTCCGTGAGGATGTCCAGAAACACGTTCACAGCGATGTCGTCGCCGGTCGAAAGACCGATCGTTGGATCGTCTGGGCTGAATACGATATATCCTGGCATTACATTGGGGTGCTCGACTCGGCGGTTGCCGTAATCTTATAGGAAACGGAGAGATCATTATACCCCGCTTTCCTAAATGTGATCTGCACCGTGAGAGACGCGCCTGACAACTCTATCATCGGCTCCGCAGACTCCCAGATTTGTTCATTCCTGCAATCGGCCTGCACACCGTACTTTTGGTTAATCGTTGGGCCGAAGAACGAGCCATCAACGAACGGCTCCCAAATAAGATCCTTCGAGCCACCGGGGGCGCCTGTGAAAGTCTCGTCTGTCACTGTTATGCGGATCTGATCCGGCTCTGTGTTGAGATTGAAGGCGTCTACGCTGGCCGCTGCTGACGAGCCATCATCTACGCTGCTGCCGCTGAAGCGTCCAACGACGTTGATGATCGCGTCGCCAGAGACCCACGTGACATACATGTCTGTTTCGGACACCGCTGAAGCTGTCCCTGGGCCCGAGGGTATCGAGTAGTCTGCGACCGATGCACCGGCTGTGGCACCATCGGCTGTGGTGTACGTGGGCGAGAAGCTGAGCAAGGTACTTGCTAACTGAGTTTCTGGGTACTTGACAGCTAGCGCCAAGATCGCTGTTGACTGAGTGTGCGTGTGTCTAAGTGTCCAAGTTACTCCGTCAGGGCTCGTATAAATGACGCCCTTGCCTGTGGACGTGTTGATGCCGTAGGCGATGAAGCCAAAGCCCTGAGTGATCGTATCACCCTGATCGTATTTGATACCGGACATCGTGACGTTCGCTGCTTTGGCAGTTGATGGCGATGACCAGTTGCCGATTGTTGCAGCAAAGTCGTTACCGGCGCAAGTGACCATCCGGAAGTCGTTAGAGATCGCCACCCAAGAATCATTCGCGTAGACGATGCCAACGCAATTGTATGTTGCGATGGCGCCTACGGAAGATCCGGATGCTCCCTCATGTGCCGTGTATGCGATCTCCATGTCCGTGTCGTAGTCGCCGATGCTGACGATCGCACCGTCGCCGGAGGCGAGTACTTTGGTACCGGTCGCGGAGACATATGCGATCGCGAGCGAGGTCCAAGTGTTCCATGCCGGGTTGGCGCTGAGGTCCGGACTGCGTAGCAACTCATTGACCCCAGAAAGACCAGCGTACATGTACAGCGCTTCCTCCGGGGCGGTTACGATGCCTATGATGTCGGCTGTGGAAAGGACGCCGCCGTCAACAGTTGCAGTGGTCCAAGTCGCCCCATCAGCTGATACTTGCAGTGAGAGGTTATCACCGCCAGCGACGAACGTGTCGTATTGCGGATGCCAAGCGATAGCGTTGAGGCCCTTGAGCAACGCGAACGAGTGAAAGTGCGTACGGTTGGTCCATGTTATACCGTTGTCGTCAGACGTACAGATGTTCGGAGTGCTCGGGTTGGTAGATGCACCGGCGCCATTATTGCTAACCGCGACCCAGCGGTCCAAAGACCCCGAGTACACTGCGTCGGCGGGAGTGATCTCGTCAGTGTTAGCCTTGCCAACACCGGAGTATGAATCCCAGTCGATGACGTCGAGTTGTGAACTAACTGCGTAGGCTAAGTCTGTGCCGCCGTTGTCGAAGTCAGAGAACCCTATAGCGATCGTGCTGTAATCCTGAAGCGGATTGATTACAAAAGTCTCACCAGCAAGCAACGCACCGGCTGCTGTGAGCGCAGCCGCTGGTACAGTGCACGTAATTGTCTCAGCCTCGGTGATACTGTACTCGGCGCGAGCGCTGAGTGTGATTGTAACCAGGGTGGAGCTTGTACGTACAACGTCTTCAACCGGGATATTCGGCAAGACCGCATCATTCCACCCGGTGAAATATATGCCGTCCGAGAGCAGCCCGTTAATTATGGCTTGGCGCTGTGCGTTAAACGTAGCGCCTGCGTCGCGCCATGTATCGCTTGTGAGCGTGAGCAGTATCGTGCGGCCGCCGGCGACTATGTGTGTTTCGTTCGGGGTATCGTCCTCAGCCAAGACGGTTCCCGTCAAAACGACAGTAGCTGGCGGCTGGGTGACGTTGTCCGGACCATCATAGAACCCGAAGTATTTGTCATCGTGGATCTCGCCGACCATCGTAGTCGGGTCATACGCCGCCCACTCCGCTTTACCGACATAGTCTGCAGTAATGAGCTTCGCGCCGTTGACGCTGATCTCCACCAGTCCATCAGGAGACGCGTACATGATGCGGTCCTCAGTAGAAGCGATTGACTCCTTACTTACGCATGCTTGATTGAGTTTGTATGGTCGGGCGTTAGCGTTACGTGGGTGCGAACCAGTCAGAATATATGGAACACCTTCCGTGAGAATAGCCACAGAGTTGCCGATCGCGGCCATGCCGACTATTTCATAGTCGATTGCCTGATCGTACTCCGGTGGCCATGCGTGTGGGAAGTACGGCTCGCACATATGGATGTTCTTGCCCTCGAACCCGACCATCATGCCGTTGGGCATGGACGTAATGCCCTCCATATCGGCGGGTGGCACAAACCATGTAGTTGTGCCGAGGACCTCACCGAGGTTCTCGGCCAACACGCTGTCTGTGGTACTCGTAGCGACGGCGATCACTTTGACAAATTGGTACTCAGTACCAGCCTGTGTCGAGTTCGTACGATAGATGTTGATCGCTGTGATGTCGCGGAAGTGCGTAGAGGGCGCCTGCAGACCGGTGATGCTTATGGTGTCCCCATCTAGCGAAGCGATCGCCGCGGAAGGTGGGGAAGGTGCGCCTTCCTCTCCGAGAGCAGATACGTATGTGTACACGTACGATCTATCCTCGAGGATGTCATTGTCGGATCCCGCGCGATCGACGTCATAGAAAAAGCCGCCGAGCATCGCCGGGAAGTCGGCGGTACCATCGGCGCTCGCCAAGAACGTACCGTTGGCTACTTGGAAGAATGTGGAGGCGTCGACGGTAACTTCGACGGGCGCCGTCCAATCGTCTTCGAAATAGTCGTCGGCGGTAACTGTAGCGTAAATCAGCCCCTGCGAGTAATCAGTGCGGGTAATACGGATCACGTCGCCGACGCGAAGCAGATGCCCGGTAATGGTCGCCTTGATTCCGTCAGGTATACGCCAGCCGGTTGCGTCGAGGGTCTGAGTCGACCCGTTATTACTCATTGCGGTCCAGAAATCAGTAGCGCTCTTGTCGTTCGCTGCAGTTACCGCGAACGCACCGGTGCCTGTAGCCGAGCCGAGGAGAACCGTATCTGCATCAATAACCTCAGTGACTTTTACCGAGTCCCCGGGCTGCAAATCAAACGCTACTTGGTCACTGGCAGCAATAGGGTTCCATTGCTCGTCAGCGGTGCCGGTGCCAGGGTAGACGACCATGTTGGCGAATACCACTTCCAGAGACTTGGTTGTGAGACTGCCTGATACAGCACGACGCCTGCCCGACTCCACAGTCTCTGGCAGCGCTGTGCCTGTGGCTGTGGGCGCGATAGTAGGCGCCGGTATGCCGAGCCGACGGTATGTCGCCGGGTATGGTCCGGATCCGGATGCAGCGATCGTCCGGTACGTCATCTTCGGGATGCCGTCGCCGGTGTAATAGATGCGCTCCAGGTCGTCGCCTTTGACAGTGCCGCGTGCTACGTCAACGTAGTTGTTCCACTCGAACCAAATTGGGCTACCGTCGTTGTTGTAACGATGGACTGTGCGGTTGTAATAGAGGTTGTTGATCGCGACGCCCGCGTCAACATCAACCCAAGGCTCGAGATCTCCAGATCCAAGCTGAGCATTTACGGCTGTTTGGCCTTCGCCCTCTGGGAGTTTTAACGCGGAGTGGCCCGGGCGAATGCCTTTGAACCGCGATACTCTAAAGCCCGCCATAACTCATCGTGTCCTTGGGTTGACCGAAGTCAGACTGGGCACGAGACTTGGCCGCATCTATCCCGTTAACAAACTGGGCAGAGTACATAGCCGCCAAGCTGGCGTCGGACCAATCCTTCCCGGGTTGCTTCATGAGCTGATATAAGACGCCGGCTTTGAGAGTTTCCTCGAATTCGTAATACAAGAAGTCAGGCAGCGTGTCGGCCATCAGTGTGAAGACCGGCGCGATTACTGAGCGGATCAAGAAGGCAGTTGTCACGGTCGCTGCGACTTGCGGAGTCACTACTGCTGCGGCGTCGTTGCCATGTGTCCAAGCGAGCGGAGTTGACCCGACCTCAGTCTGCCAATTCGGGTTCGCCCGATCGAGCTCGTCGCGAGTCTTAAAGGGGACGTCCGTGTCCCATGCGTCGCCACCCGAATCGTACTGGATTGTGTCAACCCGCTTGACGACACACTTGGCTGGTATGTCGGTGCCTGCCACAGGAGTTTCAAGCGCGAGCTGATTCAGCGTCCAGTCGAGTCCATTATCATATGTGTACTTCCACGCCTCTGACTCCCAGAAGAACTGGCGTAGGACACGGAAGACAGCAGCATTCAGTATTGGCGTTGGTACGCCAGGAAGCTCCAACCGGATTTCGGGTGTAAGGGTCGAGATGGCAACGGCCATTATGGCGCTCCCGGCGGCTGGTTCTGTTCAGGACTGACGCGATCGTCAGCCTGTAGTTTCAATCCAAGCGCTTGCAAGAAGTTGGTCCACAACTCCTGCCGGTAGTCAGTCGGCATCGTGTGCCGGCCTTCCTTCGTAAGCGCTCGATAGGTCACATACGTATAGTACGCTTCCAAGTATTCATCGGCCAGCGGTATCGTGTCCCCTACTACAGTCATGGCTGTGGGAATAGCCGAGTACTGCACATTAGCGTACGCTTGCGCGCTCGCCGGCGGATACACGTAGAACGCTGTCTTGTCGCGCGGGTCGTGACAATAGTGCTCGAAGAAGTCAGCCGAGGCGGCTATTGCTTTGATCGTAGTGTCGTACTCCCAGTTCGTAACGTAGGAGTCCAGTGCGTCCTTTTCTACCTGACGCACAGCCCCCTCGATCGTAGTGCCGTCAGCTTCACTGACGTTGTTCAGCACTTTGACGAACTTAATACCCCCTGTCGGTAATGCTTGCTTTGCGATCACGTTAGTGATCGAGATTATCGACGTAACAAGGTTTGCCTCGGGTACGAACGTAACGATTTGGCGTGAAGCTGCGTTGACGTAGTCAATCAGCTCAGCGTCTGTCCAGCGGTAGCTTGCGGCAACCTCGTCATGAATCGTATATCGAACTTCATCGATTACGTTTTGTACCGTAGCTGACATTCCTTACTCCGCTAGATCAATATTCTCCTGCAGTCGCTGATAGGCATTGGATATTTCCGTTGCCGTTGGGCGGCGCAGATCTGGTGACATCTCTGCCACGACCTTGTTAACCTTCGGCGAAAGATCGCTTTTCAGGTCTTCGGGGTCATCACGAGTCAGAATCTTCAGAAGTGCTCCATCGAGCGCGACCAAGAACTGAGCTTCCGTGTCTTCAGCCTTATTGTCGCTCTTTTCGACCGGGGCTGCATCGACCGCGGGCGCTTTCGCGTCGGCGTCTGTACAGAGCTTGATTCCCCGAGCCAAGCACTCCTCAGTCAGCCCTTTCGCTTCCGGTACCCATGTGGGAACGTCGGCTTCAAAGACTGGAGAGTGGCCTGTGAGCGAGATTATTTGCTGATCGTACGGGGATTTCATCATTGGCATGACATATTCCTCTTGTTATAAAAGATCCCCCCGGGCGAACCCGGGGGGGATATTACGGTGACGAATCCTAAGACTCGTAGTTGATGGTGTTGTACTCAGGATCTGCGTACAACATCAGGATCGAGCCGGCGCCGGTTGTCGGTACTGCGCCAACAGCCGTCCATTCGAGCAAGACTGGACGATCTGCAGCAACAACCTTGTAACCCAAGAGGTTACCGAGCAACTCAGAGTCAGCCGCTGCCTGTGCATCCGTGGCCGCGAGGTAGCGGTTATCATCGGTTGCATCGCCGAGCTCAAGAGAGTCGGAGGTTCCCGAGTTAAACACCGTGCCGACGGACAGATAACCGCCCATAGCCGTTGCACCCAGAGGCAGGCGGAAGACTTCTACGCCTACGCCAGTGGTAGCGACGATTACATCAGCAAAGTCGAAGGAGGCAAACGCCGTGAGGGCGAAGCCGCGAGTTTGTGCAGGACCTACTGCTAGAGTAGTCATATCTTATCTCCCCTAAATCGCAGTATCGCAGCGAATGACGCCAAAATCTTCGTCAGTGCTGTCGATATTTGAATGGAAGACCGGCTTCAAGAAGCCGAACAGTTTGCCGACACTGATACCTTGCTGGTTGTCGTAGTCGAAGCCTTTCTCGACCCACTCCGGAGCACCGATATCCGCCATGCCCATTGCTTGGGCGCCGGCGAACAAGCAGGCTTGTCCGTCAACCGTCGAGCCCGAACCCCACTTAGCACCAGAAGCGGCACCAGCGGTGTTGTAGACGTGACGATATTCGTGAATCATGAGGCCGTCAACCATGACCGTATCGGTTCCCTTGAACAATTCGTTGCTTCCGCCACGAACGCCAGCGTTCCGTACGTTTGCCAGGTAGTCAGGATCTTGACGCAGTTTAGCCATGCCTTTCGGAGTCATGAACACGTGGTAGAACTCTTGTCCACCCGGGCCCTTGATACCGCGAACATACTTGTCTTTGGCATACGCCTTCAGCTCAACCATCATAGCCCAAGAAGGCGTATCAGCGGCAGCTACTGATGCCGTTGCGCCAGCAACGAGACCGG
>Ga0255054_10002098_pt1 | contig 11534 bp, 13 predicted proteins | sample JV7_2_23_MG_FD_188634 | JGI IMG/M metagenome (GOLD analysis project Ga0255054, IMG submission 188634) | Seawater microbial communities from Jervis Inlet, British Columbia, Canada - JV7_2_23 | ecosystem: Environmental > Aquatic > Marine > Inlet | place: Canada: British Columbia | collected... | reverse complement strand
AACTTATGATGAACCTATAGATCTTGAGATTGTTACAAAGAAAATTTGTGATATCATGCAAATGTATACGCAACATGCAGGTGTTAGACCGTTTGGTGTTTCGATATTATTTGGTGGAATAGATAAGACTGGTGCACGTGTTTTTGGAACACATCCAAGTGGTACATATAGAAGTTATAAAGCAGCTGCTCTCGGAGCTGGAAGAGAAACAGTTATGCCAATTCTTAAAGAAGAATATCGAGATGACCTGAATTTAGACGAAAGCATAAAGTTAGCAATAAAATGCTTGACAAAAGCTTTAGAAGAAAGACAATTGTCAACCAGAATAAAGATAGCAGTAATTCCAAAGAAAACAGGAAAAATGGAAATGTTCTCTGTAAAGAAAGTAGAAAATTATCTGAAAGAGCTGGGTTTGAGCAAGTGACAATTTAATGAGTGAGAAGTACACCATAGCGCGGTTGACAAAAGATAAAGCACATTTTGAAATTCTAGTGAAACCACAAAATGCTCTAAGTTATCGCAACGGAAAACTTTCTGCAATAAGCACTGTTCTAGTGACCGATCAAGTTTTTTCTGATGCAAACAAAGGTAAGAAAGCGTCAGAAGAACAAATGCGAACAGCTTTTGAGACAATTGATCCACTCAAAATAGCTGACATAATTCTCAAGAAAGGAACCCTTCAACTAACAACTGAGCAAAGACGGAAGATGGTAGACGATAAAAGAAAACAAGTAATCGATTTCATATCTCGTCAAGCCGTTGATCCTAAAACTAGTCTACCTCATCCACCTATGAGAATAGAAAACGCTATGGAACAAATCAGATACCTTATAGATCCATATAAACCCGTGGAGGAGCAGGCTAGAGATATTATAAAGTTACTTAGGCCTATATTGCCTTTAAAAATTGAACAAATATCTGTTAGTGTGACTATTCCTGTACAATACGCTGCAAGAGCTTATGGATCAATAAAGAATTTTGGAGAATTAAGATCCGAAGAATGGCGAGCAGATGGTTCATGGTGTGGAATTATCGAACTTTCTGCTGGAGCATATTCTTCTTTCCTAAATAAGTTAGGAAACATCACAAAAGGAAATGGAGAAACAAAAATAATTAAATAAAAAAATTTGAATTGAGGTTAGTATTTATATGCCAACATTTTTTGAAAATAAACAATTAGTAATACCTGGCGATTTACTTGCTGAAGGTGAGTATTTTGCTGGAAATAATACATACAAAGAAGAAAATAAAATATATGCTTCAAGAATCGGCCTTGCGGACGTTGCTAATAAGAGAGTAAACATTGTTGCCTTGAGAGCCTTTTACTTCCCAAAACCTGGAGATGTAGTTATTGGAACCGTTAAAGAAGTTGGGTTTAGTGGCTGGACAATAAACATAAAATCGCCTTATACCGCTATTCTGAGAGCTTCAGATGTGTTAAGTAGGTCTTTTAAACCACAAAATGATGAATTATCACAAGTTTTATCTGCGGGAGATTTAATAGTTGCCAAAGTAGCCTCCTATGACAGGTTCCATGATCCACAATTAACAGTTGGAGAGCCAGGTTTAGGAAAGATAACCAAAGGTCAGATAATGAACGTGACACCCACGAAAATCCCCCGAGTTATTGGTAGACAAGGATCTATGATATCTATGATCAAAAATGAAACGGGTTGTCAAATAATTTTAGGACTAAATGGAATAATCTTAATCACTGGGAAGACACCAATAAATGAAAAACTGGCTATGACCGCTATCAATAAAATTGAAGAAGAATCCCATACAAGTGGTCTGACTGATCGTATTACTAAATTCCTTAAAGAAGAAAAAGCAAAGATGGAGAAATAATGAATGAAAGATAAAACTATAAAACTACTGAATAAAAAAGGTCTTAGACTTGATGGTAGAAAACTTGATGAATTAAGATCTGTGAAAATCCAAGTAGGTATCCTACCAAATGCTGACGGTTCAGCATATATTGAGCATGGAAAAAACAAGATTTTAGCAGGTGTTTTTGGTCCTAGAGAAATGCATCCTAAACATTTACAACGTGCTGATCGAATGGTCTTAAGATGTAGGTATCATATGGCACCTTTTTCGGTACCTGAACGTAAATCTCCAGCGCCTTCAAGAAGAGAAAATGAACTATCGAAAGTAATTCGAGATTCTCTTTTACCCTCATTATTTGTTGAAAATTATCCGAGAACAGGTGTGGATCTTTACATTGAAGTTCTGCAAGCTGATGGTGGAACTAGATGTGCCAGTATAACTGCTGCTTCATTGGCGTTAGCAGATGCTGGTTTGCCAATGCGCGATATCGTATGTGCAGTTGCAGCAGGCAAAGTTAACGGGAAAATTGCTTTAGATCTGATGGATACTGAAGACAAAGTAGGTGATGCAGATGTTCCTGTAGCTTATATGCCTAATTTAAATGCTGTAACTCTTCTGCAAATGGATGGTAAACTGTCAACAAAAGAATTTGGTGAGGCCGTTAAAATGGCAATTGAAGGATGTAAAAAGATCTCAGATATACAAAAGGAAGCTCTAAAAACCAAGTATAAAGTCATCAAGCAAGAGGAGGTAGAAGAATAATGTCATCATTATTAACTCGCGTGAAATTAAAACAAATAGAACAATCCATTGAGAACGGAAAACGACTAGATCAAAGAGATTTATCTGACTTCAGAGAATTTACAATCGACCAAGGAGTTATTGAAAAAGCCGAAGGCTCTGCAAAAGTTTTCCTAGGAAAAACTGAAATTCTTGTTGGTGTAAAAATTGAAACCGGAAGACCTTTCCCTGATACACCTGATAATGGAGTACTTACTGTCAATGCAGAACTGGTGCCTTTAGCTTCAGCGAAGTTTGAACCAGGTCCTCCAGGTGAAACGGCAATTGAATTAGCGAGAATAGTCGACAGGGGAATTCGTGAGTCAGGAGCTATCGATACAGCTAAACTTTGTATTGAATCTGGAAAGAAAGTATTTGTTGCTTTTGTTGATATTTATGTGCTTAACCACGATGGAAACTTGATTGATGCTGCCGCTTTAGCAGCTGTTTCAGCTTTGATAAATGCTAAAATGCCTAACTATGAAATAGTGGACGACAAAATTGTAATCAAGCAAGGGTATACTTCTCTTCCAATGAAAGATCATCCTGTAACAGTGACTATTGGAAAAATAAACGACAAATTAATTGTTGATCCCGGCCTAGAAGAGGAAGATGTAATGGATTCAAGACTTTCTATAGCTTTTACCGATGATGGAAATATCTGCGCTGCTCAAAAAGGCGGTGCTGGATACTTTACAGTTGAACAAACAATTGAAGCAACAAAATTAGCACAATCGACTGTTGAATCACTTCGAAAAAAACTTAAGTGGTGAAAGATTTGGGAAAGACAAAAAAAGTAGGACCAACTCAAGGTTTTGGAGCTCGTTATGGCTCTAGTGTTAGAAAACGTTACATAAAAGTGGTGGTTGGTCTAAGGAAACCCCATAAATGTCCTCAATGTGGCTTTATGAGAGTTAAACGTGAAAGTATAGGAATCTGGAAATGCAAGAAATGCGAATACACATTTACTGGAGGCGCTTATACTCCAGTGACAAAGTTAGGTATTGTTGCTAAACGAGCAGCTAAAAGTGCTAGTACAGACATTACTGCTTCAAAGATTAACCAATAGCCAAAAAGGTTATGGTTCCTACTTTTAATCTTTTTATTTTTTCTTAGATTTTAAAGATATATTTGCTTCATTTGTTTATAATAGCAATTAAAATGAAAGCAAAAGCTACTGTAAATATCAATATATCCTCCGATAAACATCTACTCTCAATTCTCAAAGCTCTAAAGCCAGAAACCAAAAAACTTGGTAACCGTTCAAAAGTTAACATAAACAAGGATGGATCCTTCATAATTCTTACTGTTGAAGCCAAAGATACAGTTGCTTTGCGCGCTACTTTAAATACCTACCTCAGATGGATAGGTTCTGCAATTGAAACTCTAGAAGTCATTGCAGACAAATAAAATTATTAGTATACTCTAAAGCTTAGGATTCACCAAAACATGTCCACTGTTGTGGTTTTTAATATACTGATGGGATATATTCTCTTCTTCTAAATGTAATCCCTAATCTTTTTGCAAATTTTGCAATTTCTCTAGTGTCAACATCTGAGAAAGCAACTGCAGTCACTTCTACTACCAATTCGTTTTTTGCTTTTTTAATGAAATCAACTACGGCGTTGTATGCATTATCACATTGGGGTTGACAAATGTTTACGTATTTTTCTTCTTTACTTGCATTAAGACTAACGCTAACTTTGTTAATTCCAGCTTCTTTTAATTCTTTTATTACATTTTTACCTGGATTAAGCAAATACCCTTGACCATTAGTGTTAACTCTAAACAAAAGAGGTTTTCCGTAATAGCGTTTTATCCATCTTGTGATTTCTATAAGCAAATCGAGTCTTTCAGTGGGTTCTCCAAATCCGCAAAAAACAGCTTCGCTCCAGTTTTTTGTATTCAATACTTCCTTCAGTTCTTCAATAATCTGGATGGAAGTAGGCTCTTGCTGTGATTCAAGTCTAAAACCTCTTATTCCATTTTTGAAGTTTTTAATACAGAATTTGCATTTATTTGAACATTTATTTGTAATGTTCAAGTAGAGTTTATCATCAATCCAGTAGACAAACCTTGTTTTTTGGTTCTGTTCCATTCTATTCCTCAGTAAATTGTTATAGATCATCTACATATTGTAATATTTTGTTATTCAATTAATTATGAATATTGGAAAAATTGCTTTGTTAATAGTTAATTTTGAATCCATTAATCCCATACGACTTTTTGTTATTCTATACTCCTTTTTAAAAAAAATGTTTATTAAGTCTTACGACTTATATTATAGTTGTTTTAAAAGAGAAGATGAAAAATGAATTATATTGAGAAAGAAAAACTAGAAACATATCCTGATATGACCCTTCAAGTTACTGCTGAAAATTTTGTTGAAGATAAACTTGATATCACATCAGAAAATTGTATTATGGATCTTTCTTTAGAACGAAAAAAAGAACAAGCACGTAAACCTATCTACTTAACAAGAATATAAAAACAGTAAAAGAACTGCCCTTCAAAAAAATGTTTTATAGTAGTGTGGTCTTTTCATTTTTATCTTTATTATAAGTGGAGCATATTTATAATGAATTATAGTGAAGGAAAACTCGGTAGACTTTTTGTTTTAAGATTACATGATGGTGATCGCGTTCATGAAGTATTGGAATCTTTTGCTTCTGAGAAAAAAATATCTAACGCATTATGCTTCTTTTTAGGTGGTGTAAAAGAAGAAAGCAAAATTGTTGTTGGACCTAAAAAAGGGAGCACTATTCCTCTTGTACCTATGATTACTTTACTCAAAGGAGTTCATGAAGCACAAGGAATAGGTACTATTATCAAAAATGAAAAAGGAAAACCTAAACTCCATATGCACACAAGTTTTGGGAGAGAAAATAATACTATTACTGGGTGCATACGTATGGGTGTAGATGTTTGGCGAATCGGTGAGGTAATCCTATTGGAATTAAATGATATTGTAGCGACTAGGATAAAAGATACAGAAACTGGATTCGAATTTCTAGAAGTTGGGACTTAGTTCTAATTTTCTTAGATGTCATTTTATTTCTTTATTACCTGAATACAGCAACGAAAATTCTAGGCGGTTTTACTCCGAAATAAACCGTTTTATTTGTTATGTCATCTACTAGTGTACTATATCTTCCTGATTCAAAGATTTGGCTTTGTATTTCAGACCACTTTAAGGTCGAATTGAAAAAAGGTAATGCCTCTGCGTGTTCATATAAAAACACGAACTTAGTATTCCTTTTTTCACATGAATCAATAAAATTAGTGATGTTAAAATCGAGGGTATACGTGTCAACAGGCAATTCGGGATATTGCCATACAGTATTGTTTTTTGTCTCTTTAGCTTCTAAGAAAAATTTTATCATGTCTTGGCTGAAAAGATTAAATGGCGCTAATACTACTATCGATTCATTATTATCTAGACGTTCAGCAGCATAGTTTGTAGCTTCCCCAATTTGAACTTGAATTTGGTCTTTTTCAACCCATGAATATGCATCTAAACAACTTAGGAAAACTGAAGCTGATATGAGCAAAACGAAAATAATGGCTATACTTTTTATTCCTTGTTTCTTCCTCTGACTTGTTTGACTTATTTTTAGATTTTTTTGAAGCTTAGAATAAATAAAATCAATCAAGTTTGCTGCGGAAATTGCAAGTATTGGAAAAAGTGGAATTACATATCTCCAATGTTTATTTGCAATTATAGTAAAGAAAACAAAAACTACTCCAAACCATATTAACAAAAATTTATCTTCAACTTTTCTTCTTAGGGAAAATACTCCCAGACCTCCAAGACCAATTAGATAGAGAAATAAAGAAATTGGGTGGACATTCTCATAGGGCCATGTCATTTCTATAAAATAGAATATTGGAATTGGAAACCGTATACTGTAGAGAGATTTCTCAGGATTTCCTATACCTATTGCATATATCCACTGATCTAGCATACCTGAAGTATAAATTTGGTAAGAAACAAAGATCCACGGAATAACCACTAATACGACAGCAATTAAAAATAGAGGTATTTTGGAAAGTTTTGTTTTTAGGTAATCACGACCTAAAACGAAGATACTTGTTAACATTATTACTCCTGCAATTATCATTTGATATTTGACTAAAAATCCAACACCAAGCATTAATCCACTTAAAATTAGGTCTTTGTTTTTATGACAACTCATCCAATTATAGAAGAAATACATTGACGTTGTGAAAAAGAAGACTAGCATAGTTTCAATCATTGCAACTCGAGATAACCAAACAAATCCTGGCATAACACCAAATAATATAGCTGAAATCAGTGCGATTTTTTGCCCGTACATTTTATTTGCAATTTCAAATACAATAATTAGCGAAAGGACTGCAAATATTGTCGATACTATTCTAGCAGTGAACACGCTGATACCAAAAATTCCAAATAAAGACGCTGTTACCAGGTCAAATATTGGAGGATAAAAAGCATACGAAGCAAAATATTCTTGATATTCTCCTCTTAGCAAAAGAGACCCGCCATTTAGGTGAGTAATTTCGTCCCATTGAACACCCATGTAGGCTAGTTCTATCGTTACCAGTACTGTAAAGACTAAAATAAAAATCAAAAAAACTAGATGCCATTTAGTAATTTTGTTTTCAAACCACGCTGAAAACGATTTCAGCTTCAACTTTATTTTTGGGCTCCTTATTATTTTTTTAGTATTAGGGTTGTGTAGATGCGAAGAAGACATATAAATAAATCTAAAGATTAAGAAATCCTTCTTCTATGACTTATTGAGATAAGTCAATTAAATAAAAAATTTTTACATAATTTTAGGGCAAATTTATTGTGCCAACTACTCTCAATTTTCCACCTTCGAGACGAGTTATTACTGCTCTATCTCCTGAGTGGTAAATTAGTTCTTTTTCTAATTTTAAATTTAGAAAAGGTTTTCTCCAGTTATCGTTGTCAGTTATATTTTCTATTCTTGCTGGTAAGAATTGCATCCAATGTCCAACATGTAGTACCATTTCGGTCTTTAACGGAGTTTGCCAATATTTGATTATTTCTGCTTGAGTTTTTAGTGAATTTGAAAGATTTATAGTTGGATCATTTGTTAAGACTGCTCCTCTGTCGAGATTTTTTATTTCAATATTTTTTAGTGCCAACCCAACTCTATCTCCTTTTTGTGCCATGTTGTATTCATCGTCATGTTTTTGTATAGATCTTATCTGAGTTGTGTTTGTACTTGGAAAAACTTTTACAGTTTCATGTTTTTTAATAATACCATTGGCAACGATCCCTAAAGCTACTGAACCTACTCCTTTAACTTTAAAGGAGTGATCTATTACAACACTTCCAGCTGCTTCTTTTTCATTTGAGATTTCGTTGGAAGCTTCTCGAGTAGCCTCTTTTAGCATTTGTTCTCTTATGTTTGAGGGTTCATCATCGATGAAATCGTAGTTTCTTAGTATGGTTTCTTTTATTAATGGTTTAATTTTTTCAGGTTTTATGTAGTTTCTCAGAATAAAAGAACCCTCTTCTATTCCACAACATTGTAACATGACGAGGGTTTCTCCAAAAAAAGAGTCAAGTTCATCTACCACTACTAATGCTTTTTTTGCTAACGTTGTAGAATAGAATAAAGGTGCCAACCTTTCTGGATATCGACTTGGTTCTAAGAAGGTTACAGTATCTTCTCCCTTTTTCAGGTTATACAATGTGATATCTGTAGATGTTCCTTTTTTTCCTAATTTATCGGCATATCCTTTAGTTCCTAAAATAGATACAATAAGATTCCCCATTATGCATAACCTGTGAATTTATCGCACGAAGATGCGCCTATAAGATAAGGATTGTGGAAAAATCAATAACAAATCGATGACTTTTCTGTATACGTTTTCTAAAGTAACAAAATAAAAAATGGCAAGTTTTTTTAGCCAAACTTGTAGTGTTTTCTGATTTTGCTTTTAATTTCCCAAGTGCATTGGAAACCTTTGGGAAACTCTACATAGTCACCTTTACCAAACTCAACTTTTCCTTCTGGAGTTTTAACTATAGCTTTTCCTTCAAGAATTAAACATGTTTCTTTTGTATCATATTCCCAGGGGAACTCTGATTCTTCTTTTTCCCAAATTGGCCACGATTTAGCTTCTGCAATTTCTTTTTCTGAGGGTTTTTTGATTTTAGGATTCATTTTGTTTTATCACTTTTTCAGTTCATTTTCCATTTTATAAATCTTTAATTTGAAATATCATTTTATTGAAAATAAAACCAGATTATTTTTGGTATATATTCAATTAATTATATGGAGAAAAATAGCGATGAAAAAGCATAACAAGACATTTTTAACTTTCAATATCTGGTAAACGCTCAAGAATTTTTGAGATGCGTTTGGTTAAGATTTGATCAGTTTTTTGGGTTACTTCCAGATTCTCGAAGGGTATAATGCTTTTCATAGCGAATCTTAATGGAATGATGTCATTATAACAATTCTCTTTGTTTTTACTTCGAACTTCGAAGTAGGGTCTTGTTGCTTTTTTTGTTTTTTTATTAAAAATTTAAATTTTCTTCTATTTTTTGTCTAAAATTTAATTATTTTTGTCCTTGATTTCTTTTGCGCCACAATAGGCCGAGAATAGTAACTCCAGCTAAAGTAACTATAATGCTTGCGACTAAAATATTCGTGGGAAAAGCATCTGATGGAATCGAATATATTCTTAGATCTGGGTCACATAAAGCAGAAACATACATGCACCCAACAGCAACAATTTCTACTGTTCCATCATTATCGATATCCCCAGTTTGAACATTCCAAGCGACAACTCCTTCACCCACAGTCCAATTTTCACTATTTTTGAGAATCAACTCTTTTCCATTCCAATTCCAAACTCTTAGTTGAGCTTGTTCTGGAGGCGCATCTAAATCGTCAAAACCACCATAAGCCCCTGCTAATCCAGCAGTTACAATATCCAATTGGTTATCTCCATTAACATCATCCAAAGAGATAGCTTTCACTTCAGTAATATCATCTGTTATCCACTCTTGACTATTTTCACACACTATTTTTTGAGTCGACCAACTCCATATTTTTAATTGTGCATTAAATTTTTCACCATCAAACGCAAAACCACCAGTTACCATTTCTAATATGCCATCATCATCAACATCAGCTACTCTGAGATTATTCACAATCGTATTTCCCATTGGATCGCCAGTAATAGTGACTCCATAAACATCTTCAACCATTCTCCATTCCATACTTTCAATTAAAGAAAAATTATTTTCACTCCAATGCCAGATACGCAATTGTCCACTGCTGTTCATTAAATCATTGTCATATCCTCCAGTGATTATTTCTGCAACACCATCATTGTTTAAATCTGAGACAACAACTGAAGTGGCTCTAGCATCATTAGAAGCACACCATTTAACACTACTAGCCAAACTCAAAACATCCTCCTTCCAATTTAATACGGATAATTGGGCATATGTTTTTACACCATCACTACTTGAACCGGCAGTTATTATCTCAGATATGCCGTCATCATTAAAATCAAAAACCGAAATAGAACCCGCAGAAACACCCTCAAAATGGCCTCTTAAACTCAGATCAGTTCCATCCCAACTCCAAATTCTAATTGTAGAATAACTGCCGGTGTCATTTGATATGCTACCGCCAGTAATTATTTCAGGAATTCCATCTCCGTCTATATCATCTGAAAAAATACTTCTAGTTACACCTAACCATTCTTGGCTTACTTCTAAAGTAAATTTTTTCCCATCCCAATTCCAAATCTTAAGCGGTGCTTTGATATCTGTCCTACTATAGTTTGCCATATCATACGTCATCCCGCCAGTGATCAGTTCCAACGTATCGTCATTGTCTACATCCCCAATAAAAAAATTGTAGGTGCCAAAATTACAGGTACCACCCATTTCATAAGTATCCCAGTGTTGCTCCCATTCTAAGATCATATTCTGAGACTGAGCACATACAATTTGATTTGAATTTAATAGTACAACTAAAAAAACCAGAAAAGTCAGATTAAATAAAATAATGCGGTGTTTCAATTTTTTTACAGTCCATTTTTTGAATAAAAAACAAGTTCTGTTAAAGATACATTTTTCTAAATATAATTAATTTTCGTACCCAAAAAAGAAAACTCGTATGTGTGTGTTTTCAAGAAAAAAGAGAAGTTTAGTATTCTATAGCAAGTGTAATAGTAGCCCGGGAGAGAATCGAACTCTCGTCTAAGGCTCCAAAGGCCTTTATGCTTGGCCGCTACACCACCGGGCTTCCTTTCAGACTATTAGTGGGAACTATTAGATTATGTTTTCTTCTCCGTTAAGATATTCGCGTTCTAATAAATATTCTCAATTATTAATCACGCAATTATTATCATTGTTTTGTTTTTTTCCTGGTACTGAGGATAACTTACTTTTTGTTACACTTTTCATCTGTAACTTTTTTGGAGTTAATTTTGTTTAGACTTTTATTTCTTAAACTACATGTGGAATATCCATGGCAAAACAGTAAAACTTATATGTGTGAACTTCGAATCGCTTAGTTTGCGTGGTCCTGGGACTGTTTTCATTAACTTAATGAGGATAAAGGGCAGGTTCTGCGTGTATTAATGGAGTTAAAAAAATGAGTAAAAAACAAACAACCCCGCAAAACCGTCAAAGTAATAAATGTCAAGAATGCGGTAGTCCAAATCGAGTTCATGATTATGATACTGGGGAAACTGTGTGCGGAGGTTGTGGTCTTGTTTTGTATGAAACAATGATGGATAAAGGACCAGAATGGCGTGCATTTACACAAGAAGAAAAAACCTCCAGAAGCCGTGTTGGTGTACCTACTTCTTATTCTGTTCACGATAAAGGATTATCCACTGCAATTAGTCAGGTAGATCGGGATGCTTTTGGAAGAAAA
>Ga0255054_10002093_pt1 | contig 11545 bp, 8 predicted proteins | sample JV7_2_23_MG_FD_188634 | JGI IMG/M metagenome (GOLD analysis project Ga0255054, IMG submission 188634) | Seawater microbial communities from Jervis Inlet, British Columbia, Canada - JV7_2_23 | ecosystem: Environmental > Aquatic > Marine > Inlet | place: Canada: British Columbia | collected... | reverse complement strand
TCTCGCCACTCGTAAACAAGCCGCACCGCCCTCTCCCGAAACTCGACTGGATATCTTCTCTGTCGTCCCATGGACTCCATCCTCTCTCATACTGGTGGAGTCTCCACAGAACCCGGGGCGGTTCAGGGGGAACTCCATACCTGTGGGTGGTTTGGGGAGGGGTTAGTCCGGTTGCACCCTGTCTGCTTCTAGGTTTTGGGCTGTCTAACGGCTCGAAACCATGAGGAGCAGATCAGGGTGCAGAACAACAGGGTATGGCAACGTGCGTGCGGGTTGAAGGCCACCGTTGTTGAAGGTGTCCGCTACGACGAGACGGCCAGCGCGGTCGTGGTGTCGGTTCGACCGGATTCGAGGGCAAGGAACCGGTGTGGACGGTGCGGACGTCGATCGCCCGGGTATGACCGGGGACTTGGCCGGCGTCGTTGGCGTGGCCTTGATGCAGGCACTACCAGAGTGTTTATCGAGGCTGATGCTCGGAGAGTCGACTGCCGAACCCACGGCCCAACGGTCGCTCAGGTTCCATGGGCGAGACACGACACCGGCCACACCCGCGATTTCGACGCGATGGCGGCTTGGCTTGCGGTGCGAACGTCGAAGAGTGCAACCTGTCAACTCCTTCGGGTGGCGTGGCGGACCATCGGGTCGATCGTCACCAGGGTCAACGATGATGTTGAGGCGACTGTGGATCGTCTTGGGGGTTTGCGGCGGATCGGGATCGATGAGATCTCCTATAAACGTGGCCACCGTTATCTGATCGTGGTGGTTGACCATGACACTGGCCGTCTCGTCTGGGCCGGACCGGGTCGTAGCGAAGCCGCATTGGACGTGTTTTTCGACGAACTCGGCGAGCAAAGAGCAGCCGAGATCACCCATGTTTCAGCGGATATGGCCGACTGGATCGCCAAGACCGTGGCCCGGCGTGCCCCGAACGCGATCCGCTGTGCCGACCCGTTCCATGTTGTTGCTTGGGCCATCGAAGCACTCGACGTGGAACGCCGCCGAGCCTGGAACCAAGCCAAAGGCCGTCACATCCCTCCGACCACCGGTCGCCGGGGACGAACCAGCGGCGACTCCCGGCAGATCTCCCGATCACGCTACGCACTGTGGAAGAACCCCGAAGATCTCAACCCACGCCAACACCAGCAGCTCGACTGGATCGCCAAAACCGACCCGAAACTGTGGCGGGCCTACCTCCTCAAAGAAGGCCTCCGCTACGTGTTTTCTGTCAAAGGAGAAGAAGGCAAGACAGCACTCGACAAATGGCTGGTCTGGGCCCGCCGGTCACGGCTCCCCGCCTTCATCGAACTAGCGAAGAAGATCACCAGACACCGTCAAGCCATCGACGCCAACCTCGACCACGGCCTATCCCAAGGTCTCATCGAATCAACAAACACCAAGATCCGGTTGCTCACCCGGATCGCGTTCGGGTTTCACGGCCCCCAACCCCTAATCGCACTCGCACTACTCGCTCTCGGCAGCCACCCACCACGACTCCCAGGCCGAAAATGACCCACAGGTACAGCAGAAGAGCGACATAATGCCTGCGATCTCAGGGGGTCATTGCATCGTTTCGGCGAGTTTGTCTGATGGTGTCTTCCATCCGAGGGTTTGTCGAGGTCTCCCGTTGAGCTGGTGTGCTGCGAAGTCGAGGTCGTCTTGGGTGAGTGCGGCCATGTCGGTGTCTTTGGGAAAGTATTGGCGTAGGAGTCCGTTGGTGTTTTCGTTGGATCCTCGCTGCCAGGGACTCTTTGGGTCACAGAAGAACACTTGGATGCCGGTGTCGACACTGAACTGGGCGTGTTGGGCCATTTCTTTGCCTTGATCCCATGTCAGTGACTGCCAGAGATGGTCGGGTAGCTTTTGGACGGTTTCGGTGAGAGCGTCACGGACGGCTTCGGCAGTGTTCCCCTCGGGCAACGAGAAGAGCATCACATATCGGGACCAGCGTTCCACCAGGGTGCCGATCGCGGTCTGGCGTTTCCCCATGATCAGGTCGCCTTCCCAATGCCCAGGCACGGCCCGGTCCTCGATCTCAGGGGGACGTTCACTGATCATCACCGGGTCGACGATTCGGCCCCTCCCCGACGGAGGACCCTTGACAGCGGGTCTGCGGGTAGCTCTCCGAGTGCGCAGATGCTGGGTGAGTTCTCGTTTCATCCCGCCTCGAGCCTGGATAAACAACGTCAGATAGATCGTCTCATGTGACACGTGCATCTCCTGGCGGTGAGGGTAAGTATGTTTCAACCACCCAGAGATCTGTTGTGGCGACCACCGGACAGTCAGCTTCTCCTCGACCTCAGCCCGCAGCCTCTCATTTGTCGCCAGTTGAGGCTCAGGCGGGTCTCGATAGTTGGGTGGCGTATTACAACCACGACCGGGACCACCAGGGTATCGGCGACGTGCCGCCGATCCGACGGTTCGAACTAGCCGCAGCCGAGAAGGTTGAGGTTGTTGATGGGGAGATGGAGATCACCGAGGAACCCGACCCGAAACCACAGCCAGTGGTGCGGAGGGTTGACTCGGCAGGGCGGATCAGCATCCTCAAACACCGCTATCACGTGGGCCGGTATCTCGCCGGTCAGGCCGTCACCATCGAATCAGCTGACGGGCTGCTGTATATCTCGCATAACCGCGTCGTCGTAGCAACTCATGCCCGTCGCCATCTTCCCGAAGACGACACCCGGATGGACCGCCGCACCAAGACCACCCATCCCAAACCGGCCACTCTCGGTTCAGAGGTTCTCCGCAAGGTCGACTCGAGTGGCGGTGTCAGTTTCGCCGGGACCGGCTACCGGGTCGGCAATGGGTATCGGGGTCAGACGGTCGGTGTTCGCATCGTTGGGGATACGCTTCAGCTCAGCCAAGACGGCATCCTGTTGCGCTCCCACCAGGCCCGACACGACAAGACCAAAGAACACGGGGCCCTCGCCCGCCCAAATGGGAAGCCGCCAAGGAAAATAAAGTGAGACATCGGAACCGAAGCCAAAACGAGACACGGGTACCGAACCTTCACAGCCCAGGATCCGCAAGAAGCCATTGTTATCCCACGGCTCCTACGCCACGATCTTCCATTCCATGGTCGGTGACGACTGGGTGTCGGGCGCTTCACCGCAGTTCGGCGGACATGAGCTGGGCGTTGAACATTGCCGAACCGCCATCGTCGTCGGTGATTATCAGACGCTCCTTACGTCTCCACTCAATTAGTCGGTCGAGGGAAGGGAAACCTGAGACTCATAGTCCACTAGACAAGAGCGACTAGACATCTCAGAGGAATGCAGCCCGTGCCTAATAGGGGTTGATGGTGGTGCTGATGATGGCGAGTCGGTTGTTGGCGACACCCCAGTTGGCTATGGGTTGTTCGGTTCCGGTGGCGGTGATTGGTTTGTGGGCGGTGGCGGAGGTGTGTCCGGTGGCTCCGACTTGTTCTTCGGTGCCTTCGGTGTATCCGGCGGCTGCGGTGTGGTTTTGGATGTCGCCGCTGACGGTGACGTAGACGGCGAGGTCGTCGGGGTCGACACTGAGTGCGCCGACGGGTTGGACGGTGCTCGCGGCGAGGGCTGTGCCGGTGCTCGACCCGGCGACTGGTGTGGTCTGGTCGACGTTTTCGAGGGTGACCGCCGAATAGGAGATGGTGCCGTCGGGTGGCAACCCGGACCAGGTGGCGATGATGGTGTTGCCGGCGGCGGCGGCGATCCCGGTCTCGTCGAGATAACCCAACCATATGATATTGGAGAATCCGCCGCCGACGATGACCTCGTCGATTTCGGTGAGGGTCTGACCGCCCCAGGTCACCGTGTTGACACTGTCCGCTACCAGAGTGTCTTCACCGTAAACCGCTACCAGAAGCAGCCGGTTGAGCCCGGCCGAGGCGGTGTGAGTGGTTCCGATGGTCCACGGGTCGAGGATCTGCACGTCTGTCGCAGCGACGATGTCGAAGGTGGGGGTGGCGGTTATTGGTCCGCCGCTGGCGACGGCGGTGGCGGGGACGGTGACGGTGATGGTTTCGTCGGCGCTGATGTTATAGGTGGGTTCGGCACCGAGGTTGATGGTGACCACGGTGTTACTGGTCCGGGTGACGTCGTTGAAGTCGAGGTTCGCTTTGACCACTGCATCCCAGCCGTTGGCTTCTGCTTGAGCGGAGTCGATCCCGTTGATCAGGTCGGTGGTGATCGAGTTGTCGGCACCAACAGTTGCATCCCAGGTGTCATCGGACAACGTGATCACCAGGGTCTCACCACCCGCAACAGTCTCCGCTTCAGTCGCAGAAGGAACAACACTCCCCGACAACACAGCTGTTGGGGTGGCGCCGGCCCAGTGGACGACGAACCATCCGACGTTGGCGCTGGCGGCGGTGTTGTCCCTGGTGAGTGTCAGCTGGCTGGCTGACAGGTCGGCGGTAAAGCTGCCTACTCCGACGATGTCGTCGGCGGCGTAGGTCGACTGTCCTAGGTTCTGGCCCGAACCGGCTTGCACCGACCCGAAGGCGTAGGCCTTCGTGGTGTCGACTGGAGTGATGCCAATGTTTTGCTGGGTGGTGGCAGCTGCAAAGGCCTGTGTGCCGCGCTGCACCGAAGAGCCTTCGTTGAGTTCGATGGCCTGCCACGTGATCTCGGTTATGTCGTCGGGGCTACCCGAGATCCCGCGGGTGAAGGTGATCGTCGTAGAGTCTGTCAGCTCGGCGCGCAACATGTTCGCTCCGATGTCGGGACCGTCGGCGGCGATTCGGTAGCTGGCAAGTACGAAAGTCTTGGTGACGTCAACGGCCGGCGACAGAGTGGCGGTAGTCGAGGTTGCGGTCCCGAGAAGGGAGGTCGTGCCCGTCTGCACGTTTACGTCGCTCGGGTTGTCGAAAGCGATTACCTGCCAGGAAATGATGTGCGTGGCGTTAGCAGAGTTCGCCCGGAACTGGAGATTGGTGGGACTGGTCAGCTCTCCCACCACCGGGTCGTCGTTGCCGAAGATCCCATCACCAGCGGCCGGAGTCTTGGACCAGGTTACGAACGCCTGAGAAGTCGACCCAACTGAACTGATCGGCACGTCAATAGAGGTCGTCGCCTGGCTCACCTCGCCACGCTGGACGGTAATCCCGCACGTGTACGTAACGACATACCACTCCATCGTCATCGTGACAGGCACCGCCTCGTCGGTCACTCGCTCGAACTCCACTGCGTCCCCTGTCGCGTTCAGGCGTCCCCGGATCATCGAACCCACCGGCCGGTTGCTGTCGTGACGGCTCGAGAACATCAGAAACGAGAGCGTCGGATCCACGGGCGTAATCGGAACCGAGACCACGCCACTGGCGGAGCTAGTAGCCGTCCCATTCTGAACCGAATCAGGCTTCGCGTCGAAGCAATCTGAGGCCGAGAAGGAATTCCCACTGTTTTCGGTCGTGTCGAAGAAACCAGCACGGGAGGTCCCGACTAGCAACGCGGCAGCAGAAAGCACCAAGGCCAGGACAGTGGACACGCTGGCTCCACTCCGAGACCTAAGCCACGACATCCGATCCCATTTCGATGAGTAGGTACATACGCAACAGACGCATTTTGCGTCTCACCGATTTATCGACCTGATAGGCCAATAACCTGAGCCGGAAGGAAGGTACGAACTGGGCTAACAGTTCAACCGGCGAACACCGCCCGACCGGTGGAAGCCACACCAGCCACAATCATCCCTCCCAGCCGGTTATGAGCGAGCGATTCTGGGGCCTGCTGTTAGAGGCAGCTTGGTTTCGGCGGCATAGTGGGAGGCGGTTGGCTTGGCCTGTGCCTTCTGAGCCCGATCAATCTGCATACTCCTGTAAAGGAATTCTGGACCGGAACCGATATTGGGGCTTGTGGTCGTGCGAATCGACAAGAATCACGGAGAACACCCGTACTGGTGGCCACATGCTGGCGGAGAACAATGTCTTCGTGGCCCGTCTTCGAGCCCAGAATCGGACTGCAAGGGATGGCGGTGCCAGTCTTGTCGAGTTTGCGGTCGTCCTGCCGTTTCTTCTCCTGCTCATGTTGGGGATTATTGAGTTCGGAATCCTGTTTGGGCATTTCAACGAGGTCCGGCATGGTGCCCGCGAGGGGGCTAGGTACGCCGCTGTGAGCCGACCCGACCACAACGGGGACACCACGATCGGTGACAACACAGATGTGATCGCGGCTACCTGTGACTCCGTCAACCTTCCCGGATCTGTACTTCAGATTTCTCTGTCATACGACGACTCAGACAGCAGCGGTACACCCGATCGTCTAGAGCACGGGACGCTGACAGTGTTGGCGAACACCAGTTCACTTTCAGGAGCACCGATCATTTCGAGTTTCATCCCAAGCACGCTCACTAACAGTGGCACTTTTCGGCTTGAACGGGATGGTGGGTGGACCGGATTCACCGATCAAACATGTCCATGAGTGTTGACGAGCGTGGAGCGACCGCAATAACCGTCGCGATCATGTTGGTGCTGTTCATGGGAGCGTCGGCTTCGATAAACACTCTGGTTGTGCCCGCATCCAGAGCCCGCCAACGTCGCCGGCCGTCGCCGCTGTCATAGCCCGGTGACCGCCGGCCGCATTGGCCACACCGACTGCGCGCCCTCGAATCCGGTCGGACCGACACCACAATCGCGTCCGCGGTTTCGTCGAATCCAACCCCTTCCACGACGGCGGCCGTCAACCCACACGCACGTTCTAGCTCCAGACCGGTCTCAGACGCGACGATTAATCCTTCACATGAAGTTCGCATTCCTGATCGGAGTGCTGGCAGTGGCGGCTGTGGCAGCACTGGTGTTTCGGGCCTACCTGATGGGTCGGTTCGATCGCAGTTACCAACACCTCCAACGCCTCCACGACATGGATGACAACGTGGGGGTGCTGGAGATGGGGTGGCCCCCTGCCGACCTCGATATTCACAAACGCCGCTACTACGCCCGGGCCCATCTTCTCGTAGGCAATTCCGCGCTCACAGTCGGGGCCTATAAGCGTGCGTTGACCCATGTACTGGTCGCCCGGAAAGGCGTTTCCGAAGGGACTCTCCAGGTGTCTTTTCCTGGAGGGTTGGACTCGAGCATTGCCCACGCGTTGATAGGTCTTGGCCGTTATCAGGAATCGCTCGAGCTGATCGGTGAGCGGGCGGAGGAGCCCGACGACTCGATCATGCGTCATCACGCTGTTCAGGCCGCAATCGAGACTGGTGACGATGACAGGGCGCGTTATCTGCTCGGTCTCTCGACACTCAACTCCGACCCATTGCTCGAGGCCGGAAAGCTCCGGATGGAAGGCGACTTCCTGATCAAACTCGGTGACTACCCGACCGGTGTCAAACTCGTGAAGAGGGCAGGTCTCGCATATCAGAACTTAGGAACCTCCTGGGGAGACTTGGACATCGGCTACTGCGTTGGCCATCTGGGGCACGCGGCGCTGGCCCAGGATGACCCCGCTCGAGCTGTCAAACTTCTGAGCACAGCAGAAACCTTGATCGTAAGGATCGCCAGCGACGACCGAGCGGGTTTATCTGAAGTCGGGGCATGGCATGCCAGAGCGCTGGCGAAGACCGGCGATTACGAGCAATCTGCTCGAGTGGCGGCCAAATGCATGGAGGACGCCGTATGGACCGATTCGCCGAGGCTCATCGCCGGAGCTCACGTAGCCCTTGCCGAGGTGGCGCGATCGACCAACGAACCAGAGGAGGCCCGACAGCATCTCGAGAAGGCGGCCAGCTTCTACCAGCAAATCGGTGCTCAACGTGACCTTGCTGAGACCCAGTCCCATATCCGTCGGCTGCAAACTCCGGGCCACTTCGAGTGATGCCGTAGCTTCCGGATGCACTTGTTGCTAGCCAGTTGTTTTGCTACAAGGCAAGACTACGGGCGGATCCCTGTCGCGTTTGCTCAAAAAACAGCCATGTCTAGTCACTTCGGTGGCCCCTAGAACCATCCCTATTCAGACTCAGAAAAAGCGCGAAATCTGACGATAGAGAGACATGCGAATTTGGCGCTCCGGCGCAAGTAAATGGGATCGAGCGTTGGCGATCACTTTGGTAGCCGGGATCGCAATGCTTGTCCTTGTTGGTCTCGTCTTCGCAATCGCATACGGCAGTCAGCGAATCACGAGCGACGCCACCTCTCTCCACAAGGCCGACGAGGTCTTGAGATCTTCCACCGTGGTCCGGGCCCAACTCGCCCTCGGCATCAATGCAGGACGCGTTGACCGCCAGTTTGGGACAAGTTCCACCGAAGTCATCGCAGTCTCGATCGATGAGACACGCGTCGCTCTCGCCGACGTCCGCTCCGGGATGGAAGCTCTCGACGAGGCACCCGTGGTCATGGGCGATGAGATGGTCGCCAACGCAGCTCTCTTTGCCGACACAGCCGATGAGATCGTTCGCCTCATGGAAGATGGCGAGTACGAACAGGCTCAGGAGTTGGCAGGCGACGAACTGACCTCAGGCTTTGACGGGCTCGTGAGTCACATGGTTGCCCTTCGGGACCAACTGGCCGCAAGCGTGGCGTCGTCGGATGTGTTCCTCGGTCAGATCAGCAACGTGGTCCGCTTCCTGGTCGCCTTCCTGCTTCCCGCGGCCGTGATCTTCATCTACCGGAGTCTGCTTCGGCGAGCTGCGAAGCAGACCGAACTCGAAAGCCGTCTTGAAGCCGAGCGTCAGATCTCAGCCGCCCGGGAAGAGTTCATCGCAAATGCATCCCACGAGCTCCGTACCCCGCTCACCAGCATCACCGGACTCGCTCTCCTCCTCGAAGAGGATCCGGTCATCAAGAACGACTCCGGCTCGGCCGAGCTCATCGATCTCATGATCAAGGAGTCGGGCGATCTGAACCGCATGGTCGAAGATCTGCTCACCACCGCCCGCCTCGACGCCGGGGCCCTGTCTTACAGATTCCAGGATGTCAACCCGGAGGCCGAGATTGTCGAGCTCGTCGAGTCGATCAGAAGGGCCGGTATCTCCGCCACCGTCCACTGTGAACCGGCATACGTCAGGGCCGACCCGGTGAGACTGCGCCAGATCGTTCGCAACCTGTTGTCCAACGCCAGCAAGTACGGCGGCGACGACATCAGGGTCGTCGGGTACGTCGAGGGTCGTACCTACGTCTGCGACGTTATCGACGACGGCGACGGGATACCGAGTGAGATCGCCGATCGTCTCTTTGAGAGGTTCGTGCACCAGGGTCATGAGACCGCGGTGCGAGGAAGCGTCGGACTCGGGCTCTCCATTGTCCAGGCACTCGCCCAGGGCATGGGCGGGGATGTCTCCTACCGACGGATCGACGACAACACGCACTTCTCCGTTCGCCTGCCTCTGTCCGACCCAGACTCGAGAGACTCCGAGCGGGCCGACGATCTCGTCGGCTCCGAACTCGATGTCATGAGCAGCTAGACCCTGATGAGAGCCATTGTCACCAGACCCAGCAGACGCGAAATCGCTCTGCGGTTGGTAGTCGTGGTGGCAGTGATTCTTTCCCATGCAGCGTTCGGCGCCGAGCCGGCACACGCGGTCAGCCTCGTAGTCAACTCGACCGCCGACAACTCCGATGCCACCCCGGGAGACGGGGTGTGTGCTACAGCCGGTGGCGCATGCACCCTTCGGGCCGCCATAGAGGAAGCCAATGCCCTTGCCGGAGCCGACTCGATTCTCTTCGACATTCCGGCCAACGACCCGGGGCGGGTGGGATCTCCACGCTCATACACAATTCAACCGGCGACGTCTTTGCCGCCGATCACGGGCCAGCTGATCCTCGACGGCGCCACCCAACCCGACTACGCCGGTAGCCCGATCATCGTCATCGATGGTGTGGCCGCAGGGAACGTCGACGGCATCGCCCTTGAGGCGAACGACTCGGAGATTAGAGGCCTGGTCGTACAGAATTTTGACGACCCGGTCGCCGGCGCGGCGATCGTCGTAACTGGAAATAGAAACGTCATAGCTGGCAACTACACCGGCACCGATGTCACGGGCACGTTGGCCAGAGGCAACGACGACGGAATTCTGGTGTACGGCGACGACAACATCATTGGCGGAACGAACGCAGCCGATCGGAACGTCGCCTCTGGCAACGCAGACGACGGAGTTTCAATCGACGCAGGCACCAGAACTGTGATTCTGGGCAACTACGTCGGTGTCAACGCGTCCGGCACGGGAGCGATCGCCAACCTGGGTGACGGCGTCGCAGTGCAGTTTGGGGCGACGGGAATCGTCATTGGTGGGACGGTCGGCAATGTCATCTCCGGGAACGGCGGGCCAGGTGTCCGTGTCCGCACGGGAGGCACCGATGGAACCTCAATCAGGGGCAACCTGATCGGAACCGACGTCACCGGCAATGTGTCGTTGGGTAACGGGACCTATGGGATCTATGTGACAGACGGAGCGGCCAACACGACGATCGGCCCGGGCAACGTGATCTCTGGCAACACGTTGCACGGCGTGTTGTCGGACTCAACCACAACAGGGACTGTGGTAGTCGGCAACAGAGTCGGCACCAACTCCAATGGGACTGCGGCCGTACCCAACGGCGGTGATGGTGTCTACGCCGACTCCAACGGCATGATCATCGGCGGTTCTGGAGCCGGTGAAGGCAACGTCATTTCTGGCAACGCCCGCGATGGTCTCAGGTTGGAGCGTCTCAATCAGGTTGTCAAAGGCAACCTGATCGGCACTGACATCACCGGGAGCCTCCCTCTCGGTAACGGGGAGGAGGGGGTGGACACTGGATCCGGAACTGCCGGATCCGTGATAGGCGGGACGGCTGTCGGAGATGGAAACACCATCGCCTTCAACGGCGATCGGGGTATCACCTTCAGGCAATGGCCCGGCACTTCAGGTGTCGTTCTCGGCAACTCGATCTTCAGGAATGGAGATCTGGGTATTGATTTGCTTGGGGACGGCGTCACCGCCAACGATCCGGGCGATGTCGACGCTGGTCCGCCTAACGAACTTCTGAACTTTCCGGAGATCCAATCGATGACCGAGGCGCTGGGAACGGTTTACGTTGATTTCGACCTCGACCTTCCGGCGGGCGACTACCGGATCGAGTTCTTCAAGAACCCCTCCGGGGCGGACTCTGGAGGTTGGGGGGAAGGCGAGATCTACAGCTCATACAAGAATGTGTACCACACCGGATCGGGCCTGGAGAGTTTCTCGCACAGCTTCTCTGGATCGGCAGGTGACATCGTCACCTCCACCACCACGCACTGCACCAACGACTCCTGCACGGCTTTCGATATGACGTCGGAATTCTCGAAGGCCTACACCGCAACTTCGGGAGGCGGCAACAGTCCACCGGTTCTGGATGCGGTGGGTAACAAGGCTGCTGCCGAGGGGAGTGAGTTGACGTTCACCCCAACTGCTTCCGACCCTGATCTTGATGGCTTGACTTTCTCGTTGTCTGGTGAGCCTTCGGGTGCGGCGATTACTGCTGGTGGTGTGTTTACCTGGACACCGTCCGAGGCGCAGGGTCCCGGTGTCTACGTTTTCGATGTTGTGGTCACAGACGACGGCACACCGAATCTGGATGACTCCGAGACGATCACTGTGACTGTCTCCGAAGTGA
>Ga0255054_10002092_pt1 | contig 11546 bp, 4 predicted proteins | sample JV7_2_23_MG_FD_188634 | JGI IMG/M metagenome (GOLD analysis project Ga0255054, IMG submission 188634) | Seawater microbial communities from Jervis Inlet, British Columbia, Canada - JV7_2_23 | ecosystem: Environmental > Aquatic > Marine > Inlet | place: Canada: British Columbia | collected... | reverse complement strand
GGTCACACCGCCGACCGCCCGCTCGGTATTCAGCGGGTTGACTGTCGAACGGACCGGAAGGACTGACTAGGTCCCAGTCCGGAGTTTCAGGGTGACGAAACCCGTAGAGGGGTCTTCGTAAACTACGCGTCATGAACCGGTTGCAGTGGGGTCTGTATCGAGCGCGCAAGGGGCTGCAACAGCCGCGCGAAGTGCGGTTAGCGCTGCGTCGCCGGATGATCGCAGTGTTTCACGCCAAGCGCCTTCGCCAGATGATGGAGATCGAGTGGTACGCCGCCAAGCGCGGAATCACCCGTCGAGGCTGGCGCGGCGTTGTCTACGACTACGCCAAACGGGGTTTTCCAGGCGATGCCGACCCCCACCCTCTCTTCAGCACCAGCTGGTATATGCACCACAACCCAGAGATCGTCACCGAAGGTACCAACCCACTCGTTCATTATCTGCAACTCGGTGAGGGCGCTGGGCGAGCACCGCATCCGCTGTTTGATCCCGAGCACTACGGAGCCCGCGTGGGGAACGATCAACCCGCAGGGCTCAGCCATTTCCTCAGAGGCGGCGACCGGGCCGGGCTATCGCCGCATCCCTCGTTCGAGCCCGAGCATTACCGGGCCGGGCTGCCGGAAGGCGCCGATCCGACCTTCACCGCGTTCTTGATGGATCCGACCCCCCGCCACGCACCGAACGCCTGGCTCTCTCCCCTTTGGTACGTGCATCGCTACCCGATCGTGGGGCGGGAGGGGATGAACCCGCTGTACCACTACGAGCGATGGGGTCGAGCGCAAGGATTGTTGCCTGCACCCGTTCGGAGGATGACCGAGCTGCCGGAGTTGGCCCTCCGCGAGCGTCACGAGGAGATACTGCGCGGGTTGCAGCAGGGAAGCCCACTCCTTGTTCAGCAGGCGGTCGCCGGCGAGGCCGAAAGCTACGGGGCCGTGGTCGCTCCTCTCATCGGTGGCTATGCCCTCTTTGCGCTAGAGCGTGCTCGCATGGCCGGGGTCGACACCATGTATTTCTTTACCAGGGAAGGGGAGTTCGTCGGTGAGGCGGTGAGGGAGTTGATCAACGCCGACGTCTTTGGACTGGCGGAGACCGGACACGAATACCCACGGGTCGCGGTGCTCGAGGTGAGTCGTATGGCGACCTTCGCAGCTTCGCTCGACAACATCGACCGATCGAGCCTGATGCGGATCTGGAACTTGTACTCGACGCAATCGGCGATGGCTCTTGGCAAAACGTTGAAGATCTCCCCCGAAATTCTTGCTGCGGCGTGCAGCCGCGTTGGTTTACGGCCTGAAGAACAGATCACCCATCCCTGGGAATCGCCACAGGTTCACGATCTTCTCAAAGATCCCGAATTCATGAACGCTGCGAATCAGCGACGCCTGTACGACCGCGAAGCGCTGTTCCAGTACCTGGAGAGCCACGGAATCGACCGCAACGGCAGCGAACCGTTGTTCGTTGTGGACCTGGGCTGGCGAGGGTCGATTCAGGACAACCTCGCACACCTATTGCCTGATCGCACCATCCGCGGCATCTATCTCGGGCTGGTCGAGTACCTGAACCCCCAACCCCCAAACGTGGAAAAGGCGGCGTGGCTGTTCGACAAGAACAAGGGCGAGGAGCTAGGACGTTCCGTGGCCGGCAGCGTGATCGAGACGTTGTTCAACGCCTCCGGCGGCACCGTCATGGGCTATGCGACTGAAGACGGGATCACCGCGATTCGAGATGTGCACGAACCTGAGGAGGCGGCGCTCGCGGAGGCCTATCGGCCTGTACAGCTGGCGGCTCTGGCAGCACTGCCTGCCTTCGCCGACTGGGTGAGGCTTAACGGGTCGACCAGCGGCTCGCTCCGCGACATCGGTCTGCTCCGTCTCGACGAGCACGTGCAACTCCCGCTGTCGACATTGGCCAGTGGGTTCGAACGAGTGGGGCACAACGAGACGTTCGGCAAGGGCGAACGGGTGGTATCCACCTTCGAGCCGAACCATCTCGACGTCGCCAGGGGCAACGCCGCCTTCTTCGAGTCTGTCGCCTCAGAAGTCAGGGCATCTATATGGCGGGCAGGCAGGGCGCGGCTCATCGACGAACATGCTGCGGACGAACTCTCCGACGCCTACCGGGATTGGATGCCGCGACAGGTGCGAAGTCTCGAGCCGGGATTCGCCGATCTAGCCGCCGCCAGCGCCTGTATCCAAATACCGCCGCTCATCGATGGCTCCACTGTGAACGGCCCAATAGCCCGCCTCGCGGCCAAGCTCGTCGACTACGGCCTCGACACCACCGTGGCGATGGAGCAGATCGACAATGACGGAGAGCGCTACCTCGCCAATTTCCTCGGCCGCGTCCCGGTATCGGTGGATGTCGGCCGAACCGGAGCCGCCAGCTACGACATCGCCATCGCCACCAGCGCCCAATCGGCGCATCTGGTCGCCGACTCAGTCAACTCCTCACAAAGGGCCTATGTCGTTCAAGATTTGGAGGACGTGTCCAACGCAATCAGCGCCCGCTCCATGCATCACGAGCACCCCATGGCCCACCTCACCATCGGCCATTGGCTCACCCATCTCATCCAGAGCGAATACGGCGGCGGCGCTGCTGGGGCCGGGCCCGGCATCAACCATGGTGCCTACTACCCAAATGGACAGCATCGGGAGAACGCGCTGTGCTTCCTCTACCAGCCGGAGAAGTCACGTGGCAACGTCGAACTTGCTGTCGAAACACTGCAACGCTTCAGCACCATTTGTCCCGAGGTGGAGATCCTGATCTACGGGTCCGACGCCGAGATGCCCGTCGATCTCGAAACGACCCACCTCGGGAATATCACCGATATCGACGGATTGAACGCTCTCTACAACCGATGCAAAGCGGCCCTGTGCATTTCGACCACCAACCTGTCCCGTCTCCCCTTTGAGCTGATGGCGTCCGGCGTGATTCCGGTTGATCTATACCGCTACAACAACCTGTTCGACTACGCCGATGGGACCGGGATCCTCGCCTATCAATCGCCCGATTCGCTGGCTCGGGCACTTGCCTCCATCTTCGAGGGCGACGAAGAGTTCACAAGGCGCAGCCAGGCCTGCATCGATCATGCCGCGTACCTCACCTACCAATGGGAGGCCGAGGTGCTGGCCAACGGAGTGATGTCAATGCTTGCTACGGGCCGCTTGCGCCAGCCTCCCGTCACGCTCAGCTACAAGGATTCTCCCTTCGTTTCCAGGATCGATCGCAGCCCGGAGGGCATGGAGTTTCTCGATGCGCAGCGACGGCGGGCAAACGCTTCGGCCCCGTCGGGTGATGGGATCTTGTGACGTTAGTTTGTGGGCCCGGCAGGATTTGAACCTGCAACCAACGGATTATGAGTCCGCTGCTCTGACCAGGTTGAGCTACGGGCCCCAGCTCGCTGAGTATATGAACGGTAATTGGCTCGTATCGATCCATCTCGGCCTCGAGAGGGCTGGTCCGACGACTTGCCACAGCTCCGTGGAGGTCGAGGACGGTCGTCGTACTGAGCATGGGAACAGGTGCAGTGCTGGAGACACCAGAGTCCGCATGTGATAGGTTCGGACCAGCATTCATAGGGCTGCTACGCCACTTTTGGGCAGACACGGGAGCATGATATGAGTAGCAAGATTCGATTTCGACTGGCCGCGCTCGGTGGGGCGGTCGCTCTGGCAGTGGTCACGGTGTTTGTGGTGCTTCCGGTTTTTGGCACTTCGCATCCGGACGCGGACCGGCTGCGGCTGACCCCGAATACTGAGGCGTTCTATTACGGGGCGATCGACCCCACCTCACCCGACGTGACCGTCCAACCGATCACCGTCGGAAACAAGGGTTGTGAGATCAGCCCCCTCACCGGACCGCTAGTCACCCTGAGCTCTGACGGTGTCCGGCGCGTCAAAGACCCGGGCCTCGTCGACCATGGCATCGGTGTCAAGTCTGGTGGTTCGAACGGGACTCCCTGTTCGCTGACCGACGAATCCGAGAAGCTCATCATCGCCAGCAAGAACAGCTGGTCCAAGCTCGAACTGGACGTCGAGGCCAAGGGCGACGCCTGGGTCCATGCCGAGCTTCGATCGGGCGGTCCCACCGGCACTCTCGTGGAGACATACCAGCTCCTCACAGGCACGAGCATCGCCGATTACAACGCGGCCAACGACCCGGATGAGCTGCCGGTCGACGACACCGCTCCCTATGTAGCTGTTGCCGACAGTTCCGATCGGATTGAGGCCTGTGCCAATCCCAGCGACTCCGGTCCCGACAACATCTACTTCGATAACTGCCGGTGGATCATCACCTCGGACTACAGGTTCGACACGGTGATCCTGTACACGACGGTCGGGTCGGTTGCCCTAATGGGTGGATCCGACTTCGAGACCTTCGATCCGACGGGGTTCGCCGCCGGGATGTACGACTCGCTCTTCTATCGGGCCCCAGCCCCGACCGCGCTGGGCGATCCGTATTCAACGGACGAGGACACCCCGCTCAACGTGGCTGCTCCTGGGGTCCTCTCCAACGACGACGATCCCTTCGGAGGCACCCTCACCGCCGCACTGGTGACGTCGACGTCCAACGGAGACCTCATCCTCAATTCGAACGGCTCGTTCACCTACGACCCCGACGCCGACTGGAACGGAACGGACACCTTCACCTACCAGGCCTCGGCCGGAGCCGAGCCCTCTGAGATCGCAACGGTGACCATCACGGTGAACGCGGTCAATGACCCCCCGGAGGCGAAAGGAATACCTCGTTCGGCGATCGAGGACACCCAGGCGACCTATACCGGTGACGATCTCGCCACTGATGTGGAAAACGACACGTTGACCGTCACCAGCGCATCTGCCGACAACCCGGGTGCCGTGGTGAGCGTGGTTGGCGGGGAGGTCAAATACACGCCGGCGCCCGACTCCTGTGAGTCGGACACCCTCAACTTCACGGTCTCGGACGGGAATGGCGGATTCGTATCCGATTCCGTCACCATCAATGTGACGTGTGTCAATGACGCACCCGTCGCCGACGACGACACCTTCGAGACCAACGAACGCAATTCGGGGGGGACCCTGATGCTGAGCATCGCCCTTCCGGGCGTGCTCGACGGCGACAGCGACGCCGACGAGGACTCGCTAACAGCCTCGGGTGCGACGACCCCGAGCAATGGGGGCACGGTCGCTTTGAGTTCCGATGGCTCGTTCGACTACACCCCGTCGGGCTCTCACGTATGGGGGACGGAGGAGTTCAGTTACGACGAGACGTGGGACTACGACGTCTCCGATGGAACCCTGACCGACACCGGGACGGTGACGATCACCGTCTTCCGGGTCATCTGCTCGGATGAGACAGTGAGCGACACGGACGGTGACATCGAGGGCTCATTCACACTGCTCACGCTTCTCCCGGACTGCAAACGCTACGAGGTCGACGCCGACGCCACTGCAAAGACCGTCACCTTCACCCCGGGAGGAGGGGATGAGGCGTTCTTCAGGGGCCAGTTGAGCTTTGTCCCCCAGACTCTGGACCTCAGCGGAGCGTTCACGTTGGGACTTGAGTACGACCCGGACAACGAAGGTCCCGAGGGATTCAGAATCCTTCAGGTGTGTATCGACCCGGTGTTCGACGGAGACGGCCTGGTCACCAGCGCCACCATCCCCGTCGGTGAGACCTGGTGTTTTGCCAGTGCCCTTTCACTGGCCAGTGCCACGACAGCTGGTGAGATAGAGACCACTTCCCAGGTCTACGGCAAGGAGGACCCGAAGTTCAGATTCAAGTAAGCGAATGATCTAGACCGGCTGCACTGACACGATTCCGAGCAGTCGAAATAGCTCGCTGAAACGATCGATGTCCGCCGTGTCGGGGTCCTCCCCGGCCCGGCCGCGTGCCTCCACTCTCGCCTCCCGAAGCAGGGCCTCCTCGTAGAGGTCCCCGTCCTCGCCGGCGAGCTTCAGCCCCCGGTCGAAGGCCTCAGAAGCCGTGGTGTTCTGCCCCAGCGCCGCTGAAGCCAATCCCCGCACCCGGGCGATCCCGGTCGAGACCTGGTCGGCGTCATCGGGGGCGGCGAGTTGAAATCGGTCGAGCCGGTCCAGAGCGTCCGCCGGCCTTTCGCAACTCACCAAGACGTCGGCGAGATGAACCACTATCTCCGGATCTTCAGACGTATCACCGTCCTCGAGCTGTGCCGCGAAGAGGGCCTCCAGGTCGTCGACTGCACCATCGACATCACCCGAGCCGACCGCCGCCCGTGCTCTCTGCAGGCGGACGAATGGCATTATCTGAAGTGCGTTGGAGGCCCGAAAAACCCGCTCCGCCTCATCGAGGAGCGGAATCGCCTCTTCGTACTTGCGCTGCCCGACCAGGACCTCGGCAATGTTGGCCCTTGTCCAAGCCGCCTCGACCACGTTTCCGGATCGCTCGGCAGCCTCGACGGCTTTGCGATACCAGGCGACTGCCTCGTCCCACTTCCCCTCCAGGTGGGCGTAGACACCGAGGTTGTTCATGGCGATGACGCTGCGTTCCAGAAAGCCGAGCCGTTGCAGGATCTCGATCGCCTCCTCACCGTGGCGAGGCTCATTGAGTCCCATCATGAAGTTGGCCCAGTCGCGGACTCCGTAGGCCCGGGCTAATGCCTCCTCTTCGCCGACCGAGCGGGCTAGGCCGACCGCCGAAGTGGCGGACTGCAATGCCTTCACCGGGTCGCCGTTGGCGGCGTGAATAGTCGCCTCGTAGGCGTCGAGTCGGGCCAGCATCCGGGATTTGGTGGTCTCGTCTGTCGAGTCGAGTCGCTTCCTACCCAGGGTGATATTCCGTTTCGCTTGCGACAACACTCCTGAGCCAACCCATGCTTCGGCGCGTCGGATGTAGAGATCGGCAGATCGTGCCGGGTCACCTCGATCGGCCCGAAGCGCCCGGCCGTACGCCTCACGAGCCGCTTCGTACTGACCGGCCAGGTCCTCAACCTCACCGATTCTGGTCCAGATCTCCGCCACCTCGGCTGGCTCGATGCTCGTCAGATGGCGGGCCGCCTCGATGGCATGCCGGTAATGGACCGCTGCCTCAGTATTGGCATAGGTGCGTTTCGCCCGATCCGCCGCCACCCGGGCGTAGTGCCACACTTTGTCGTGTTCCCCTGCCCGGGAATAGTGGGTGGCCAGGGACTCCGCCACCTCTTCGGGATCGTCTCCGGCCAGCCGCTCGATGACCTCACCCGCACGGGAATTGAGCTGACGACGGCGCCGGTAGGAGAGCCCTTCGTAGGCGACATCGTGGACAACGGCATGACGGAAACGGAGGCGGTCGGCCCCATCGTCGTCAATGAACCGCCCCAGATCCTTCCGGGTGGCATCGTCCATCTCCACCGGCTCGGGAGCAAGGTACTCGTCGAGGACAACCCGCCGGAAGCTCCCGCCGAGCACGGCCGAGTAGCGGAGGAGCTGGCGGGTCAGCGGTGGCAGAGTGTCGATATCCGAGGAGACGACAGCGTCGAGGGACTCGGGAAGTTGCTCGGCGCTCCCCGTCTCCCGGATCATCCTCAGGATCTCAGAGAGGAACAGCGGATTGCCCCCGGAGCGGGTGACTACCGCATCGAGCTCGTGGGGGCGCAGCGGTGCCGCGTCGGTGGCCTTGATCGCAATGTACCGGACAGCCTCCTCGTCGAGTGGCTCGAGGCTGATCTCTTCTCCCAACGGCTCGAAACGATCCCGGTCGCGTCGAGCAGTGAAGATCACCGTCCACGGTCGGGACTCGGCCGCGACGCCGATCCGGCGCAACAACTCGATCGAAGGCTCGTCCATGAAGTGCCCATCCTCGGCAAGTACGGCGAAGGGCCCCGCCTGCACCGCATCGAATAGCTCGATTACCGCGTCGGCAGTCCGCTCGGGGCGGAAGCGCGGATCGATGGCCGCCGTTTCCTCGGTGTCGGGGACATCGATGTGCATCACGTCGCCGATGAGTGGAATAGCCCATTTCAACTCCGGGGCAACCTTCTTGATGGCCGTCTTGAGCCCGCTCACCATCGCGGGCTGCTGTGCCTGGTCAATCCCGAGCATGCGACGCATGGGATCCCGGAAAGCCCAGAAGGGGTTGTCGGCCCCATTCGGCTCCGCCTGCACCATGAGGGTGGCCAGACCGGGACACTTCGCCAGGACTTCGGCGATGAGCCGGCTCTTCCCGGTGCCGGTGTCGCCGGTAATGGTCATCATCCCCCCGGAGCCGACCTGAGCACAGGTGGTGACGATTCCGACGATCAGCGCCAACTCATCATCCCGACCGGCGAAGGGCAACTCGTGTTTCGCCACGTGGGGGCGGACTCCGGTCTCCTCGTGCACGGCGTATGCCTGGACGGGCTGCTCTTTTCCCTTGACGTGAAACGGCTCCAGCACCTCGGTTCGAAACAGCGTCGAGGACCGGTCGAGAGCGGCGGGCGAGGCGTAGAGCATGCCCGGCTGAGCCGCCGCCATGAAACGAGCCGCCAGGTTGACCGTGTCGCCCATCACGGTGTACGTGCTACGAAACGTGGTTCCGACGTTCCCGGAAAAGACATGGCCCCGGTTCACCCCGATCCGGGTCGTCAAGGGTGGCTCAGAGTCGAGGATTCGTCGCGCCGCCCGGAGCATCCGTCCTTCATCGTCGGGCTGGCTGGACGGAACCCCTGCGGTGAGAATGATCTTGCCCCCGTCTGCGGCAATGTCGGAGGCAAGGAAGGTGATTCCCTCCGTATCCACCGCCTTCTGGACGACGGTCACCAGCCGTTCCAGGTCCGCACCGACACGTTCCGGTCCCTCTTCGGCGAGAAGAGGATCGACACCCTCGAACCCCACAAAGCCGACGGTGGATATCCGATGCTCGGAGTCGGCGACGCCTGCGGCAAGGTGGGCACGGAGCCCTCGTGACACCAACACTTCCAATTCCTCGTCGGGGATGGCACGAGGAGAGGTCACATCAGGTAACGGCTGGTTGATCTTCTGCTTGCGGAGCAGCCACCCATGACCTTTTGGACTTCCGGTGAAATCCGCCGGAAGTTGAGCACGGACCGATGAGCTGACCACGATCTCGCCTGCGTCGGCGGTTCCCTCCATTGCAGTGGTGATGGAAGCGGTGGGACCGGTGACGATCAGCTCCCGATGGGAATCGCCGACCAGAAAGAAGTCGACCGGGCCGGTGTGGACGCCCGACGACATCTTGAGCCGGATACGCCCAACCGATGTGGGCTCCTTGGCGGCGTCGCGAAGGGCCGCTCGCATTTCCACGGTCGCGGCACACGCCTGAAGCACGTGGTCCTCGGTTTCGAAAAGCAGAAGAAGGGCATCGCCACCGAACTTGAGGAGTGAACCGCCACGCTCGAACACGACTTCAAGCATCCGACCAAAGACGCGGTCGAGGACAACGGTCAACTCCTCGGCACCGATCCGCCCCTTGCGGGCGAGTCGCTCGGAGAGGCTGGTGAACCCGGAGATGTCAACGAAGACCAGCGAACCGTTGACCACGCGCCATAGAGAGCCGGGAGACTCACTGTCCCACTCAGATGCCACGCGCGACACGTACGGGTCGAATCGACCGGCCCGTGCGCTCAACCTGAACCTCCGCTGCCTCGCTTCCGATCAAGGGTAGACCGGGGCAAGTTGCTGGAGCTTCGGTGGGGTCGACTTATCCACAACTAGGACTTCCGCGAACAAGAAGAACGTTTTGGATGGGACTTGCTGACACTTCTCGCGGTAGCGTCGCCATGATCTGAGCGAGGAAGAACTTCTGTCGACATTTGGCACAAGAGCTGACCGAATACCCGGAGTGCACCTGGCGCGCAATTACCAGCGAAAGGATCTGGGCAGGGACGTGCTCGCCGGAGTCGTCCTGGCGACGATGCTGGTCCCCCAGGGCATGGCCTACGCAGAGTTGACCGGTCTTCCTTCGGTCACCGGGCTCTACACGACGGTCGCCGCTCTTCTTGCCTACGCGGTATTCGGGCCCAACCGAGTCCTGGTGCTCGGCCCTGACTCTTCATTAGCCCCGATCATCGCGGTGATTGTTCTTCCCCTCGCCGCTGGCGACCCGGTGGCTGCGGTTGTCCTTGCCTCCGCCCTCAGTCTGATCACGGGTGTGATTTGTATCGGTGCCGGGTTCGCAAGGGCCGGAGTCCTCACCGAACTGCTCTCCAAACCGGTGCGCGTCGGATACCTGAACGGGATCGCAATCGTCGTCTTTGTGTCCCAGTTTCCCAAAGCCCTCGGATTCTCTGTCGACGGGGAATCGACACTCGAGGTTTTCGTCGCCACTCTGACTGCGATCGTGGACGGCGAGGTCGTTGCCACCGCGTTGCTGGTCGCTGTGGTCAGTCTGATCATCATTCAGGGCATGCGCTTCCTTCGACCCGGTAGCCCGGGGATACTCGTGGCCACGATCGTCTCGATCGCCATGGTGGGTCTTTTCGACCTGGCGGTAGACACCGTTGGTTCCCTGCCCCAGGGGTTGCCCACTCTCACCTTCCCCTCGGTTGGCCTCGACGTCCTCGGCACTCTGACGGCTGGAGCCTTCGCGGTGGCTCTTGTCTCATTCGCCGACACCGGTGCCCTATCAACTGCAACCGCCCTCCAATCGGGGCGGAGGGTTGATCCCAACTCCGAAATCAAGGCTCTGGGGGCGGCAAACCTGCTCTCCGGGTTGTTCCAGTGTTTTCCCACCAGTGCCAGTTCGTCGAGGACGGCAGTTGCAATGTCAGTCGGCTCGCGAACTCAGTTCACGGGAGTCCTGGCGGCGATAGGTGTGATGTCGCTTCTCATCTGGTTCCCCGACCTCCTTGCCGACCTCCCCTCGGCGACCCTGGCCGCAATCGTGATCTCGGCTTCGTTCGTCCTCTTCGATGCCAAGACGCTTGTCTGGCTGTGGAAGGTCCGCCGCTCCGAGTTTCTCCTCGCCATGGGCGGGCTCCTCGGTGTGGTTCTTGTGGGGATCCTGGAAGGCATAGTCATTGCGATTCTTCTCTCCCTGGCCAACTTCGTCCGCCGGGCCTGGCGCCCGCACAGCACCGAACTGACTCGTGTCGACGGGATGAAGGGCTATCACGATCGGGAGCGTCACCCTGAAGGATGGATGATTCCCGGCCTGCTCATAATCCGATTCGAAGCCCCTCTCTTCTTTGCCAACGCACCAACCTTTGGGCGACGCCTCCAGAGTTTCATCGAGAACGCTGACAGGCCGATCGAGCGGGTCCTGGTCGCCGGCGACGCCATGACCGACATCGACACAACCGGCGCGGAGATCTTGACGGACGTCCTGGACGATCTCGATCGCCGTGATCTGAAGTTCGCCTTCGCCGGGTTGAAAGGCCCGATCAAGGACCGTCTCCGGAGTTACGGGCTATACGAGCGAATCGGCGACGAGGCCTTCTTTCCAACCATCGGGTCGGCGGTCAAGTATCACTACGGCGCCCGTGGCGAGGAGCCGCACGAGGACATCGACCCGGCCGACTCCCCCGACCACGAAACACCTGGTTCGATGTAGAAGCTTCGATCTGCTGGACTGCGTGCAATCGCCAGTCCACTTTCGAACGCCCAAGGATCATG
>Ga0255054_10002090_pt1 | contig 11561 bp, 7 predicted proteins | sample JV7_2_23_MG_FD_188634 | JGI IMG/M metagenome (GOLD analysis project Ga0255054, IMG submission 188634) | Seawater microbial communities from Jervis Inlet, British Columbia, Canada - JV7_2_23 | ecosystem: Environmental > Aquatic > Marine > Inlet | place: Canada: British Columbia | collected... | reverse complement strand
CGCCGCCACGTTCGCGATCCACTGGGGCCTCCTGCGCACCCAGCGCCAGCGGAACGTGCTGCTGCTGCTGGCCAGCCTGGTGTTCTACGCGAACTGGAACCCCTGGCTGGTGCTGCTGGTGCTGGGTACCGCCATCTACGACTACCGGATGGCGTTCTGGATCGAGTCGGCGACGGCTCCCGGCCGACGCCGGACGCTGCTGGCCGCCGCCATCGCCGTGCCGTTGGGCCTGCTGGCGTTCTTCAAGTACACGAACTTCCTGGCCGCTTCGGCGTGGCCCCTGGCTCGCGCCATGGGAGCCGATCCCGGGCCGCCGTCCTTCGACATCGTGCTCCCGCTGGGCATCTCCTTCTACACCTTCGAGACCATTGCCTACGTCACCGACGTGTACCGCGGTAAGATCCGCGCCGAGCGCAGCCCGCTCGATTACTCGCTCTTCCTGTTGTTCTTCCCCCACCTGATTGCGGGACCCATCATCCGTCCCGGGCGCTTCTTTCCCCAGGTGCGCAGCGCCCACCGCCTGGACTGGAGCCGCGTGGAGGTGGGCGCCCGGCTGTTCCTGCTGGGCCTGTTCAAGAAAGCGGTGATCGCGGACCAGCTGGCCCTGGTCGTCGACCCGGTCTTCGCCGCACCGGACGCCTGGGGCAGCGGCGCCGTCTGGGCCGCCGCCCTCTGCTACGCGGTGCAGATCTACTGCGACTTCTCGGGCTACTCGGACATGGCGATCGGAAGCGCCCACGCCCTGGGCATCAAGCTGCCCGCCAACTTCCGCATGCCCTACTTCTCCGCGAACCCGGCCGAGTTCTGGACGCGCTGGCACATCTCGCTCTCCTCGTGGCTGCGCGACTACCTCTACATCCCGCTGGGCGGCAACCGCCGTGGGACCGGAGCCACCTACCGCAACCTGTTCGTGACCATGCTCCTGGGGGGCCTGTGGCACGGGGCGGCCTGGACCTTCGTGGCCTGGGGCGCGTGGCACGGAGTCCTGCTCGCCGTACACCGCGCAATCCCGTGGCCCGCCTGGACCGGCGCCCGGGCGCTGCACCCGTTCAAGGTCGCAGCCACCTTCCTGCTGGTCTGCGTGGGCTGGGTTCCCTTCCGCGCCCAGAGCTTCGGCGACGCCGCCACGCTGCTGGAGAAGATGTTCCTGCCCACCGCGGGAGCGGTTCTGGATCCCGCGGTCGTTGCGTTGGTGACGGCGATCCTGGCGCTGGTGCTGGCCGCGCACCTGCTGGCCAGCTTCGCCGACCTGCCGCGCCTGGCGCGGCGCCTGCCCGCACCCGTGCTGGGCGGCGCCCTGGCCGCGGGGTTGCTCCTGGTTCAACTCCTCACCCCGGACGCCGGCGGCACGTTCATCTACTTCCAGTTCTAGAGCGCAGGAGATCCCGGTGCCCACCTTCCGACCCCGCCCCAGCCCCGCTCGAGCCCGCCGCGTGCTGCTGGCTGCCGCCGCGGCGTTCCTGCTGGGGCAGCTCGCCATCGGTGCGGCGTGGGATCGCGCGCCGGGCTACGTGCGCTTTCCCCAGGGCAGCAAGGTGCGGGCCGCGGCGCGCCGCATCGGTAACGAGCCCTACGCCGCAATCTTCGGAACCTCGCGCTTCCGCAACCTCGATCTCGATGCGGTGCGGGTGGGATTGGCCCCCGCCCTGGCCGGCGCGACGCCGCCCGTCCTGCAGGGAAGCGTCCTGGCCGGCGACCCGGTCATCGTCGACTCCTTGCTGCGCGAGATCCTGGCCGAGGGGCCCGGGCCGGCGCTGGCGGTCATCGAGATCAGCCCGGAGACTCTCTCCTACCCCGCCCACTGGCTGATGGATCACGTAACGCGCATCTACACCCTGCGCGACCTGTTCGGAAACCTGGGCGAGATCGCCGCGCGCGGTCGACTGGGCGACGTCGCCGAGCGCCGGCTGCTACCCGCCTCGGTGTACCGCCGCGAGCTGCTCACCTGGCTCACGGGGCGCCCCCCGCCCTACCTGCACGCGACCCGGCCCGAGCCGCAGCCAAGCGCGCGCCGGCTCCCGCGGCGGAGCCCGCTCGGCGTCCCCGCCTCGACGGCTTCCCCGGAACCTACGCCCAGCACAATTTCCGGTTTGCGCCGCGTCGAGAAGTGGCTGAGCGACTACCGCATCGGCGGCAGCGAAAGCCGCGCGCTGGAAGCGATCCTCGAACGCTGCCGCCAGGCCGGGATCCGCGCGGTCCTGGTGGGGGCGCCGGTCACCAGCTTCCAGCGCGCGCTCTACACCCCCGTGGTGGAGGGGCACTTCCAAGCCTTGCTGCTGGAGCTGGCCCTGGCGGGAGTCGACGTGGACTTCGTCGACTACCGATCGCGCGTTCCCGACGCCCTGTTCGAGGACAACCACCACCTGAACGACGAAGGCGGGCGCTACTTCGGCGAGATCCTCGGCCGCGAAGTGATCGCGCCGCGCTGGGAGCGCCGGCTGGCAGGGCGTTAGGAACGCCCGCTCACGCCGAGGGCCTGCCTGGCGACGACGCTGCGCAGGATCGCGGGGCCGATCCAGTTCCCGTTCGTGGACTGGGCCCCCGCGGCTCGCCGTTGCCCCAGATCGGCTCCCCGAAGATGGCGTGGCGCCAGGCCAAGGCGTCGGAGCCACCGTACTCGCGGGCCAGCTCTGGGTCAGCCAGCCGAACTCCACGGAGCCTCCGGAGAGAATCCGACGGCACGTCCGATGGTTGAGGCAAGCAAGCGCGACCCTCACGAAATCGCCTAGGCGGCTTCGGAGCACGTTTCAGGGTGTGCGCGCTGCCCCCACGGGGAAAATTGGGCTTTTTCGCGCAGCCCGCGACACATACCGCGGTGAGGTGCCACTTACCCAGCACCTGGGATCCGTGAGTGCTCCATGACAGGAGACCGCCGCTCGCGGGGGGGAGAACCGTCGGAGGTTACCGTTCATGACTCGTCTTGGTTCGCTGGCTTTCTTGTTGTTGCTGCCCGGGGGGCCCGCTGCTGCAGCGAGCATCAACTACGGGGACTTCGACGACATCCCTCCGGGCACCGTCATGTTCCTCGGCGTAACGGAGGGCTCCGGCACGGATCCCGTCCCGCTCTTCGGTTCGCCCTTGGTCCTCGGCAACATGCTCGACTTCGATCCCAGCGGGTTCGCCGCAAGCACCGGCGGGGGTGGCGCCGACATCACCGACGGCCAGCTCAACTTCCAGGTGATGTCCATTCCTGGCTCGTCGATCGACCAGATCACCATCGACGAGAGCGGAGACTTCTCGCTTTTCGGCGCCGGCACCGCCGCCACGCAGGTGGCCTTCGGACTCTTCATGCAGCTGACGATTCTCGAGGTCGATGGCGCATTGATTTCACCCTTCGACGTCATCGTGAGCGCCGAGGGAAGCTTCGACCTGGTAACCAATCCCGGGCTCTCGCAGCCCTGGGATCTGTCGCTCATGGCCGACCTGGACCAGGAACTGATCGACGAAGGGATCGCCTTCGAACTCGGCGTCACCAAAGCCGACGTCGTCCTCGACGACACGCTGATCGCCATCAGCGAGGCCGCCAGCGCGGCGTTCATCGCCAAGAAGGCCTTCCGGATCGCGGTGGTGCCCGAGCCGGCGACGCTGATCCTGGGTCTGCTGGGCGTGCTTCTCGCGGTGCGGTCGCGCAATCGCCGCTAGGGGCAGGTCAAGGAAGCGGGCACCTGGGAGTGCCATAGCGCTCAGAGGTACCTGGACCTTTGAGACACAGTTCACCCCGCGCCTCGCGGGCCCTGCTGACGACGCGGCTGGAGGCGTAGAAGGCCTGCCTGCTTGACTTTCTACCTGCGCGCAGGTAGAAAATACCCGTGGCCCAGCCCGTCCCCCGCACCTCGCGCGCCGAGCGCACGCGCGCCTCCATCCTCGACGCGGCCGAGACCTGCTTCGCCGAGCGCGGCTTCAGTGCCACCCGTCTGGAAGACGTCGCCGAGGCCGTGGGCATCCGCCGCGCGTCGATCGTCTACCACTTCCGCGACAAGCGGGAGCTCTACGACGCGGTCCTGTCCGGTGTCCTCGAGGGGTTCCGTGAGCGCCTCCAGGCCGCACTCGCCCCGCCCGGTCCGCTGCTGGCGCGCATCGAGGCCGGCGTCGGCGCCTGGGTGGACTACGTGGGCGCGCGCCCCAGCCTGGCCCGGCTCCTGCTGCGCGAGGTGGCCGACGCGTCGCCGGAGACGCCCCCGGCGCTGATGCGACACATCGAACCGTTCGTGGCCCTGGTGGAGCGCCTCCGCGACGAGACCCGCGGCGATCCCCTGGCGCGCGCACACCCCATCGATCCTGTACACCTGGCCAGCGCCGTGGTGGGCACCACCGTGTTCTTCGTGGCGGCGATGCCGGGCCTGATTCCCAACGACGGCTTCGATCCCTTGGGCAGAGAGCAGCTGAAGATCCACCGAGGCGAAGTGCTGCGCATCACGCGGCGGCTACTCGGCGCAGAGGAGACGTCCGCATGACCCGCCGCTTCCTGATGGGACTTGACGCCGGAGGCGGCGGCGGCCGCGCGCTGCTGGTGAACGCCGACACGGGCGAGTGCTGGAGCGCCTTCCGCGCTTGGAAGCATCCCTCGGCGCCCGGCACCGGGGGGCTCGGCTACGACCTGGACTACGCCGATCTGCGCAGCCGGCTGGCAGACGCCGCGCGCGAGGTCGTGGCCCGCGCCGCGGCCCGGCCCGACGAAGTGGCCGGAATCGCAACCACGAGCATGCGCTTCGGGATGGTGGTGGTGGACGCGGACGGACGTCCGGTCTACGGCGGGCCCAACCGCGACGCCCGTGCGGCCGGCGAAGGCCTGACCCTGGCGACCCAACACGGCGCTGCGTTGCACGCGCTGTCCGGACACTGGCCGGTGCCCATCTTGCCGTGTGCGCGACTCCTCTGGCTGAAAAACCAGGGCGGCGACGTCTGGGCGCGCGCGCACCGCTACTTGGCACTCTCGGACTGGGCGGCGCTGGAACTCTGCGGCGAGATCGGGGCCGAGCCCACCCAGGCCGCCGGCAGCGGACTCTTCGATCTGCGGGCCGGAACCTGGTCCGCCGCGTGGCTCGAGCGGCTGGCGCTTCCCGCGTCGCTCTTCCCGGCGTTGGGCGCGCCGGGCTCGCGCCTGGGCGGGCTACGCCCCGAGGCCGCCGAAGCGCTGGGCCTGCGCGCCGGAACCCCGGTCTCCCTGGGCGGCGGCGACACCCAGTGCGGCCTGCTGGGAAGCGGTGCCGTTCGCGCCGGGGCAGCCGGCATCGTGGCCGGCACCTCGGCTCCGGTGCAGGTCGTGACGGCCGAGCCCGTAATCGATCCCGAAGGCCGGCTCTGGAGCGGCGCTCACGTGGCCGCGGGGTGCTGGGTGGCCGAAAGCAACGCGGGCTCCGTGGGCGAGTCCGTCGACTGGCTGGCCCACCTGCTCTTCCCGGATGCGCCCGTACCCGCCGCGCGGCTCCTGGCCGAGGCCTCGCGCTCGGAGCCCGGCGCCCGGGGCATGCTCTCCACGTTGGGAACCCAGCTCTTCGACGCGCGCAATCTGTCCTTGCCCGTCGCGAGCCTGTCCTTCTCGCATCTGGTCGCGGCCGCGGCAGACGACGCGCGCCAGCACCTGCTGCGTTCGGTAGTCGAGGGCAGCGCCTTCTCACTGTACGCCAACCTGGAGCAGGTGCTGGCGGTGACCGGGGGCGATCCCGACACGGTCCACCTGGGCGGGGGACTCGCGCAAAGCGACTTCTTCGCTCAGCTCCTGGCCGACGTCAGCGGCCGCGCCCTGCGCCGCGCGCCCCACACCGAGGCGACGGCCCTGGGCGCCGCCATCTGCGCCGGGGCCGGCGCCGGCGTGTTCGCCGACGTGGGCCAGGGGGCGGAGGCGCTGGCTCCCGCGCATAGGGTCTTCGAGCCGAACGCGGAACGAAACACGCAGTACGCCGAGCTCTTCGCATGCTGGACGGAGCTCCACGAGAAACGCGCCCCCGCCGACGACCTGATGCGCGGCCATACCCTGCCCGCCGTGCTCGGGGCCGGCGACAGACCCGCCGCCGCGAAAGCCCAGGCGCAGCCCGCGATCCTGGTGACCGCGGAGCTGGATGACGCTTCGTTGGACGCGCTCGCTGAAATCGGAAGCGTGGAGTACGCGCCCTTCCGCGAGAAGCTGCGCCTGCTCAGCCGCGACAGTCTGGTCGACGCGCTGTCCGGCGTGCAGGTGCTGGTGACCGAGGTGGACGTGGTCGATGCGTCCAGCATGGCCCGCCTGCCGGAGCTGCGCGCGGTGGCCAGCTGCCGCAGCGACGCCATCAACGTGGACGTGGAGGCGGCCACCCTGCTCGGCATCCCGGTGCTCCACGCCCCCGGCCGCAACGCCGACGCGGTGGCGGACCTGACCCTGGCCTTCCTGCTGATGCTGTCCCGCAAGCTCGCCGCAGCCAATGCCTTCCTGCGCCGGCCCGGCGGACAGGCCGGCGACATGGGGCGCATGGGGCAGGCCTTCGGCGCGCTGCGCGGCCGCGAGCTGTGGCGCAAGACGGTCGGTCTGGTCGGTCTGGGCGCCGTGGGCCGTGGCGTGGCGAAGCGGCTGGCGGGCTTCGGTGCCCGGGTGCTGGTCTTCGACCCTTACCTGGCGCCCGAGGATGTGGTCCTGGCCGGCGCCGAGCCCGTCTCCTTCGAGGAGCTTCTCGAGCGCAGCGACTTCGTGAGCCTCCACGCTCCGGTAACTGACGCGACCCTCGGCATGCTCGATGCGGGAGCGCTGGCGCGCATGAAGCCCGGCGCATGCCTGGTGAATACCGCGCGCGCCGCACTGGTGGACGAGCCGGCGCTGCTGGCGGCGCTGCGCGAAGAACGGCTGGCGGGAGCGGCACTGGACGTCTTCTGCGTGGAGCCCCCGGCCTCCGACGACCCGCTGCTGGCGCTGGATAATGTCATCGCCACGCCCCACGTGGGCGGCAACACGCTGGACGTGGCCGCACACCAGGGCGCAATCATCGTTGCGGAGCTGCAACGGCTGGTGCGTGGTGAGCGCCCCCATCACCTGCTGAACCCCGCTGCGTTCGACGCCTTCGACTGGTCGCAGCCGCGGCCGGCTGCCGACCCCGCGGAGTTGGAACAGCTGGCGCGCAAATCCGGTCCGGCGGTCAGCGACCTGCAGAAGCAGAAGCCGCCGGCGAGCGCACCCGCTGCGCCGCCGAAAGCGCCGGCCGCCACAGGCGCCGTCGCCGACGCCATGCGCAGCGTGCTAGCCGCGTTCGTCACGGGCATCGCCGGCAGCGGCGCCCTGGACCGCTTTGCCCCGGATCGCGATGTGACCCTGCACTTCATCCTCACGGACCTGGGCGATGCGTTCTGGTTCCGGCTCCGCGACGGGGAGGTGCGCTCGGCCCTGGGCAACCCGGACGCCGAGCCGGACGTCGAGCTGCGGCTGGCGGCCGACGTGCTCGACGGCATGTTCACCGGGCGCGTGAATGGCATGCAGGCGGCCATGGAGGGACGGCTCTCGTTCTCGGGCGATACCGCCAAGGCCATGAGCCTGCAGGAGTTCCAGGCGGATCTCTCGCACCTCTACCGCGAGGCACGCAGCACGGCTGGCGACCCAGGAGATCTCACGAGCCTGGCCATCGCGCCGCCCGACGTGCCGGGCGGCGAAGCGGACGATGCCCGTGCCGAGGTCGTCCAGGTTGTCGGCGAGCTCTACGCCCAGCAGCTCATCACGGCCACGGGCGGCAACGTCAGCGTTCGCGTTCCCGACGGCGACGAGCTCTGGATCACGCCCAGCCAGCTCTTCAAGGGCGATCTGCACCCCGACGCGCTGGTGCGCATCGACCTGGACGGGCGCAGCCTGGACGCCGGGGCACGCTCGGCCTCCAGCGAGCGGCTCATGCACTGCGCGGTCTACCGCGTGCGTCCCGAGGCCGGCGCGGTGATTCACGCCCACGCACCCAACGCCACCATCCTGGCCAACGCCGGGCTTCCCTTCCTGCCCATCTCCACCGAGGCGGCCTTCTTCGCCGACCTGCCGCGCATCCCGTTCGTGATGCCCGGCACGGCCGCGCTGGCCGAAGCCGTGTCGGAGGCCATGAAAAAGGGCTGGGCGGTGCTGATGCAGAACCACGGCCTACTGGTGGCGGGACGCAGCCTGCGACGCGCGGCGGACATGGCCGAGATCATCGAGCGTTCCTGTGAGATCATCCTGGGCTGCCGCGCCCAGGGTGTGGATCCCCCGGTGCTGCCCGACGACGTAGTGGAGACCCTGCGCAAGATGGGCGACCTGGTTGCCTGAACGGAGCCCCCGATGATTCCCGAGAGCGACATCTCACTGCACAATCAGGTGGAGGCCGAGCTTCAGGACACGGCCGGCCCCTTCGTCATCGCCGAGGAGAAGGTCCTGGGCGCCGCCTGCCGGGTCTTTGCCGAGCGGCCTCCTCACCTGCGCCAGATCCTCGAGAACTCACGGGGCTTCGGCGACGCGGAGTACATGGTCTACGAAGGACGGCGCGTTCGCTTCGCCGAGCACCACGCGCGAGTCGCCTCGGCCGCGCGCGGCCTGTCGGAACGCTTCGGCGTGGGCAAGGGCGACCGGGTCGCCATCCTGGCGGCGAATCGCCCGGAGTGGGTAATGGCCTGGTGGGCCGCCGTCAGCCTGGGAGCGATCCCGGTGGGCATGAACGGCTGGTGGGTGGCCGATGAGATCCGCTTCGCGCTGGAGGACAGCGAGCCGACGCTGCTGATCGGCGACCGCAAGCGCCTGGCGCGAATGGGAGACGACCCCATTTCCATCCCCGTCGTCGAGATGGAGAGCGACTTCTCCGCCCTGGAGGAGCACGCGCCGGGCTGCGATCTGCCCGACGTGCACATCGACGAGGATGACCCGGCCTGCATCCTCTACACCAGCGGAACCACGGGGCGCCCCAAGGGCGCCATCAACACCCACCGCAACATCATCGCGTTGAACCGCGTGCAGACATGGCACGGCCTGCGCCTGATGAAGATCGCGCTGTCACGGCCGAAGCCCGAGAGTGCGCCCGCGGCGCCGCTCGGCAACTGCACGTTGATCACATCGCCGCTCTTCCATCTGTCGGGCCTCTACACCGGAGCAGTGACGCTCCTGGCCAGCGGGGTGAAGACCGTCTACATGGAGGGCCGCTTCGACCCGGTCAAGACCATGAAGCTGATCGAGGACGAGAAGGTCACCAGCTGGGGACCCATGGGAACCGTCGCCCTGCGGGTGATGAACCATCCCGACGTATCCCGTTACGACATGTCGAGCATCCGGCAGCTCGGCTCGGGCGGCGCGCCGGTCTCCCACGAGATGCAGGAGCAGATGCGCCGGGTCTTTCCCAACGCCCGCGCCTCGCTGGGGTTGGGTTACGGCATGACCGAGGCCACCGGCATGGCCACCATCAACTTCGGCGAAGAGCTGGAGAAGCGCCCCGACTCCGTCGGGCGTGCGCTTCCCACCATCCAGGTGGAGATCCGCGACGAGGAGGATCACCCGGTTCCCGAAGGCCAGGAGGGGGAGATCTGCATCCACGGCCCCCTGGTCATGCTGGGTTACTGGCGCAGGCCCGAAGCCACCGAAGGAATCCTCGCCCCGAACCGCTGGCTGCGCACCGGCGACGTGGGCCGCCTGGACCAGGGCTACCTCTACATCAACTCGCGCGCCCGCGACCTGATCCTGCGCGGCAGCGAGAACGTCTACCCCACCGAGGTGGAGATGCGACTGGAAGCGCACCCGGACGTGGCCGAGGCCGCGGTGCTGGGCGTGGACCACCCGGAGCTGGGCCAGGAGGTGAAGGCCGTGGTCGTACCCCGCGGCGACGCTCGGCCGACACCCGAAGCGCTGTCGCGCTTCGTGGCCGAGAAGCTGGCCTACTACAAGGTGCCGGCCCACTGGGAGCTGCGCGGCGAACCCCTGCCCCGCAACGCCACCGGCAAGGTGCTCAAGAAGCTGCTCGCGGAAGGCGGCGAAAACCCCTACGTAGACGAGTAGTTGCCTATTCAGTGTTAGGGTGGAGGATGAGCTGGGTGCAGCGGAAGAGCGCCAGCACCTTGCCGCTCTCCTCGTGCACAACGCGGGCGTCCCAGACCTGGGTGGTGCGGCCGCCGTGCTCCAGGCGCGCGTCGCAGCGCACCCGCCCCTCGCGTACGGTTCGCAGCAGGTTCACCTTCAGCTCGATGGTGGTGAAGCTGGCGCCCTCCGGGATCGTCGCGAAGCTGCCGCCGGCGCAGGTGAGATCCGCCAGACCCACCAGACACGTCGCGTGCAGGTATTCGTTGCCGGCGATGTGCTCCGGATGCACGGTCATCCACGACGTGGAGAGCCCGTCCGCATGGTCGCCGGGCTCCCAGTCCAGGTACGCGGGAAGATCCCTGGGCCAGCCCTCGCGTCGCGTTCCCTCGCTCACTGCGCGTGCTCCTGATCGCGAATCGCAGCCACGCTGGAGAGCGTCGATACGACGTAGGGTACACAGACCGTGAGGCCCATCTTGAGCCAGTCCAAAGCGCCCAACGCGCGCTGTGCCAGCAAGGCGTCTCCGTAGTTGATGGCGACGAGCAGGGCCCCCACCACCAGCGCGAAGCCGAGGGCACGCCGGACCACGGGCCCGCGAAGCGCCAGTCCGAGAAAACCGTCCACGTAACCCCCACACCGAATCTGGCGTAGTCTAGGATGCCATGCCCCAGCGAGCCGGTTTCCTCTTCGTCCTCGCGGCAGCGCTCGCGGTGCCCAGCGCCGCCGCGCCCGCCGCCGAGGCGCCCAGCCTCAACGGCTTCCCCTTGGAGCCGTCTAGCATCCCCAGCGGCGAGATCCACAAGGGCGGCCCGCCCCGCGACGGCATTCCCGCCCTGGAAGGGCCCGCGCTGATTCCGGCGGCCGACGCGCCCTGGGACGACGACGAGCCGGTGATCGGCGTCCAGCTGGGAGGCGAGAGCCGCGCGTACCCCTACGCGATCCTGGTCTGGCACGAGCTGGTCAACGACGTACTCGGCAAGCAGCCGATCCTGGTCTCCTACTGCCCGCTGTGCGGCACCGGCATCGTCTTCGATCGCCGTCTCGAAGGGAAGCCGCACCGCTTCGGTGTATCGGGCCTGCTCTACCAGTCCGACCTGCTGATGTACGACCGCGAGACGGAGAGCCTGTGGTCGCAGATCTCCGCCGAGGCCGTGACCGGCCCCAGCCGCGGCCGGCGACTCAAGATGCTGCGCGCCCGTATCGAGCCGTGGGGCGCCTGGCGCCGCCGCCATCCCGACACCACCGTCCTGTCGCCGGAGACGGGTCACCAGCGTCGCTACGGGGACTCGCCCTACGGCGACTACGCCGTCAGCGAAGACGTGGTCGAGCGCTTCTTCCCGCCCACCCGGCTCGATCGCCGCTACCACCCCAAGATGCCCACCCTGGGACTTCGGATCGCCGGCGGTGCCGCGCGCGCCTACCCCGCCTCGGAGCTGGCCCAGGCCGACGGGGCCACCAACGAGGAGTTCTCCGGCCATCGCGTACGCGTGGCCTACGACCCCGAGGCCCAGGTATTCGAAGTGGAGGCGCCGGACGCCATCGAGGTGATCGAGGGCTACTGGTTCGCGTGGATCGCCTTCCACCC
>Ga0255054_10002087_pt1 | contig 11569 bp, 12 predicted proteins | sample JV7_2_23_MG_FD_188634 | JGI IMG/M metagenome (GOLD analysis project Ga0255054, IMG submission 188634) | Seawater microbial communities from Jervis Inlet, British Columbia, Canada - JV7_2_23 | ecosystem: Environmental > Aquatic > Marine > Inlet | place: Canada: British Columbia | collected... | reverse complement strand
CTCGGAGAACCCCGAAACGCTGGAGCCCGCGGAGGTCCGCTACTACACGCGCCAGTTCAAGGCCAAGTGCGCCCGTTGTCATGGGAAGGACGGAACCGGCGCCGGCGCCGAGGCCAGCGATCAGCCGGTTCCCCCGGCGGACTTCACGGACCAGGTGTTCATGGCCGGCCGAACGGACGGGCAGCTCTTCCACCAGATCCTCATGGGTGGTGGCGAGCGCTGCGCCATGCCGGCGTTCGGGCCGGGCTCGGCACACAACTGGGACGACGCGAAGATCTGGCACATGGTCGCCTTCGTGCGTCGCTTCGCAGAGGCCGAAGCCGAGCCCAAGCCCAAGCCCTAGGGCGGCTCTACTCGGACTTCACCAGCTTCGCGGGCACGAAGTCCGAGCGCGGCGTCGATACGTTCGTCGCCTGGGGCGTGTGGCACATGCTGCAGTTGTAGCGGGTGCCCACCACGTCCTTGGCCTGCTCGTAGCCCTTGACCACCCAGACCATGGGCTCGTTCGTCTTGCCCTTGGCCATCAGCGCGCGCTGGAAGTGGCTCTCGGGGAGCGGGACGTCCTGCCCCTCCACGGCGTTCTCCGGGTGATGGCACTCCAGGCACTCGTTGTCGTCCCGGGTGATCGGGAGCATGTCCTCGACCGTATGGGGGACCTGCGGCGGGGCGTCCGGGAAGGACCGATCGAAGTTCTGGGACTCACCCGCGTCGGTGTCCGGGTACTCCGCGAGAGCCTGGCTGCTGAGTGCACCCAGGTCGCTGCTCCGGAAGTAGATGTCGATGCCGTCGCCCGACTCCTTCGTTGTGTCCGCCATCACGGAGCCCGTCACGAATGCGGGCAACATGAACAGCACCAGGAGCCAGGGGCTAAGCCGCGCTTCTTGTCGCATGGTGATCTCCTCCATCCAGATGCTGTGCCGCGCTCCGACGGGAGCGCAGCGTGAAGTGATACGCGTCGCGGGGACAGACCTCGAGACAGCGCGAACAGTTGGTGCACTGACCGGAATCGATGAACCCGCGTGCGGTCATGCGGTCGTAGTCGATGATCTGGCTCTCGGGGCACACCACGACGCAGTCGCCGCAGCGGTCGCAGCGCTCGGCCTCGAAACCGATGCGCACGAGCGAGCGCCGGCCCAGCAGGGAGTAGAACGCGCCCAGCGGGCACAGGGATCCGCACCAGCCGCGTCGCACGACGAAAGCGTCGAGGATCAGGATCGCTGCCGCGGCCAGCAGGCCGAGGCCGGCTCCGAAGATCAGCTCGCGGTGGATCATCGCGATGGGGCTGACCCACTCGAAAGCGGCGACGCCCAGGATCGCCGACAACGGGAGCGTGAGGCCCAGGATCCAAAAGCGTGTGCTGCCGGCGACGCGGAACTGGCCCCGGATCTGGAAGCGACGCTTGAGGTAGGCCGCCAGATCGGCGATCGGGTTGACCGGGCATACCCAGGAGCAGAAGCTGCGGCCGCCGACCGCCGCATAGAAGACGGCCACGATCAGCGCGCCGAGCAGGATCGTCCCGGCCAGGGACTGGCCGGTCACCAGGATCTGGAGCACGGCGAACGGATCGGCCAGCGGAACGGTGCGGAACACGTGGGACGCGCTCAGGTTGCCGGTGAGGATGCCCAGGTGCAGGTGGGCGCCCATCCAGAACAACGTCAGGATGCAGAGCTGGGTGATTCGGCGAGCGAGCCAGTAGCGATGTGCGCCGATCCAGCTCACGGTTCCTCGATTCCGCTCAGATCGTCCATGGCCTCGAGCACCCGGTCCATGCTGTGCTCCCACGCCGGCAGGTCCGGCGCGCGTTCGGGCGCCGTGAAGTCGCGGCTGACCTCGGGCTTCTCCTTCCAGCCGAAGCGGTAGTGGCTCCCGAGCTGTCCCTTGGCCAGCTCTCGGGGAAGAACCTTGATGGCCGCCTCCTCGAGGATGCAGGAGTGCTCGCAGCGGCCGCAGCCCGTGCACGCCTCGGAGTCCACCACCGGAAGGAAGTAGGCGTGCTTGCCGGTGCGCTCCTGGGGCCGGAACTCCAGGCGCAGCGCCTTGCCCATCAACGGACAGGCCCGGTAGCAGACCTCGCAGCGCAGCCCCTGGAACGCCAGGCAGGTCTCCTGGTCGCTGAGCACGGCCAGGCCCATGCGCGCTTCGTCGATGGCGGTGCCGTCGATCAGCGCATCGGTGGGGCACGCCCCGATGCACGGCGTGTCTTCGCACATATAGCAGGGCGTGCTGCGCGGAACGAAGTACGGAACGCCCGTGGCGCGCTCGTCCTCCACCGTCGCGAGCTTCAGGGTGTCGAAGGGGCAGGCTTCGACGCATTGTCCGCACTTGATGCAAGCGGCCAGGAAGTCGTTCTCATCCCGCGCGCCCGGGGGGCGAGGAGACAGGGTCGCACCCCGGGACTCGTCGACCAGATGAGACCACGCCAGCGCACCGGTGGCGGCCAATGCCACGTTGCGGCCACGGAACGCTCCGCTCAGGAAGTCCCGCCTGCTCATGTCGGCACGCCGGCTCACGGTCAGGCCTTTCGCGCCCTCACAGCGCACTTCTTGTAGTCCGTCTCCTTGGAGATCGGACAGGTCGCGTCCAGCGTCAGCTTGTTGATGATGACGTTCTCGTCGAACCAGGGTACGAAGATAAGCCCGCGCGGAACCCGGTTCCGGCCCTGGGTCTCCAGGCGTATCTTGACCTTGCCCCGGCGCGACTCCAGCAGGATCTCCTCGTTGCGCTTGAGCTGGCGCTCCTTGGCGTCCTCCGGATGCATGTAACAGACGGCGTAGGGGACGGCGCGGTTGAGCTCGGCAACCCGCTTGGTCATGGTGCCCGAGTGCCAGTGCTCGAGCACGCGACCGGTGCAGAGCCACAGGTCGTAGGTGGCGTCCGGGCTCTCGGCCGCCTCCGCGTAGGGACGGAAGAAGATCTTCGCCTTGCCGGGGAGAGCGACCTTCTCGCCCTTGAGGCTGCCCTGGGGAATCTTCTTCAGCGCCTTACCGTAGAAGTTGAAGCCCTCACCCGGCTTCACGTAGGGGTCGTAGCCCTCGCGGTAGCGCCACTGGGTCTCGCGACCGTTGACCACCGGCCAGCGCAGGCCCCGCACTCGGTGATAGGTGTCGAAGTCGGCCAGGTCGTGGCCGTTGCCCAGGCCGAACTGCTGGTACTCCTGCCAGAGGGCCTTGTGGACGAAGAACCCGGCATCCTCGGCGATGTCGTTGGGATGCCCGTCGGCGATCGGATCCGGCCAGGCGTACTTCTTCAGGCCCGGATGGGCGAAGAGCACGTCGTAGAGCGTCTGCTCCGGGTCGTACCCCATGGCCTTCGCCTCGCTGAGCACGTCCGGGAGCTTGCCCTCCTCGAAACCCTCCATCTTCAGGCCGGGCAGGGGCTGCTCCTTCCACACCTCCTTCAGCTTGAAGCGCTTCGAGAACTCCGTAATCTGCCACAGGTCTCCCTTGGCCTCGCCCGGCGCCTTGACCTGCTGGCGCCAGTGCTGGGTGCGGCGCTCGGCGTTCCCGTAGGCGCCCCACTTCTCGTAGATCATGGCCACGGGCAGGACCAGGTCGGCCACCTTGGCGGATATCGTCGGGTAGCAGTCCGAGACGACGATGAAGTTGTCCTTCTCCCGGGCGGCTCGGATCCACTCGTTGGCGTTGGCGAAGTCCTGGAAGGGGTTGGTGACCTGCGCCCAGAAGAACTTCACCTGACCGCTGCGCAGGCTGCGCATCATCTTGACGGCATGGGCCCCCACTTTGGGGTTCAGCGTCTTCGCCGGCAGCTTCCAGAGGCCCTCGCACTTGTCGCGGTGGCCCTTGTTGAACTCCACCATGTCCGAGGGCAGCCGATGCGCGAAGGTCCCCACCTCGCGCGCCGTGCCGCACGCGGAGGGCTGGCCGGTGAGTGAGAACGCACCGGAGCCCGGCGTCGACATCTTGCCGCCCAGCAGGTGGATCATGTAGATCTGCTCGTTGACCCAGGTGCCGCGGGTGTGCTGGTTGAAGCCCATGGTCCAGAAGGAGATGATCTTCTTCTTCGGATCCGAGTACAGGTCCGCCAGCTCAACCAGCTTCTCCTTCGGGACGCCCGAGAGCTCGCTGACGTAGTCGGCGTTGTACGGCTCCAGCTTCTTCTTGAACTCCTCGTAGGAGATCGCCCAGTGGGCCCCGGCCTTGCCGCGCATGGTCTGGCCCTGCTCGCGGGGGTGGTCGTCGGTCAGGCCGTAGCCGATGTCCGCCGGGCCCGTGGCGAAGATGCAGTGCTTGTCCACGAAGGACTGGTTCACCGCCCCCTTCTCGACCATGTGGCGCGCGATGAAGTTCATGATGGCCAGGTCGGTCTGCGGATGGAAGATCATCTCCAGGTCGGCCAGGTCGCTGCAGCGATTGGAGAACGTGGAGAGGTTGACGACCTTCATCGGCTTGTGGGTGAGCTTCCGGTCGGTGACCCGCGACCACAGGATCGGGTGGCACTCGGCCATGTTGGCGCCCCAGGAGACCACGGCGTCGGTCAGCTCGATGTCGTCGTAGCAGCCCGGCGGCTCGTCGATCCCGAAGGTCTGGATGAAGCCGGCCACAGCCGATGCCATGCAGTGGCGTGCGTTGGGATCGATGTTGTTGGAGCGGACGCCCGCCTTCATGAACTTGGCCGCGGCGTAGCCCTCGTCGATCGTGTACTGGCCCGAGCCGAAGATGGCGACGCTGGAGGGGCCGCTCTGCTCGTAGTACTCCTTGAACTTCGCCTCCATCACGTCGAAGGCCTGATCCCAGCTGACCGGCGTGAAGCGGCCCTGCTTGTTGTACTTGCCGTCCTTCATGCGCAGGAGGGGCCTGGTAAGCCGGTCCTCCCCGTACATGATCTTGGCGTTGAAGTAGCCCTTGATGCAGTTCAGGCCGCGGTTGACCGGGCACTCGGGATCGCCCTTGACGGACACGATCCGGTCGTTGCTGGTAGCGATCATGATTCCGCAGCCGACGCCGCAGAAGCGGCACACGGACTTGTCCCACTTCCAGCTCTCCTGGCCCTCCCACTCCTTGGCCTTGGCGCGTGCCTCCTGCGGCACGGAGATCCCGATGCTGCCGGCCACCGAAGCGGCGACGGCCGTCTTGATGAAGTCACGTCGGGTCTGGTCCATGATTGCCTCCCAGCTTGGGTCTTCGAGCGCCGTGCTGCGGCGCTCAATCGCGTTTTGCTCGCTTCCCGGTTTAGGGCGTTCCGAAGTAACCGGACCCAATTACCGGCCTATGCCTGGTTCTCTCGCTCGCCATCCTCGATGCAATACTCCGCCAGCTCCGCGATCAGGACGCGCGGCAGGCCCTGCAGCTCCTTGAGTCGGTCCATGCTCTGATCGATATCGTCGGCTTCGATCGTCACGACAAGACGGCCGCGGGGGTCGGTGTAATGCACCTCCAACCACGGCAGATCGATGAGCACTTGGCTTAGCGGCTCGATGTCGCCGGGCTGACAGGCGACGACGATTCCGGAGATCGTCATCGTTGGCTCGTTTCCGGATCCCGGGTCACGTTCCAGACGAAGATCCGGGCGTCGTTCCCGGCGCTGATCAATCGGGTGCCGCTGGCGGCGAACGCGAGCACCTGGACCGGAACGGTGTGGCCCTCGATGCGATGCGTGACCTCACCGTCCGAGACGCGAATCAGGCCCACGCGATGCTCTTCCAGGGGAAGCGCCAGGCGTCTTGCCTGCGAATCGAACGCGAGCGCCGTGATGTAGTGGTCCCCCGCGTAGAGCACGCGCGGAGCCGGCGTCGGCTGCTTGAGGTTCCAGGTCAACAGGTGCTTGTCCTTGCCGGCGCTCGCCATGCGGCTGTCGTCCAGCCAGGCGAGCCCGTAGACGGAATCGCGGTGTCCGTGGAGCACCTGAAGGGTCTCTCCGCTCTCGATGGCCACGATCTGGATGCGGCTGGAGCCGAAAGCCACCGCCACGCGCGTGCGGTCGGGGCTCGGCGCCAGGACGAATACGGGGTCGTACTCCAGCTGCCGTCGAAAACGTTCCGTGCGCCGGTCGAGGTCCAGTAGCGCAAGCTCGCCGCGCATGTCGCCGAGCAGCACGCGCCGCTCATCGACGAAGCGCACCACCAGCAGGCCCGCGCGCTCGTGGACGAACAGGGGCTCCCGAGCCGCGTCGTCCTCCGCGGGGAAGATCCGGAGCTTGCCGTCCGAGGACACCACCGCGCACAGCGCTCCGCTGGGCGAGACTGCCACGGAGCGCACCGTAGGGGCAAAGGCCTAGCCTGCCTGGCGCCGGGTGGCGAAGAGGGGCTCCAGGGTCGCACCCTCGCGCCAGTCGTAGACCGCCACGTGCCCCGACCGGGTGCCGGCGAAGAGCCGCGATCCGTGGATCGCGGCGTCCAGCACCATGTGCTGCGCGCGGAAGGCCTGGAGGAACTCGGCCCCGCGAGCCTCGGCGACGGCACCGCCCGCCACCAGCCAGATCGAGGCCGCGAGCAGGACGTTGCCTGGCAACCGCGTCTGCGTTCCGATCCGCGTCACGACGCGCTGTACCTCAGCTTGCCCACGGTGATCGCCATGGCCACCTTCGCCATGAGCGTGAAGAGCAAGGCGCCGATCCCCCAGATGCCCACCGCCACCAGGATCTCGTTCAGGCTCGGGTTGTAGGCGTAGACCTCGCCCAGGGCGTCGGGGGTCATCCCGGGCAGGAGCAGGCCCATGCCCTTCTCGATGAACACCCCGCCCACGGCCAGGACGCAGCCCACGTTCAGGATCGGCAAGCGGTTGCGGAAGGCCGGGATCACGAAGCAGAGGAAGGCCAACGAGTTGCAGGCCAGGGCCAGCCACGTGTAGACCGCGATGTCGGCTCGCCCGTGGATTCCGAACCACTGGAAGCGAGCGTGGATCGAGTGGGCGGTGCCTCCGTAGAACTCGGTGAAGACCTCGACTCCCAGGAAGAAGAGGTTGGCGGCCATCGCGTAGGCGAGCAGCTCGCCGATCTTGAACAGGGCCAGGTCGGGAATCTTGATCTTCCCCACCCGCCGCAGGATCTGGAAGATCAGCAGCAGCAGGGCGGGACCCGAGCAGAACGCGCTGGACAGGAAGCGCGGAGCGAGGATCGCCGTGTGCCAGAAGGCCCGGGAACTGATTCCCATGAAGAGCATCGCCGTCACGGTGTGGATGGCGATGGCCATGGGAATCGACAGGAAGATCACCGGCATGATGAAGGCGGCGTTGTACTTCCGCCCCGTATAGGCCATGAAGAGCAGGTAGGTGACGATGAAGTAGTTGATCAGGAAGTAGCTGTTGAGGACCAGGATGTCCCAGATGAGCATGGAGAAGGGGAAGTTCGGAGTCCCCACCACCGGCGCCAGGTGCCAGATGATCAGGGGACGCCCGACGTCGACGGTGACGAACAGGATGCACATGACGATGGCCGCCACCGAGAGGAGCTCGGCGATCAGGACGAGCTCGCGGATCGGGCCCCAGTTGTAGATGTAGGCGGGAATCACCAGCACGACGGCGGCGGCGGCCACGCCGACCAGGAACGTGAGGTTTCCGATGTAGAAGCCCCAGGAGACCTGGTCGCGCATGTTGGACGTGACCAGCCCGTGCACGGCCTGGTTTTGGTAGGCCACCAGGCCGGCGACGATCATGACCACGAGGAGGGCGATCCACGCGTAGTAGCCCCGACTTCCGCTGAGGACCTCGCGGACGCTTCCGCTCACGAAGCTTCCAAAGAGCTTCAGCGGCTCCATGCTGCCTCCCATCTCTCCCCGTCGACGAACCTGGGCATCTTGCTTACCCGTAGAAGTAGAAGAACTTCGGCCGCGTATTCAGATCGGACTTGAGCACGAAAGTTCGCTTGTGCTTCATCAGGTATCGGATCTCACTTTCCGGATCGAGCATGTTCCCGAACTTGCGGGCGCCCACGGGACAGGCTTCGTGACAGGCTGGATAGCGTCCCTTGCGTACGCGCTGGATGCAGAAGCTGCACTTCTCGACGACCCCCCTGCTGCGCGGGCGGTTTCCCAGGAGGTGCATGTCCGGGTTGATCTCTTCGGCAGGGACGTTCGGCTCGCCCCAGTTGAAGTGACGCGCGCCGTAGGGGCAGGCCGCCATGCAGTAGCGGCAGCCGATGCACCAGTCGTAATCGATTACCACGATGCCGTCGGGCTCCTGCCAGGTAGCCCCGGTGGGGCACACGTTGGTGCAGGGGGAGTCTTCGCAGTGCTGGCAGGCGACCGGGAGGTAGAACTTGTCCTCCGCCGGAACCTGGTCGTGGTCGTAGTAGGGATTTCCGTCTTCGAGGTCGATTCCGCGAAGGGCAGCCTCGCGCTCGAACTCCAGGACCCGGATCCAGTGAATCTGGGGATCCCGGGACAGGTTGTTCTCCTCGACGCAGGCGTATACACAGCGGCGGCAGCCGATGCAGCGGGAGATGTCGAGGCCGTATCCGTAGACCACGCCGTCGATGGGCCCGGTGGCGTCCACGCTGACCGTCTTGCCGTACGCCTTCGAGTACCGCTCCGAGAGGCGTCCCACGAGCTCTTCGATCTCTTCATCCGACATCCGCCGGAAGTTCTTCTGGAGGAAGGTCTCCACGTCGAAGTCGAGCGCCTTGGCGGCTCCGGGCGCGCCCGCTAGGGCGCCCATTCCGACCGCCGTCGTCTTCAGGAACTCGCGGCGGGAGGCGCCCCGCTCCTTGCGTTCGCGTCGCTGGCTTCGGTCACTCATGGGTGGTCTCTTCCGCGGGCACCCCGCTCAGGGTGATCTGTTCCGGCCGCAGCGGCGGCGGCTTGGGCTCGAGGGACTGGAAGGGGGGCAGGTGCGGGTTGTGGCACGCCACGCAGTTCCAGTACTCGCTGGGTCCGCGCCAGCTTCCCGTGCGCTTGCCGTGCACGCCCGCCCGCCAGCCCGGCAGCTTCTTGGCGTGGCACTGGGTGCAGAGGCGCCAGGACTCCTCGAACGGCACCCGGGTGTCGTCCGCGAGACGCAGCCGCCGCTCCTCGTCGCCGGCGTGGCAGTGCAGGCACCAGAGATCGCCGTGGGCGAACTCCATCTCGTCGTGTTCGTCCTCGAGCACGCGAGGCGTGCGGTTGATCGGCTCATCGGCATGGCAGTCGCTGCACGGAAGGTACTCGTCTTCCATGGGGGGGGGCGGCAGGAGCACGGGCTCGGCGTGCGGCAGCATGGCGCGGCTCGGGTAGTCGCGGCTCGTGTTGGGCTGCTGTTCCATTCGCACCGCGAACAGGCCCAGCACCAGCAAGAGCGCGGCTCCGAAGAGCAGCCACGTGACCAGCAGATGCCGCGGCGGGTCCGGGTCGCCGCGGTCGGGCGGGACGGAGGCCACGCTCAGTCCTCCTCGCCCTCGGCCAGCGGGTCGTAGCCCTCGGGCACCGGATGCGCGATCACGTCCATGGCCTGAGTGTAGTCGAAGCCCGCCTTCGTGCCGTCCGGCAGCGTGTAGCGTTCGGGATCCCAGGCCGGGCTGTCGTCGTTGTGGCACTCGACGCAGGTCTTCTCGGGCTCGGCCACCAGACCCCTTGCGATGGCCTTATCCCGGTCGGCCATGATCTTCTTCTTGCGGTAGTCGTTGCCCGCACCGTGGCAGGCCTCGCACTGCACGCCGTCCTTTTCATCGAATCGCGTTCGCTTCAGACTGTCGGGCACGCCGTAGGCGGTGACGTGACGCTTGACGCAGCGCTCGTCCTTCTGCGGATTCTCGACTTCGGCCTCGGCGGCCCACTCCTTGGCCTGCTCGCTCTCCAGCGTCGACCAGGCCTTGGCGTGCTTGGTCTTCTCCCACGAGCCGAACTGGTTGCCGATCGGCTCCTTCTTGTGGCAGGTCTTGCACTTGGCAACGCCGGTGTACTTGTGGTCCTGGGCCCGGCTCGGGCTCGCCGTCACGATCAGCGCTGCCGCGAAGTGGATGGCGAGGCCCAAGGTCCATGGACGCAGGTGCATCCGTTGGTTCCGCTCTTGTCGCTGATTCACGTCCGTTTCCCAAGCTGCTCCGGCTTCCCGACTCCTTCCGCGGCCTGCTCCCGCGGCAGGAGTCGGGTTCGGCGGTTCTCCGTCAGTAGACGTCGTGGACCGTGTTGTACACGTTCCACTTGCCCGTCGGGGTGACGACCCACTCAGGATCGTGGTGCGAGGCCACGATCGTCGCGACGCGGGGCTCCGGGTGATACTCGTTGGTGTCGTAGGTGGACGAGCGCGTGGAGATCACCTTCAAGGGCTCCAGGGTCTGACCGTCCAGCACCACCATCTGCGGCGGCCAGTAGCAGCCCACGATCGCGTACTTGTCCACGAAGTCGCCCTTGGGCCCCTTGTACTTGGACACGTCGATGGACCGCGCGTCCAGGCACACCCGCGCCTCGGATACCACCGTGGGCTTCTTGGCGTACAGGTCGATCTGGTTGACCCTCCCGTCACGCCCGACCGTGTAGAAGTAACGGCCGGTGGCGGAAGCGCGGAAGATGTGGACGGCGAAGCCGGTGTCGACCACGCCCACCAACTCCTTGGTGTCACCATCGATGATCGCGCCCTTGCCGGCGTCGCGGAGGATGAACCCGAACAGGTTGTCGATGTTCCGCTTGTGCTGAGGCTTCTTGGGGCGCGCCTCCGGAGCGATGTGGACCTTGTGGGTCTCCTTCATCGCCTTGAGGCCCATCTCCGGCGGAATCGGGGCGGGGTGCTGCATGAACTTGGCCATCAGGGCCGTCTCGGCCTGGGTCATCTCGCCGGTCCGTCCCCAGCCGGGCATGCCCGCGTCGGTCCCTTCGAAGATGGTCTTCTCCAGCTCCGGCAGGGTCTTCTTCTTCATCTCCACGTCGCTGATGTTGGGGCCGGTCGCGCCCTTGCGGAGCGCCCCGTGGCAGCCGGAGCAGCGGTCGAAGGAGGTGAACTCGGCCTGCTTGAACTGCTCGTCGCTGAGCTCGGGAACCTCTGCAGCCAGCGCAGCGCCCGCCAGTCCGACGCCGGCACCGGCCACGCAAGCGGCGATCAGCCAGGCGGTGCAGCGTGCGAGCAGCGACGCCTGCCACCGGCCCCGATGCGTGCCCTCGCAGGGCCGCGTTCGCGTGGAACTCGCCATCCGTGTTTCTCCTTGTGGGCTGCTCGTGGAGAGCTAGGTCCCCGAGCCGCGCGCCCGCGCGCGGAGGCGTAACGAGAGGGGTGGGACGAAAGCACTACGAAACCGGCGGGGGCCTCTGCCGGCTCGGCACGCAGCGCTTGGCCTGGCCTGGAGCCGAAAATCATGGGCCTCATTCCCCCACTGCATTGAGCGCGCCGCAGAAGGGCAGGACACGCGCAACCGATGGAAGCTGCGAAGGATTCCCCGTTCCACCGCCCCGTCGGATAGTAGATAAATAGACCTTTAGGTCTACTTATGCAATGCGCAACGGGGCGCTTTCCCGCTGTCTGTGGAGTGCTGGAGCGCGGGGGTCGAGGTGCGGCGGGTTCAGCTCAGCTGGCCGGCTCGCCGCTTCTCGTCGAAGCGCTTGACCTCTTCCAGGGTCGGCAGCCCAGCGCCGTTCTCGTCCCCCACGTCGAAGTCGATCCAGCGGGCGTCGATGTACTCGTTGAGGTCGAGCTTGCCGTCCTCGTGGGTA
>Ga0255054_10002083_pt1 | contig 11586 bp, 11 predicted proteins | sample JV7_2_23_MG_FD_188634 | JGI IMG/M metagenome (GOLD analysis project Ga0255054, IMG submission 188634) | Seawater microbial communities from Jervis Inlet, British Columbia, Canada - JV7_2_23 | ecosystem: Environmental > Aquatic > Marine > Inlet | place: Canada: British Columbia | collected... | reverse complement strand
GAAAGTGATCGTGGCGCCATCGCCAACCTTCTCAATCACTTGCTCCGCGTATTCGGCATCGGCTTCTCGCTCGGCGCTCTCGGCCAGGTTCTCACGCGCTTTCACGCGCAGATCGAGCAGGGTCTCATAATCGCCTACCGCCTGGGCAAGATCATCGCTCCATTCCGGGATAAATCGAGACTTAACCTCCTGGCAACTTACTTCGAAGGTCGCGGCTTTGTTGCGTAGATTCTCTGCAGGATATTCATCCCCAAAGGTATGGGAAAGAGTGCGGGATTCGCCAGCTTCAATGCCCACGAGATCTTCGGCGATGCCAGGGTACGGCCAGTCGGTGTCTTCTTCGATCAAAAGGGAGATTCCAGACTCCTTGAGCACGAGTGCGGATTCTCCATCTTCCGGCTCATCCAGGTTTCCCTCGATATCGATGACCGCCACATCCGACATCTCGACCGGTCGCTCGGCCGGCTCAATCAGCGCTTGTCGTTGTCGAAGATCTTCCATTGCGGCCTCGAGCGCTTCATCAGAGACCTCAGGGACTTCGAATTTCACTCGGACCTTACGATAGTCGCCCAACTCAACTTCGGGAGCCAGCGGCACCATATAGCGAAGAACAAGCGGTTCACGGCTCACGACTTCGTTGAGCGAACCGGGAGCGAAGGGCTCGAGCTCCGTGTCTTCGAGCGCCTGCTTATAAACGTCCTGTCCGAGCGTGTCGAGTGCTTCGTCGAAGATGGCATCTTCGCCAAAGCGGCCCACGGCTACATCGAACGGCACCTTCCCTGGGCGAAACCCGGGGATTTTGTCGCGTTTGCTCATGCGCCGCGCGGCAGACCGCATGGCGGCAATGTAGCGATCGTCGTCGACTTCGACGGTTAGCTGCACCTGGCGATCTTCCAAGTTTTCGGTATCGATATTCAAATCAACAATTCCTCTGCTGGCTGATGACCTTTAGTACCTGGTGGGGAAGGTGGGGGTCGAACCCACACGCCCATAGGGCACGTGGTCCTAAGCCACGCCTGTCTGCCAATTCCAGCACTTCCCCCGACGACCCTGAAGAGAGCAAACAAGGCTCCCCGGTCGCAGGATTATATCTGCCGCCTTCCTACGGTGTAAAGCGAGGCCGCATAAGAACTTCGTTTGATCCTGCAAGGAGTGAGATTTGGCACCCTGTTTGCCACCTTTGAGGATCTTATTCATAGGCGCGCGCATATTCGAGGAAACTAAAGCTCGACCAGACGTTCCCGATGGGCGCTGGCTCAGTTCATATACGGCGGCGGCGAAGTTTCCCGGCTGCGAGTCATTCCGGCAAGTTTGCGCGCGACCGGGGGCAGGATCGACCCGACTCCAAGCAACAGTTCGGACCCTGCACCGCTGCCCAACCAGCTCTCAAGTCTTCGGGCTAGGGCAAGCGGACGGTCGAAACTGTCGTGCCAGCGGCTGCGATATGCCTGCTCCCAACGCTCCAAGGTGAGGTCGCCGCTCAGGTAGGCATGCGCCAGCGGGGCGCACAGCTCGACCGAACGGAACGCAGCCGCGATCCCATCGCCGGCCAGCGGCGGGATCATCGCCGCCGCATCGCCAACGCAGGCGACCGAGTCCCATGGATCAGCCTTTCTCCACAGATCGATAGGTGCCGCGGCCAGCGGGGAGGCCTCGAGCGCCTCGCCGCCTGCCAGTCGCTTACCGATCGCGGGGATGCGCCCGGCGAGCGCCTCAATCAATCCGGCAGGATCTCCGTCCGCGCCTTTCAGCGCCTTCCTGCTCGCTAGAATACACACGTTGACGCGGCCGCCCTCGATCGGCGCCAACCCGATATAGCCTCCCTCGAAGAAGTACAGCTCCGCCTGCGCCGGCATGCTTATGTTTTGGTAGTGACGCTTGATCCCGATCAGTCCGGCCTCCGGCGCGGCCTGGGAACGAGGTGGCAACTGGGAGGAGCTGCTCCGGCCGCACGCCGCGATTAACGCGCGGCAGCGAATCTCGATGGCCTGGCCGTTCGAGCGAGCCTCAACCGCATAGCCGTCATCAACCTCATCGAAGCGCTGTACGCGGACTCCCAGCTTAAGCGCTGCCCCGTCAGCCTGCGCGGCATCGGCAAGCGCCGTGTCCAGAGACTTGCGGCTGAGCCCCCATGACCCGCGCGCAAGATTGAAGCCGGCCGCTACGCCCGACCTGGAGGTCATTACCGCGCGGTCCAGTGACACCGGCCTGGCAGCCTGTACGCCCACAAGCAGTCCCAGGACTTGCAGCGTGCTCTGGGCTTCCCAGGAGATGAACTCGCCACACACTTTGTGGCCAAGCTTCGCCCGCTGTTCAAGGATGAGAACATCCCACCCTTGCCGAGCAAGGACCGCGGCCAGGCTTGTCCCGGCAGGTCCAGCGCCGATGACTACCGCGTCGTAATCGATACTGCGGCCTCCTCAACTCGCCGGGTTTCCCGCACCGGCTCGAACCACAAGCGGGCCATCTCGAGTACTAGGCCGGGTCCAAAGCCCATGGCAACGCCAACCTGGCCGCGGGTCCCGCGCGGTCTCTTCTCCATCTGCTCCAGCAGCTCGCGCAGCACGAATACCATCGTTGCCGAGGACAGGTTGCCTACGCGGCGAAGAGTTCGTAACGACGCGGCGGTGTCTTCTGGAGCCAGATCAAAGGTCTCGACCAATTGGTCCACGATTGCCTTCCCGCCAGGGTGGATGGCCCACACCTCAGGCCGCTGGCCGTCGGGAAAGAGCTGGCCAAGGCCTGGCGGGGCGGCCTGGGCTAGATGATCAGGGATCCGGTGGGAGAGATGGAGCGCGAATCCATGATCGCCAATCTTCCAGGTCATTTCGTTCTCGGTATTGGGCTTGACCCGGCTATAGAAACTCATCAAGCGGACATGGCCCGGCGCCTCCGGAGTGGGGTTGCCAACGACGCACGATCCCGCTCCGTCGCTAAAAAGTGCAGCTGAAATCAAGTGCTGGCGTTTCAAGCTCGGCTGCAGGTGAATCGAACACACTTCCACGCATACGATGAGTACGCGGGCCCCCGGTGCGCCGTTAACGATTGCCGCCGCGGTGCGCCAGGCGTTGAATAGCGCCGAGCAACCCATGAACCCGATCTGGATCCGCTCAACCTCTGGAGAAAGATTTAGCTCATCGCTGATGGCAATGTCGAGCCCTGGTGCAAAGAAGCCCGTACACGTCACTAGAATCAGGTGGGTGATGGACTCGGTCACCTGCGATATGGACCGGTCAGATCGTTCGCTGAGCTCGGCCAGGGCTGCTCTCCCTGCTTCCACGGCCAGTGGCGGCGCCATCTGACGGAACATATCCATTCGTTCACTGGTGGTGGCTGCCTGGCCGGGAGGCCGGTTCGGGGCGAACCTGGACTCGTCCGGTGAGCCAAGACCATCTGGGATGCAGAAGGAACGGGTCTCAATTCCCGACCCTGCGCAGATCGCCCTTATCCAGCGTGCCTTGGCCGGGCTATCACGCAGGCTGTGGGCAAACCAGTCGGCGGCCTGGTCCTGGGTGAACTGGTGTTGTGGCAGCGCGGTCCCGAGAGACAAGATTGCGGGCGCATCGAGAGGATTCAAGTTAGATCCTTTCCTGCGTACTGAACCGGATGATGCGGTACTTCGATTTGCCCGCAGTTGTGCGGACGGGCATCCGGACATGCTACCATTTGACCACCCCATGAGCCTCAAATCCATCCTGGCCCGCCTTCTTGGATCCTGGGTATTTAGTTCGACAGCCTGGCTCTATGAATGGATGACGGCTAACTCGGCCTGGCAAGAGAGCTGCGCCAACTTGCTGGATCCACTTCCCGGTCGCGCGGAAGAAGGTTTGGTGCTCGACCTGGGAATCGGACCGGGGGTCTCGGCGCTGAGAATGGGAGCTCGTCGGCCCCAAGCGCGCTTTGTGGGATTGGATCTCTCGCTTCCGATGTTGAAAAAGGCGCGTACCGGCCGCGAGCAGGCCGGCTGGCCAGCGGGGCGGCTGATGCTGGTGCAGGCAGATGCTGATCGCCTGCCGCTGGCCGACAGTGGCTTCGATGCAGCTGCGGCTCACAGCTTCCTTTATTTGATTCCGGACCATCACGCGGCGTTGATCGAGGCCAACCGGGTCATGCGATCCGGCGGCCTGGCCGCCTTCATGGAACCGAATGCAGATCGCCCCGATTGGAATTGGCTGCTGCGCCAGCGCTCGGGAAAGCTGCTGTTTACGTTCAGCCTTTGGCGCATCTACAACTGGATTCACGGCCGCTTCTCGCCCGCGAGCTTTACGGCGGCGTTTGAGCGGGCCGGCTTCAAAGAAGTGGACATTGAAAATGCGCTCGGGGGATTTGGCATCTATGGCTGGGCCAGAAAGCGCTGAGATCCGCTTGACGGCAGGCGGCCTGATCGCCCATCTGCGGCTGCATTTCCAGCTGCTGCTGGCACCCATATTCCTGTGGGGCTACTTCCTCAGTGGTGTCCGCGCCCCCGCGGCCTTCTGGCTGGCGTTCGTCGCCTTCCATATCTTCCTCTACGGCGGAATAACAGCTTTCAATTCCTACTACGATCGCGACCAGGGACCGGTCGGCGGTATGCGTGTTCCTCCGCCAGTCACGGAGCCGCTGCTCCCATTCTCTCTGGCGGTGCTGATCACGGGTGCGCTGCTGTCTGCGGCGGTCAATGCCACCTTCCTCGCAATCTACCTGGCCATCATGGCTTTTGGGCTTGCCTATTCCCACCCAGCCACTCGGCTCAAGGCTCGGCCGCTGATTGGCCTCGCGACGGTGGCGCTGGGGCAAGGCATGCTGGCGAGCCTGGGCGGTTGGGCGAGCGCTGAGCCGGATCTGAGCACGGTGGATTCCATCGGCTGGTTGGGCATCCTTGGCGCAACCCTGGTGACAGTCGGCTTTTATCCCATCACGCAGTCCTACCAGGTTGAAGAAGATCTTGCCCGGGGCGATATTACGTTCGCCGTCTGGGCCGGGCCTTCACGAGGGCTCGCCTTCTCAATTGGCGTCCAGGCTCTCGGCGCCGCGTTGTTGGCGATCGCGATCGCTCAGCGGCTGGACCCGATACGGGCCGCGCTGGTGCTCGGCTTCTATGCGGTCCTGTTGATCGTCACCGTGGCGCAGGCGAATGAGTTCCAGCGGCTGAATGTGATGAGGCAGCAGCGCCGCGTCATGGTGCTGAATACGATTATGTCAGGCGGATTTTTCCTCTTCCTCGCGGCGAATTTAATCGTCGCGTCTTGAGACTCAATCTGTCGAGGCCGCGGGCGCGGTCGCAAGAACGCTTGGACGATCCGCGCGCAGCCGAATGAGCATGGTTCCGACCCCCAGCAGCACGCCGGTCCCCATCACCATGGCTCCGAGCCGGATATCAGCGACGATCTTCAAGGTGAAAAAAGCCAGCAGCCCGAGGTTGATCAGCCACATCGAGACCGGTTCTCCCTATGCCACAACGTGTTTTGTGTTGGCCGTTCGAAGCGCATATACGCCAAGCAGCAAGTTAGTCATCATCCCCACGAAGGCAGTATGAGAGAACACAATGTAGAGCCAAGGCGGGCCGGCGGAGATGTCTTCAGCGAACGAGACGGCGGCGAAGATGAACAGTACGACAAACGCCACTACCCAGAGAGAGCCAAACCAGGTCCAGGCTCGGATACCGCCGTGTAAAGGGTTGTACGACAGCGCACGCCGACCGGTTCGAATGAGGAACGTAACTAGCCACGCCGCAAGGAGCAGCCGGAGAACGGCACCAGCTCGCCCACGAGGCCGAGCAGGAAGCCGAACGGTACCAAGAGCGCAGCCGTCGTCAGAAACAGAGTCTGGAGCAGCCCCGCCCGTGTCCAGCGCTCAGCCGGGCCGGAGGCGATCAGTCCCTCTATGATTCCCGCCGCCACAAGCAGACCCGCTGCGGCCAGAATGTGCATCGTGGTGGTCACTGGCTGACGGCGTAGCTCGGTTAATGCGTAGATGGCGGCCACCCAGATCGTCAGCATTGCGCCGGTGCCGAAGATCGGCAACAGCGCGAAGTAGCTCCCGCCGCGCGAATAGGCGATGCCAAAGCTGACGATATATGCGCCGAAGATCCCGATTGCTGCGTAGGTTAGCGTTCGCACTCTGCTGACGTAGCGATCCGACAGCTCCCGCTCTCCACTGAAGATCCAGATGGCCAGGCCGATCAGCGACAGAGTGATCCAGCCGATCGACCCAGCGTGCAAGTGGACTAACCCCTGTGCTCGGGGCAGTAAGCCGGTGGTAAGCGCATTGTCGAATCCGAAGTAGATGTTGATCAGAAACAACACCGCGGATCCCATGAACAAGATCCGAACCTGGTTCCATACCTGACGATTTCGTACATGAACCATGGTCTCTTCCCTCCCTAACCCAAACAGTTGCCGTTAGCATAGACTGCGAGCGTGACGGAACCGTAGCGGCTCGATTGGGAAAGATCATTGAACGCGCCTATTTCAAGGAAATCAAGATGACGAGAATCGTCGCAATCCTCAGTGCTTACGGTTTGGTGACCGTGCTGCCGATCTTTTTCGTTTTTCAACCATTCTTCATCGCCGATCTGCCTGGAATTCCAATCCGGTATGGGGATTTGTTGGATCTATTGCTTACCCCGTGGATCGGCGTTGGAGTATTCGCCTTGCTATATGTGTTCATCCCGAAAGCATCCGAATCGTCCACCGGTCATAAGAACCTCTACCGAGTGCTGTTCTGGACGTTTTCCGTGCTTTATGTCGAGGGGCACGGCATGCATCTGGCCGCCAATTCGATCGGCAATAATCTTGCTGCCAACACCGATGCTCGCCTGGCGCTTTCGATCTTCCTTTTCGACGAACCGATCGGGCATTTGCTATGGCTTGCCGGGGCGATCGGGCTGGCTCTTGTTGCCGTCGCCTATCAGACTTCTTACGCCAGCCGCGATCAGCTCACGCGGCGGCAGATCTGGCTGATTCTCATTAGTGGGATGCTTTACGGGGTGAGTTTTGCTCTTACGATCATCGAGGGGCAGTCAGCGCTTTGGGCTGGACCCATCGTTATAGGGGCACTTATCGTGATGGGGGTTCGATTCCTGCGAGGAAAAACGAATTGGTACAAGCAGCCGGCTTCAACCTTTTTTGTATCTGGCTTTACCACACTGCTGGTTACTCTTGGGGCTTGGTTATTGCGGTTTGCCAGTTTTGTCGAGCCATCCACGATGTTCTTGCTTCCCTAACCAGGAATCAAGCATTTGCGGCGTCCCCGCTCAGATTCAAGGTAACGTTCCCACAAGCAGCCCGTAGCTAAGAGTACCTTGCTCGATCGATTCGGCGGCGGTCTTCGCAACGCTCTTGGCCTGCCCAATATCGACACCTGGGATTTCGACTTTCGTAGCCTTTAGTAGCAGCTCGGCTCCCAGCAGTTTGGCTCTCACGTCTCTGACAGTCGCTACAAGCACCTCCGGATGCGGCTCGACTCTGTCGATTCGAAAGCCGGCCCGCTCGAGCAGATCCTCATACCGATCGATAGGTAGAGCGTCCGCGATGCATATGATCTGGGCCAACAGCCCGGAAAGTTCCGATGGTAGCGGTCCGTCAAGCGTAATGTCGGTCAATCCCACCTGGCCTCCGGTGCGCAGCACGCGCGCGAACTCGTTGGCTGCCGTGTGTTTGTCAGGGAAGGTACAGAATGAACATTCGCAAACCAGAGCATCGAAGACCCCATCCGGAAATGGCAAGCGCTCGGAATCCCCATGTTCGAATCGCACGAGCTGCTCCAATCCTGCGTCTTGAGCCCGCCGTCTTGCTTGTCCAACCAGTTCCGTGCTGTAGTCCAGGCCGACGACGTGGCATCCAAAGCGCTCTGCCAGGAATACAGCGGTGGCGCCGGTGCCCGACGCGACATCCAATACCCGTTGGCCTGGCCGTAGTTTGAGCTGTTCGCCCAGTCGCTCGGTGAGCTCGAGCCCGCCAGGGTGAAACGAATCTCCCAAGAGCAGACGCGCATAGTCAGTCTCGTAGAGTGCGGCACAGCAGGTTTTCAGCTCGGTTGCTGTAGAGGCGGGAAGAGTCATTTAGCGCTGGCCTTTACCGGGACGTATCACTTGTGCGCACCATTCGGATGGAACGAAAAGGTCAGTGGCTCGGGATTGAATTCGATCCCTTCGCGTACTGCTTTGTGCCGCTCTCGCTGGCGTTGCACCAGTTGATCCCGCGTCTGCTCACGGTATCCAACATTGTTGTAGGCGCAGAAAGGGATCTGTTTGCCGTCCGGCAGCAAGATTTCTTTGCAGCATTTCATCACATTCTTCTGATTGAAGGTCCAGGGGTCTAGGAAATCCTGGAGGGCGATCATGAAAATGTGATCCGTGACCTCGCCCAGCTCCGAATCCTCCAGTAAGCCGCAAATGGAGCAACCAAGCGCAAAGTCGCGGCCCGATTTCTCTGATCCCGGGACTGCGGAGGAAGACCAGAGTCCTTCAAGCGCGGCCTGAATCGATTCGGCGCTGAACTCACCGACATCCGGCAATATTCGATTCGACACGTAGTCCAGATAGTCTTCGATATCAACGAACCGCGGAAGTGGCAGGACCGTGTCGTCCTCGACAAATGCGTAAGTCACCGAGTTGCAGGTGGGGAAGCAGCAAGGGACCGGGAAGAAATCGTCCTTAAAGAACAATCCATCCGTCTGCTCTTCGATAAGCCTGACGATGTCGGGGTTTGTCATGCGGGTCATTGGGTCGTGCTCCCCATGACGGCCTGAGTGAAACGCAGGCTGGAACGTGATGCCTTTCACCGCCGGATGATCAAGTCCGAATCGGACGATATCGCCTATCTCATGCTCGTTTACGCCGCGCTCAATCGCTGGCACGAGAACGACCGTACAGCCAATCTCGGCTAGCCGATCCAATGCGCGCAGCTTCTCATCAAGAATTTCAGGCTCGCCTCTGAGAATACGGTAGGTTTCCGATTCGAAGCCGTCGAACTGAAAATAAATCGCGGGACGTGGATCGATTCCAGCCAGCTGACCCAGGAATTCATCGTCCGCTGCGATGCGCTTCCCGTTGGTATTCAACATCACGTGTTTAATATTCCGCTGAGTGGCCGCCTTGAGCATTGGGATGATTTCGGGATGGATAGACGGTTCGCCGCCGGAAAACTGAACTGCCTCCGGCTCTCCTTCGGTTTCAACGAAGTGATCCAGAATTCGCTCTACTTCTTCCAGTGTCAGATTGAAACCTGAGCCGGCCTCCGCGAAACAAAGCGGACAATCCATGTTGCATGCGCTGTTGACTTCGATGATGCCCAGGCAAGCATGCTGCTGGTGGTCGGGGCAGAGTCCGCAGTCGTGCGGGCAACCGCGGTCAATTTCGGTCGAATATTTCAAAGGGATCGTGCCGGGCTTGTTGAAACGAGCCGAGGCCACGTAGGCTTCCGCGTCGGCGTAGATCAGCGCTTCGAAGGGCCCGTGTTCAGGGCAGCGCTTTCGCATGTAGACCTTGTTGTCCCGCAACAGCACCTGGGCATCGATTACCCGGCGGCAGACCGGACAAATGCTGCGTGTAAGTTCGTAGAAGACGGAATCCGATTCTTGTTTACGGACCGGGGTGGTCGTAGAAAGCATGGAGCAGGCACTCCTATCTGAACTCGATTTACTCTATTGAGAATCCATTGGGCACGGTGTGAGCGGCAATACAATTTAATGGGTTTCTAAGCGAAGCACGGTGTCAGCACCGAGTTGACTTCCGAGGCTATTGCACGGGTCGTCTAGCTAATAACAGGAAAATCCCGGGTCATGAAGAAACCGGGATTTTCCTTATTGAGCAGGTTTTCTGGCTACGATTGGGGCGTGATAGTTATCAGAATGTTAAAGTTGGTGAAATCCTCCACCAGTGATACGAGACCATTCTCAATTTCCCCGGTGTTGGGACCTGATTGTCGGGGAGCCTGGTCGGCACCCTCGCCGGGAGTTTGATCAATTTCCGTACCGGCGTTCCACAGGAAAAATAGATCGGTGATGTCGCCGCTGATCGGAAGCCCCTCGGCATTGAAGAGCTCGAGTCCCTCTTCTCCTGGAGCGAAGAACCAATCATTGGATTGGACGAACATCGTTGCAAGGGTCAGATACTGACCGGGGTAGGCATCGACGCTGAATTCGTAGGCTGCGCCGGGGCCGGCAGGACCGGCAGAATCCGCTCCAACGGGCGCATTGAATACACTCACCATAAAGCCCGCCATCTCGTCCCCGCCCATCATCTCGCCGATAGTTCCTGCGAGAACGCTGGGATCGCCATCTTCCGCTAGCGCTTCAAGACCCAGACCGCGATCTGCTTCGCCCGCAGCGAAGAATGAAAGCGGATGGTCGTTGAGCTCATAGGCTCCCGGGGCCAGGACGGTCAATCCGCCCTCTGGCGATGTGTTCTCGATTCGGATGACGAAAGTTGTCTGCTGATCCATCATGTCGTCTTCCATCATCTCTTCGTCCGCCATCTCGTCTCCGTCGTCCATCATTTCGTCCGCATCTTCGTCGACCATTTCCTCATCTTCCATCATTTCCTCTGAAGATTCGACCTCGGCGGGCTGACTGCAAGCGGCTAGAACGAGGGCCGATGCGAGCAGCGTGCCAAACAGTACTTTTCGTGTTTTCAACTTCTTACCTCCTGAAATTTGAACCTAGATTGATCGGACACTGGGGCATTTTGCCAGCGAAACCTTGCGAATGTCTAAACCACAGATTACGCATCTATTAACGGATTAGAGGGAGTCGTCGCACAGATTTGTCATACACAAATCAGTTCTGGAGTTTCCATTGTTATTGCAACGATGGGCAGAGATCGAGTCGAGGAGGGCCACCGAATCAGGAGCCGATCTCTAATGATGGGCAGTAAGTCGTGCTCTCAGAATATCAATGGCAGGAGCTTCTTGGTCCGCGAAACGTATCCCGGATAGCCTTCGACCTCGGAAGCAAGCAGCTGCTCCTCATGCCTGAGCTTCAAGACAAGATCAACTAGCAACACTAGCCAGATCGAGAGCCGCAGCAATGAAAAGCTATCCAGCACTAACGGGAGCGTTACCAACAGTAGAGCGGCGTACATGGGGTGGCGGATGAAGCGATAAGGCCCACCCTCGACTAATTTTGCCCCGGCCATAACGGTGGGCGTCACATTGAAGTTGCCAATTCTCATGACTAAGACCGCCCACAGCCCCAGAAAAATCCCAAGCAACTCTGCGCCTAAGAGAACAGGACTGTTGGCTATCAACGGTCCCGTTATTGCGATCAATCCCAGGCAAATGAATTGAATGAGAACGAAAACGTAGGGCAGGATCCGGTTAGTGCTGGACATGGAGGTTCGCTTACTCGCCTGAGGTCTGCGATCCGAACGCAGCCAACTCTACAAACCCGGTGTTGCCGCCGTTACTTTCAACGACGTCGAAGCGCAAGACGCTGGTAACGAAGTCAACAGCAAAGGAATACGGTTGGGTGGCATCCGGCAACTCAAAGGGCCCATGACTCTGGCCTTGATCGTCAGTCACGGTGAAGGAAAAAATCTGCGCAGTATCGTTCGGCATCGTTCGAGTATGAACTTCGAGAATTTCGATCTGGATCGGCTGGGCAAGC
>Ga0255054_10002082_pt1 | contig 11588 bp, 6 predicted proteins | sample JV7_2_23_MG_FD_188634 | JGI IMG/M metagenome (GOLD analysis project Ga0255054, IMG submission 188634) | Seawater microbial communities from Jervis Inlet, British Columbia, Canada - JV7_2_23 | ecosystem: Environmental > Aquatic > Marine > Inlet | place: Canada: British Columbia | collected... | reverse complement strand
AAGACCGGTGAAGCTCCGGGGGGCAGACAGGCATGATATCCATCCTGTACTGGGACGCATGACCACGCCTGAACTGGATAGGGAGGATGTACTCCTGGCCAGGGAAGCCAATATGAATTTCATCCGTACATCGCACTATCCGCCATCTGAGAGTTTCCTGCGGTATTGCGATGAATACGGTCTTTATGTGGAGGATGAAACGGCCGTATGTTTTGTCCATACACACCGTACATCGAATTACCAGGAAACTGGATCAAGCCAGGATGATCCCGGGTTTACCCACCGTTACCTGTCACAGCTTGAAGAGATGGTGGATAACCACCGAAACCATCCATCCGTTATCATCTGGTCAATTGGGAATGAAAATCAGTATGGCAAGAATTTTTTAAAATCATATCAGTGGATCAAGGATACTGACCTGACACGTCCTGTCATCTTTTCTTACCCGGGGCAGGTCCCCGACAGCCTAAGGATCTATGACATACTCAGTATTCATTACCCCAGCTGGAGGGGAGACAGGGAGCAATATGGATTTAATATCCTGGGATTTGAACATGCCCCCATGCCGGTCCTCTTTGATGAATGGGCACATGTTGCCTGCTATAATAAACCAACCCTGCTTGCTGATCCCAATGTCCGTAATTTCTGGGGACAAAGCCTGGATAGTATGTGGACTTATCTGTTTGAGGCGGAAGGGGGATTGGGAGGTGCTATCTGGTGTATGATAGATGAAACATTTATGTTGCCGGATACCCTGGATGGATTCCGCGACTGGTGGGGCCGGCAGGAGGGGGTGCTGGATTTTGAAGGGCCCTGTGTAGGCTATGGAGAGTGGGGTTTCATTGACACCTGGCGGCGGAAGAAGCCAGAGTTCTGGGGGACCAAAAAGGCTTATTCACCGGCGAGGATCATAGTAAAAAACATAATGGATCCTGAACCCGGGAAAGAACTTCGACTACCGGTCCATAACCGCTTTGACCATACCAACTTCAACGAATTAAAGATTGCCTGGTCATATGAGGGTCATTCCGCTAACATCGAGGAAATGGACCTGGAGCCTCACGAAAAGGGAGAACTGGTGATTCCCGCGATGGACTGGCAAAATGGAAGCAGTGTCAATATTGCTTTCTATCTTGAAAATGATATGCTGGTGGATGAATATAACATCCGGTTAGGCGAGCGGGAGCCAGACATTCCTACCCTGCAGGAAGGTCAGCTAGCTGTTGGGGATGAGGGGGACAGGATTATCATAAGGGGGGAGGAATTCAGCCTATCAATAGACAAGGCTGATGGACTTATCAGGGATATTACTGCAGGTGGAGTGGGACTCATAAAATCTGGTCCCTATATAAACCTGAAGTCCCCGGGAAAAAAATTTTACGGTTCGGTAGAGTCCATCATAGACCTGGCTCAAAACTGGAAATGTGAGTCTGTTAGCCATGAAATGAAAGACGGCATTGCCACAGTCTATTCACAGGGGAGTTGCGGCGACATTGGAGTATCTTTCATATTCAGGGTGGATGGCAATGGTACCATGAAAGTGGAATACGAATTAGAGGGACTGCCGGAGGGTGAATCCGTTCAGGAAGTGGGTATTTATTTTGTGGCAGGGGAATCATTTACGGAACTGGTGTGGGACAGAAAAGCATATTTTACTGCCTACCCCGATGAGGATCTCGGGCACCCCCAGGGCAAAGCAGACCTGGCTTTCAGTCCCCCGATGACCTACCGTGAAAAACCCGGCCATGACTGGATACATGATACGAAAGGATTCTACTATTTCGGTCAGGATACACAATTGGAATATTCAAACCTGGCCCGCTCCCTGAAAGAGAATATTTATAAGTTCAACCTGTCAACCGCTGAAGGAATAAGCTTATCAGTTCATGGTGAAGGAACACAGGCTTGCAGGTTCGACCGGAGGGGAGATGACAACCTGCTTATTATTAATGATATCTGGGATTATCCGGACCTTATGTGGGGGAATTATATGAAATTGATAAGCCTTCCAGGGCATTACCAGGGCAGTGCTACCCTATCCCTTTAGACAAATTTATAATTGCAGGCTATGAATGCATCCAATTATCAGACCGGGCCAATTTGCAGCATAGTCATGCTCATTATGATCTGCGGTTGCCTGCCCAGGGAGGATCCATTATCTCAATTGAACTCCCCCATAATTTTTCAGGGGAATGACAGCCTGGCATTTCGTGATCCTGCCGTACTCTACCATGAGAATACATTCTATTTATTTTTCACCCTGACGGAAACAGAACCGGATGACTCATTATTCTGGTATACTGCGGTAAGCAGATCTGAAGATCTGAAACATTGGACAGAGCCCAGGAGGATCACCCCGAGGGACCAGCACCTGAATTTTTCCAGTCCGGGTAACCTGATCCGGCATGGGGATGAGTGGATCCTCTGTCTGCAGACCTATCCCATCCCCGGGTATACCCGCAGCAGTGCAGAGCTTCGTTATGGTACCGGTGATTCCAGGATATGGATCATGCGCAGCAAGGAACTTGAGCAATGGACTGAACCGGAACTACTGAAAGTGAAAGGAAATGATGTTGCGCCCGAAGACATGGGCCGGATGATAGATCCATACCTGATTGAAGACAAAGATGAAGCGGGCAGGTGGTGGTGTTTTTACAAACAGAACGGGGTCAGTTATTCCTGGTCCCATGACATGGAGAACTGGACTTTTTCGGGCCGGACCCGGAGTGGTGAGAATGTATGTGTGCTCATAGATCAGGATGAATATCTGCTCTTTCACTCCCCTCAGAACGGGATTGGTGTGAAACGGTCGCCTGACCTCATCAATTGGCGGGATGTTGGTGATCTCATTACTTTGGGACAACAGGATTGGCCCTGGGCAGAGCGGCGCATTACCGCGGGAGTTGTGCTGGATATGCTTCAGAATGAGGGCTTTGGAAAATATATTATGTTTTATCACGGGGAAGGTCCCGGGAAAGAAAATTCAATCGATACATTCGTTGCAAATTGTTCAATAGGGATTGCATGGAGTGATGACCTGGTGACATGGGACTGGCCCGGTAATGTTGAATCAAAATAGAGATCATATGAAAATCATTATTGGCTGCTTGTTAATGCTCCCGGTCCTGGTACAGTGCACCGGACCAAAAGAAACTGAACGACCCAATATTCTCTGGATCACCTGTGAGGATATCAGTCCCTATTTAGGATGCTATGGTTTTGAGCAAGCCCGAACCCCCAACCTTGACCGCCTTGCCGAAGTTGGAATCCGCTATACCAGGGCCTACGCCAATGCACCCGTATGTGCGGTTTCCCGTTCCATGCTTCTGACCGGGATGTACTCCAGTTCCATCGGCACCCATAATATGCGTTGTTTTACACAGCTTCCCGCCTCCATACCGGCCTACCCGAAGATTTTCAGGGAAGCTGGTTACTATTGCACAAACAATGTCAAGAAGGATTACAATTCCCCCTTCCAGCAGGATACAACGCTGTGGGATGAGTCATCCAACCAGGCCCACTTCCGTAACAGGAATGATGGCCAGCCATTCTTTGCTGTTTTTAATTTTACAGTTACCCATGAGAGCCAGTTGAGTGAGGAAAACCAAAAAGGACATATTGAAAATGGCCACATCCCGGATGAGCCACGTATTGATCCGGAAGACATTGTGCTGCCTCCCTATCATCCTGATCTTCCTGAGATAAGAAGGGATTGGGCACGCCTGCATGACCTGATCACGAGGATGGACGAGCAGGTGGGCGAGATCCTTCAGGATTTGAAAGATGAAGGCCAGGCTGAAAACACGATTGTTTTTTTCTATTCGGACCATGGTGGAATGCTGGCCCGCTCCAAACGGTATCTCTATAATGTTGGGACTCAAATCCCCTTCATTATCAGGGTCCCTGAGAAGTGGAAGCACCTCGCTCCGGGCATCCCGGGGAGTACAGAGGATAGACTGGTTAGTTTTATCGATTTCCCGAAAACAGTATTATCCATATGTGGTTTGCCAGTCCCGGCACAAATGCAAGGCACAATTTTCATGGGAGCCGACACCGAACCATCTTTGGAGAGGGTCTGGTTCATGCGTGACCGGATGGCTGAGCGCTTTGATTTTTCAAGAGCAGTCACGGATGGGCGTTATTATTATATCCGGAATTTCATGCCCCACCGTCCCCGGGGCCGTGACGCCACCTATGGATACAGGGTGCAGTCAAACTGGGGTGCCTGGCGCAGTCATTATGAAGCTGGCCAATGTGATGAGGTACAGTCCCAATTTTTCCAACCCAAACCAGCCATTCAATTATTCGATACAGAGGAAGATCCCTGGCATGTCAATAATATTGCAGGTGAAACCGAACAGCTCGAACGAATAGGAAAGCTATCCGCAACGCTCGACAAGTGGATGATCGATACACGTGATCTTGGGATTGTCCCTGAGGCATTGTACGATGATCTTGCCGGTCCGGGTAAACCTTTTCCAACCCTATATGAATATGCCAGGAGCGAGGCATACCCGGTTGAAGAATTTTTAAAGGCTGCAAAAACAGCCAGCCTCGGTGATCCCGGACGAGTGGATCAATACCTGAGGATGATGGAGGATAATCACCCGGTCGTTCGATACTGGGGTGCTTATGCAATTTTTCTTCTTCGTAAAGCAGATCCGGAAGTCCAATCTGTCCTCAGAGGCATGATGCATAAGGATCCCGCTGAAGCCAACAGGGTCATGGCAGCCCAGGCACTCGGACTCTGTGGTGATCCCGATGCCGCATTCCAGGCCATTCGGGATATTGCGTTCGAAACCCAATCCCCAACGGTTTTCCTCCAAGCTATCAATGCTTTTCAGTATAGCCTCCTGGATGACCGGCTAACCATGGGGGACTGGAAAAAATTCAGTGAACGGGAGATAAGGGAATCGCCGGGTAAGGATATGTTAAACAGGGGATATGCCCAGCGGATCGTCACCCATGCCATTGAAAACTGGCCGGAAAGATATAAAGTCTACTAATGATAAAGAAGATACCTTCAGTACATTTATAGTCCAAAACAAACCCCGAAAAAATTGAAGAAATGATCATCCGAAGTAAAATATCAAAACTGTTTGCCATGGTTCTCCTTGCAGGCCCCGGCCTGCTGCTGTCCTGCCAGCAAAAGGACAGTTCCCCAAAACCCAACATCCTGTTCATTCTGGCAGATGACCTGGGATATCACGACCTGAGCTCCATGGGCAGTGAATTTTATGAAACACCGAACATAGATAAAATCGGACTGGAGGGCATGATCTTTACAGACGGACACGCCACCTGCCAGGTTTGCAGTCCCTCGAGGGCCAGCATCATGTCGGGCCAGTTCCCGGGAAGGCACGGCATTACTGACTGGATCGGTGCCAGGTCAGGAACTGAGTGGAGGAAAGCGAATCGATATAACAAGCTGCTCCCGGCAGACTACGTGCATAACTTGCCCCATGCCTTTACTACACTACCGGAGGCTATGAAGGACGCGGGTTATTTGACATTCTTTGCCGGTAAGTGGCATCTTGGAAAAGAAGGATCCTACCCTGAAGATCATGGTTTTGATATCAATAAGGGAGGTCATGAACGCGGTTCACCACCGGGCGGATATTTTACACCCTATAAGAATCCCAAGCTTACCGACGGAGAACCCGGAGAGAACCTTTCGATGAGGCTGGCCAGGGAAACTGTTCAGTTTATCAGGGAGAATCAGGATACTTCATTTTTCGCATATTTATCATTTTATGCAGTGCATGGGCCCATCCAGACAACAAAGGAGAAATGGGAGAGATACAGGCAGAAAGCTGAGGTGATGGGCATAGCGGAGTCAGGCTACATCATGGAACGAAGGCTTCCTATAAGGCAGGTGCAGGATAATCCTATTTACGGGGGACTTGTAGAAGCTATGGATGAGGCTGTTGGGGAGGTATTAGGATGCCTGGAGGAACTTGGACTGGAAGAGAATACCATCGTCATATTTACTTCAGACAACGGGGGCGTATCATCAGGGGATAATTTTTCCACCTCCAACCTGCCACTGAGGGGAGGGAAAGGTTACCAGTGGGAAGGGGGGATACGGGAGCCCTATTTTATCAAGGTACCCTGGCTGGTAAGTCCGGGTGCAATATGTGATGTAACCGTAACAGGAACAGATTTTTATCCCACCCTTCTGGAACTGGTGGGGGCGGACCTGAAACCTGACCAGCATATTGACGGGGTCAGCCTGGTGCCGCTTTTAAATGGGGAAATTATGCCGGAAAGATCATTGTACTGGCATTATCCGCATTACGGGAACCAGGGCGGTGATCCTTCTTCCATCATCCGGAAAGGTGAATGGAAACTCATCCATTACTGGGAAGATGGGCAGGATGAACTCTATAATTTGGCCTCTGATCCTGCAGAGAATAACGATGTTTCAGCTGACAATCCCGAGGTAAGCGGGCAGATGAGATCTGAATTGAAAGCCTGGCTGACAGAGGTAGATGCTAATATTCCTCAGCCTGATCCTGAATATGATGAGGACCTGTATAAGAAAAGACAGGAGGAGGTGATCAGGAATGGCTTATGGCCCAGGTTGGAACAGGACAGATTGAATTATTTATCCCCGGACTGGCAACCAAACGAAGACTGGTGGGGAAGCAAGATTACCAAAGATTAATAAATACCATACCTATGACAAGACATATCCTATTTATTTTAGCCGGCATTCTGATAATGGTTGCCGGGTGTGGAAAACCTTCCACCCAGGCTGAACGGCCGAATATCCTGTTCTGCATTGCTGATGATCAGTCCTTTCCCCATGCCGGGGCTTATGGATGCGATTGGGTAAAAACACCTTCCTTCGACAGGATAGCGCAGCAGGGCATCCTTTTTAACAGGGCTTTTACCCCCAACGCAAAATGTGCCCCTTCCAGGTCCTGCATTGTTACTGGTAGAAATTCCTGGCAGCTGGAGGCGGCAGCCAACCACTGGTGCTACTTCCCGCCCAAATTCAAGACCTATGCAGAATGCCTGATAGAGAATGGCTATTTTGTGGGCCATACCCTCAAGGGTTGGGCACCCGGGGTTGTGAAAACAGCCGAGGGGGAGCGCCGAGAGCTGTTGGGACCTGCCTTTAATGAACACAAAACAGAGCCACCGACAGATTTTATCAGCAATAATGATTATGCTGAAAATTTCGAGGCTTTCCTGGATTCAAAACCGGAGGGTGAGCCATTTTGCTTCTGGTATGGCAGCATAGAACCACACAGGGCATATGAGTACCGGTCCGGCGTCAACAAAGCCGGCAAAACCCTTTCAGACATTGACGAAGTGCCACCGTATTGGCCGGACTGCGATACGGTTAGGAACGACATGCTGGATTATGCCATGGAGGTGGAATACTTTGACAGCCATATCGGGAGGATGCTGCGGATGCTGGAGGAAAGAGATATGCTTGAGAATACGTTGGTGATCGTCACCTCTGACCATGGAATGCCTTTCCCGCGGGTCAAGGGCATGCCGAACATGATCGCCAACAGGGTGCCACTGGCCATGATGTGGCCCGGTGGGATCAAGCAGCCGGGAAGGGTCTATGATGGAATTGTAAGCTTTACTGATTTTGCCCCTACCTTCCTGGAGCTGGCTGGCATTTCCATCGAAGAAAGCGGGATGCAAGCCATAGAAGGACAGAGCCTGGTATCTCTTCTCGAAGGGAATTCCGCTTCCCCCGGCCGTGATTTCATGGTGTTTGGCAAGGAGCGTACCGATGTAGGCCGGCCTGATGATGTCGGCTACCCTGCACGTGGTATTGTGAACTCGGACCATGTCTATATTATGAATATCCATCCTGAACGCTGGCCGGCCGGCAACCCAGAAACCGGTTACCTTGACACCGACGGTTCACCGACCAAGTCATACATTCTGAATGACCGGAGGATGAAAGGAGAAAGCTGGTTCTGGCAACAGAGTTTTGGGCTAAAGCCTGCGGAAGAATTGTATGATTTCAGGAAAGATCCCTGGTTATTGGATAACCTGGCCGGTAATCCGGACTTCCAGGATGTGAAATCAGCATTAAAACAACAACTCATCAAGGAACTGGAAGCGGAAGGTGATCCGCGGATGTTCGGGAAGGGAGAGGAATTTGATAAATACCCTTACGCGGACGAAGCACACCGGGATTTTTACAACCGCATGTTGAAGGGTGAAGAGTTAAAAGCCGGATGGGTCAATCCCACAGATTTTGAAAGGGATAAAATCAATTGATGGAACTCTCAGGACTTGACATCACCGTATTTATTGCCTACTGCTGTGTGATCATTGGCCTTGGCCTGTACGTATCACGCAGGAAAAAAGGCCAGGAAGAAACATCTTCCGATTACTTCCTTGCAGGCCGGGCCTTACCCTGGTGGGCCATAGGCGCTTCCCTTATTGCTTCCAACATTTCTGCCGAACAGTTCATTGGGATGTCCGGGGCGGGTTTTGCAGTGGGACTGGGAATGGCCAGTTATGAGTGGATCGGTGCACTGGGACTCCTGATTGTGGCCAAGTTTTTCCTGCCCATTTTCATCAAAAAGAAGATCTATACCATGCCCCAGTTCCTGGAGGTAAGGTTTGACGGGAGGGTCCGGACCAGCCTGGCAGTATTCTGGCTAATGGTTTATGTGTTTGTGAACCTTACTTCAGTCCTCTATTTGGGTGCATTGGTGCTGAAGGCCGTCCTGGGGATAAACCTGTTCTATGCCATTTTGGGACTCGCAATGTTTTCGGCGCTTTATTCGGTTTACGGGGGACTCAAAGCTGTGGCGTGGACGGATGTGGTGCAGGTGACCTTCCTGATCTTCGGTGGATTTGTAACGACTTTCCTGGTCCTCCGTGAGATTGGCGCCGGTGAAGGCCTTATGGCGGGGTTCAATAATATGGTAGCCGCAGCCCCTGAAAAATTTGATATGATCCTGGATAAAGGGCATGAATATTACAAGTACCTGCCCGGCATAGGGGTCCTTGTGGGAGGTATGTGGATGGCCAACCTCTATTATTTTGGTTGCAACCAGTACATCATACAGCGCGCCCTGGCAGCAAAGAATATCCGGGAGGCCCAGCGTGGTATGGCCTTTGCCAGTTTCCTGAAATTATTATTGCCCCTGCTTGTCGTCCTCCCCGGGATAGCCGCCTTTGTGCTTGGAGCAGATATTGAAAGGCCGGATGATGCCTACCCATGGTTGCTGAGTAATTATGTCGGGGTAGGTTTGAAAGGGCTGGTTTTCGCAGCCCTGATCGCAGCCATCGTTTCATCGTTGAGTTCCATGACCAACAGTTCTTCGACCATTTTTACGATGGACTTATATAAAACCTTGATCAATAAAGAAGCTTCTGAAAAGATCCTGGTCCGGACCGGCAGGATCACTGCACTGGTCGTACTGGCAGTCGCCGTGATCATTGCACCGCAGCTGAGGAACCTGGACCAGGCATTCCAGTTCATCCAGGATTTTACAGGTTACGTGACACCAGGGGTGGTGGCCATCTTCCTGGCGGGACTATTCTGGAAGAGGGCAACATCCAATGCTGTCCTGGTGGGCGCCATCCTGACCATTCCATTGTCATTTGCTTTCGATTTGCTTTTTCCGGAGATGGCATTCATGGACCGCGTTGGTATTACCTTCCTGGTGCTCTGTGGGGTTATTATTGGGATAAGCCTGTGGGAAAGAAAAGGTATCAGCAGCAAGGCCATTCCGCTTGAAAGCTCACTTTTTCATACGGGACATGCATTTAATATCAGCTCCATCATTGTCATTGCGATTTTATCAGTAATTTATAGCCTTTATTGGTAATATTAACTAAAATCTTGTACCATGAAAAAATGGATGCTAATCCCCCTGATTGTACCTGTCCTGTTTGCGGGACTGAAGGCTACTGCCCAGGACTTCCCCAAGATCTCAGAAACCGACAGGATAGCCAGGCTGGTCCCACCGCAAGGCAGGGTCCGAATGGTACTGGACACCGATACCTACAACGAGATCGATGATCAGTTTGCCGTAGTTTATGCATTGCTTTCTAAGGAAAAGCTTAATGTTGAAGCGCTCTATGCCGCACCTTTTTCGAATTCCAGGTCAGACGGACCCGGGGACGGGATGGAGAAAAGCTATGAGGAAATACTGCGTTTGCTGGATAGGCTTGGAATAGAATCTGATGGATTTGTGTTCAAGGGGAGCAGGGAATACCTGGAGGATCTGGAAAAACCGGTCGAGAGCCCTGCTGCACTTGACCTTATTGAGCGAGCCAGAACAGCCAGTCCGGAGGATCCGCTCTATGTGGTTGCCGTTGGAGCCATTACCAATGTTTCCAGCGCCATCCTGATGGAGCCCTCTATCATTAATAATATAGTGGTCGTTTGGCTGGGGGGGAATTCCATTCACTGGAAAAATACCCGGGAATTTAACTTTTCGCAGGACCTGAACGCGTCGAGACTAATCTTCGATTGCGGGGTGCCTTTTATGCAATTACCCTGCACACCGGTGGTCACTCACCTGGCTACCACACTGCCTGAAATGGAGTTTTATCTCAAGGGCAGGGGAGCCATTGGAGATTATCTGCTGGAAATTTTCAAGGAGTATGAAAAGGATCATTATGCCTGGTCCAAGGTGTTATGGGACATGACCGCGGTGGCCTGGCTGATCAATGGGGACTGGACCCCCTCGGACCTGATCCACAGTCCCATTGTCACAGACCAGCATACTTTCAGTTTTGACGATTCAAGGCACCTCATCCGGGCTGCTTACCACATCCGCAGGGATGCCATTTTCGGGGATTTCTTTCACAAGATTGAAGATGCTGCCAAATAAAGATACCGGATCATGAAGAACTCAATACTGTTCCTCTCACTGGCATGGCTGATGGTAAACATAAATGCCCAGGAAGAGTCTTTTTACAAACTCAAGAAGCTCGAATGGAAACAAACCTTCTATGATCCCGGGACATCTGAATGGAGTGAAAACTGGTTGCTGGATGGTCTGAAAGCCAGGGTCTATAACTCCCCTCAGGGGATGGAGTTTTATGCGGGTCCCGTCCCGGCTGAAGATTCAAGCCATTCCGTGTTGTGGACCAAAAAAAGTTTCTGCGGAAATGTAAAAATCGAATATGAGTATACCAGGCTTGATGCTGCCACAAAATATGTGAATATCATTTATATACAGGCTACCGGCAGCGGGCAGGGAGATTTCACCGGGGAAATATTTGATTGGTCAGAAATGAGGAGAATACCGGCCATGCGTATGTATTTCAATCACATGAACACCTACCATATCAGTTATGCTGCTTTCGGCAATACCGATGAACTTGACAAGCATGATTACATCCGGGCGCGCAGATATAAGCCTGAATCAGGAAAGGGGTTAAAAGGTACGGACCTGGCTCCTGATTATTTTGATTCTGGCCTGTTTCAGCCGGGAGTAAAACATCATATTACAATTATCAAAGACGGGAACGATGTGTACATGGAAATCATTGGTCCCAATAAAAAGATGCTCTGCCATTGGAAAAATACCATTCTGCCACCCATTGAAAAAGGGCGCATCGGCCTGCGGCACATGGCCTCCAGGAAT
>Ga0255054_10002079_pt1 | contig 11601 bp, 7 predicted proteins | sample JV7_2_23_MG_FD_188634 | JGI IMG/M metagenome (GOLD analysis project Ga0255054, IMG submission 188634) | Seawater microbial communities from Jervis Inlet, British Columbia, Canada - JV7_2_23 | ecosystem: Environmental > Aquatic > Marine > Inlet | place: Canada: British Columbia | collected... | reverse complement strand
CGGAGCACACTCGGGCGCAAGGTGCTGGAAAGCACACTCGGCGTTCATCACAAAGCGCCGCTTCCCGCCTATCATTCGACGAATGCGCGCAAGCGGCTCAAACGACTGCATGGCGTCGAAGGCAGCGGCGCCGAAGAGACGGCGTCCACAAGTGGCAAAGTGGTGCTCTATACAACCTGTTACGGCAACCGTAACCGGCCCGAAATGGACGAGGACCTCGTCGCCGTTTTCGAGCATAACGACATCCCCGTGGCACTCGCGGAAAAGGAAGCCTGCTGCGGCATGGCGAAGCTCGAACTGGGCGACTTCAATGCCGTAGCGAAGGCAAAAGACATTAATATCCCGGTACTCGCCGCCTGGGTCGACAGAGGCTGGGACATCGTCACGCCCATTCCATCCTGCACGTTGATGTATAAGCAGGAATTGCCACTGATGTTTCCCGACGATCCGGACGTCGCGAAGGTCCGCGACGCAATGTACGACCCGTTCGAGTACCTGATGTTGCGGCACAAGGACGGCAAGCTGAAGACAGAATTCAAGACGGCGCTCGGTAGCGTTGCCTACCAGGTACCGTGTCATCTGCGCGTGCAGAACATCGGGCTCAAGACTCGCGATGCCCTGCAACTGGTGCCCGATACGAACGTCGAAGTCATCGAACGTTGTTCGGGTCACGACGGCACCTACGCGGTGAAAAAAGAGTTTCATGACGCCTCGAAAAAGATCGCCCGCGCCGTGGTCAACAAGGTCAAGCGCGCAGAATCCAGCCATTTTGTGAGCGACTGCCCGATGGCGTCCGAGCAGATCGCACAGGAGTTGGAGGATCACGATGCCGGGCACCCGATGAGTCTGCTGCGCAAAGCGTACGGAATCTGATGCGATGGATAAATTGACGCGTAACGATCTCATGAGCCTCGAGGAATACTCGGAGGCGCGCGATGACTTTCGGACGACCATACTTGCGCACAAGCGCAACCGGCGCGTGGACCTCGGAACCAATGCGGCGTTGTACTTCGAAGACCGGCTGACGATGCAATACCAGGTGCAGGAGATGTTGCGCATCGAGCGCATCTTCGAGGCGGCCGGTATCGATGGTGAGCTCGAAGCCTACAACCCGCTGATACCCGACGGCTCGAACTGGAAGGCGACATTCATGATCGAGTTTCCCGACGTTGAGGAACGGCATGCGATGTTGCAGCAGCTCATTGGCGTCGAGGACAGCGTCTACATGCAGGTAGAGGGCTTCGATCGTGTATTCGCGATTGCCGACGAAGATCTCGACCGATCCGATGAGAAGAAGACCTCGGCGGTGCATTTCCTGCGCTTCGAACTCGAGCAAGAGCAGGTCGACGCGCTCGCATCCGGTGCGGCTATCGCCGCGGGCATCGAACATGACAGTTACACCGTCGAAATATCGCCGCTGCCCGAGAACATTCGAAATTCACTGCTCGGCGATCTCGACTAACAGGCCCGGCAAACTGACCTTTAACGCCTACTCAGGTGCATGGTCAATCCATTCAGGCTAGAATCCAGCCAGCATCGCTTGAGCAACCTCTGGCAAAGGGTAGATGGCAAAAACTTACGACGCCAAGGACATCGAAGTCCTCAGCGGGCTTGAGCCCGTACGCCGCCGTCCCGGCATGTACACCGATACGTCGCGGCCGAATCACCTGGCGCACGAGGTCGTCGATAACAGCATCGACGAGGCGCTCGCCGGTCACTGCAAAAAGATCGAAGTCACGATCTTCAAAGACGGTTCGCTCGAAGTTACTGACGATGGCCGCGGCATGCCCGTCGACAAACATCCGAAGGAGAAACTGCCAGGCGTCGAGGTCATCCTCACCAAGCTGCACGCGGGCGGCAAGTTTTCAAAAAAGAACTACCAGTTCTCCGGCGGCCTGCACGGTGTCGGCGTGTCGGTGGTCAACGCGTTGTCGAAAAATCTGGAAGTCTGGATTCGTCGTGGCGGCAAGGAATACAACATGAGCTTTGCCGGCGGCAAGAAGCGCGGCAAGCTCGAACAGGTCGGCACGGTCGGCAAGGCGAACACGGGTACGACGCTTCGCTTCTGGCCCGATCCGCAATATTTCGATTCCTCGAAATTCTCGATATCGCGGCTCAAGCATGTATTGCGGGCCAAGGCGGTGTTGTGCCCGGGCCTCACCGTTCGCCTGACCATCGAAAAACCCAAGGAACGCCTTGAATGGTGCTACTCGGGCGGTCTCGAGGAATATCTCATCGAGGCCATCGGGGGCGGTGAGCTGCTGCCGGTCGAGCCATTATCGGGAAGCCTGACGGGCAACAACGAAGCCGCGGACTGGGCACTCACCTGGGCGGTCGAGGGTGGCCAGTCGGTAACCGAAAGCTATGTAAACCTCGTGCCGACGCCGCAGGGTGGCACGCACGTCAACGGACTGCGCACGGGCCTCACGAATGCGCTGCGGGAGTTCTGTGACTTCAGGAATCTGTTGCCGCGCGGCGTGTCGTTGGCACCGGAGGACGTTTGGGACGGGCTCAACTTCGTTCTCAGCGCCAAACTGGAGGACCCGCAGTTCTCGGGGCAGACGAAAGAGCGGCTGTCATCGCGTGAATCGGCGACATTCATTGCGGGCGTCATCAAGGACACAACGTCGCTGTGGCTGAATCAGCATCCCGAGACCGGCGATCAGATCGCGCAACTCGCGATTACGAAGGCGCAAAGTCGTCTCAAAGCGGCCAAGAAAGTGGTGCGCAAGAAAATCGTTTCCGGCCCGGCGCTGCCGGGCAAGCTTGCGGACTGCACCTCGCAGGAGCCCGAGTTGTGCGAGATTTTCCTCGTCGAGGGTGACTCGGCGGGCGGCTCCGCCAAGCAGGCGCGCGATCGCAATACGCAAGCGATCATGCCGCTCAGGGGCAAGATCCTGAACACCTGGGAGGTCGATGCAGGCGAGATTCTCGCTTCGCAGGAAGTGCACGACATCAGCGTCGCACTTGGTGTCGATCCGGGCACAAACGACATCGATGGCCTGCGGTATCACAAGATTTGTATCCTCGCGGACGCTGATTCCGATGGGCTGCATATCGCGACGTTGCTGTGCGCCCTGTTCCTCAGGCATTTCAGGGAACTCGTGCTCGCGGGTCACGTTTATGTGGCGATGCCGCCGCTGTACCGCATCGATGTCGGCAAGGATGTGTATTACGCGCTCGACGACAGCGAGCGCAAAGGCATACTCGATCGTATCGAGGCCGAGAAAATACGCGGCAAAGTCACCGTGACGCGATTCAAGGGCCTCGGCGAGATGAATCCGTCGCAATTGCGGGAGACGACGATGAATCGCGACACGCGGCGCCTCGTGCAACTGACCGTCAGCGCTCGCGACAAGACGGATCAGGTCATGGATATGCTGCTCGCCAAGAAACGTTCGAAAGATCGCCGTAGCTGGCTGGAGACCAAGGGAAATCTGGCCGAAATCTAGATTCAAGGACTCTCAAATATGCAGAACAGTCTGAATCTCGAGGGCGTCGAGCAACAGCCGCTCCGCGAATACACGGAGAAGGCGTATCTCGATTACTCGATGTACGTCATCCTCGATCGCGCATTGCCGCAGATTGGCGACGGACTAAAACCCGTGCAGCGACGCATCATCTACGCGATGAGCGAGCTCGGATTGTCGGCGGGCTCCAAGCCCAAGAAATCGGCGCGCGCGGTCGGTGATGTGATCGGCAAGTTCCATCCGCACGGTGATTCCGCCTGTTACGAAGCCATGGTTCTCATGGCGCAGGATTTCTCGTATCGCTACCCGGTCATCGATGGCCAGGGTAACTGGGGTTCGACCGACGACCCGAAGTCTTTCGCCGCCATGCGCTATACGGAGTCGCGACTTACGCCATACGCGAAGAGCCTGCTACAGGAGCTCGGACAAGGCACCGTCGACTGGGTGCCGAATTTCGACGGCATGCTGAACGAACCGGTCGTGCTGCCGGCGCGTTTGCCCAACCTGTTGCTGAACGGGACCACCGGGATTGCGGTCGGCCTGTCGACGGACGTGCCGCCGCACAATCTCAATGAGGTCGCGAGTGCGGTCGTGCATCTGATCGACAACCCGAAAGCGACCGTTGCGGCGCTGATGAAGCACATCAAGGGTCCCGATTTTCCTACCGGAGGCGAGCTCGTCTCGCCGCGCACTGATATCAAGCAGATATACGCGACCGGCACCGGCACACTGCGCCTGCGCGCCTCATACAAGATCGAGAACGGCGATATCGTGATCACGTCCTTGCCGCACCAGGTATCGGGCAGCAAAGTGCTCGAGCAGGTTGCGATGCAGATGCGCGCGAAGAAATTACCGCAGGTCGACGACCTGCGCGATGAGTCCGATCACGAAGACCCCATACGGCTCGTTATCAGCAAAAAACGTGGCGTCGATGTCGAGGAGCTGATGTCGCACCTGTTCTCGACGACGTCACTCGAACGCACTGTGCGGGTCAACATGAACGTCATCGGTCTCGATGGCCGGCCCAGATTGTTCAACTTGGTCGGGATGCTTGTCGAGTGGGTCAAGTTCCGCCGTGAAACGGTCAAGCGGCGTTTGAAGCACCGCCTGCAAATTGTCGTCGACCGTTTGCATACCCTCGATGGATTGCTCGTCGCGTACCTCAACATCGACGAAGTCATCAAGATCATCCGCACCAAGGACAAGCCGAAGCCGGTGCTAATGAAACGGTTCAAGCTATCGGACATGCAGGCCGAAGCCATATTGAATCTGCGCTTGCGTAATCTTGCGAAGCTCGAGGAAATGAAGATCAAGGGCGAGCAAGAAGAACTCAACGAAGAACGAGACCTGCTGGAAAAAACGCTCAAGAGCGCTACACGCCTGAAAACGCTGATCAAGAACGAGATCCTCGAGGATGCAGAGACCTATGGCGACAAACGTCGCACTTCGATCGTCGAGCGCGAGGCTGCGCAAGCATTGGATGAGACGCAGCTTGTTGCGAGCGAACCCGTGACGGTGGTCCTGTCGCAGCGCGGCTACGCCCGCGCGGCGAAAGGCCACGACATCGACGCAATGGCTCTGAGTTACAAGTCCGGCGACGGCTTTCTTGCATCGGCGCAGGGGCGCAGCAATCAGCTCGCGATGTTCATCGACAGCACCGGACGGGTGTACTCCGTCATGGCGCATACTTTGCCCTCGGCGCGAGGGCAGGGCGAACCACTGTCATCACGCTTCAAGCCGCCGGACGGCGCCGAGTTTTGCGGCACGATGATCGGTGACAATGACCAGAGGTATCTGCTCGCAAGCGATGCGGGATACGGTTTCATCGCAACACTCGAGGACCTGGTGTCGCGTAACAAGGCCGGCAAGGCGATATTGCGCATACCGGCGGGTGGCAAAGCCGTTGTACCTGCTGCGGTGCCGAAGGACTCCGAGTGTCTGATCGCCGCAGTCAGTTCGATTGGTCGCTTGCTGATGTTCGAAATGGATGAACTACCGGAACTCGCCAAGGGCAAGGGCAACAAGCTCCTGAACATACCGGGCAAGAAATATCAAAGCGGTGAAGAGAAACTTGTTGCTGCAACCGTTGTGCCCGAAGACGGCGATCTGCAGGTACTCTGCGGCAAGCGCGTCATGACGATCAAGTGGGACGACTCCGAACCGTATTACGGGGAACGGGCGCTTCGCGGAGGACTGCTGCCACGCGGCTGGCGCAGCGTGGATCGCATCATAGGTATCGCACCGGAAGAATAAAGTGCGGTTCGAACCTACTTTATTCAGCTCGCTTTGGAGCCCCTGCCTTTGGGCATCTCGACGGTCTTGTCGTCTGCGCTGATGTTGGCGGTGACGTCGTGATCGTCGCCAACTTCATCGTTCTGGGCATCGAGATTCGCGGTCAGATCCATGTCGGACAGGTTCGCGAGCTGCATTTCAACTGACGTTTCGTCACCAGTCGTTTCGTCGTCGTCCATGCTCACGGCGAGATCTTCTGCCGCTTTTTGGATTTCCTCGTTGAGCGCTTGCGTTGCCGTGAACTCATCCTCGTAGTCTTGCTCGAGGGTCTCGAAGTCGACTTCCTTGTTGATCGTATAGTTGTCGCTGATGATCGTCTGGCCGCTATCCTCGACGGCAACGGCCTTGAGGTCGCGTTCGGTGACGTCGGCGGGATTGGGCATCTTCGTCGCATCGATGATTACCGACATATTGTACTGACTGTCATCCGGTAGAACTTCGCTGTCGACCACGATCTCTTGCTGCGTGCGTTCCAGTGGCGGGAGGATATCGGTTTCCGGTGATTCGTCTTCCCGCATCGATTGCCGGGGCAGCTCCAGATCGAGTTCCGTAGTCGCCGCGAAACCGAAATCCTGATTCACGTCGACGTCGGTTGACCCGTCGAGGCCGGTACCCATGACAAGATCGGCATCGAGTGCAAGATTTTCTTCGGTGGGCGAGTCATCGGACAGGTCGAAGTCAATTTCGTCATAGGCCGGTCTGATTTCCTCGACGCCGATCTCGGAATCCGGTATCGCAATCGCAGCGACTCTTGGCGTGCCCTGCACGGACTGTTCGCGCGGCGTTTGCGCCGCGGCGCCCACAGGCGACGAACCGAATCGCTCCCGCAGTCGCTGCCCGAACATCAGCACGCCTGTGACGAGCGCCATGCCGCCAGTTGCCAGCCATAGCAACCAGTTCCACGAGGACTCTTCGGCGGCCGGTGACCTGATGATTTGCGGCGCGGCCGCTACCTGAGGGGTGTCGACTGTCGTGTCGATAACGACATCGCCAGGCTGCAAGTCGGCGTACGCCGAGTCGGATGTGCTGCGTGTATCGCTGTCTACAACGGCCGGTGTCGGCTCAGACGCCTCTTCCGCGGTATCCGTGACTGTCGGTTCGAATGCCGCTGCAACCGTCGCAGCTGCTGCTGGTTCTTCGCTGACGCTCGTATCAATCGTCTCCGCACCGTCATACACGTCGGCATCGACGCCGGTATCGGTAACCACAACAGGGCTGACTGCCGCTTCCGTCGTATCCTGGCCGCTGTCAGCGGACGTGAACGTCAGGGGAGCAATACCGCCGCCGGCAAGCGACGGAATATGTAGCAAGCTTCCCGCTTTAAGTCTGTTCGGGTCGTTGTTGATGAATGCATCCGCGTTCGCCGCGAATATCGCATCCATTGCGGCCGGCAGTCCGACCTGTCGGTCCTGCAAGCGCCCTGCAATGCGTGACAGCGAATCACCAGGCTGCACCCGGTAACCTACGCCCTGTTCGACAGCTGTCGCCGTGGCCGGCGCCGCCGCCACGGCGGGCCGGGCCGGTGCCGCTGGCTGCTCGGCTTTGACCACTGTTGTCTGCATGTCCACCGGATCGATGAACATCGTGTAGTTACGGTTGACGTGCGGCGTGTAGGGGCAATTGACCACAACATTCGCCGACATCAGGGGTTCGAGGATCGCAGGGCGCCCACTCAGCGAGATGACGCCATTGGCCACGCTAACGGTGGCAGTCAACGCATCGGGGAGCGCACGGCCACCCGTACTTGACTGAACCGAGACGCAGTAACTGTCGATAATTTCATTCGGGCCAAGTGCGTAGGCAATACTGGCACGCAGCGGCTGTCCCAGTTTCGACTGAACTTCGAGGTCACCGAGTTCGAGAGCGCCTGCAGTCGTCGTCGCCAGGCCACCGCCAACGGCGACGAGTGCAGGCAAAACGGCCCTTCTGCTCATCGATCGGCGTTCGATCGGATTTTTTCGTTGATGTCGTGTCTTGTTCACTGATCTATACCTTGTCCATCGTGCGGCGTTCAGGGTACGAGTGCCGTAACTTCCGGTCCATGTGCCCATTCTATGTTTTGTATCGAGAAAGCCCGTAGCGCGTGGTTCGACCAACAATGTGTGACCTGCGTCACACTCGTCCGGCAACCCTTATCCGGCGTTAGCCGCAGCGAGCTCCTCGAGGGACTGTTGCTTTACGCTGTCTGTCTTGTCCTGCAACACCACTTCGGGCTCGTGAACATAATGTCCCTGCATATAATCGAGCCCGAGTTGAAAAAGTACGGCCATCGCGTTGGCATTCTCGACGCGTTCGGCGATGGATTTGATGTCTCGTTTCGTTGCGGCAGTAACGATCCTCTGTACCGCGTCCTGCATGCTGGAATCCGTCATTAGCGAATGCATCAACTCGCCATCGATCTTGATGTAGTCAGGCTTCAGGATGTCGAGAATCTGGAAGCGCTCCTGGTCGACGCCGTAATGTTCGATTGCGAAACCGACTCCGAGTTTTCTGAGCTTGCGGACCATGTCCCGGGTCTGCTTGATGTGCTTGGCGGCGTCCCGTTCGGGGATCTGAGTAACCAGTCGCGAACAATCGAACTTGCGTTTATCGAACTCCCGCTCCATCCAGCCGAGTGTGCTTCTGTCGATAATCGACTGTCTCGACAGGCGCACGAATACGCGGTCGGCATTGCTCCTGTCACAGAAATCGATCGCTGCCTTGATCATCCAGCGGTCAATATTCTTCATCATGTTATTGCGTTCGGCCGCCGGCAGAAATTCGGACGGCAGGACCGAGTTGCCCTGTTCGTTGACCATCCGTACGAGCAGGTCGTACATCTCCACTGAGTCGCGGCGCAGGCCTGCGATCGGCTGCTGCGCGAGCATGAAGCGATCGTCCATGAGTGCCGATTTCAGGTGCTTGACCCAGATCGCGTCGTACTCCTGCAGCTTCGAGTCCTCGTGCGCCGATTCGTTCAGGAAACAGGTGTTACCGCCTGCCTCCTTGCCGAGTTTGTAAGCATCGACGGTTGCAGCAACGAGTTCCTCGAGGTCGCTGAATACGTCACTCACGGCGCACACGCCGACCGTGCAATTGATGTGCGTGGACTTGTCGCCGACTTCAAACGTCGACTTGTCAATGTATTGCGCGAGTTGTGTGCCCCAGACCTGGGCGTCACGCGCGCTGCCACGTTCGAGCAGAACCATCAGGGATGTGCCCTCGAAACGGCCGCCAACGTCGCGCGGATGCATCCGTTTACGTACTTCCTCGGCGAACTGCGCAAGAATCTCCTCCGATTCCAGAATGCCAACCTTGCTCTGTACCGCGGCAAACTTGTCAACCTTGACGTAGGCGAGCACGTGCAATCCCGATTTCGGCTTACGGCTAAGGCGCTTCTCGATGCGCTCGAGAAACTGCGCCCGATGGTAAAACAGCGTCGTAGGGTCGCGCTGCAGTGCGTCGTGCACCAGTGCCGTCGGTTCCATTTTTGACTTGTCGGGCGGCGCGATGCGCACATGCACGCTGGGAGTGCTGTCGAAATCGATGCGCTGGAACTCCAGCTCGAGTTGATCACCGCGTCCAACGTCAAATTGCGGTTTGACCTTGAGCTTTTCGTCTTTCGCCCATTTGCCCTTGATCGCTGCATTCAGCGCACCTTTCAATGCGGCATGGCTTTCTGCGTCAAAGTTGTCCATCAACGGCAAGCCAGTGACCTCGTCGATTGTCGCGGCTTTGAACAACTCGAGCCAGGCGTCGTTGGCCTCAATGATGATGCCTTCCTGAGCGAGAGCGATTGCGGCTGAAGAGGATTGCATGTAGTCGCGAATCTGACGTTTATATTCGCTTGCGGACGCGATCGTCGAATTCAGTGCACGTTCGGCGCGTAATGCACGCAACTCCCGCGTGACGACGGACTGCAGTCGATTCTTCAGGCCGATCGACACGAGATCACATGCGCCGTCGCGCATCGCTTCCTGAATAGCCGTTTCGTCCGCTTTCTTGCGCAACGCAATCACCGGCACTTCGGGGTTGAAGCGATCCTTCTGCTTAATCACCTGGCGCACGCCGTCGGAGTAGCGATCGCAGTTCAGAATAAGGAGTTCGACGTGCTCGGCGGCGAGTGTCTGGTCGAGCTTGTCGGGGCGGTCGATCCAATGGCAATGGGCGGCGTGCCCGCCATCCCGCAGGGTCCCGTTAATCAGCGCCACGTCGTCCTCGTTCTTGGATAACACGGCGATGGAAATACTATGGCGATCGTTCAATTCGCGTTCCTTGCCAGCCCCCGGAGCGAACTCCGGACATCCATATTTTGTTAAATACACTGGATCTAGCGATGTCCCAGACTATCCGTCGGTGATATGTCATACCGTGACGAGGGTCTGATTTCGGGCGGGCCCGGGATCGGGCCTGTCGCGGCGGCAGGACTTATGTAGAATACGCCTCGCCGAAATCCCCGGAAACCGTAATGGCCAGGTACAGCACCAATGAATTCCGATCAGGACTCAGGATCCTGATCGATAACGCCCCCTGCACCATTGTAGAAAACGAGTTCGTAAAGCCCGGCAAAGGCCAGGCGTTCAATCGAGTCCGGATCAAGAATCTCAGGACCGGCAAAGTCGTCGACAAAACCTTCAAGTCCGGCGAAAGCGTCGAGGCCGCGGATGTCCTGGAAACCGAGATGCAGTACCTCTATGCGGACGGCGAGTTCTGGCATTTCATGGTCGCGGATACGTTCGAGCAATTTGCCGCCGACGAGAAAGCCGTGGGCGATGCTAAAGACTGGCTCAGCGACGGTGACATGTGCGCGATTACTCTTTGGAACAATGCCCCGATCGTCGTCGAGCCGCCGAACTTCGTCGAACTCGAGATCGTCGAGACGGATCCGGGCGTCAAAGGCGATACGGCCAGCGGCGGCGTCAAACCAGCCATACTATCGACGGGCGCAGTCGTACGCGTGCCCCTGTTCGTCGAACAGGGTGAGGTGATCAAGGTCGATACACGTTCGAAAGAGTATGTGAGTCGGGTCAAATAAATTTGTCGCGGCCTGATTGCAGGACGCAGAAATTTTCACACAAGCTCTCGATGCCCGTCTGGTCGTCTGCACTGAAGCGATCGATCGACGGGCTGTCAATGTCGAGCACGCCAACCAGACTGCCATCGACGATTAGAGGTACCACGATCTCCGATCGTGACGCAGCATCGCACACGATATGGCCTGGAAATTCGTGCACGTCGCGCACGCGCTGAGTCTCGAGTGTCTCCGCCGCCGCGCCGCAAACGCCGCTGCCCATCGCGATGTGTACGCACGCGGGCTGTCCCTGGAACGGCCCCAAAACAAGTTCGTCGTCACGTAACACGTAGAGGCCGAGCCAGTTGATGTCGTCGAGTGCGTTATAGAGTAAGCCGACGAAGTTGGCCGCGCTCGCCAGTGCGTCCGGTTCGTCGCGCAACAGCGCGTTGGCCTGTGAATTCAAAAGAGCGTAATCAGTCATTATTCGTCAGCCGCCTTTATTCCTCGAATGCAAAAGTGACAACATCCCGGATATCGTTATTACCGGTCGCGATCATCAATAACCGCTCGAACCCCACCGCAACGCCGGCACATTCAGGCAGGCCGGTATCGAGTGCCGCGAGCAAGTGCTTGTCGGCCGCAACGTCGTGACGTCCGGAAATGTGGCGTTTTTGCCGATCGGTCTCGATGCGGCGCTGCTGCTCCGCCGCATCGACAAGTTCGACGTAGCCGTTCGCCAGTTCCACAGAACCATAGAAAACCTCAAATCGGTCGGCGAGCGAGGGGTCTGCGGGGCAGGTTCGCGCCAGCGCCGCCTGCGTGACCGGATAGTGCCGCAAAACGGTC
>Ga0255054_10002075_pt1 | contig 11612 bp, 6 predicted proteins | sample JV7_2_23_MG_FD_188634 | JGI IMG/M metagenome (GOLD analysis project Ga0255054, IMG submission 188634) | Seawater microbial communities from Jervis Inlet, British Columbia, Canada - JV7_2_23 | ecosystem: Environmental > Aquatic > Marine > Inlet | place: Canada: British Columbia | collected... | reverse complement strand
CCTTTTTCTTCGCCTTCTACCACCTATGCACAAGCCTCCGAATCCGGATGTCTTTCCTGTCATGAGGGGATTGAATCCATCCGTGAGGATGGAAGCGCCATGCTTGCAGCCATCCAGGGTCTCGGGGCTGGTGTGGATGATCCCGCTGGTTGCACTGTCTGTCATGGTGGGGATCCTCTGGCGACATCGATCGAGGATGCTCATGTCGGAGCGCCAGATGAACTTGTGGTGAGCAATTTTTATCCCGATCCGGGTAGTATCTGGATTGCCGAAGAGACTTGTGGACAATGCCATCCAGATCGTCCTTACGCGCTAGAACGCTCGCTCATGCAAACTGAGGCCGGGAAAATCCAGGGCAACATGTTTACCTACACTGTACAGGAGGACTACAAGGTTATCTGGGGAAACTATGATCTGGACGACCCAGATGGATCAGTACCTATCTATGGTAGCGAAGAATACCTGGCCTATATGGAGGCGATGAGTGCTGCCCACCCAGACCAATACCCTTCGAGTCTTGAACAGCTCCCGAACCCCAGCGTTGAAGATGTCGTTGAGAATCCGTTCCTCGCTGGTTTCACTTACCAGAGACAGCAGTGCCAGCGTTGCCACGTGGGCATTCGAGGTCGTCAAAAACGAGGTGACTACCGGGGGATGGGATGCTCCTCATGTCATATTCCATACAGCAACGAAGGATTGTATGAAGGCAGCGATCCCACAATCCCCACCGATGAACCGGGTCACCTCCTCGTTCATCAGCTACAGGGAACCCGGAAGACAAACCAGGGAATCCCCACAGAAACGTGCAATTCTTGTCACAATCGAGGTAAACGCATCGGTGTTACCTTCCAGGGTTTGATGGAATTCCCCTATGGTTCACCATTCAACGCTGAAGGGATGGCGCAACCTCCGCTGCATACCAAAAAATATCTCTTCATCAAGGATGATCTTCATCATCAAGAGGAGAGCAGGCCAGAAAATCCAGAAGGGCGTATGCTGTGTCAGGACTGTCATACCAGTATCGACATCCATGGCGATGGCAACATTTTTGGAACGACCCTCGCACAGGTAGAAATCGAATGTGCGGATTGCCACGGTACAGCCGAAAACTTCCCCTGGGATCTCCCTCTCGGTTATATGGAAGAATTCAGTCAGGATTTGACCGTAACTGCGAGAGGTACCACAGATGATCTATTACCTTTCCAGTCTTTTGGGACCACCTATGATGGCATGGAGGGGTATCTTTTAACCACTCGAGGAAATCCGTTTGGTAATGTTGTTCGAAACGGAGATGATGTCCTCCTGCACTCCGCCACTGGTACCGACTTCAAGGTGCCTCTGTTAAAAACCCTCAACGATACAAGTACATGGAAGAGTCAAGCTGCCGAGGTTGCAATGTCCAGTGTAGGGGCACATATGGAAGAGCTCGAGTGCTACGCCTGCCACTCTGACTGGGCACCTCAATGCTATGGCTGCCACGTAAAGACAGATTATTCAGGCGGCAAAGAAGCCACTGATTGGGTTCAAATAGGGAACACGCGTTTCGAGGATGGTTTGACAATCGCCGAACACCCAGACCTCGCTGATGAGGCTATCACCTCTCCCGGAACGGTGTTCGGAACATCCGCAGGAGAATCTCCGGGCGAGGTCAACGAATCCCGCTCCTATCTTCGCTGGGAAGAACCCATTCTGGGCATCAACGGCGAGGGAAGAGTGACGCCCCTGATGCCTGGCTGCCAGGTGGTTAAGACTGTCGTCGGCCCCGATGGTGAGTTGCTACTCCACAACGCCATTGGTACAACCGCTCCAGGCATAGAGGGATCTGAGACCGGCCAACGGGCCATCGATATGGCTCCCGTACAACCTCACACATCCACTCGTCATGCCCGCACCTGCGAAAGCTGTCATAGCGATCCCAAGGCGCTTGGATACGGGATTCAGGATGGTCGCTATCAACAGCGCTACCCTGAAGACATTATCGTCGATCTTGAATTAGCTGACGGAAGTATCTGGCCAGAGGAGAACCAAATCCAGATCCCGGCGATCCCAGAAATGTCAATCGATTGGAGCCAGATCGTCACTCGGGATGGAGAACAGCAACAGATCGTCGGCTCCCATTGGCCAGACTCACGCCCCCTGGATCAGGATCAACGTGAACGCATGGAACGCACAGGTGTCTGCATGGGATGTCACCAGAATATGGCCGATGAGGAATTCTGGACTGAAGAGGTAGTCGTCAAATACGGCTTAATGATCACCGACGACGAACATATTGAACATATGAATCACCTCATCCAGGAAGCCGTTAGAGGCGATCTCGTCGCGGTGGAGGCTGCCAAGGAAGCGGTCGAGATCGCTGACACGAAAATAGAGGCTGCGAACACAGAAGTTGAAGCGGCTGAACAACGGCAGAACGACGCTATTACGAAGTCTATTGGATTTGTCGCCGTCGTAAGTCTCATTTCCATTCTCATCATTGCAATAGCGCTCTTTTCAAGACGCTTTGGAGAGAGTGAAACCGAGGATCAATCACAACCGTAAATCCGAAATGCTTTGGATCATGTAGTGAAGTCTAAAGAGGAGCTAAGCTATGTCTCGATATATCGCAACAAGAGCAATCCGGGGCGCAAACGCCATCGTCCACGAGGCTGAGATATTACTCAACCGGGCCATCGCGGAGAAGGGCGCTGACACTCCGGTTGCATTTCCGAACACCGCATATTACATGCCATTCATCCTTGGTATGACGGGGCAGGAGGTGGATACCCTCAGCGGATTGGTACCTGCACTTGAGCAGGCAAAAAGTTTGCTGCACCCCATACCACCCGATAAGCATTGGACCCCCTACCTCGGTGAAACACTTGACTGCGGCATGGCCACCCTTTTTGCCGAGGAGGTCATTGAAGCTATCCGCTTTGTGTATGACTTGGAACCAGAACCACTCCCCGGGCTCCAACTCGCCGGTGGAACCTCCTTCACCAGCCCGGACAACGGGAAGGAGCCAACACTCGATGGTCACCTTAATGGTCCCATCGACGATATTCAGCTTCGATCGTGGGGGATCCAGCTTGTGGATGGACGCATGCCCGGCTTTGCCGCTATCGTGGGCTGTGCAAAATCCAATGAAATCGCGGTAAAAATCATCCGCGAGCTTCAGCGCCGCAATATCCTTACCTTCCTGGTGGGCAATGTTAATGGACGCAGTATCATCCACCAACTCATGGAGGAAGGTGTCGAGCTAGGTTACGATACCTACACCGTCCCCTTTGGAACAGATACGATCTCGGCAATTTATCCTCTTGGATTCGCCGTTCGATCCGCGCTGACCTTCGGTGGTATGAAGGGCGGTCAGGCGCGGGACATCCTTCTCTACAACAAGAATCGTGTGTTCGCTTTCGTCCTGGCTCTCGGTGAGGTAGATGACCTCAAGTACGCCACCGCTGCGGGAGCGATCAACTTCGGCTTCCCTGTAATTGCCGATACCATCATCCCCGAAATCCTTCCCACCGGAGTCACCAGCTACGAACACGTCATTTCTATGCCCTTCAACGAGATTGAGGGCAAGGATGATCTTGAACGAGCCGAACGCCTCGTCCAGAAGTGCATCGAGGTGCGTGGTCTAAAGGTGAAAGTAAGCGAAGTTCCGGTGCCGGTACCCTACGGTTCAGCATTTGAGGGCGAAGTCGTCCGCAAGGCAGATATGCGTGTCGAGTTTGGCGGTAAACACAGCCGGGCTTTTGAGTACCTCTACATGACGAAGATGGACGAAATCGAGGACGGCAAGATCGAGCTAATTGGACCGGAATTCGCTGATCTGGAAAATCAGGGCAGCATGGATCTCGGCATCCTTGTGAAAGTCGCCGGAAGGAAGATGGAGAAGGATTTCGAGCCTGTCCTCGAGCGCCAGATCCACTACTTCATCAATGGCGCCTCGGGGATACAGCACATCGGCCAACGGGACATCGCCTGGATCCGCATCTCGAATTCAGCTGCCGAAAAGGGATTCAACCTGAACCATTTCGGTGACATCCTGCACGCCCGCTTCAACGATGATTTCGGTAGCATCGTCGATAAAGTGGAAATTACCCTGATTACCGAACCTGATATGCATGCTGAATGGCTCCAAACTTCACGTGATGCCTACGAGGAACGCAATGTCCGCATGGGTTCCATGGTAGACGAAAGCGTGGACGATTTCTATTCATGCACGCTCTGCCAGTCCTTCGCTCCCGACCACGTCTGCATCATAAGCCCGGAGCGTCTTGGGCTTTGTGGTGCATACAACTGGCTCGATTGCAAGGCCTCCTTTCAGATCAATCCAACTGGACCCAACCAACCTATCAAGAAATCCACTAACATAGACGAATCCAAAGGTTATTACGAAGGTGTAAACGAATTTGCCGGTCAGGCCAGTCACGGCGTGGTCAATGAAGTCTCGATGTACTCCATTATGGAGAACCCGATGACAGCCTGCGGCTGTTTCGAATGTATTGCCATGCTGATCCCGGAAGCCAACGGCATCATGATCGTGAGCCGTGAAGATACCAGCATGACGCCAGCGGGGATGACCTTCTCGACCCTCGCCGGTGTAGCCGGTGGAGGCTTACAGACACCCGGTGTTATGGGGCACGGAAAATTTTACATCCTCAGCCCGAAATTTATCTCTTCTGACGGTGGTTTCAAACGCGTTGTCTGGATGTCCTCTGTCCTGAAGAATCAAATGGCTGAGCAACTCGTAGCCGTGGCAGAACGAGAAGGCGATCCCGACTTGATCTCGAAAATCGCCGACGAAACAGTTTGTACGGATGTAGAAGGACTCCTTACCTACATTCAGGAAAAAGGTCATCCGGTCCTCGAAATGGACCCGATGTTCTAAGCTGAAGCGAATCAAGGATCGTTAATAAGGGATCAGGCGCCCCTCACAGGTCATCGATGCAATCATCGTCGCCGCCTGATCCCTTATTTCTGACCCCTGATTTGGTCTTCTCAATCACGGATCGTAGGAGCTAACCCTAATGTCCATCGAAATACCAAATGAAAAATGGAGTGGGCAAGTACGCGAAGTTACCATCGGTGCTACGTCAGAAGATGGTGGTACGCGGACCAGCACAGTGACTGTTGGTGGCGAGACGACGATGCCGTACCTTCGATTCGAAGGCGGTACGCCGCATCGCCCCCTCCTCGCACTCGAGATCAAAGATCGAAAACCCGATGACTGGTCACCACTCCTTCTCGAAATATGGGGCGACGTCACCGAAGACCCGGGTACGTGGGCCAAGGCAGCTGAAGATGCAGGTGCCGACATGGTTTACCTTGAACTCAGCCTCAATACTGTAGATGGAGAACCTAACAACCCGGAAAACGCGCGTGCTACAGTAAGAAAGGTGCTTGAGGCTACGGGTCTGCCTATTGCTGTGATTGGTCCGGGTCAGATCGATGCAGATAATGAACTGATGGTGCCTGTCGCCGAAGAAGCACAAGGTGAACGCATCCTCATCGGGATCTGTGAGGAAGGAAACTACCGCACTATCGCCGCAGCTGCCATGGCACACAACCACGTTGTCCAATCGAAGACGCCCATGGATGTAAATCTCTCGAAGCAGCTGGTAATCCTTATCAATGAGATGGGCATCCCCCTCGAACGCATCATCATGGACCCAACTACAGGTGCCCTCGGATATGGCATCGAATATGGCTATTCAGTGATGGAACGACTTCGCCTGGCTGCGTTACAAGGGGATTCCATGACCCAGCAGCCGATGCTCGTAAATCCTGGCGCTGAGGTCTGGAAGGTTAAAGAAGCCAAAGTTGGAGAAGGTGTGCCAGAAACATGGGGGGATTGGGAGAAGAGAGCCCTTGAATGGGAGGCGATTACTGCCATGGCCCTTGTACATTCTGGAGCCAATATTCTAATTTTACGACATCCGGAAACTCTGAAACGGATGCAACCCGTTCTTCAGCAGCTCACCAACCCGATCACGGGATAGTGGAGGAATAAGATGGCCCTATCTGGACTTGAAATCTATAAACTTCTACCCCAGACGAACTGCAAGGATTGCAGCTATCCTACATGTTTGGCCTTCGCTATGAAGCTCGCTGCGAAGCAGGCGGAATTGAAGGCTTGCCCACACGTCAGTGAAGAAGCTTCACAAAAACTCGAGGCTGCCTCTGCGCCCCCTATCCGACTGGTGGAGATATCAGGGGAAGACGGGAAAGTCAGTGTCGGAAACGAAACTGTGATGTTCAGGCACGAAAAAACTTTCTTCCACAAACCTGGTTTGTTCTGGCGTCTCAAAGACAGCGACTCTCCCGAAGAACTCAAGCAGAAAGCCAGTGAGGCTGACGCCTTCAATGTGGACTACGTCGGGATCGATCTTTACCTGGATGGTTTTGCCATCGAAGCAACATCAGGTGATGCTGGAAAGTATAAAGCGGCAGTCGAGGCTGTTCGATCAGTCAGCAAAAAGCCGTTCATCCTCATCGTACCCGACGAAGCTACTGCACAGGCAGGAATCGAAGCTTCAGGTGGTTCCCCACTCCTCTACGCAGCCAACAGCGATAACTGGGAAGCCATGAGTGAGATCTCAAAGGGCGCAAATGTTCCTCTCGTCGTCAAATCCGATTCCCTCGATGGACTTGCCGAGCTGACAGGTAAGCTTAAGGATGCGGGTCTTGAAGACCTTGTCATTGATCCGGAAGTGTCTGGATATCTCGATACGTTGGAGCAGTATACTTCGTTGCGCAGGCTTGCCCTCAAGGAGAACTTCCGACCACTCGGTTTTCCCTTGATCAGTTTTCCCGGTGCATCAGAAGAGGTCGATGAAACCTTAATGGCTTCACAATTGATTGCGAAGTACTCTGGGTTCATCGTCCTTGAAACTTTCGATCCAGCCTCGCTCTACCCGCTTCTCGTACTGCGCGAAAATATCTACACAGACCCACAGAAACCGATTCAGGTAAAACCCGGAGTGTATGAGATCAATGATCCAGTCGCGGATTCACCCTTGATGGTTACTACAAACTTCTCCATCACGTATTTTGCCATCGCGAACGAAATCGAGAGTTCGGGTCGCCCAGGCTGGCTGCTCGTCGCAGATGCCGAGGGCATGAGTGTTCTTACAGCATGGGCTGCGGGTAAATTCGACGCGGAACGCATCGCCAAGGACGTCAAAGCTTTCAATGTGGAAGATAAACTTTCCCACAAGAAGATCATCATCCCCGGTCACGTTTCAGTAATTTCAGGGGAATTGGAAGAAGAGTTAGAGGGCTGGGAAATTATGGTCGGTCCTCGCGAGGCAGTTGAGATCAATAACTACCTAAAAGCAACATGGAATTAAGACGGAACAAAGGGATGAGGGACAAGAGATAAGCCACCGAGGGAGAGGGAATAAGGCACCAAGGGATTAGGTTTCTGTCCACCAAGTCCCAATTCCCTGATCCCATATCGCGCCCACATATTAGGGATATTCATGACCGTGCGAATTTCGAAAATACCGAATGACCCGTATCTTGGCTACGATGCCAGGCAAATTGCACATCTAGCGGCAGCTTGCTTCCACTGCACTTCTCAAGCTCCCTGTACGTTATCATGTCCGCGCGAGATGGACATACCACGCGTCATGCGGCTGGCTGGGCAAGCTGCATGTGAGGGGTTATCGATATCGCGATGGTTATGGGATCAAGAACAAATCGAAGCTGCCAGAACTGCAGACGCAATCACAGATTCCTTTATCTGATCCCTCCCTGGAGGCGCTGCATTCCGTCTGCAAGACGGGGATGGAGCGCAAAATCACTTGGCAAATCATCGAGTTTCGCTCTACCCCGACGAAGCCACAATCGATGTCCCAACCGGGACCCTGATCTCTGAAGTGATTCGCAACGCAGGGACAGAAATCTCACAACCTTGTGGTGGACAAGGTCGCTGTGGACGTTGTGCAGTCATCGTTACCGAAGGACCGGTACGGCGTCGCTCGACAATCCGGCTCTCCACCGAGGATCTTGAAGCAGGATATGCACTGGCGTGTCAATCCGTGGTCGAAGGTGACCTAAAAATATCGATTCCAGAACAGGAACTCATCGCGCGACGTTTAACGACGGATAAATCGGCGCGGAAGGTTGTCGTTCCCCTCGACTATGATCCAGAAAAGTTGCAGTCAGTTCGATTGAGAAAGATCCATCTAGATCCACCGACACTGGATGACAGCATAGATGATCTCACTCGGTTCAAACGAGGTCTTGCTGAAACAGGCTATCCCGATGTAATCATCCCATTGTCTGTGCTTCGTCGAATTGGCGATGTGCTCCGTGACTCCGAGTGGCAACCAAACGTCTTGCTGGATACGTTACACGGTAACCCAAGAGTCATCGAAGTCGCATCTACACCGATAGAACCTGTCGGGATTGCACTTGATATTGGAACCACAACGGTGACGGCATATCTCATCGACCTGGTTAGTGGTGAGGTGAAAAACTCCGCCGCCGAGTACAACGAACAGATCAACCGCGGAGAAGACGTGATTTCCCGCATCATATTCGCTGGCAAAGGCAATGGTCTGCAAGAGTTGGGAAGCCTGGTCCGAGGAACCTTCGAAACTCTACTCACACGAATTCAGCGGCGGACAGGGATTAACCCCGAGAACATCTACAAGATGACGGTTGCGGGCAACACAACCATGATCCACCTGTTTCTCGGTTTACCTCCTGAATCTATCCGAAAAACACCTTTCATACCTGCTGCCAATCAGCCGCCTCAATTCCTTGCTCATGATCTAGATCTCCCCATCCATCCAGAGGCCTTTGTGGATTGCTTGCCCGGAGTGGCTTCTTACGTCGGTGCCGACATCAGTGCTGGCGTGCTCGCAAGCGGTCTAGCCGAAAGTGAATCGCTCACCTTGTTCATCGATATCGGGACGAATGGCGAAATTGTGCTCGGCAATAAGGAATGGATGCTTACGTGTGCATGCTCAGCAGGACCCGCATTCGAGGGTGCAGGAGTCGTCGACGGTATGCGGGCAACCGAGGGGGCGATTGAGGAAGTCTGGATCCACTCATCGACCTACGAACCCACGTACCGTGTCATCGGGGATGGCAAACCGCACGGTATCTGTGGTTCCGGATTGATCTCGCTACTTTCGGAATTATTTGTCACGGGCGTAATTGATCGTGGCGGAAATGTGAGGCTGGATCTCAATTCTCCTCGGGTTCGCTCGGGCGACCACGGACCAGAATATGTTCTTGTCTGGGCAGAAGAAACGGAAACTGCTCAAGACATCGTCATTACAAAAGTAGACGTTGAAAATCTTATGCGTGCGAAAGCCGCCATATACGCCGGTTTCAGCGTCTTGGCCTCGAGCGTTGGTGTGGCTCTTTCGAATGTAGATCAGGTGTTGATCGGGGGTGCATTTGGGAAATATATCAATGTGGAGAATGCCATCAAAATTGGTCTACTTCCCGATCTGCCTTGGGATCGATTTCAATTTCTCGGCAACACCGCCGTACTAGGCGCGTATATGGGGCTCCTCTCACAAGATGCCAGGGTTAAAATGAATGAGATCGCCGATCGGATGACATATCTTGAACTCTCAGCAGATAACACATTTTATGATGCATTCACGGCCGCACTCTTTTTACCACATACGGATATCAGCCTTTTCCCGAGCGTAGCCGATATCTGGGAAAAGTATAAAGATAAGGACTGAGCTCGGAACCAGGATCGAGATTGCAAACCAATCTCTGGATTGGCAAACTGACTGGACCTTCTAAGTGAGTGTGTATCGGATAGCCGTTTATTGGATGATGGTTCAAATATTGGTTGAGGAGAATTTATAGAGATGCCGAAAACAATTGCATTAGCGGGCAAAGGAGGCACTGGGAAGACAACAGTTGCTGCCTTCGTCATACATCTGCTCACGCAACGCACGGGTAGCCCAATCCTGGCAATCGATGCAGATCCAGCCATGAATCTACACCTCGCCCTGGGGATGCCCATGCCTACGACTGTGGGTGATATTCGAGAGGAGATGACGGAGGTTGTGCGCCAAAAACAGCTTGGAGTCGCCATCAGTCGGCATGACTATCTAGAGCACGAAGTGCAGATGGCGCTTGAAGAGGGGGATAAGGTAGACCTGCTGGCCATGGGTCGACCGGAGGGACAGGGGTGCTATTGTGCTGCCAATCACCTCCTTCGCACCGTTGTAGACGATATGGGCAAGTCTTATGAATATGTGGTCGTGGACAACGAAGCTGGCATGGAGCACATCAGCCGACGTACAACTCGGGACGTGGATGTTCTCCTGATTGTGTCTGATCCTACCGTCCGTGGGTTGCGAGCCGCCGAAGTGATCCTGGCCCTCGCGGACGACATTGAAGTCAATGTACATAAGAAAATATTCGTTTTGAACAGAGTGATCAATGATTTACCAGATTCATTTAGAAACGAGATAGACAATCTGGACGTCGAGATTTGTGCGTTGATACCAGCCGATCCGAACATCAATGAACTGGACGTCTTGGGAGAGCCTCTTGTGACGTTGAATGGAGATTCACCAGCCTACAAGGCTATTGAAGAACTTGTTGAATTAATTTTAAAGGATGACTGATTCAGACATACGTATCGCAACATAGAGGAGATGATTCATGTATAAAATCGGGGAAAACATACACATCGTTTCACCAAGTGTAAAAGAGGCACTAAAAACTCGGGATGGCGGCTTTTTCGTCGATCAGGCGCGGAAGCAGAAAGATGCTGGAGCGGACGCCATCGACCTCAATATCGGACCACGCAAAAAAGACGGTCCCGAAGTCGTCGAGTGGCTTGTGGACTGCATGCAGGAAGCCGTACCCGGGATGACGATCTCATTCGATACGACCAATTTGGGCGCGATCGAAACCGGTTTAAAGCTGTGGGGATCTAACGCAATCGTCAACAGCACTTCCGCGGAGGAGGAACGTCTGGAGCAGGTTCCACCATTGGCGGGAAAATACGACGCTAAATTGATTGCGCTTTGCCTTGAGAAGAGCGGCATCCCTGTCAGCGCCGACGCACGAATCGCTATTGCTATGGAGAAGCTGATTCCTCGCGCCGAGGAGGTCGGCATCCCTATGGAGAATCTACTCGTCGACCCGCTGATTCTCACCGTCTCAGGATGCCAGGAGTATGTGCCAGAAGCGATCGAGACAGTGCGTATGATAAAGATGGTCATGGATCCCCCCCCGATGACCGTCGTGGGATTGTCGAATGTCTCGAATCAAGTTCCCCACGAGATGCGCCCGCTCCTGGATCGTGTTTACCTGACCATGTTGATGGGCGCCGGTCTTGATGCTGCAATCCTGAACCCACTCGACGAGGATCTGATGGGTGTGATCCAAAGTGTCGAAGCACGCGATGAAAGCACCGCGGTCAAGGCACTCTACTTGAAATTGTTTGACCGGGTGGCTGGCATGGATGAACTTCAGCCGGAGGACGTGGATATGTCCGACCCAGAACTGACGGGGATTTGGAAGACGGTACAGGTGCTCCTGAACAAAGTGATTTACACCGATTCCTATCTTCAGTTTTAGCTCAGCACCTCTCATTTAGAAAGGTATATTGTTAGACAAACCGTAAGTCGCGC
>Ga0255054_10002073_pt1 | contig 11621 bp, 7 predicted proteins | sample JV7_2_23_MG_FD_188634 | JGI IMG/M metagenome (GOLD analysis project Ga0255054, IMG submission 188634) | Seawater microbial communities from Jervis Inlet, British Columbia, Canada - JV7_2_23 | ecosystem: Environmental > Aquatic > Marine > Inlet | place: Canada: British Columbia | collected... | reverse complement strand
CACCGGCCAGACAATCCTGGTCGACGGCGGAATTACGACCGGTGCGACCCGGGCCCTGCCTGCCCAAAAAACATGAGAGGAGGTAAAATGGCGGCACCAAAACCACTGACAATCCGTCTGAATCGGACCGACAACGTTGCTGTCGCGCGAGTCGATCTGGCTGCGGGAAGCGAAATTCCGGAAGAAAAGGTCACCTGCCGCGATCAAATTCCCAGTGGCCATAAAGTCGCTACTTCATTCATTCAATCGGGAGAAGCGGTCAGAAAATACGATCAAATCATCGGGTTTGCCTCCCGTGATATACAACCCGGTGAACATGTTCACACCCACAATTTAGAGATCAAGGCCTTCGATCGGAATTACGCTATCGGGGCCGATACGGCTTTGCAATCCGAATATGATAGCAAACCGGCAACCTTCGAAGGCATTGTGAGAGCCGATGGCCGAATTGCCACCCGCAATTATATCGGCATTGTCAGCACCGTGAATTGTTCAGCCTCTGTTTCCCGTTTTATTGCCGACGCCCTGCGTAAGGATGTCCTGGACAGCTATCCGAATATTGACGGCGTGGTTCCCATCTGCCATTCGATGGGCTGCGCGTGTTCCAACAGTGACGAGGGTTTCAGGATTCTGCTGGACACCATTGCCGGGTATGTGCGGCACCCTAATTTTGCAGGGGTGTTGGTCATTGGGCTGGGCTGCGAGGTCATGCAGATCGACACATTGCTACAGCGCAGAAATCTGAGGCTAAGCGCGGATTTGCAGACCATGACCATTCAGGATACCGGCGGAACCCGCAAGTCGATTCAGGAAGGCTTCGATCGAATCCGTGCCATGCTCCCGCGGGCAAACGATATTCGCCGACGTTCGGTGCCCGCCGGCCACCTCGTACTGGGACTGCAATGCGGTGGTTCCGACGCCTATTCCGGTATTACCGCCAATCCGTCTCTGGGCGCGGCCGTCGATCTATTGGTGCGACATGGCGGTACTGCGGTTTTAGGCGAGACTCCGGAAATTTACGGCGCCGAACATCTTCTGACCCGGCGTGCCGTATCGCCCGAAGTGGGTCAAAAGCTCATCGATCGTATCCGCTGGTGGGAAACCTATACGGCCGCCCACAATGCTGAAATGGATAACAATCCGTCGCCGGGCAACAAGGCGGGCGGTTTGAGCACCATTCTTGAAAAGTCCCTCGGAGCGGTGGCCAAAGCCGGAACCACCAACCTGATGGAGGTATACACTTACGCGCAGTCGATCACCAGCAAAGGGCTGGTCTTTATGGATACCCCCGGTTATGATCCGGTGTCACTGACCGGAATGGTTGCCGGGGGCGCCAACCTAATCTGCTTTACCACGGGCAGAGGCTCGGTTTATGGATGCCGGCCTGTGCCGGTAACCAAGCTGGCGACCAACAGCGAAATGTTTGTCCGCATGGAAGACGATATGGATATCAACTGCGGGGAAACCATCGACGGAACCGTAACCGTTGCGGAGATGGGCGAACGCATTTTCCGGTTCATCCTGGAGGTTGCCTCAGGCCAAAAAACCAAAAGCGAACTAAACGCAATCGGTGATAACGAATTTGTGCCATGGGCCATCGGAGCGGTGATGTGACTGTTCTTGGCCTTCTGTCATATAATACAGGAGTTGACCATGAAAATCCTCAGTGTCGATATCGGGACCACAGCAATGAAAATGGGGGTCTTTGAAGAACGCGAAGACGACCTGAGCTGTATCCGGCAGGTATCCGAGGAATATACCATCAACACATACAACAGCGGGCTGTTCAGCGACATCGCACCGCAACGGTGGCAGAGAGCCTTTGCCGCCGGGTGTCATAAAATGGCGGATCTCATGGCTGGAGTGGATGTTATCTCCCTTTCGGGAACCACGCCCGGCTTAACTGCCATGGCTGAAAACGGCGAAGCGCTTTATCCGGCTATCCTGATGCTGGATCAGCGGTCCCGCTCCCAGGCGCAGGAGATTATCACCACCCTGGGGATGAAGGCCTTGTTGGAGACCACCGCCAACATGCCGGTGGCAGGCGGCTGCTCTCTGGCCAGCATTCTGTGGATAAAAGAAAATCTTCCCGGGATATTTAAAAAAGCACGCGTATTCGGACATTCGAATACGTTTATGGCGAAATGGCTGAGCGGAAATTTTGCCATGGATCCTTCCTCCGCCTCTTTGACAGCCCTATACAATACCGTTAAGAATGACCTGACCTGGAATGCGGATATTGCCCGCTGTTTTGGCCTGTCTTTGACGCAGTTACCTGAATTGATGCCTGCATATCAGAGTGTCGGCCGGCTGCAAACCGGCCTCGCGCGGGAACTGGGCATAAAAAAAGAACCGCCGGTGGTTATCGGCGGAAACGACGCGGTGCTGGCCGCTTACTCGGTTGGTATCCGGGAGCCGGGGGAAGTATTTAACATCAACGGCACCTGCGAGATTACGATGGTGTGCCTGCCCAGATGCTACCCATCGGATCACTACAACATCCGCGCCCATGTCATCCCCGCGCGCTGGTTTTCTTTTTATGTGATGAATGCCCAGGGCAAGGCCTTTGAATGGTTTAAATCGCTGTTTTGCAGTGAGATGTCTGCGGATGATTTTTTCAACGATTTTATGCCCGGCGCCATTGACCAATGGCTATACAGGGACAGCGGTGTAATCTATGAGCCTTTCCTGATGGGGTCCCGCTATTCGCTGGAACCGCTGAAAGCCGGATTTTCCGGATTAACCCTGGAAAGCTCACGTGAGGAGCTGCTGGCGGCAATGGTCCGGGGGTTATGTGAGTATCAACGGGAGCACCTTGAGGAAATTTCAATTCAAATCCCTCTTCAAGAAAAAATTCTGGTTTCCGGAGGCGCGGTCAATCCTGCTTTGATACGCGGCAAAACCCAATGGATGCGAAATTGTTCATATACGTTTGAAGCGGAATCATCAATGCAGGGAGCGGCTATGTTAGGGCGTAAATACCTCAAATTGGAGTCAAAAACATGACAGACAAAACTCAAAAAAGCAGGCCAATACGTGACAACTGGGTACAGTTTGACACTTTGTGCTGCGGAACCGGCTGGGACGAGGAAGATTTAAACAATCCGCAGATTCTGGTAGAAGATGTTTTCGGCAGCAGTCATCCCGGCAGTATTCATCTGGACGCACTGGCGGGCGAAGTTTCCACCGGTGTTTACCAGAACGGCGGCAAACCTGCCAATTTTCACGGCACCGACATCTGTGACGGCTGGGCCATGTCCCACGATGGAATGAATTATATTCTTGCATCGCGCGAAGTCCTCTGTGATCTGGTTGAAGTCCATGGGCGGGTCATTCCCTGGGACGGGCTGGTCGTGATATCATCCTGTGACAAATCAATTCCCGCTCATCTTATGGCGGCTGCCAGACTGAATATCCCTGCGATTCACATCCCCGGCGGCAGTAATCGGGCCGGTCCGCGTATGTCGCACAGTCTGCTTGTGGGGGAGGTGGCCACCAAATGGCGCAAGGGCGAGGATGTTCAATCCGAAATTCGAGATTATAAACTTTCCGGCTGCCCGGGGGCCGGGGCCTGTCAATTTATGGGAACCGCCAGCACGATGCAGTGCATGTCCGAGGCTCTGGGGATGGCGTTGCCCGGAACGGCCCTGGCACCGGCCAGTCTTTTTGAAATCAGACGTCTGGCCCGGCAGGCCGGACGGCAGATCATGCAGCTTTCCCATAACGGCCTGAAACCTTCCGACATACTTACCCGCGAAGCATTTGAAAACGCCATAAAAGTCCATGCCGCTTTATCCGGTTCCACCAATGCGCTGCTTCACCTGCCGGCCGTTGCCCATGAACTGGGCATCAAAATTGATGCCGAATCCTTCGACCGGTTGAATCGTGAAACGCCTTATCTGGTGGATGTGCAACCGTCGGGTAAATATGTGAGTGAAATGGTCTGGTACGCCGGAGGCATCCCCCGGCTGCAGCTCGAGCTCAAGGACCTGCTCGACCTAAAGGTGATGACCGTCACGGGAAAAACCCTCGGCGAGAACTTGGAACTCCTTAAAAAGGACGGATTTTTTCAGCGGGCGGAAGGATATCTGGCCAATTACCGCATCAAGAGAGAAGATGTCATCCACCCGCTGGATGACGGTAAAGGGTTTGGATCGATCGCCGTTTTAAAAGGCAACCTTGCGCCGGAAGGCGCGGTGGTTAAATTTTCTGCCGTTCCCCCGGATATGTTGACCCATGAGGGGCCGGCAAGGGTTTTTAACAGCGAGGAAGCGGCTCTGGCGGCCATTAAAACCGGATCTGTTGAACCCGGCTGCATCATGGTCCTGCGCTATGAAGGGCCGCGGGGCTGCGGAATGCCCGAAATTCTGGCCACCACCGAGGCCCTGGTAACCCATCCGGCATTGCAACATACGGCCATTATAACCGATGGCAGATTTTCCGGCGCCACGCGTGGGCCGTGTATCGGACATGTTTCACCCGAAGCCGTTGCCGGCGGACCCATTGCTCTGGTGGAAGATGGCGATATCATTTCCATCGATATCCCCAGCAGAAAGCTGGATCTTACGGGCCGCGGGAAAACGCGGTTGAGCCTGGAAGACATTCAGGCCTTGCTGGTTGAACGAAAAAAACGATGGGTGCCGCCAAAGCGGGAACATGCGCCCGGGATTCTCAAACGCTATGCCGGCCAGGCAGTTTCGGCCATCAAGGGGGCCTACCTGGCGTAAAATCGATCTCGGATTTTATATTACGGATTTAACCGGAACTGCCGCGTGGATAATCGCCACCGAAACCGCTTGAACCCGACCCTAAGGGTTCGGAATGAATGAACACCAAACAATATGAATAGAGCAAAAGTGAATCTTGATGGGCAAGCAAGAGTCAACAGTAGCCGAAGGCAACGCCGAGCGACCGGTGATTCTGGCAATTGATATTGGAACGTCCGGTGTGAAAATTCTTCTTTACGACCGTATGGGGCGGGAGGTCGAAGGTATCCGCTGGAGCCAAGCCTTTGAAATACGGACATCTGCCGGGGGCGCTTCAGAGATAGACCCCGACAGATTGCTGGAAGTCGTCTGGCGGGGCATCGACGCCATGCTGGCCAAAGCCGGTCCCATGGTGCAGGATATTGCCGGGGTGGCCACCTGTACCCTGGTGGGCAATATCATGGGTATCGATCAACAGGGAAGACCTCTGACGCCGGTTTTTACTTATGCGGATACCCGGGCCGAAAGTGAGGTGGCCTGGCTGGGACAGCAGTTCGATGAAACCGCGGTTCATGACCGCACCGGTTGTCATTTCCATTCCAGCTATCTTCCGGCCCGTTTTCGCTGGTTGGGCCAGACCCAACCGGATGTAATCCGCCGGGCAGCTCACTGGATATCCATCGGGGAATACATCGAGCGCCAATTATTCGGCGAGTCTGGCGTCAGTTATTCGGTGGCCTCCTGGAGCGGTCTTCTTGACCGGAAGCGGCTGATCTGGGCCAGTGACCTACTGAATAAATTGCCGGTGGATATTGCCCGGCTGTCACCCCTGGTGGACATCGACGCCTTGAAAAAGGGGCTTAAATCAGAATTCGCTTCACGCTGGCCGGCGCTAAAAAATTTGCCCTGGGTTCCGGCAATCGGCGATGGTGCGGCTGCCAATGTCGGCAGCGGCTGCGTTTCACCGTCTCATGTCGCGCTAACCATAGGTTCGACCACCGCCGTCCGGGCTGTTGTGACCGCATCCATAGATCACATTCCCCGGGGATTATGGTGTTACAGGGTGGATGGTCGGCGGTCTCTGCCCGGCGGGGCCCTGAGCGAAGGCGGCAGCCTTTTTGCCTGGATCGAAAACACCTTCCGGATAGAAGATGGGGACAAACTGGCTCCGGCACTCGAATTACTGCCCCCAGACGGACATGGGCTTACAGTGCTTCCGTTTTTATCCGGCGAGCGAAGCCCCGGCTGGCAAGGCCGTGCCAGGGCCACCTTTCATGGGATCTCCCAGGCGACGACCGCTTTGGAAATTATGCGTGCCGCCATGGAGGCAGTGGCTTACCGAATTGCACTGGTGATGGAAAAATTGGCGATGCTTTTGCCCGATAATTTTCAAATAGTGGCCAGCGGGGGCGCGATCCGACGCTCACCGGTCTGGCAGCAGATCATCACAGATGTGCTTGGCCGAAGGATTGCGGTTGCCGGTATCCAGGAAGCATCCGCCCGCGGCTCAGCCTTACTCGCTTTGGAAGCGATGGGGTTGATTGAAGAAATAAAAGATATCCCGAGCAGTATTGAGCATACCTGTTATCCGGATGATGAGCGGCATTCCATTTACCTGGATGCGTTGGAGCGCCATAAGGGCCTTTATGATATCCTGGTTAAAGACAATCGTTCAGAGGTTTAGCTTTTCAAATTCCGTCTGCGAATCGTTAGCTCACAACTCACAAAAATTCCTATCTTCACCGTTAGGGTTTAATATCTGGAAACTTTTTACCCAGTGTCTCTCTGTTTTTATGCGCGGTATTCTTTTTCTTGGCAGACCAGGTCTTTACTTTGTTGAGTGCTTGAGAACGGAGCTTCTGATACTCACCCTGACGATTGTCTTCAATTATCTTCCGGGACCTGGCATCGGCAAAAATTGCTCTGCCGACCGGTGTGCGGGTAATAACGGTTGTCCATCCCTCTTTGGCTCCAATGCCGCCAAAGGAAACATCGGCATACTCAGCAGAATAGTCCGGACAGAAATAACAGGCGAACCGCTTCATGAACTCGAGCTCATCCATCATGATGGTTTTGATGTCACCGCTGTTTAGATGAATGATCAAATCTTCTTTTATATTTATTTTTCTGACATCCTGCCACTGAAACCCGCCGATTTTGGCAATTTTATCCCGCTGCTGATCACCAAAAACAAAATTGCCAGAGCAAAACAGCCCCAGACAGAATTTAATCGAATCCGAAGGGATGATGCTGAGGGTTTGCATTCTGCGAACCGCCCGGATCTGGCAGGGTGTGCCGACAAAGGCCACCCGTTGCAAACCTTTCTGGATCAGGGGGTTAAACTCCCTAAATTGAGAGTAAGTGATATAATAATCGCTGAAGCGCTTCATGCCGTGGGACGTGTCAAAGAAAAAACCCGCCGCATCACGAATATCGGCTTCAGACTCTGCCAAAAAAGGTTCGCGCAGAAATGCGCCGGTCCGCCGGGTGACGATGGCGCCGTCAATCCGGCCGGATTTAAACAAATGTACCAGCATCGCCGTGACCACACCACCATCGGTCGCTTTTTCACGAATGGACCGATCTGAGGCACGTGCAATGGCGCTTTCGATCACCTGTCCGATGGGTGCGCGCCACCCCAGCTTTTGCTTGGTTTCTTCATCCAACTCGTCTATTTCCGGACAAATCGTATAGCACAGCCCACACTCGATGCATTTATCTTCATCGGCATAGCGGGGTTTGCCTTCGGAATCCAACTCCAGGGCCCCGAAATTAACGGCCGAGCAGAAAGTCACACAGCCCCCGCAACGATGGCACAGACCGGGTTTTTGGACATCTTGAATTAAATCGGTAAAAGATTTCATATAATCTCCTGAGATTAGGAATGACGATTGTCGAATGACGAATGTCTAATTGTGGAATCGCTTCGCTCTGTCATTTTTATTTTTTAAGGCGCTTATCCGGAAAGTCCAAGTTACCATAAAAACCCCCCTGTGGAAGCCGCTCCCACAACCAATACAACTTGTTCTTTCCAGATAACCGGATTTTTTAATACTATTTATTGAGACTGCATAAATTAAACGGCCCTTTGAACATCGGAAAAAGTCACTTTAAATTATAAAATAGACAGAATACCTTAATTCGACATTCGACAATCGTCATTCCTATGGTTCGTCAATCGTCAATCGTCATTCCTAAAGCCTCATCGAACATACACGAAGTCAACATGGCCATGATCTGGGATGTTTCAAAGCCTTTGAGATTAATGGCCCCGGAGCGGCATGAGGCCGTACACAGGCCGCAGCCTTTGCAGAGAGTTGCCTGGATTTCGGCTTTTCCGGTCTTTTCATTGAATTTAGGGGCTGAATACGGGCACACCGAAACACACACACCGCACTGGCTGCAGAAGCTCGGATCAACCAGGGCAACGGTCCCGCTGACGGCAATCTGCAGGGCGGATAACACCGTCACGGCCCTGGAAGCCGCCGCCTGGGCCTGGACAATAGATTCATCCAGCGCTTTGGGCGCATGGGCCAGACCACAGACGAAAACGCCGTCGGTGGCGAAATCATTGGGCCGCAGTTTGACGTGGGCCTCGGTAAAAAAACCATCATCGTTTTGAGCAACTTTGTAAAGCCGTGCCAGAGGATTATTTTTTTCGGGCACCATGGCGCTGGCCAGAATCAGAAGATCCGTGTGAATCTGCATCCGCCTTCGCAGAACCCGATCCGCAAATGTGATGTTCAGGCCGTTTTCAGTCTGGCTCACATCGATTCCGCTCTCGTTATGGTGGCGGATAAATTTGATGCCTTTCTCCCGGGCTTCACGATACAGATCCTCCCGCAGGCCGTATGATCGCAGATCCCGGTACAATATGAAAATGTCCATGTCGGAGTTTAAAACTTTTAGCTCCAGGGCACTTTTAATAGACCGGGTACAACACACCTTGGAGCAATAGGGCCGCTCTTTTATACGTGATCCGACACATTGAACAAATACGGCGGTATTGCACATTTCAAAAGACGGGGACGCTTTTAATTTATGCTGGAGTTCCAGGCCGGTCAGCACCCGATCATCCTGACCATGTAGATAATTGTCAGGCTTAAACTCCATCGCGCCGCACGCAATGATCGTAACACCATGTTCCAGGACGGCTGTTTCGCTGTCTGCCTGCACGGTGGTTTTGAAATTCCCGATAAAACCGTCAGCGTTTTGAATGTCCGTATTTAACCGGACGGTAATATTCACATCATCTTGCACCCGGGCGATGAGGTCCTCTACGAACCGTCCGACCTTCTCCCCCTGCCAGGTTTCATTCAGCAAAAGCGCCCGGCCGCCAAGTTTACCTTCCTTTTCCACCAGATGGGTGGTGTATCCCTGTTGTGACAATGTTCTGGCGGCAGTCATGCCGGCCACCCCCCCACCGATCACCAGGGCGGCCTGGTTGATATCCGTCACAGGCTCTGCCAGGGGCTCATGCAGGGCGACCTTGGCAACCGACATGCGCACCAGATCTTTGGCCTTTTGGGTGGCGGTGGGCATGTCGTCTTTATGAACCCAGGAACACTGATTGCGGATGTTGGTCATCTCAAATAAATACTTATTTAACCCGGCATTGATCAAAGTTTCCTGAAACAGCCCTTCATGCGTTTTGGGTGTACAGGCCGAAACCACCACGCGATTCAGATTCTGATCCCTGATAATTTGAGTAATCTGGCCCTGGGTATCCTGGGAGCAGCTGAAAAGGTTCTTTTCGGCATAAACAACAAAGGGCAGCGTCCTGGCATACTCAACGACTTGCGGGACATCGACAAACCCGGCAATATTGGTGCCGCAGCAGCAGACAAAAACCCCGACACGCGGCGGCTCTCCATGAACGTTAATTTCTTCCACCACTGCTTTCTTCTTGGTCAGCGTCCCGCGCACATCATGGAGTATGCTTCCGGCCATCCCGGCCGCCGCACTGGCATCTATTACCGAAGACGGAATGTCTTTGGGGGCCTGAAAAGTGCCGCAGACATAAATACCCGGCCGGGAGGTCTTGACCGGATCCAATCCGCTGGTCCTGGCATATTGATAGTGATTCAATTCAACGTCCAGTTTTTTGGCCAGGGCCGCCGCGCTGTCACTGACGCCCAGCCCCACCGACAGGACAACAATGTCAAATTCTTCTCCAACGCGGTTGCCCTGTTCGTCGACATAGCGGATAAGATGTCTTCCATTTGCATCCCGGGGTTCAACATGCGAGATTCGCGATTTGACAAATCGAACACCCAAATCCTCTTTGGCGCGGTTGTAATACCGCTCAAAATCCTTGCCGAAGGTTCGAACATCAATATAAAAAATGGCCGCATCTAAACCGTTTTTGCTATGCTCCTTGGCCAGAATAGCTTCCTTGACGGCATAGGTACAGCAGACTCCGGAACAGTATCCATTGGCCCCGATATGATTATCTCTTGAGCCCACGCATTGAAGCCAGGCAATTTTTTGCGGCTCGGTTTTGTCCGAAGGACGCAGCAGGTGTCCCCCGTAAGGTCCGGAGGCGGAAAGAATTCTTTCAAATTCCAAACTGGTTACAATATTCTCAGAGTTTAGATACCCGTAAGTGTCGTGTGTAGAAGGGTCAAAGGCCCCGTTGCCGGAGGCCAAAATCACGGCACCGACATTTAATGAAATTTCTTTTTCCTGTTCATCAAAGTTGATGGCGTTGGTGGGACAAAATTTTTCACAGCCCCGGCATTTACCCCGAATGAGATAAATGCATTGGGCGGGGTCGATGCAATATTTAAGCGGAACAGCCTGAGCATACTGCACATAAACAGCCTTGCGTTTGCTTAAGCCCCCGTCATAGGCATTGGAAACTTTCTTGGGGCATTTTTCCGCACAGGCGCCGCAGGCGATACACTTTTCCATGTCAACGAAGCGGGGGCGCTGGACCAGATTAACCTCAAAGTGGCCCTCTTGGCCGCTAAGGCTTTTGACTCTGGTGAGCGTGAGTAAATCGATATTGATATGCCGGCCGACCTCGACCAGTTTCGGGGAAATAATTCACATCGCACAATCATTGGTCGGGAAGGTTTTGTCCAGCTGCGCCATCATCCCCCCGATGGAGCTCGATTCTTCCACGAGGTGTACATAGTACCCGGAATCGGCAAGGTCCAGCGCTGCCTGCATCCCGGTAATGCCGCCGCCGACGACCATTACGGATCCGATTTTTGATGTTGCCATAATCACTCCAAAAGCAAAGAACCCGGTCCAGAGGACCCGTCTTTGATTTCACCATAGAGGGGTGCAGTTTACTTTTAGACGTCCACTGGAATAATGGAATGGTGGAATATTGGAATATTGGGTATAAAACTGGATATGGTCTTGATTTTTATCTCTGATCCACCAAGTTTATTGAAAAAAGATCCCATCATTCTCAACCCATTATTACATCATTCCAGTATTCCATTATTCCACGGCATTCGTCTACGGAATAGCCAGTTTACCCTGACCTGGCCTAAAGGTACAGTTTTTCAATACTATAATAGATATGAGGTAATATCGGCAAGTCCCAGCCGATTTTCAGAAAGCCCCAGGGTCTGTTCATCAATCCCCATGCTCAATCCGAGCAGCTGAGGGTACAGGATCGCAGCCAGGGGCTCCCACCCCTTGGAATTTGCTGCCATTTCATTTTGAACCCAGTCAAACTGCAAATGGGTATAGGGACAGGCGGTACACAAATAATGCGCGCCCGCATCCCGGGCACTGGTAATCTTATTTAAAGCCATATCCATCGCCAGGTTGTCATTGACACCTGTCAAAGGCGCTCCGCAGCAATCCAGTTTGCGGGACCAGTCAACACTGTAAGCGCCGGTAATTTCCACCAGTTCATCAAAAAGGGTCGGTGCCACCGGATCATCAAAACCGGTT
>Ga0255054_10002072_pt1 | contig 11621 bp, 10 predicted proteins | sample JV7_2_23_MG_FD_188634 | JGI IMG/M metagenome (GOLD analysis project Ga0255054, IMG submission 188634) | Seawater microbial communities from Jervis Inlet, British Columbia, Canada - JV7_2_23 | ecosystem: Environmental > Aquatic > Marine > Inlet | place: Canada: British Columbia | collected... | reverse complement strand
AGGCAGTCCCCATACAAACCACGGTGTGGTTTTTCCCTAACGGAGCAAAGCGAAATTGATTATAGAAAGTAGCAACCCCCCAAACCTCCACTGCTGGTATCTTCAAGAAGCCAGCAATTTCCCGCATCGCTTCCTTGGGAAGATACCCCAGGCTTGCCTGAACTTCCTGCAATAGTGGGATTAAGTTTCTCTTCTCTTTCTTATGCGAGCTTAGAATCTCAGCTAATGCCTGGCTAGCTTGCTCCTCTGTAATCATCCTTTAAGTTGCTTGGCAAATTCGGGCAAGAAAGCTCCTAGGCCGGTCGTTTCTCGGGGACCGATTATTATCTCCCACTTAAGGTCCAGAGCATCTTCAAGCTCACCTTTGATTCTGGCTACCTTCCCCGGTATAACTAGCTTTCTATGTTTCACCTTATCTTCGATGCCACATTTCTTGATAAATGCTCCCACGGAATCGCCACTAAACTTCCCTGCTGCCCAGGCAGTGAGGACACCAAGTCCTTCCGCATCCTTAACGCAAATGTAGGCGGGAACCTTGGTAGCCTCAACAGCCGATGAGACAAGGAAGTAGGTCAAGGCCCAATTAGAAGTGACAAGGACCGGGGAGGATTCGTCGGGTTCTCCTACTTCATAATACTTCTCCTCTACAGCCATAGGAAAACGAGGGTCGGTATAGATGTTAAGCCGTTGCACTAGAAGAGGCAACAGGGAATGCCGGTCGAAATCAGAAAAGACAATAATGCTCGCCCATTTATTTATGAATGCCGAGCCTATCAGCATTTCTTTCAATCCATCTCTGGCCATGAAGCAAGGAAAAGCAATAGTGGGATAGCCAAGTGGTCTAAAGCCCTGTTTTAGCGCTGCCTTCCTGATGAAAGTCTGGTCTCTTATTGCCTCCAGCAAATTCTTAGAACCCGGGTCTAAGACCAGTTCCTCAATCCCAGCATCTTTTAACTTGGTAGTTAAGGGAACAAGTTCTTCAACGCTTCCCCCACGAAGGCCAACAGGAGTGGGATTCTCTTTGATCTTTGGAATGGCCTCATCGATGTTTTCCTTCGTTATGGGATAGACAAGTGGGTGCTTATCCGCACAAATATCCCGTGCAGCAAACAAGGTGTCCATGTCTTCCGAGATCAAGATCATACCCAGGTCTGTTGAATCATAAACTTTCTTCACCAAATCCAAAAACTTGTTCTTATCCCCCGATTCGAAGCAAAGTGCTAAGAGGTCTGCCTCTAGATTTACGCCTACCCAGGGGAACTGCAATTCCTTTATCTTTTTTATTTTTTCCTCGATTTTGGCTTTGTCTTCCTTGTCGGAGATAAGGAGGGCAATGCCTGGTGAATGGACAAAAGTCTTCTCGTGTCGATATATCACTTCTTCGTTCCCGATTTTGACGGTGTTCTCCCCGGAGCCTATAGTAACAAGCTGTATCGGCGGTGCCAGAAGATCCAACAGCTTGGCTTTTGTCTCCTCGGAGAGGTAAGGGCATTTGTCCACAGTAGTACCACCTGATGCTAGCTTCATGGCAAAGGCAAAACAGGTAGGGAAGCCACAATCCTTACACGGTCTCTTCCCGGGAAGCATCTTTACGATCTGAGAACCTGCAATTGGCATAACAAACCTCCTCAATTAAAACTGAGATAGGATTATGAATCTCAACTTCTAATTCATTCTTGTAATTATGTTGGAAGCTCTACTTCCCCTTTCAGCCAAGGATGCCCCATCTTTTCCAAGAACTCCAGAAGCTCATCCACATTCTTAGCATCATCCTCGCTGGCTATTTTGTCGTAGAGTCCTTTCGCGTCCAGGGCCTCTTTAAACCTTTCCTTTAAATCCTTGGGCATCCACACTATCCTGGCCAAGCCACCATCCGCCTGGATGAACTTGGAAGACCTTAGTTGCTCCAGTCCAGTTCCTAGTCTTCCTTCTATCTGTTTTCCCCCAGAAGTTTCACCAGCCATGTGAGAAAATGTCTCTCCAATTACAGTTTCGCCCTTGTACTCTCTGTGCACTACTCCAAAGGCATCCGTTTCGGGAATGTAATATACAATTGCTTCGAAACAGCCACAAGATGTATGGGGGTGCTCAAATGCACTATAGAGATAAACCCTATCGTAGTTTCCCAGAGACTTCTCAGCTTCAATTGCATTCGCTCCTGAATATTCACCTTTTATAGGATCTATAAGCTCCCCCTTTGGTATGGCAAATATGGGTCCGTCAGGGTCAATCTTGGCAGCGGCTCTGCCGTCAAACCAGTTTATCGCTCCACAGTTGGCAATTCTATTTGGAGTTATGATAGAGATGTGGGTTGGGGCGAAGCTCTGGCATAGAACACAGCCGTAGAAAGTATCCACATCCTCATCATTTAAGGTCCTTGCCCGTTCGTCTCTGGCGGCATAAACTTCCAAAGCGTGGGGAAGAAGCTCTTCTATCTTTTTTTCATCGGTGATAATAGTTACTTGGATGCTCTCGATGATTGGCATCTCCGATGTATAAAGCAGGATATAAATTTCTCCCAATTCCCGCAGGGAAGTAAAGCCCTTTTCATAGCAGTCTTTATTTATCCTCATCCATACATCCTGCCTCTGATTCATGTGATACCAACCCTCAATCATGTTAGTAAACATATGAATCCTTCTCTCGATGATTGCCTCAGCATCCTTGTCCAGTTCCCCTCCGGCAACATCTACTAGGACGGCAATAGGATAGCTACCACCGCCTTTCTCTTGATCGTAAGGTTTCAAATCACCTATGTCGGGGCCGATAATCTCTACTTTCTCATTCTCTATTTCATCAGGACTTTTAACTGTTGCTAATTCAAACTTATGTGCTACTTTGGGCCCACCGAACTCGATGTATAGGTCTTCCTTCCTTATCACCTCCCCTTCATACTGAGGTCCCATATCTGCATGAAATTCGCCTTCCATTTTCCTTTAGTCTCCTTTCTTTAAATTGGCTATCAGGCTTTCTAAGAACTCCTGCCACTTCGCATCCTTCTTGAAATTAGGGAGTGAGTAGTTGGCATGGGGGAAGTAATGCTTGCACAGCGTCATAGTCTTTAGATGAGGTGCGAAGTGTTTGAGTGTAGAAAGGCTTTGGTTTCCAAGGTCAGATCTTATGCCGAACAAGATCACCAGGTCATGGTTGCCCTCCTTCTTCACCCCCTGCCAGTCCGGGTCTTTAAGAGCGTTCGCTATCTCGACGGTATCGTAAACGCTATCTGGCTGTACTCCCAACTCCACGATCTTCCCTTTAGTCTGGGCTGTCGCACATATTGGAATATTGCAGGCCTTAGCGATATCCAGGGCATATTCCATAAGAATTTTGCCATCAGCCGTAGATGCCAACAAGAGAGGACCAACTATAAGAAGTGGCCTTTTGGCCTTCTTAATCAGATTGGCATACTCCACTGGATCTTCGATCAGCCTGGCCGATTTGATTCCCGTTAAGACATTTACTCTGTGGCGTGGTATTACTGCACTCATTTTCTCCTCCTTCTAAACCATTTTCCCTGTTACTAGTGTATCACTGCATCCACAGGAACCTTGGTGGGATAGGTGCCAATTAAGGTAGGCAATCCAATGGGCTCCCTGGGCTGCCAGCCGATTTCCTGTAGGTGTGCTCGCACTTCTTTCTTATAGACCAGTGGAATATCGGCATCCCTGCGGACAAATAGGTGAATATCTTCAGGAAGGCCGGCTCCAATATATTTCCTGTACAGGGAAATATAGTGGTTCAATTTTATCGCTCTTCCCTGGGGAGTATCGTTTCTTCTTATGCAAAGCTTGGCCATCATGGGCATGGCTTTCTCTTTAGTCTCACATACATAAGCCAGGTGCTCAGGTGCTGGCTCCACAGTATCCACAATCTCCTTTTTCCTGGCATCCATAACCTTCCAGTCGTCCTCTTCCTTCCTGGAGAGATATAGCCTTCTATACTTGGAGGAGTGAGGGCCCAAAACAACAGGAACACCCAGCCTGTTAAACCCTGTGCCAATGGAAGCTGCCTTCTGGGAATATGCTCCCCAGGCTACCCCACAGGCACCTACTCGGTTGAGCACGTAATCAGCCATGACCTCGTAGTTGCCTCTCAAGGGAAGAGCAGCAAAGATATTGGCTATTTTTATTGCTGCTCCAGAGATGTGGGCATTGGCGACACAAGAGCCAATGTTCACTACGCCGCCGCCATCAAAGTCGGGAGGGTATTTCTCATAAACTGTCAAACCATCCTTGTCCTTTTTCATTCCGGCGACCATGGCAGCACAACCTGTAAGAACCACGATATACTTTCTCTTGGCGAATTCCTCCACCATATCGGCAATGTCGTTTATGTCAGGATAATTGGAGCAGCCAACAATTGCAATGACCCCAGGGATAGTTCCCAGAGTAATAGGCGCACCAACGTTTCTTATCTCGGTATCCATAACCGGACCGCGTCCAGCCCTGCATTTCCAGGTCTCCATGCTTGCTGCTGTCTGCATTATCTTAAAGATAGGAACGTCGTTGGGACACTCCTGTTCACATTTACCGCAGCCAATACATTGCAGAAATTGCTGCCTTATTAAGTCAAAGTTACCTTTGGCAACCTCCGTTATACCACCGCCAATATTAAAGAGGTTGGGACACACCTGCTCACACATGCCACAATTAGTACACTTCTTAGCCATCTCAATGGCTTCCTCTTCCGTTATCCATCCCTTCTTTCTCTGGGGAGCTATTTTCATGGCGACTCTAACCGCCACCTCGGCCGCCTTGGGGGAGTCCAGGATGGCGAATTGCTCCTTATTATCCACCATTCGCCTTACTATCTCATCTGTATCCATTTCAGAGGCATCCTCAAGGCCATACATAGCCTTGTCCAGGCAGGCAATCATTGCTGACCCCACCTTAGCTGCCTCTTGAGGCGTATCTGTTCTGATGCACTGCTCATCGGTCATTATCACATCGGCAATGCCTGCCCTCATGAAGAAAAGTGCACGGGAAAGAGGACCAACTATTTTGGCTTTGTCCGAATACCGGGTTGTTTCCAGTGCAGTGCAGCACAGGCCGCAGACCTCCACCTGGTCTTCAAGGTTGTGTTCCCTGAGGTAGTCAATTACCACCGTCGAAGTAGCCGGGTTATGCCCCGATACCAGGATCACAGGCTTACTCTTATCTATTGCTCCCCATCCCATATCCACCAATGGTGTATCAGAAACGGAAGTGGGATAATTGAATCCCACGATTTGGGCTATATCAGCCGCTTCCATTCCAACATGGTCCAGCATGCTGGCGTGCAGGGCCTTGGACTCATAGTCCAGGGCACTTCCCTCTTGCCCCGTATGGCAAGAATCAAGAAGATGAGCAATCTCCTTGAATACATACTCCAGAGCTATTTGAAGGTCTCCCAGAGTCTCAGGCTTCAGACCGACAATTGTTCTTATATTTGGTGCTTCGATATCGATTGACCCGCCTAAGTCTATCTTCTTATCCGGACCGTGCCTTTCAATCAAGAACTCCAGAATATGCCCGCCATGAGCAGCATGAGCGGAGCATCCCATCAAGCAAGCGAGAAGTACAAACCTTGCCTGCTGAGTAGCTATATCAATACCGCAGGCGCCTCTTCTTCCCTCGGTGAGGTCACACTTACCATAGGTACAGAAGCAACACAAATCACAGAATGGTGCGTAAAAAGGCGCATATGTTTTCAATAACCTCATGTCCCATTGTCTGAGGTCAGGCATCTCTGGCATAGGGGTGGGGCCTACCGGCTCCCACGGCAGTTCAGCCTTAATACGCTCATGAATCTCCTCTAATTTCTTTGATAGCTTTTTTTCCGCTACTGCCATCTTTACTTTACCTCCGTTGTTTTCGTTATTAAACTCAAGGTCTCGGGATGTCGCAAGACAAGGATATTTGCCCCGGCCAGTAGAAGCGATAGTGCTGTTATTCCTTCCCAGAGCAATCCTTGTTCCTTGTCTTCCTTAGCCTGCTTTGTCTTCCAGCACTCTCCTCCCAGGTCGGCGATAATGGGCATCATTGTCATATTATCCTTGGTGATCATTCCAATCTGTTTAACCCTTTCCATCAGAGAAAAGCTGTATTCCATACCATAGCCTAATGCTGCGGCTTCAGGATCAATGACTATCTTTTCAGCGGGGAAGAACTTACAAAGTTTTACATTTAGTTCCTTCAGCAAATTAATGTCCAGAGGACTTAGAGCACTAGCATTATGCCCGTGGTCTAAGAGTGCCTTCCCTACAACCTCATAATTTTCCTTTTGAACCGGTCCTATAAGTAGATTCATACCATCGCAAGCTTCGGCGACTTTGGGTAGGACCTCGGCGTCTTTCTTATCATCACCGGAGCCATAAACAATCAGGGGAATGTTTATAGCTTCGGCTACCTTTTTCGCCAGGGCTGCCGCTTCGTCCGCAGAGCTATCCTTCACTGCCGGATCGGTGCTCACAAGACGGAGAAACACTGCATCCGCGCCAATTTCCTCACATTTCTTGGCCCATTTTACTGGATCGGATAGAACACCTTTGAAAGGTTGAGTTAGGTGTTCCGCCCAATCCTGAGGTTCCATATCGATAACCTCCAGGGCAAACTTCACCGGATTGGGATTTGACCCCTTGTCAAAAGAATGAAGGGGGAGCATGTTCTCTCCCCCGATCTTTATACTATTTTTTCCCTTCCCAATAGTTACCTCTCTAACTACCCCTGAATACTCTTCGACTGGTGCTTTATATTCCATTCTTTACCCTCCTTAACTCTCAAGCCAGGCATCGGAGTACAAGGTCTCTCCTTTAAGGACCTTGGCCGTCTTAACATACTCGACTTCCTTTTGAGACAAGGAAGAGAGGTCTAATTCTTCCCCATCCATGGTCTTGTGAATAAGTTCAACAATTTGGGGTATCTCTCCCTTGGCTAAGCTCATAAGTTCCTTATCCAAAGGGTCAGCGATGGCAGAATAAAGCTTGTTCCTCTCGAGCATGACTAGATATGTACGATTAAGATGTGGCCTGAGGTCATCGGGCACGCCATTCGATGTATTGGAAAGCCCCACTGTTGATTTGACTCCGGGCAAAACATCCTCGAGTATATTGAGAAATTCAAGATTCAGCACAGTGAACCTCTGCCCCTCTCCAGCCGTGCTGATTGGAAGTAGTATGGGATCAACCCAGATGTTCTCGTTAGGAATTCCCAATTCATTAGCATAGGCAACCGTGTCCATAATACTCTCTATCTTGGACTCAACATCTGGCGGCATTCCTTTGTCCGTCATCACAGAAACCACAACATCACAGTTATATTTCTGGGCCAGAGGAAGCATTTGCTCTTTTGAGAGGCTTTTCCCCGAGGCGGAATTTAGTAGAGGCTTTCGTTTACAAGCTTTCAGGCCTGCCTCCATAGCTATAGGATTCAGGGTGTCTATGGACAAAGGTAAATCAGTAGCTTCCTGAACCGCGTTAACCAACCATTGCATGGTCTCCTCGGTGTCTTTTTTCATGGGGCCGACATTCAAGTCGATATAATCAGCTCCGGCTTCAGTTTGTGCTTTGGCTAAATCCTGGAGAACTTTGGCATTTCTCTCTCTTACTGCTGTGGAAACTGCCTGAGCTATGACATGTATGTTTTCTCCAATAATGACCATGTCGAGCACCTCCGATTTATTGGTTTGGTGTCTTGAACAAACCATCGCAATATAGCAAAGAATAGCCTCTTTGTCAAACTAGTTTTCAGCTAGGAAAGAAACAGGGATTAATCAACACTAATGTCACGGCTTTGCTATAATTTTTTTTGGATATTGGAGAGTAAACGGACAGCAGAATTCTGGCAGTTGCCTCGGAGTTCCGTCTAGTTGAAATAGCAAGATTGAATGGCTACAGATTATTACAAAACTTTGGGTGTTACAGAGAATGCCTCGGATGGGGAGATCAAGAAGGCCTATCGGAAGCTGGCCATGCAATATCATCCTGATCGGAACTCTGGGAACGAGAAATGGGCTAACGAGAAATTCAAGGAAATAAACGAGGCATATGGAGTCCTTGGTGACCCTCAAAAAAGAAAGCAATACGATCAATTTGGCACTGTGGGTAACATAGGCGATATCTTCAGTAGTGCTTCTACTACAACCACTTTTCAAGAGATGATGAAGGACTTTGGTGGGGCTGGACTGAGATTGGATTTCCTCGACGACATATTTGGTGACTTCTTACAAGGTAGAGGTTCTTCTTTCTCTTTTGGAGGCTCCGCTGGCAGGCCTGGGAGAGTGAGATTTGAAACCCGGCCGGGGCAAGGAATAAATCTGGATGAAATATTTGGCCAGGCTCGAAGATCCCGGGAGGTTCATTACGAGCTGGCAATTAGCCGAGGAGAGGCTTCACAGGGAGTGAAGAAGATACTAAAGAGGAAGGGGAGAAGACTGGAGGTGAAGATTCCCGCCGGAGTAGAAACCGGCAGCTTGGTGAGATTGAAGAATGCTCGCCAGATAAGCGATGGCTCGCCTGGCGACATATTGATTAGAGTTATAATTAAATGAGCCGCGGCCTGTAAGGAAACAATGAAACAGACAAGAGTGAGCTTTATCTCTGGAGAGCTTGTCCTCGAAGGAATATTAGCTATTCCTGAGGGTGCCATGCCCCTCCCAACAGTAATAGTTTGCCATCCTCATCCCCTCTACGGTGGCAGTATGGATAACAATGTGATCTCTAGCCTATGTGAATCACTTACACAAGCGTCGCTTATTTCATTCAAGTTTAACTTCCGGGGAGTAGGGGGGAGCCAGGGGGAGTTTGGTCAGGGAACAGGTGAGCAAGATGATGTGGAGGCAGCCATTTCCTTTATGAGCACGGTAAAGGAAGTTGATTCTGAGAGAATGGGCATTGCTGGCTATTCGGCGGGCGCTGGTTTTAGCCTTCCCGTTGGTTTCAGGGACGCCCGAATTAAGGCTCTGGCTGCGGTCTCTCCTCCCCTCTCTATGTTCGATTTTGATTTCCTCAAAAGCTGTCCCAAGCCAAAACTTCTTATCTCGGGAAGTAGGGATGACCTTATACCAGCTGATCAACTACTCGAATTTTGCCAAACTTGTCCTGAGCCCAAAGAGTGCGAAATAATTGAAGGAGCAGACCACTTTTGGTGGGGATATGAATCTGGGCTGGCCGACAAAGTGGTTGCCTTCTTCACCAAAGTACTATAATCTTCCATATTCTGAGGCTCTGTGTGCCCTTCCAAGAAAAGCATCAGATGGGCTGGCTATCATTGGAACGTCATCCATATCAGTATGTGGGCAAACGAGGCATTTTGATCTCAGTCACAACCATGGGATAGTAGCCCGCATCCATGGCTCTTGTACAATTTTCTGAATTGCACAAAACTCATCTTGTAACATGCACTTCAAACCAGAGAAAGACATTTTCGAATTTGCGTTCATGTCGACATCCCTATGTTCGTGCAGTGGTAGGTAAAATCGACTCAAAGGGGATTACGTCAACAGATACTGTCAAAATCCTATTCATATCTCCTTTTTATCATCTTACCGTTTTTGCTCAGAGATTTGAAAACAATGCAAGAACAACGGCAATGTCGACCGATGCATGAATCAGCCAAGCACCTATTATGCTGTTCGTTTTCTGCGTGACGTACCCCAGTGCCAACCCAAGGGGCAGAAGCAAAACCAGCATCATTAGGATGTTTTGGGTGTAATCCACCCCATAGTGTAACGCTACAAACGGAATGGCCATACAGAGATTAGCCGGAAATGCGCCGAGTAATGGTTCCAGCTTTCTTAAGAACAATCCCCGGAATAATAATTCCTCATTGAGACTATTAGCCAGCACAAATAGCAGTATCCACGGAATCCAAGGGATCACTCTTTGCAGACTCAACTCTCCTGTTTGATACTGCCAATTAGCCCATGGAATGGATACAGCCGCAACCACAACAAAAACCGTTAGCCCGATAATAAGCCCTTGCCTGAGGTTTCCTTTCTGAAGATAAATAGACGACATATTATTTCCCGTAAACTTGGTCAAAATGATAATCGGCAACACAATTAGAAAGGTGCTCTCTAGTTTATCAATTACAATACCAGCTGGACTTTTTATATCAAGTCCAAAAAGGTTTAGAGACCAGCCACTGAAATAATAATCTAGCACCTGAGCTAAAGAGGCAGTAAAGAAGGCAAAGAATATCGGCCAGTATTTATTGAGACGCTCACTACGACGTAGTAAAAGCGAGGACACCAGCAAAGCCAGGATAAAAGCTATTCTAGCAAGGATATCAATATCTTTCGAAAAGACAGGCCGAAAGTGACTGAATACAAAGAATAACAGTAACCCAAATATGAGGAACAATAAGAACAACCCAAGCCGTAATATTTGCTTTTTCCGCTTGATTTTACTATCTTCAGTGGTTAACATCCGATTCTGCCCGAGGTAAATGCCATTTTTTCATAATGCTACAAAGCAAGTCAAACGTGTTTCACCCAGAGTTCAACTTATTATGATACCCTAACGTACGCATGGAAGGGCAAACATCCCGATGTTGGTTTGATAGTATACATAACCGAATTCCACATTTTCTTATTGGGACTACAAAGCTCCTTATTGCTCCTTGACACACGAGCATTTACAATATCATCCGACGTACTTGGTTGTGTTTGGAAGTGATGATTATAGGATTACTCGCTTTCATGATTTTCCTGGCCCTTCTTCTGGCCTTGTGGGAAATCCAAGTCGAGGGTAAGGATGGCTGGGCAGCAAAGCTACCTTGCTGGCGTATAGAAAAGGGATGGCTTGTCAAGTTGGCGGGTGGACGTCCGATAACAGGCTACCACTTATTTATGACGCTGTTCCTGATTGCTATAGTTCATCTGCCGTTGTTTTTTGTACCGTGGAGTTGGCAGTTAGAAAGTCTGCTACTTGGCTTTTATGTAAGCACGGTTTTTATAGAAGATTTCTTGTGGTTTGCTTTGAATCCACATTATGGGATTAGAAACTTCCGTAAAGGAAAGATCTGGTGGCACAAAACGTGGTGGGGTCCTGTTCCTGCTTTATACTGGTTTTTACTAATCATCGTCATTTTACTAATCTACTTCGGAAGAACGGCTATCTAAACAGAAACCGAGAACCATCCAGGGCATTAACCAGTATTAATAATGTAATGTAATGTGGCGACCAAACTAATCGCATGAAATTGTGTGGTGTAACGCAGCCTTTGGTTAATAGCGCTTGTCTTTACGAAAGCCCGGTTACGAGCCGTATGCCCGAAAAGCAACAATGTCCCGTGACGGGTATTACGTGCGTTGACAATTACGTGAGGGATAATTAGACTGAAGTTAGACTAATAAGTAAAAGCCGACGCGACAACCTGAAGCATAAGAAGGGAAGGAGGCTAAAGGCGAGGAACTGAAAGGAGGCGGTAATGATAAAGGGCATCATAGGATATAAAGTGTTGAGCTATAAGGACGTAGAGCCGATATTAATGCAGCTCAGGTCACATGCTATGCAATATCCAGGCTTCGTTGGCGCTGAGAATCTCGTCAGCGAGGAAGATTTCTCCGTCGTCATAATGATAAGCACATGGGAGACTACTGAAAACTGGAGGACATGGGTGGGGTCGAGGAGAACACGAGAT
>Ga0255054_10002071_pt1 | contig 11621 bp, 8 predicted proteins | sample JV7_2_23_MG_FD_188634 | JGI IMG/M metagenome (GOLD analysis project Ga0255054, IMG submission 188634) | Seawater microbial communities from Jervis Inlet, British Columbia, Canada - JV7_2_23 | ecosystem: Environmental > Aquatic > Marine > Inlet | place: Canada: British Columbia | collected... | reverse complement strand
AAGACCACCAGGTCGGCGGCCTTTCCCTTGGCGAGAATTCCGCGATCTCGAATGCCGAAGCGCTCCGCGCTGGCGGAAGTCATCCTCCGGATGGCGTCCTCGACGGAGAAGAGGCATCGTTCGCGCGCGAATTCCCCCAGGATTCGCGGAAAGGTCCCTGCGGCGGCCGGATTCGGATGACCCCGGCGCCTCACCAGGGCATCGGTCTCGAAGAGGCAGTGTGAGTCGGCCAGGACGGCTTCGAGGGCATCCTCATGGCCCGGTGCACCGCTGTAGCTGTGGAAGAGCATCAGCGTCTCGCCCCGGCTCTCCTCGCTCAGCTCGAGCAGTGTGTCGAAGGGCCGGGCGCGCCGGCGCCGGGCGATCTCCGCGATGGTCAGTCCGTTGAACTCCTCCGCCCCTTCGATCGCCGCGTCCATCACCTGGAAGTCGTCGTAGACGAAGCCGACCAGCCGGAAGCCGATCTCCAGCTCCAGCCGCAGCCTGGCGCGGGCCGCCCTGGAGCGATAGCCGCTCGGACCCATCGCGAGGAACCAGTAGGAGAGAGGAGCGTTGATGGTGGTGTTTCCGCAGGTGTAGGGGAAGGCGTCGATCATGACGTCGACGCCCTCGCGGCGCGCCTGCTCCACCATCTCCAGGGCCCTCCCCGCCGTCCTCCAGCTCCTCCGGCCGACGAAGATAAAGTGCGAGACCTGCAGCGTGACGCCCGTCTCGCGGGCGATGTCCAGCATCTCCCGCAACGCGCGCAGGTTGTGGGGCTTCAGGTAGGTGACCGGATAGGTGGGCGAGATCGCGCTCAAGGCCTTGAGATGCACGGTGACGGGCTTGCCCGCCTCGGCGGCCACCCGGCAGAAGGCCGCCAGCTCCTCCAGCGGTGAATACATGCCGGGGTCGTAGCCGAGGCCAAAGCTCAGCCCGCAGGCGCCCTCGTCGAGACTGCGTCTCGCCTCATCCAGGCAGCGCTCCAACTCGTGAGAAGGAATCGTCCCACGAGGCCTGGCTGAAGCCGCGGCGCGAATACTCGCGTGACCGGCGAGCTCGGCCATGTTGACGAGCGGCTCGTTCTTCTCCACCTGTTCGAGAAACTCCCGCATGGTGCGCCAGGTGAAATCAAGCGGCTGCTCGACCAGCATCGCCACCAGGGACCCTTCGGCGGAGCCGGGACCGTCGGGCGCGACCGGAGCCGGTGAGAATCCGCAGTTCCCGGCCACGACACTGGTGACGCCCTGCTCCAGCGTGATCTTCATCAATGCCTCGTGGTCCGCGAGCGCAAGCCTCCAGTCCGCGTGGGAATGCATGTCGATGAATCCGGGCGACACCATGCAGCCGCTCGCATCGAGCACCTGAGCGTCAGAAGGGGTCCCCTCTCCCCTCGGCAAGACCGCGGCGATTCGATCGTCCTCGACGAGAACATCTCCCTCGAAGGCCGCCGCTCCCGTTCCGTCGAGGACCCTGCCTCCTTTGATCAGCACCGTCGCCATCTCCGACCTCCCGTGGGCGTGTCCCTTCGCCGAGGCGTCGCCCTGCCTCGCGTCCGCTGTCGTGGGAAGCGCATTACGCCTCCACTCCGAGACGATAGACCACCGAGTGCGCGTACACCGCGCCGGGCTCCAGCACCGCCGAGGGAAAGGAAGATGCGCATCCCGGTCAAGGTGAGCAAGCTCCCCCGCGGAGCTCAGTTGAGCACGCCCGCTTCTTCGAGCCGATCGATCTCTTCGCGGGACAACCCGAGGATCTCTTCCAGAATGTAGTGGGTGTGCTCGCCGATCAGCGGTGCGGCACGGCGCACGTCCACTCCCTCGAGCCTCCACGGCGGCCCGACCACGGCCCTCTCACCGATTCTCGGGTGCACCACCGTGTCGAAGACACCGCGCTCCTGAACGTGGGGATCCTTTCCGATGCTGGCGCCAGTGTGGACCACCATCGCCGCCACGCCTGCGCGCTGGAGGGTCTCCATTGCCTCTCGGGAATCCCGCTCGCGCGTCCAGCGCCCCAGGATCTCGTCGAGTCGCTCCTGGTTCCGCCATCGCTCCAGCGGACCCGCGAAGGCATCGTCTCCCAGCTCCGGATCGGCGATCACCGAGCGTAGCGCGCTCCACTCCGCCTCCGTGCCGACGGCGATGGTGAGCCACTGCTCCTCGCCCCTGCAGCGATAGCAGTTGTGTGGGGCCATGGCGCTGTCGCGATTGCCGCCGCGCTGGGGGACGCGATCGCACAAGCTGTACTCCAGGAAGGCCTCGCCAATCATCGCGCTCATCACCTCCGTCGAGGAGAGATCGATGTGCTGTCCCTCTCCGCTCTGCTGCCTGTGATGGAGCGCCGCCAGCACCGCGAAGGCGGCCGTCGTGCCCACCCGGAGATCCACCGCTCCGCTGAGCGGCGAGGGGGGCTCGTCGGGATAGCCGGTGATCTCCACGGCGCCGCTCATACAGGCGAAGGTCGGCGCGTAGCCGGCGTAGGATCCCTCCGGGCCGGTGGCACCGACCGCCGACGACGACAACATGATGATGTCCGGCTTGACGGTCCGGAGATCCTCGTAGCCCAGCCCCAGGCGATCCAGCACCCCGGGCCTCATGTTCTGGGTCACCACGTCGCTCCTGGCAACCAGGCGCCGAACGACGTCGCGCGCTTCCTCCTTGCGCAGATCGAGGGTGATCGAGAGCTTGCCGAGATTCAGATCGTTGAAGAAAGGCGACTCGTCCGGACCAGGGCTGACGCTCCCCGCGGCGAGCGAGTGGACACGGGCGTGGTCGAGACGCGCGTGGCTCTCTATCTTGATGATCTCCGCTCCCAGCATCGCCAGAAGCAGGGTTCCCTGGGGTCCCGCCCAGGCCCAGGTGAAGTCGGTCACCCGGATGCCCGAAAGCGGCCCTCGGCTCGCGTGGGCGTCCTGCATCAGATCACCCCCGCCGCGGCCAGGCGCGCCAGATCCTCACGCGAGTACCCGAGACGGCCGCAGTAGACCTCCTCGTTGTGCTCACCGAGAAGCGGCGCGGGGGAGCCAGCCCACGGCGTCTTCGAGAACCGGTAGGGCGCGGTCGGATACACCTGGGTACCGGCCTCCCGGTGCTCGATCTCCACGAAGAAGCCGCGCGCCTTCGCCTGCTCCCACGCTCGCACCTCCGCCACATTGCGCACCGGGCCCGCCGGGGTTCCCTCCGCCTGGCAGAGGTGGTAGATCTCGTCGCGGGTGAGATTCGCCGCCCACCGCTCGATGTGCTCCTTGGCTTCGGCGGCGTGCTCCAAGCGTCCCCTCTCGTCCTTGCACCAGTCGGCCTTCGACCATTCCGGCTCTCCCATGGCGTGGATCAGCGCCTCCCACTGGTGCTTCTCGAGCGGCGTGACCATGAAGTAGCCGTCCTTCGCCCGGGTGAGCCCTCCGACCATCCGCCGTGGCTGCGGATTCGGGTCGTTGGTGAGACGGCCGATGTCGACCCGCTCCATGCACATCATCGCCTCCTGCTTGGAGAGGTCCACGTGCTGCCCGCGCCCGCTGGCAGCGCGACCGATCACCGCCGCAATCGTCCCGATCGCAGCGGTCAGTCCCGCGTCGTAATCACCGAGATAGCCACCCGCCTTCGGCGGTGGGCGACCCTCGGCCGGCCCAGGGATGTGGAACGGAGAGGAGTGGCCGCTGCCGTGGTAGAGGTTGAGATGGTGGCTCTGGTAATCGCGATAGGGACCCGTCTGTCCGAAAGGCGTGATCGAGGCAACGACCAGGCGAGGGTTCAGCTCCGAGAGCCGTGAGTAGCCGAGGCCGATGCGCTCGAGCTCTCCAGGGGCGCGGTCTTCGATCAGAACGTCGACGTCGCTGGCCAGATCACGGAAGATGCGGCGGCCGGTCTCCGTACCCGGATCCAAAGTGACTCCGCGCTTGCTCGTATTCAGATAGAGAAAGAGCGCGCTCCGCTCGAGATGTGGCACGTCATCCGGGAACGGACCGCGACGGCGGGCCGGGTCTCCCATCCCCGGCGCCTCCAGCTTCACCACCTCCGCACCGAGGTCGGCGAGCAGCTTCGCGCAGTATGGAGCGGCGACCATGCTACCGAGCTCCAGAACCGAGAGCCCCGACAGTGCGCCGGCCGTCATCGGCGTCTCCTCTCCACGCAGCTTGCGATCATCCACACGGGACCAGGCTATCGGTAGTGGCTGAGCGCTGCACCCTGATAGGCGGTGCCGTAGTCGGGAAACGGGGACATGGCGTCGCGCCCGATCCTATCTCATGCAGGCGGCTGGGGGAAGGATGCGGAGCCGCACGCGTCTCAGCGAAAGGATCGGAGACAGGAGTGTCCTCAGCTTCGGAGTAGCACCCACAGTGCGGTGGCGACCAGGAGGAGCGCCAGCACAGCACCCGCGGCCAGCGTGAGGCGATGGATTCGGCGCGCCGCGCGCGAGTGGCGAAGATGGTCCATCTCGGGTCACTCCGAGGACGGGGGCGAGGCCTCCTTCTCGTCGACGGGCTTCCAGCGCTGGGAGGCCAGTAGCAGCGCCACAGGGTCGGGGATCTGCTCGGGGGCAAACTCGCGGATGTCCTCCGTCGACCAACGCAATGCCCCTCCGGGTCCGAACGAGTGAGTGGTGACCGCCACCTCGAGGCCACTTCGGGTCCGCACGTGGGAGACGCGGAGATACGAGAATCGAGCGATGACCTCGTAGCGCCACCCGATCTCGACGTATGGACAGGGCATGCCCGCGTGAACCTGCTCGGCGAGCACAGAGCCGACCATGCGGGCGGCCATGTCGAAGGAGCGATCTGCGATCGGGCCTCCACCGATAGTCAGGAACGCCGCAGGGACGCAGCCGCGTTCCTCCAGGACGGCGTCCCAGTCCGCGTTCCACTCCTGAGCGGCCTTCTCGGCGGCAAAGGACCAGCTACGCCGCCACTCGCTGGCAAGGGCGTGAGGCGAAGGCCTCTCCCCGGCCGCGGCCGACCGGTACGACACACCCTGGTAGCTGTGGCGGTGGAGGAATTCCGCCCGCCTCCGGAGTTCGGCGGAGAAGCTCATCGCTCTCGGATTCATCCTCGCCCCTGCGCCTCGGAGGGGTATCTGGAGGGATCGGATCTCAGAGGCTATTCGGCACCCGGCCGAGAAAGCTGAATCCCCGAGGGATGCGGATCTCCCCCGGTGAAAGCCACCGCACGGATGGTGCACCTGCCGCACCACTGCGATACTGGGGAGATGAGAGACCACAGCATCGACCCCGCGGACGAGGCACGCCACGAGCCCACTCACGAGCGGTTCTGGAGCGAGTCGTACTACTTCGACTTCCACGACGAGGCGGGATCGCTGGGAGGCTACGTGCGAATCGGGCTTTATCCCAACCTCGGCGTGACGTGGCAATGGGCCTGCCTGGTCGGCGCCGGGCGGCCGCTCGTCACTGCGATCGATCATGAGGCACCGCTCCCGCCCGCTGGCACCCTCGAAATCCGCTCTCAGGGACTGGAGGCCGATCACGAGTGCAGGGCGCCGAACCAACGCTTCGGTGTCGTGGTCGAGGCCAGCGCGGCCGCGCTCGACGACCCCGTCCAGGCCTACGGTCCCATGGAAGGGGAAACGACCCCTCTCGCCTTCGATCTCGAATGGGAGACCGACGGGCCCGGGGGCTACCGTTTCCGCGACATGGCTCGCTACGAGATATCGTGTCGAGTACACGGTCGGATCCGGGTAGGGGATGAGAGCATCGAGTTCGCTGGCCACGGCCAGCGCGATCATTCCTGGGGAGTGCGCGACTGGTGGAACATGGCCTATTGCTGGAATGCGGGCCGCCTCGAGGACGGCACCCGTTTTCACTCCGTGGCGCCTCGCACACTCGATGGACAGGACCTGCCCTGGGCCGCGGGATACGTCCAGGCGCCCGGGGAAGCCTTGATCCCGATCCACAGCTCCCGTGCCAGCGAAGAGATCGACGCGAACGGATTCCCCACGAAGGGCCGCATCGAGGTCGGCGACCTCCACCTCGATCTGTCACCGCTCTACCTTGCGCCCGTCCTGATGGTCGACCCAGACGGTCGCGTCGCGAAGTTCCCACGCTGCCTGGCCCGCTTCTCCCACGCCGACGGTCGCCGGGGCCCCGGCTGGATCGAGTGGAACCAGCCGCAGCAGCACTGAGAACTCCCCCGAGGCCGCTGCGACCGGGTGGATGCCGGAGAGCTTCCCCGGTAGCTTCTCGCGGAACGTGGAAGAGCCCCTTTGGCAACCCTCGACGCAGCGCATTGACCAGGCCAATCTCACGGCCTTCATGGCCGCCGTCCGGGAGCAGTGGGGAGTCGCGCTCACCAGCTACGCGGCGCTCTACGAGTGGTCGATCCGCGAGAAGGAGCGATTCTGGCAGTCGCTCTGGTCCTTCTGTGAGGTCCGCGCCGAAGCCCGGGGGGATGTGATCCTCGCGGACGGTCACCGGATGCCCGGCGCCCGCTGGTTTCCGGAAGCGCGCCTCAACTTCGCCGAGAACCTCCTGCGCCGCCGCGACGAGGCGGAGGCGGTGGTCTTCTGGGGCGAAGACGGGACGATTCGACGCCTCTCCCACGCCGAGCTCCACGCCGAGGTCTCGCGTCTCGAGCAGGCCTTCCGCGCCCGGGGCATTCGGCAAGGTGACCGCATCGCCGGCTACCTGCCCAACCTGCCCGAGACCCTCATCGGCATGCTGGCCGCCGCCAGCATCGGCGCGATCTGGTCCTCCTGCTCTCCGGACTTCGGGCCGCGAGGTGTCCTCGATCGGTTCGGACAGATCGAGCCCAGGCTGCTGCTCTGCGCCGATGGCTACTTCTACAACGGCAAGCGCCACGATTGTCTGGAGAAGCTCTCCGAGATCCTGAAGACCCTTCCGAGTGTCGAGCAAGCAATCGTGGTTCCCTTCACGGGCGAAGCGCCACCGCTCGGCGCCATCGAGAGAACGAACCTCTGGGATGAGTTCGTCTCGGACTTCGAACCGGGCGAGATCGCCTTCCGCAGACTCCCCTTCGACCACCCCCTCTACATCATGTACTCCTCCGGAACCACGGGTGCTCCCAAGTGCATCGTTCACGGCGCGGGTGGCACGCTCCTTCAGCATCTGAAGGAACACCGGCTGCAGTGCGACGTGAAGCGCGACGACCGCGTCTTCTACTTTACGACCTGCGGCTGGATGATGTGGAACTGGCTGGTCTCGGCGCTGGCCTCGGAGGCGACGCTCCTTCTTTACGACGGATCGCCCACCCATCCCGACGGAAAGATCCTCTTCGACCTGGCGGAGAAGGAGCGCTGCACGCTCTTCGGAACCTCGGCCAAGTTCATCGATGCCATCGCCAAGCAGGGGCTCGATCCGATGCGCAGCCACGATCTCTCCAGCCTGCGGACCGTGACTTCCACCGGATCTCCGTTGGTGCCGGAGAGCTTCGACTACGTCTACGAGAAGGTCAAACGGGATCTCTGCCTCTCCTCGATCGCGGGAGGCACCGACATCATCTCCTGCTTCATGGGCGGGAACCCCATCGGCCCGGTCTGGCGCGGCGAGATCCAGGCGCGGGGCCTCGGGATGCAGGTCGAGGTCTTCGACGACGAGGGACGATCGGTTCGAGGAGAAAAGGGCGAGCTGGTGTGTACCGGAACCTTCCCCTCCATGCCGGTGGGCTTCTGGAGCGATCCCGAGGGCGCGAAGTATCACGCGGCCTACTTCGAGCGATTCCCCGGCGTCTGGCGCCACGGCGACTTCGTGGAGCTGACCGAGCACGACGGAATCATCATCTACGGTCGCTCCGACGCCGTTCTCAACCCGGGTGGCGTCCGCATCGGGACCGCCGAGATCTACCGCCAGGTCGAGCAGCTCGGCGAGGTGATGGAAGGCCTCGTCATCGGTCAGAGCTGGGAGGGCGACGTCCGGGTCGTGCTCTTCGTGGTGCTGCGCTCCGACCTCGTCCTCGACGAGGAGCTCTCCGCGAAGATCCGAAGGCGGATTCGTGAAAACGCCACCCCTCGCCACGTGCCCGCGAAGATCCTCCAGGTGAACGACATTCCCCGTACCAAGAGCGGAAAGATCGTGGAGCTCGCGGTCCGCGACGTGGTGCACGGGAGAGCCGTCAAGAACCTCGACGCCCTCGCCAATCCGGAGGCGCTGGACCAGTTCGAGAGCCGCGCAGAACTCCAGACCTAAGCGGGGACGTTGTTGAACGTTCAACTTTTCGACTCGGTCGAAAAGTTGAACGTTCAACAACGTCCCCGCTTACGCTCACCTTCCCTTGAAGACCGGCTTACGCTTCTCCAGGAAGGCCGTCGGCCCTTCCCTGGCGTCTTCGGTGCTGTAGATCGGAACCCCGATCGCCATCTCCTTCTGTTCGAAGGCCTCCTTCTCGGGCATGGCGAAGGTCTCGCGCGCAGACTTCAGAATCGCCTGCACCGCCAGCGGTCCGTTCGATGCGATTCGCTCGGCGATCTCTCTCGCGACCTGCAGGGCCTGGCCGTCCGGAACGACACGTCCGATCAGCCCCATCTCCTTGCACTCCGCAGCCGTGAAGGAATCTCCGACGAGGAGCATCTCGAGCGCAAGGGTGTAAGGGACCTGCCGGGGCAGGCGAACCGTGGATCCAGCCAACGGAAAGAGCCCGCGCTGAACCTCCGTCACGCCGAAGACGGCGCCTTCGGCTGCGACGCGGATGTCCGTCCCCTGCAGGATCTCGGTTCCCCCGGCGAGCGCAAAGCCCTCGACGGCCGCAATCACCGGCTTGGTCGGACGGTAGGTCTTGAGCCACCCATTGAAGATGATGCTCATGTCCTTCGCCAGGCGCTCTTCGAACTCGTCGTCGGGCGGCCTTCCCGAGGTGAGCTTGTTGATGACGCCCAGGTCCATGCCGGCACAGAAGTTGTCGCCGGCCCCGGTGAGAATCGCCACTCGCAGCTCGTCGTCCTCGTCCAGACGATGCCAGGCGTCGTTCAGGCCGCAGAGGACCTCCGCATTCACCGCATTCTTCTTTTCCGGCCGATTGATGGTGACGGTGAGAACGTGTCCATCCTTCTCAGCGAGCAGTGCAGATCCAGACATTGCTTCTCTTCCCTTCTTTCGCGAGGCCCGAGCCCGGAGCAAAGGCCGCTTCGCTCAGCTCCCTCTTCCTCTCGGCGACCGCATCCGCCGCGGACGATACAGAAGGGTGTCGTCTGGGTCATGTTCCCGAAGACGCGCCAGCGCAGCCTCGCGACTTCTCGTCGCATAGCAGTAGCAGCAACCGAAAGCGCAGGTATCGTACGCGCCGATATCCACGGACTCGGTGCAGCCGCACTGCTCGCGGCTGGGACGGCGCCTCAGCCGCTCGTGAACGTCCGGCCGGAGGCGGCGGATCCACCCCAGGTCGATGCAACGCCCCTTCTCCACACCCTCGCCCACCAACTCGTCCTCGCAGCAGGCGTAGAGCGTCATCCCATGGCGCGCGGCGGCATCGCGGAGCCGCAGCACGAGGTTCTTCCGCTCCAACTCGGAGGGCTCGGGGAAGCCGATTCCATGCTGCCGGCTCAGCCGCTCGAAACTCTGTCGGGTCTTTCCGTAGCGGTCCACGAAGGAGAAGTACACCCGCCGGATCGCGCCCTCGAGACCCCGCGCGATCGCTGCGAATTGCTCTAGGTGGAAGGCCAGGGGCGTTCGCGAGCTCACGACGATCGGGTCGTATCGCCAGATCACCGATTCCGGTCCCACCCGCTCTGCGAGTTCACGCAGGCGCCGCAGGGAAAGGGCCCGCTCGGGGCAGTGGCTCTCCAGCGGCTTCGGGTAACCGGTCACGGTGAAGTGAAAGCAGGGGAAGTGACCGGAAGACAGCAGGTCTCGAAGAGCGGGAAAGAGCGGCGCCGGGTTGCGCGTCCACAGCACGATGGAGAGGCAGTCTTCCGGCAGAAGCGAGACGCGCTCGAGCTTTCCCGTGAAGGGATGGATCCAGTCACAGTACCCCTCTTCGAGACGGCGCAGAAACCACCGGCTGTAGAAGGCCGGGATGTCACTTCGCCGGCTGGCGCTGATGATCTTTCCAGGCAATTCGCCTCCCAGGCTCGCGGTCCGAAAGCGCCCGCCCACGGCCGTCGGCGTCCCGCCAACGAGAACTCGACTTCAGGATACAGACGCCCCGAGCCCGGAGCGAGACGACCCCGACATCCACCTGAGCTTCGGCTGTTAGAATGGACCGGACCGAAGAGGGGGCGGCTCGATGGGCATTCTCGGGGCCACGGCGCGATGAGGGAGAATCACCGGCGCGCCATCGACCGTCTGACCACCGAGCTCGAAGGAGACCCGCGCTTCCTCGCGGTGATTCTGGGTGGGTCGATCGCCCGTGGCACCGAGCTCCCGGATTCGGACATCGACCTGATTCTCGTCGCCAGCCAGGAGGAGTACGCGCGGCGCCTCACCGAGAGGGACTTCGGGTACCTGAACAAGGAGGTCTGCGACTACCCGGAGGGCTATGCCGAGGCCAAGGTGATGTCGCTGTCATTCATCGAAGAGATCGCCGACCGCGGCAGCGAGCCGGCGCGAGCCGCCTTCGTGGGAGCTCGAATCCTCTCCTCACGGGTACCCGAGCTGGAGAACCTGCTCGCGCGCGTGACGATCTACCCGGAGACCGAGAGGGTTGCCAAGATCCAGAGCTTCTACGCCCATTTCCTCATCCACTACTGGTACCTGAGCGAGGCCGAGAGACGAAACGATCGGTACCTGCTGCTGCGTGCCGCCGCGGATTTCGCACTCTTCGCCGGTCGCCTGATCCTGGCGCACAACCGGATCCTCTTTCCGTACCACAAGTGGTTCATGCACGAGCTGCGGGGCGCGCCGGAGAAGCCGGACGATCTCATCGACGGGCTGGAGCACCTGCTCGCGGAGCCTTGCCTCGACAACGCCAATCCGGTGCTCGCATGCGTGACGAACTTCCGCGAATGGGAGAAGCCGCCGAGGGACGCCGCAGCACAGTTCATGGAAGAGAGCGAGTGGAACTGGCGCGAGGGCCTCGCCCCGGTGGCAGACCGCTAGCCCGCGGTGTCTCCGCTGCTGGAGAGCCGGACCCGGCCGTCGCGGAGCTCCCACACGGTGTGCGTGCAGCGCCGCGCGAAGGCGTCGTCGTGGGTCACGATGACGAGTGCGCCCGGATAGTCGTCCAGGGCCGCCTCGACCCGCTCGACCGATGGAAGATCGAGGTGGTTGGTGGGCTCGTCGAGGACCAGGGCCCAGACCTGGCGGGCCAATCCAAAGGCCAGCGCGAGCTTGCGCGCCTCCCCTGGCGACGGACGAGCCGAAGCCAGCAGCGCTTCAGGGCCGACACCGAGTGCAGCCACGATCGAAAGCACCCTTCCCTGCTCCGAAGCGGCACTCGCCCGCAGCTCCTCCAACAATGAGAGCTCCTGCGGTGGAGTGAGCTCCTGCGGCAGGTAGAGAACTCGCGAAGCCGGCACGCGGAGGGAATCCATCAGGCGTCCCAGGAGAGTCGTCTTCCCTGCGCCGTTGGGGCCGGCGACGTGGACTCGGCTCTCGCGTGCCACCTCCACGTGGACCTCCCGCAGCAGCAGCTCGCCACCCACGCGCAGCTCGTTGAGCTCGAGGCTCATGAGCCGCGGAACAGGAGAGGGGACATAGTCGATCTTCAGGGATCGGCCCAGGGCCTTGTGAAAATCGAATCCCTT
>Ga0255054_10002069_pt1 | contig 11624 bp, 10 predicted proteins | sample JV7_2_23_MG_FD_188634 | JGI IMG/M metagenome (GOLD analysis project Ga0255054, IMG submission 188634) | Seawater microbial communities from Jervis Inlet, British Columbia, Canada - JV7_2_23 | ecosystem: Environmental > Aquatic > Marine > Inlet | place: Canada: British Columbia | collected... | reverse complement strand
CAATCCGCAAGTCAGATCCCGCGGCCGAAATCATGGTGAATGGGGTGCGGTTGGGACCGCAGCCAACACCTTTGCTGCATGGTGATAAGATCGAGATAGCGGGACGAGAGTTGCTGTTTGTGGACGATCGTCGCAGCGGGAGCACGTCGTTCATTCAAGCAGTCAACCCGGAAATGATGCGTGCCGCGGCCAAACCGTCGGGTGCAAAGGTCGCCACCGCTGGTACCGGTGGACGGCTCGTGTCGCTCACCGACGGTCGCGAGTACACGATCTCAGGAGGATCTCTGCTGATTGGGCGCGAAGCAGGGTGCGATGTGGTGATCGATAGTAAGAGCGTTTCACGCCGTCATGCGGAGATAGTGGCCACGCCCAAGGGATATCTACTGATCGACAGCAGCACCAACGGCACGTTGTTGAACGGTGAACGCATCGAGGGGCAACGGGTCCTGGCTCGGACTGACGTTATCAGCTGTGGGGACTACGAGTTCCGGTTCTATGCGGATGTGGTCAAAGATGTAGGAGGGGAAGGAGGGGAAGGAGAGAAGCTGGCGAAGCCGTGGATGGAGGCTCCTGAGAAGAGCGTGACCCCTGCGTCCCCGCCCCAGCCGGCCACGCCTGTATCAGCCGGAGCTGCCGAGTCGGCCACACCGATCCGCAGCCCGGTCCCCGCGGGTAGGATTCCGACCCCGCCACCGGGTGCCGAACAGCAACTGGCACACACGCTGCATGGGATTCCGGCCGTGCCACGGCCCACTCCCGGAACTCCTAGCCAGCCACAGCCACCCAAATCGGCTGGCTCCGAGGCCTCCGAACCGGGGTCGAAGCAGGGAGGTCCGTTGGCTGCCCTACGTGGACTGCGGGACAAGGTCCGTTCGGGTGGTGCAGCCAAGTCGAAGGAACCGCCCAAGGCGGCTCCACCGGTTGGAGCTGACCAGCGGCTGGCCAATACGATGCATGGTATTCCCGTAGTGAAGCCCCCAGGCCATCCGGCCCAACCCCGTGGGGCACAGTATCAACTACAGGACACGATGCACGGCATCCCCACGCCGGTTCGGCCCGCAACTGAGTCACAGCAGGGGCAAATCACGTTCCCGCGTACGGGTGAGAAAGAAGCGGTGGCTCACGAAGCTACTGAGCCGAAGCAGCCCCAGCGGGAGCAGCTAGCAGCTCTCGTCGTGAGGTCAGGGCCCAGAAAGGGGGAGCGGATGGTTGTTCGGCTCCCAGTCGTTAATATTGGGCGGGCAGATTACAACGACATCGTACTGGATGACGATAGTGTGTCTACGGTCCACGCCAAGCTGCAACGGCGTGAAGGGATCTGGGTGTTGGTGGATCAGGAGTCAACTAACGGTACTGTCGTGGATGGTATACGAATAACCGAGGAAACAGTATTGGCACCGGGTGCGATCGTTCGGTTCGGTCAGATCCAGACCGTGTTCGAGCCCAAAGACGATTCTGCCGAGGTGCAAAAGGGAAGCGCCACGAGAGTGATTCAATCGATTCACATGGCGCCGCCGGCAGATCCGCGGCGCCGGGGACCTTCGCGGTCGGATTCGTAGCTTGACTGTCAGCGTCCAATACACGTGCGCCGGTCGCACAGACGTCGGGATCATACGATCTGGCAACGAGGACAACTACCTGATGCTCCCCGAGCAGGGGGTGTTCATCGTGGCCGACGGTATGGGTGGACACGCGGCCGGTGAGGTAGCCAGTGAGATGGCAGTGCAGACGATCGCTCGTGGTCTGACCGGTGTTGTTGGCAAGTCCGAAGACGACGCGACCCAGATGATGACCCGGGCGATCATCGGAGCCAACTCCGCGATATTCCGGCGCACCATGGACGAACCGGAAAAGCGTGGCATGGGTACCACCGCGACAGCAATGATAGTGAATGGGTCACGTTACATCCTCGGTCAGGTCGGCGATAGTCGTGCATACTTATTGCGCGATAGCGTGCTCACTCAGATCACTAAAGACCACTCCTATGTTCAGGAACAGGTCGATGCGGGGTACCTAACACCGGACCAAGCGAGGACGCACCCGTACAGCAATGTGATCACTCGGTGTGTCGGCGCGAACAGCGACGTGGTCCCGGATGTGTACGTAGGCACCCTTCAGAGCGACGATGTCTTCGTGCTCGCATCCGACGGTCTCACAGGCATGCTCGAGGATCACGAGCTACTAGGGATCCTCAATTCCGATCCGCAGCCGGCAGTTATAGTCGATCACATGATATCGGAGGCAAATCGCCGTGGCGGTCTCGACAACATCACGGTGGTAATCATCCGTATCGACCGGATGGGCGAATCCTGAGCTTCTGCTCGCCGAGCCCACCATTTCTGACCCAACGATGAGAGCAGGGCCCAATCCCGCAGCAGTTGGGGTCGTTGCCGCCGAGCACATGGGTCCCATACTCTACGCACTCGAACTGTGTGCCGTCTCGATGGATGAAGCCGGGAGGCGGGAGGACTCGGCGTATTACCGTGCCCTGGCCAGCAAGTTGGCTGAGGCGGGGGGAACACTGCGGGATGCGGCTGATGAGGGCGCGGCTAGCTCCGCGACGTAAGCAACTCGCGATCTTGCTCTAGGTCTGCTGCTACCTCGGGTCCGGAACGTTCTACCAAAGACATCAGTTGGTGTACATCGATCTCGCACGGCGCAGCGGCGAACACCCGCAATCGTCGGGCACTGGTATGAAGCTCGTGGCTCACCCGCTGAATGCCGAGCCAATCGATACCGCTCTCCTGGCCCAGTAATACGACATCGCCCTTGCGGGTGCGCACGGGCAGGCGGACGGACAGCATCTCGGGCTTCTTGGGGAAGTCCATCAGGACATCGCCCCGGGTCAAACCGCGCTCGCTCGCAATGTGGTCCTCCACGCGGGCAACCAACTCCGGATCGTCGGAGACCCACGCTCCCGCATCGGGTTCCAGGTCGCGCGCCGGGAGGTCGAGCACTCGCTTGTAGAGGTGCCTGCGCTTGAGTCTCTGTGCGAGCGGTGCATTGGGCATATTGTGCAGCGCCTCCATCAATGCCTCGTCCGTGCTGTGCGCGATCCAGCGTGCATCGAGATCACCGCTGTCTAACGTGCTGCGAACGAGACGTTTGAACATCGTTGTGGCACTGCGAACGGCGTGGTGCCAGTACACGTTGCGGTACATCTGATACTTGGCAAACAGCAGTGACTCGAGGGCGCTCACGCCCTTTTCGTGCACTGCGACGGTTCTCGATACTCCGTCGGGTACCAGGGTGATCGAGTGAATCAGTCGATCGACATCGACGGTGCCGTACGGCACACCACACATTCTGGCATCACGTGTGAGGTACTCGATCTTGTCGAGATCGAGGGACCCTGACACCAACCCTTGTAGCGGACTATCGCTGCTCCCGGTTATCAGCGCCACGAGACGGCGTTCGATGTCGTTGATGCCGGTACGCTCCAGAACCTGAGCAAGGGCGTCGTGACGCAGATGCTCGATGGCGAGGGTCTCGTGTGAGGGGAGACCGGCCTCCTCGAGGGTGTGGGAGAACGGATAGTGACCGATGTCGTGGAGCAACGCCGCCAGCCGTATGAGCACGATCTCATCGTGCGCCACGCCGGTCAGCTCGCCACGTTCCTGCAGTAAGCCCAATGTACGCCGGGCCAGGTGGTATGCCCCCAGCGCGTGTTCGAATCGGGTGTGTGTTGCTCCGGGATAGACCAGGAACGCGTGGCCCAGCTGACGTATGTAGCGCAGGCGTTGGAATGGTTCGCTGTCGAGCACAGCCAAGGCCTCTGCATCGACCGGGACGTTGTTCCACAGCGGATCGCGGATGACCTCGAAGTCGGTTGGAGTAGACATGGTGTGACTGATTATACACTCCTGTCAGCCAAGTAGCGTACCTATCCCGTGCTGATGGTGCGAATCATTGCACGTCGTACACTCACCCGTAGGACCCGAGGTTAAAGACACGGGCGAGGCAACATGGGAGATGTCTTGCTAACTGCCATCCACCGCTCTCCTACTAGCGGTCAACATCGCCCGCATTACGAAGGCTGCGATGAGTACCAGTGCAAACGTGCACACCACCACCGGTCCCGTTGGGAGGTCGGTCTTGTAGGACGCATACAGACCCAACACTGTGGCCAAGGTCCCGCTGGTCCAAGCAATGGTTATTAGCTTACCCGGCGTCGAGGTAAACAAGAACGCGATAACCGCAGGTATCACCAGAAAGCTGAACACAACGAGTACGCCGGCGATGGCCACCGAAGAAGTGACTACCACACCGAAGAGGGCATAGAACAGGAAATCCCACCAGGCCACACGCCATCCCTGCTCCCTCGGCGTTTCGGGTTTGAGAGAGATCGTCAGGAAGCGCTTTCTCAGGAACCAGTGGGCCAGTCCGATTGCACCGTATATGATCGCCGTCTTCCAGATTTGAGGCCACGTGACCCAGAGGAGAGTGCCCGTGAGCAGTTCCTCGACGTGTTCGGAGCCGCGTGGTGCTTGGGCAGCTAAGAGGATGGTGCCAGCCGATGCGACCACGTAGACGATGCCGATTATAGCTTCCTGCGGTACGTACTTGTGCTGCATGCGCGAGATACTGAACAAGCCGGCGGCGATTAGAGTTGCGGCCAAGCCGACCGCATAACTCGCCTCCGCTTCGGGGATGCCAAGCAAATCGCTGGCATATGGACCGAGACCCAGACCCGCTGCCGCCCAGCCGAACGCTGCCACCTGGGCCAGAGCGAGGTCGACGAAGATCACGCCGCGCGCGATGATGTGAATCCCCAAGTATCCGTGGATACCGACGAGGATGAGCGAGGCCACGAGGGCCGGCAGCATCAGTTCTATCATCTTCGATCCGTCACGGGTGACCCGGCCTTCGGTCGGCGTACGCGGCTGCCAGCCGGGATATCCAGAGATCTACGAGAGAAATGTAGTCGTCGATTCCCTCTGCTCCTTCGACGTGTTCCGGTACGATCAACGCCTTCACGTTCGCGCGCGACGCCACGCGCTCGACTTGGCTGTGACTGAAATAGTTGGCTGCAAACAGTACCGCAATATTCTCGGCTGCTATGAAGTCGATGACCTCGCGCACGTGACCGGGTGACGGAGGAATGCCCGGCTTTGGCTCGACGTACATGGCACAATCGATTCTGAACCTGGCGCTCAAGTAGGCCCAGTTTCTGTGGTAGCATACTATGCGGCTATCTCGGAACGGTTCGGCCTGGGCCATCCATCCTCCCAGATACGTGTTGAGTGGCCTACCCTCGTAGGTCTGACTCTGGAGGAAATCCCATAGTTGATAGTTGCGTGCCAGCGGAAAGATTGTCTCAGCACCGAGAAGATCTATGATCTGCTCACCAAACAAGCGTTCCATGACACGATGTTCGAAGTCCGCCAGATTGCGATCGTAGCTTGGCCCGTTGGCCGGATCGATGCGCTTCATACCCGCTGCGATGTTCCGCGCTATCAGGATTCCGTTGATCGGATCGGTGTGTATGTGTGGATTGCCGAAAACGTGAACATCGCCGCCTGCGCGAGATGGACTGTCCGGAACCTCGAGTAACGTGACTCCTGCATAGGCAACCACGTTACCAGGGCCACCGTCGTCGACCTTGGAGTTGTTGGCTCTGTCCAGAATGGCCGGCACCCAGAGTTCCAAGTCCAGCCCGGTGGCGACGAAGAGATCGGCGCGTTGTACCATAGCCGCGAAACTGGGACGTGGGTTCACGAAGTGGGGATCTTCATCTCCCCGTGCTATCGACTCGACATCTGCCAGGTCACCCACTACTTCACGCGCGATCGCGGCGTAGGTGGGCAGCGTGGTTACCACGTTCAGTCTCTTCTGGCCCTCCACTGGTAGCGGGCCGAGCAACAGTATTGCCAGCACGACCAATGAGAGCTTCATGCCGTTTTCGATGGGTTTCTGTTTCAACATTGCTGTCTCTCAGCCTCTAGTAGTTCTCGTGTCTGTGAGGACCGATGGCCCATACGACTTGTAGCAGCATCGTGTGGTTGCCCTGTAATGTCTTCGACTTCACGAAGTTGTATTGCAGGCGAATGTACAACCACTCACTCTGCCACCACGTTATGCTCGGCACCACCTGGTAGGTGTCGAGCAAGTGCTCGAATCCGTAGACATAATCGCCACGGGCACCAAAGGTCAGACGGCGGTTGGCACGGTAGTTCAATTGCAGGTACGTGCCCTTCCCGGTTTCCTTCTCACCGGCGATTTCCTTCTCGCCGTAGTACCACTCACCCTTCAAGTGGAACGCTGTGTAAAGCGAGCGGTTGGGAGGGGCCCAGCGAAAGGCCAGGTCTACTTGGCCCAACCGAGAGGTGAGTTCCTCGTCCCTGTTACGGCCGTAAACGCCGGATGCCCCAACTTGGACATACATAGCGGGGCTCAGATCCCAAAAGCTCTGAAACCGGCCCAGAAAGCTCATGTCACCGCCTTCTCCGAATAGGACCTCGTTCGTCGCCGCGGTAGCCTCTACGATTAGTGTCTGGGTCGACGGACCCAACGTCAGGCTGGGGAAGGTCAGTCCCGCTCCCGTCTGCATCAGGCCCTCGCCGTAGAACACTTGGTACGGTAGCGGACGATCCACCTCCCACAGAGCGTGCGTGTGCCAGCGGTTGTAGAGACCGATCTCTTGACGGAACTTGCCTACTTTGATCCCAAAGGCGCCCGGAAGTCCCACCCAATAGACGTAGGCCTCCTCGATCTCGAACGCCCCTCCGTGCCCATGCCCGTCCTCCTCATCTTCTTCCCCTCCTTCCCCTTCTCCATGTCCGTGTGAGTCAGGCAATCCAGCTATAGGCACATCCTGGTGATATGCCGCGAAGATCTTGGTCCGCGTATACGGATCCAACGGAGCCTGAAACGAGAACTCGAATTCCCGAGGCACGGCTCCGGCGCGGTTGAGTCCCTCTGCTGGTACGGTGTAATACCCGACCACGTCACCAGTGACACTTATCTCCGGATTCGTGAGACTCAAGTCCCGAGTCCGGCTCTCCTGTGGTACCGTCGTATCAGCCCCAGCCTGAACACCTGCTGCCGCGGCCTGTGCAGCGGCTCTCAGAGCCGCCAATTCGTCCCTGACCTCAGTGGTGTCTTGGCCCTCGCTAACCAGGCGTTCCAGAATGCGCTGCAGTGAATCCAGTTGGGCCTTGAGCTTCCGTACCTCTTGTTCCAACGAGTCGGTTCGTTCTCGTTCCTGTGCAACGGCCGTGAACGGGACGAGCCAACAGCCGAACAGCATCAGCAGCAGTATGATTCGCATAGCAGCCGTACCACCTCTCCAGAGTGGTGCCATGAGTAGCGACGGTGACTCAGCGTCCAACTGTCACCGATCTTCAGAATTGCTTGCGTGGTGTCGTCTTGCTACCGCGAAGGTGGGGCTCTGATCGCGTTTCCCGATGATGGGTGGTGTTGCCTGGTTTCGGTATGGGTCAGGCCCGGGTACGTGTATTCTCTGTTCGTCGTGTCGAATCCCGGTACATCATACGCTTGGGGCGAGTAAACGTGTGACGCGCTGCAGATGCGGCAGAGTGATTGCTCGTGTACTGGAATGCGTTCTTTAAAGGTGGTGTCGTGCAATGCGGTCGCGTGGCTGGGCACTGCCATCTGCGCGTGGACTACAGGAATCCAGGCCGCGGACAGTAGCTGCACGGCGCCGAGCGTCACGGCAATGATCAGCTTGAGGGTTCCAGAAATTCGCTGTCGCATTGAGATCCAAATATAGCCGCGAGCGCCGGCTTCGGTCCCAGCTAGCGGCCTACTGCCTCCATTAGCAGTCGACCTACTCTGTCGTTATCGATGACTCCACCGAACCGTTCGGCGCCCGGTCCCTTGGCGAATACAGGTACCATTAGAGCCGTGTGATTCGCGCTAGTGTAGCGTGTGACCAGAATGGCCCCATCACCTACGTCTCTCCGCCTTTGCTGTAGCGGTGCAGACAGTTGGGCAATGAGTGCTCTAACGCTATCAGCCATCGCGGACTCGTTACCGTTCAGTAGGCTACTGATCTCGGCCAGTCGGTCCCCGACGTCGTTCAAGCCCGAGCGGGTATTGCCCACCAGATTGGCAACACTGGCCGTTTGGACCACCATGCCGCCAGTGTCGTGGTCGCCCATCACGACGAACAGCGTCTCGGGATGCCTGCGCTGATACTCCAGTCCGACTTTGATCGTCTCATTCACGTCATGCATCTCACCGGCGATGACATCGTAGGGTTTCCGCTCGTGTGCTTCGGTGTCGGTCGACTCGGTTTCGAGCAGTAGGAAGAATCCGTCGGGATCCTTGTCCAACACGGCCAGCGCCGCGCTCGCCATTTCTGACAACGACGGTGAGCGCTCGGGATATGCGGGCATGTCCGATCCGGTGAAGAGACCGAAAAGTGATTCTGCGCTGTCTGCTTCCAGCTCTCTGAGTTCGGCCGGAGTCTCCACAACCGTGTAGTTCTCTCTGAACAACGCGATCAGGTCGGTCGAATCCGGCCGGTCCCATGCTTCGAAGCTGTCCCGCCCGCCTCCTAGGAGCACATTGATGTTCTTGATACTCAACTGTCTTGCGATCTCCCATTCATAGACGCGGCTGGGAACGTGCGTGGAAAAAGCAGCGGGCGTGGCATCAGTTATCCGTCCTGTCGTCACGAGCCCTGTCGCGAGACCCTTTTCCTGTGCCAGTTCCAACACATTCTTCAAGGGCAACGTGTCTGGTCCGACGCCAATGGCGCCACGATACGTACGTACACCGGTTGCAAGGGCTGTTGCGGTAGCCGCGCTGCCGGTGTAGATGTGGTCTGCCCCGCGGGTATCGACGAGCCCTGCTACCGAGAACTGGCGCAAGGCGAAATCGGTTGTCGACAGATTGGCAACGCTCCAATGACCGACACCAGCACCGTCGGGAATGAATACGATTACCCGAGTCGGATCCTGACCCATCAGTTGCGCGGCCGGACTCAGTGAAACGGTCGTTGCAACGACGGCGGCCATCACTATAGAGCGCATTCGTTTCATTCGGCTCTCCTGACGTAAATCCTCTACTTGTAACCTCTTAACCGGCCCAGCATGCGACGATCGGTGGCGACCGGATCATCGCCTTTGGGTGTCTCTATCACCTTGATGATACCCCGGAACCGGGCATCTTGCATCACTTTCTCGAAGGCTTCGGGACCGAGCGTGCCCTCGCCGATCAGCTCATGCCGATCGCGTCTCGAGTCAAACGGATACATCGAATCGTTGAGGTGCAGGCAGTGGAGATTACGCAAGCCAAGCTTCTGATCCCACTCCTGCCAGACGCCGTCCCAGCCGTTGACCAGGTCGTAACCCGCTGAGTACAGGTGACATGTGTCCGCACAGAAGCCGACACGTTCACGTAGCGAGTGCGGTATCAACTGGCGAATCTCGGCCAACTCTTCAAACGTCGAGCCCAACGCCGTTCCGGTGCCCGCCGTAGTCTCTAGCAGTACCATGGGTCCGTCTTCGGCTTCCAGGCACTGCACGTAAGCGGCGGCATTGCGCTCGAGGCCGGCATCGCGGTCTCCCATGTGATTGCCGGGGTGCGTCACTACGAATTCCACACCTAGTGTGTGGCAGCGACGCAGCTCCGCCTTGAAGGAGGCAATGGATTTCGCTCGCAGCTCCTCGTCTGGAGACGCGAGGTTGGTCAGGTAGGAATCGTGGGTCACTACGGCGGAAACGCCACTCCGGCTCAGCTCTACCTTGAATTTCTCAATCTCTTCACTCGCCAGCCTTGGTTCGCGCCATTGGTTGGGTGTCTTGGTGAAGATCTGAATCGCCGTAGCGCCTATCTCATCTCCACGGGATGGTGCGTTGCCAACGCCACCGGCCGTGGAGACATGCGCTCCCAGAAGTTCACCATCTGGTGAGGTCAACCTTGAAACGCCTGGGGTGAAACCAAGGGAACGAATCGGCAGGATCCGGCCGTATGATTCACGAACCCGTCTGCTGTACGCTCAACGCTGTACAATGTCTGAATTGCCCGGTCTCCCACTGGAATTACCAGGCGGCCGCCGATGGCCAATTGATCGAGCAACGGATCGGGGGAGTTCGGTGCGGCGGCCGCAACAATGATCGCGTCGAACGGTGCTGCGGCGAGGTGACCTTGAGCGCCGTCACCGATGAGCAGCGTGACGTTCTCAACGCCGATCTCCTCGAGTCGTATATTGGCATCGTGTGACAGCGTCGCGATGCGCTCGACACTCCACACGTGTCGTGCGAGGGTAGCGATGACGGCGGTGTGATACCCGGTGCCAGTACCAACTTCGAGCACGTTTGAGTGACGTGTGAGATGAGCTTCCTCTGTCATCAGTGCCACGATATAGGGCTGCGATATCGTCTGCTCGCAGCCGATCGGTAGCGGCTGATCGGCATACGCGAGGTGCCTTAGATCCTGGGGCACGAAGTGCTCACGCGGTACTGAAGCCATCGCCGCGAGAACCCGTGCATCCGATACTCCCCTGCCAACGAGGTCCTTGCGAACCATGTGACGACGCTCGCGCCGCGTGTCGGTGTGGGACCCGAACCCTGGTAGTCGCATGATTGGTGTCAAGATAAGGGCAGTAGCACCCGCGAGTAAGAGCACCTTCAGCCCGTTGCCGACGACTAATGGGAGGCCCTAGTCGGTAGGTTTTCGCAACCGCACCATTGCCACGACCAACGCACCCGTGGCTATCACTGCCAGAGCTGCGTATTGGCGCCATAGCCCAGCAAGGCCCTCGCCCTTGAGAAAGATGGCACGGACAATCTCCACGATGTGACGTATCGGATTGAGTAGCGACAACCACCGGAAGAACTCAGCCATGCTGTCTACCGGAAACATGAACCCAGAGAGGAGAACGAGCGGGAACAACAGCAAGAACATCACCATGAATGCTTCTTGCTGGGTCTTGGAGATTGTCGAGATGATGAGGCCGAGCGAAATGCCTGCGAGGATATAGAGCAGTGCTGCAGGTAGCAATACCAGGACTGAGCCACGCATCGGGATCTTGAACCACAGGATGGCGACGGCTGAAATCAGAGTGATCTGAATCAAACCAACCAGCATCACAGGAATCGTCTTGCCCAGAATCAACTCAGTCGTCGACAATGGACTTACCATTAGCTGGTCGAGCGTTCCCAATTCGCGTTCGCGTACCACCGCCAGAGATGTGAGCAATAGCCCCATGAGCATCACCAACACGCCGATCACTCCAGGAACGTTGTAAACCCTGCTCTCCAACTCGGGATTGTACCACGCTCGCGTTCTGAGATCGATACCGCCGGGCCGTGGCTTGCCGGTGCGCTGCATGTAGTCCGTTGCATAGCGCTGCACGATCTGCACCGCATACCCCAGTGCAACCGTGCCGGTATTGGAGTTGGTACCGTCCACGAGCACTTGAACGGTGCCGGTGCCACGAGCCACGTCGGAGGCGAAACCCGCGGGTATCTCGATGCCGACCACTGCGTCGCCGTTGTCCAATGCACGAGCCAAATCGGTAGATCGGGCTGAATGGCCCACAACCTCAAAGTATCCCGTCGCGGCAAACACCTCGATGAGTTCACGTGAAGCCGCGCTCTTGTCCAGGTCGACAACGTACGTCGCGGTGTTGCGAATGTCCGTGTTCACCGCAT
>Ga0255054_10002064_pt1 | contig 11635 bp, 11 predicted proteins | sample JV7_2_23_MG_FD_188634 | JGI IMG/M metagenome (GOLD analysis project Ga0255054, IMG submission 188634) | Seawater microbial communities from Jervis Inlet, British Columbia, Canada - JV7_2_23 | ecosystem: Environmental > Aquatic > Marine > Inlet | place: Canada: British Columbia | collected... | reverse complement strand
AGGGTGTGGCAGACCCCAGCAGGCAGAGCGCCGCCTCCCGCTGGCATCGGAGGGCGGCCACCGCCCTCGCGTGATACCGGGGCGTCTCGGATTGCTTGTAGCTACCCTCGTGCTCCTCGTCGAGGATGATCACCCCGAGATCGCGGATGGGCGCGAAGACCGCGGACCGCGCGCCAATCGCGATGCGCTTCCGTCCTTCCCGCAAGGCCTGCCATGCGTCGAGGCGCTCTCCGGCCGACAGCCGGGAATGCAACACAGCGACGGCGTCGCCGAAGGTGGCACGGAAGCGCTGAACGGTCTGGGGCGTGAGAGAGATCTCCGGCACGAGGAGGATCGCGCCCCGTCCGCTCTCGAGCGCTCTCTCGATCAGCCGAATGTACACGAGCGTCTTGCCGGAGCCGGTAACGCCTCTCAGAAGCGCCGACCCGGGTGCCGATCGCTCGAGCATGCCGCTCAGGAGTTCGATGACGCGAGCCTGCTCGGGGGTTGGCTGATGTCTCGGCTCGGGCGAGGATTCCAGGTTCCGGAAGGGATCGCGCTCCACGCGCTCCTCCGTCAGGTCGGCCACGCCACGCTCCACTAGGCCTCCCAGAACCGAGCGGCTGAAGCCCTGGCCTTCCAGCTCCACGAGGGTGGATGCCCCGCCCAGCTCTTCCAGCGCCTCGAACGCCTCCCGCTGTCGCAAGGCACGCCCGAAGACCCTTTCCCTCTCCTCGAGCGTGGGCAGATGCCGGCTGAGCCGAAGGACCTTGCGAACGAGCCCTCCTCCGTCCGACTCGTCGGCACTCTCGGCTAGCAGACCGGGGGGGAGCGCCGCCCGAAACACGAGTCCCAGGGGGGCGACGTAATACCTGGCGACCCAACGGCAGATGTCGAGGAGTTCGGGCGAGAGGATCGGTTCCGGATCCAGCAACTCCAAAGCCGAACGGACGCGACCGGACGGCTCTCCCTCGCCCACGGAATCTATGCACCCGATCGTCTCGCGCTTGCCGAACGGAACCCGGAGGCGCATCCCTGGCCTCGCGCGGCGACGGATCTCTTCGGGAAGGAGGTAGGTAAAAGTCTGGTATACCGGCCTCGGAAGGGCGACTTGACAGGTGGGTGTGGAGCGGGTCATCCGCCCGCCGTTGCTTGACTTGTCAATCCGCGGAGGCCTAGAATTCCCGCCCAGCCAGGAGGGCTGAGCACATGGGCTGTCTCGCGCTGAACGCGTCGTATGAGCCGCTGACGATCATACCCGTCCGGCGAGCGGTTCGGCTGGTCATAGACCGAAAAGCCGAAGCGCTCGAGGTGGATGACCAGCGTCCGTTTCGCTCGGAGCGAGCCCACTACGCGGCCCCCGTCGTCATCAGGCTCGTCCGGTTCATTCATGTGCCCCGCAGGTTCCGCAGGCAGGTCACCAACACGTTTCTCTTCGCCCGTGACGAGTACCGGTGTCAGTACTGCAGTCGTCACCGCCGCGACCTGGGCTACAGGGAATCCCTCACCCGGGATCACCTCGTTCCGATCTCCCGCGGCGGGGGGAACGGCTGGACGAACGTCGTCACCGCCTGCAGCCGCTGCAACCTTCGCAAGGGTAACCGGCTTCCCGAGGAGTGCGGACTGAAGCTACGTGCGGAGCCCCACGAGCCGAACCACGTTCAGCTGATCTGGGCCGTGCGCAGCGTCACGCCGATTCAGGCCAGGTACATCGGGATGTTCTACGGGGAAGAGATCCTCAGCGCCCTCACCACCGGGTCGTAGGGAGTAGCGAGCCGCACCGCGGCGCTCACCATGAGCTTCGGTAACTTCGGATTCTCGGAAATACTCATCATCGCCATGATAGTGCTGATCTTCTTCGGCCCCCGTCGGATGCCGGAGATAGGCCGCGCGGTCGGAGGTGCCTTGCGGGAGTTCCGGCGCGGCCTCAACGAGATCCAGCGAGAGCTCAAGGAGGCCGAGCGCGCGGCGAAGATCGATCCGGACGTCCCGAGCGCCAAGACGGGCTCGACCGCCACGACCGCGTCGAAGCCGTCGACGTCCGAGTCATCCATGTCCAAGCTGCCCACGCCTCTGGCCGCCGCGATGGCCTCGCCATCGGAGCCGCGCGCCGTCGCGCGGACCGAGACCGAGACCGAGGCTGAGACCGCGAGCGTGGCGGAGGCTGCGGACGATGACGCGGAGGGCTCGGGCGTGACGGCGGAGGCTGCGGACGATGACGCGGCGGGTTCGGACGCCGCCCCGGAGGAGACGGACGAACCGACCGAGAAGGACGAGGGCTCCGAGCGATCCGGTTGAGCCGGCCCTAGGATCCGTCTCCGCCCGCGTGCTCGCTCAGCAGCTTCCGGTACTCCTCGCTGCCATCCTTCTCCAGGGCCCGCAGCCAGCGCTCCGGTGGAGGGGCTCCCTCATCATCGGCGACGTCGGCGTAGCCCGGCCCGGAGATCCGCACCTTCGGCAATGAGGACCACTCGTCGGTAGCCGCGGACTGGAGTCGTAGGCGGGCGTTCTTCGGGCACTCGCTGCACAGAATGGCTCTGCCGTCCTCGAGCTCGAGCGGCTGGCCGTCGAGCGTGTAATCTCCCGGCGAGTCCTCGGCGAGCAGCTCGAGCGTAAAGCCGGAGAGCCAACCCGGCACCTTCCACTCGCCGCTCAGCTCCACGCCGGCTCGCGGCAGGTTGCCGCCTGCGCCCGTCCAGCCTCGCAGCTGGATCGGCTCGTGGAAAACCCTCAAGATCCCATCCGCCGCCAGACTGCGGGCCATCTTCTCGTCGTGGTCCTTCCACTCGAGCCGCACCGACACACCCTCGCCGAGCGCCACCGCGCGAAGCTTGTCCAGCGGTACGAGCTTGAAGACCGACTCGATGCTCTCCTCTCCGGCGGGCGTCTGCCCGAAGCGGTACTCCGCCTTCTCGCCCCCGATCTCCAGCTTGGCCTCGGCATCCGGCGGAGCGGAGCCACCCCAGAGGCGAAAATCGACCACGACCTCGGCCGAGAGGTCGCCGCCCCGCCACTGCAGCCCCGGCACCCGGATGGCCATGATGTCGATGGAGGCTTGCGGACGGATCGGTTGAATGCCCGGCGGCCGGGACGCCTGTATCCGGAGGTCCTCGACGGACTCCCCGCCGGGCCCGGGCGAAACGGCGACCGCGAATCCGTACGGTTCCTCGTCGCCCTCCACCCGAACGAGAAGGGCGTTCCATCCACCCGCCAGTCGCACCGTCGCCGAGGCCGTCGTCGGGGTGCTCGGACAATCCGTCGCGCCGGCGTCGGCTTCCAACGGCAGAGGCTGCTCGTTGAGCTTCGCCGACACGTCGGTGCACCCCAGGCCGGAGAAGCGGAGCGTCACGGTCTGATCGGCGACCGGCCGGAGGTAGGCGTGCGCGAAGGTGGCTGTCGCTCCCGACCGATTCACCAGGGTGTCGAGATCGAACACCGGGTTCCCATCCTGCCGAACCAGCGTCCAGAAGGTCGCGCCGACGCGCGTGCCTCTCTCGGGAAAGAGGACCGAATCGCGGCGCACCATCCAGCCGGGTCGAAGGCCGGGAAGCGGTCCGCCGCCCTGCGGGGGTCGCCGCGGAGGTCTCCGTCCCAGCGCCTCTTCCAGCTGGGGGTTGGAGGGTCTTCCCGCGAGAGAATCAGCCCTTGCGAGGTCCTCCTCGAGTTGCGTCGGAGTCGGGGGCACGATGGCCCCGGGTTGGAACAGGGGGTTCAGCTCCGCAACGGTGGGCAGGGGTCCCTCCTCCCCCACGGAGGCGGCCGAGAACGGACGGGAGAGAAGCCAGCGATCTATCGGGCGCTCCTGGCCCATGAGCGGTCCGGAAGCCACGAGGAGCAGGGTCCATGTCATCGCCAGAGTCGTCGCCAGCCGGATTCCGGCTGCTCCTCCAGGCTTCATCGATCTCGGTCGGCTTGGCATTTTGCTCTCCACGAACCCACCGTACCCTGGCCGCCGCGTCCGGTTCGGTTTGAACCGGCTTTGCCGGCGAAGGTATTATCTTACCATCTGGCCCAGCGTGTCCGGCCCACGATCGCGCGGAGCAGGCATGAAAGACGTCATCACGCTCCACATCAACGGCGACGAGGTCGAAGTGGGAGTCCCCACCCACTTCACCCTGCTCGAGACGCTTCGCTATGCCCTCGGATTGACCGGCTCGAAGCAGGGTTGCGACAAGGGCGACTGCGGCGCCTGCACCGTTCTGCTCGACGGCAAGCCGCATCTCGCGTGCATCATGCCGGTGTACGAGGCGATCGGGCACCGGATCACGACGGTGGAAGGGCTGGCTGAGGGACGAGTCCCCCACCCCCTCCAGGACGCCTTCGATCTCTGCGGCGCGGCTCAGTGCGGCTTCTGCACGCCCGGCATCCTGTGCAGCGCCTACGGGCTGCTGGCCGAGAACGCCGATCCGAGCAGGGATGAGATCCGGCGGGCCCTCTCCGGCAACCTGTGCCGCTGCACCGGATACACGAAGATCTTCGAGGCGGTCGAGATTGCGGCCGAGAGCCTTCGATCCGAGGCGGACCCGCGCGACATCGTCGCCGAGCGCTACGAGCTCGCCTTCCCGTCCAGCTCCATGCAACCGGCCAAACACACCGCCGGCTTCTCCACGGGCGCCTCCCATGCGTAACGAAGACCTTCTGCCGCTGCAGGAGGTCACGGCGGACGCGCCGGACCGGCTTCGAGAAGTGGTGGAGGCCGAGTTCCGGACGATCGGCGGCCGGAACCGGACCACGGACGGCTTGTTCAAATCCACGGGCAAGGCCATCTACACCGACGACATCACCTTTCCCGGCATGCTCCACGCGAAGATCCTGAGAAGCACGAAGCCGCACGCGAGGATCCTCTCGATCGACCCGGCGAAGGCGCTCGCGCTCCCAGGCGTCTACGACGTCATCACCGGGAAGGAGTTGCCGACTCCCTACGGCATCATCCCCTGGACCCCGGATGAGCACGCCCTCGCCCTGGGGAAGGTGCGCTTCATCGGCGATGCGGTCGCGTGCGTGGCGGCGATCGACGAAGAGACGGCGACCGCGGCCCTGGAGCTGATCGAGGTCGAGTACGAGCCGCTTCCCTACTACCTGGATCCGGAGGAGGCACTCGCGGAGGAAGGCGCCGAGAACCCGATCCACGAGCCACGCAAGCCGGGCCACAACGGCAACATCCTCAAGCGCGTGCAGCTCGAGTTCGGGCCCGTCGACGAGAAGATGGCGAAGGCCGATGTGCTCGTGGAGGGAGAATACTTCTTCCACGGGACGACGCACACGCCGATCGAGCCTCACTGCGCGATCGCGAGGATGAACCAGAACGGCCTGCTCGAGATGTGGTCGGCCACGCAGGTGCCGCACTATCTGCACCGCGAGATCGCCCGAGTGCTCGGCCTGGACGTCGCCAAGGTGCGTGTCGTTCAGCCTGCGGTGGGTGGAGCGTTCGGCGGGAAGTCGGAGCCCTTCGATCTCGAGTTCTGCGTGGCGCTTCTCGCGGTGCGCACGGGCCGGCCGGTGAAGATCCTCTACACGCGGGAGGAGGTCTTCTACTCCCACCGCGGCCGGCATCCGATGAAGATGACCTACCGGGTGGGGGCGTCCCGAGACGGCCGCATCCTCGCCGTGGACGCGAAGACGATCCTGGATGGGGGCGCGTACGCCTCTTTCGGGCTCGTCACGACCTACTACAGCGGGCAGCTCCTGACGGCGCCGTACGAGATCGACTCCTACCGCTTCGATTCCACGCGGGTCTACACGAACAAGGCCCCGTGCGGGCCCAAGCGGGGGCATGGTTCCGTTCAGCCGCGCTTCGCCTTCGAGATCTCGCTCGACAAGGTGGCCGAGGAGCTGGACCTGGACCCGATCGAGTTCAGGCGGGGCGTCTTCATGGGGACCGGCCGCACGGTGAACGAGTTTCGGGTGCGTTCGAACGGCTTTCTGGAGTGCCTCGAGTCGGTCGAGACTGCGAGCGGGTGGAAGGACAAGTTCCGGAAGATGGGCTACGGCCGAGGCATCGGCGTGGCGGGATCCTGCTACATCTCCGGTACCAACTATCCGATCTATCCCAACCCGATGCCGCAGGCGGCCGTCCAGGTCCAGGTGGAGCGCTCGGGCCGCGTGACCGTTCTCCATGGCGCGTCGGAGATCGGCCAGGGCTCCGACTCGACGATGGCATACATTGCCTGTGAAGAGCTCGGCGTTCCCCTCGACTACGTGCGGGTCTTCTCGGCCGATACCGATCTCGTTCCGGTCGACCTCGGCGCCTACTCCTCCCGCGAGACCGTGATGGTGGGGAACGCCTGCGTGATGGCCTGTCGACAGATCGGCGAGCAGGTACGGGGCAGCGTCGCGAATGAATGGGGGATCGAGCCGTCCCGGGTTCGGCTGGCCGGTGGCTGGGCGTTCGACAGCGGAGATCCTGCCAGCCCTGAACGACGCATGCCGATCGCGCAGGCCTTCCAGCTCGCGGAGGCCGGGCACGGCACGCTGGGAGCCGTGGGCCACTACAACACGCCGAAGGAGGGGGTGCACGGCGAGTACAGGGGCGGGACGATCGGCGCCTCGCCCGCCTACAGCTTCACCGCCCACGTGGCCGAGGTCGAGGTGGATCCGGACAGCGGATTCGTCGAGGTCAAGACGATCTGGGTGGCACACGATTGCGGTCGCGCCCTCAACCCGATGCTGGTGGAGGGTCAGATCGAGGGCTCCGCGTACATGGGGTGCGCCGAGGCGATTCTCGAGGAGCAGACGTACAAGACGGGCGAGCACCAGGGCGCGCTTCACGACGCACCCTCCCTCCTGGACTACCGAATCCCCACCTCGCTCGACTGTCCGGAGTTCGTGTCGCTCATCGTGGAGTCGATCGATCCGGAGGGGCCCTACGGGGCGAAGGAAGCCGGCGAGGGGCCGCTCCACCCTTCGTTGCCCGCCATCGCCAACGCGATCTACGATGCGATCGGAATCCGGATCGACAGCCTGCCTTTCACGCCGGATCGGGTGTGGCGGGCGATTCGGGATGCCGAGGCGGCGAAGAGCGCGGAAGAGGTCGCGTAGCATCGGTTCGCGCACGTCCGCTGGTCGGCACGACCTCGGCTCCTTAGGATCGAAAGTCGCCCAGTCTGGGTAGGCTTTTAGGACCTAGCGGCAAGAGCCGGCAACGCAACTACGTTAGCGGGATCGACCGGCTGCGGCTCGAGGGAGTCGCGTCAGGTCGAGCCATGGCAAGGAGAGAGTGTGGGAAGACGAACAAACTACAGCTTTGAGAAACGACAAAAAGAGCTCAAGAAGAAGAAGAAGCAGGAGGCGAAAGCCGAGAAGAGGAGATTGAGGAAGGAGGCAAAGGACTTAGCGGCTTCGGACGATCCAGGCGCCGTCGGGGATGCCGATGGGAGCTCGGGGTCCGAAGAAGACACTTCCTCCGGCGATGATCAGGGCGGGGAGAGCGACACCGATCGCGTTTGAGGAAGACCGTGAACCGCAGCGCATCCTCCCGAGAGGTGGAGATGGACGCCGTCCTCAGCGCTCGCCTGACTTCGCTGCGCGAGGAAGGCCGTGCGCTTTGGAACCGCTTTGACAGCGATGTGCGCCAGCTCCGATTCCACCCCTTCATGCCCTCTGACTACGAGCGCGTACTCCGAACCCTACTGGCGCTGCGAGCGCCGGGCCTGCGGTTTCTGGAGTGGGGCTCGGCGACCGGCGTTATCACCATCATGGCCGATCTTCTCGGCTTCGAGGCGTACGGGATCGAGATCGATCCCGAGCTCGTGGATATTGCGCGTGGCTTGGCCGAGAGATCCGACTCGGACGCCCGCTTCGCCGTCGGCAGCTTCTTGCCCGACGGCTACGAGTGGATGTCCGACACGGGGGATGCACGTCTCGGCACCATCGGTCGCGGCGCCTCGGGCTACCCCGAGCTAGGGCGGTGCCTGGAAGACTTCGATCTGGTCTTCGGGTTCCCCTGGGAGGGCGAGATGCCGATCATGCACGACGTCATGCGACGCCGAGGTGGGAGCGGGGCGAGCTTCCTCCTATACCACTCCACGGAGGGCATACAGGTGTATCGTCGCGGCAAGCGTTCGACGGCCGCTGAGGTCTGGAACCTCGGGAACTGACGGTCGTCGACATGAGCGACCCCCGCCTGGCCGAGCTGGTTCGAATGCTCGATCCCGAGCCAGGCGAACGCCTCTGGTTCGGTGGAGCCTCCCCGCTCGGATGTCTGCGCGGCGTATCGGTCGATGCAGCGGTCTGGAGGCCGGCGCCCGATAGGCACAGCATCTGGGAGCTCGCGCTTCACATCGCCTACTGGAAGTACGCTGTTCGGCGGATTCTGGAAGGGGGGCCGAAGGGTGGATTCCCGCGCGCGCCTTCCAACTGGCCTCGACAGCCGGACTCGCCCGACGACGCCTCGTGGAAGGAGGATCGCGCCCTCCTCAAGTCCGAGCACGAGCAGCTCAACGCCGCTGCCAGATCACTCGATCCCGAGCGCCTCGATGAGATGGCCACGGGCAGCGGAGCCTACCGATACGCGGATCTTCTACATGGCATCGTCATGCACGACGCATATCATGTCGGACAGATTCAGCTGCTGAAACGGATATACCGGGAAGTGCGGGCCTGAAGAAACCGGGCGAAGGCTGACGAGCGCGTGACGACACACGATCGACCGCGAGACCGAGCGCTGGCGCAGTTTCCCACCATATACGTGACGCTGGTGAGCGTCGTACAGGCGATAGCGCTCGAGGTGCTCGTGTCCAGGGTCTACGCCGTTGGGCTGGAGCCGTCACTCGCCAGCGATTCCGTCATGGTCTGGCTGGAGGTTGTCCTCCTGGGTCAGACGATCTTCTACGTGTGGGTGAGCTACACGCTTCTCGTCACCATGGCCCAGTGGGTCCTGAGGTTCTTCGACTTCGCGGCCGCCTTCTCGCTCGGCGTCTTCCAGTTCGCGGCGATCGGGTGGATCGGGCCGGATACGCCCCGGAACTTCCTTATCATGATCGTGATCGGTTTCCTGGCCGGCTCCTGGATCTCCCGGTCCAACACCGGCGCCGCAGCCCGCCGCCCCGAGAACGCGGAGGTGATGGCCGGCTTTCCCCACAGGCTCGTGGCGGGCCTGCTGGCCGTCGTCGGCCTGCTGGGAGTTGTCGGCGTGCTCGCAGGCGCCGGCGAACCGGGTCGCGGCCCCCTCGCCATTGCTCTGCTGGCCGCGTGCAACGCCGTTCTGTTCCTGGCGCTGCTGGCCTGGTTCTACTGGTGGCGACGAGTCGTGAGGCTGTAGGCGTGTAGCCAAAGCTCACTGATCGGCGAAGTAGCGCTCGACGTAGAACTTCCGGGCCAGGTAATGCTCCTTCCAGCCGGGCCGGACCCTATCCAGCAGGAGTCCCTCGACGGCACCTATCGGGTAGAAGAAGACACGCCTGAGCTCGGGCAGGCCGCGTTCCAGCTCACTCCGCACCGTTTCCCGCAGCTCCTCAGCCGCATCGGAGTACGGCATGAAGTCCGGCAGCGCCTCGAACCTCTCCGACGGCACGTACTCGGTTCCGGCCCGGGCTGCTGCCGCGAGTTGCGTGTACCGGGCGATGCCTTCCTGCCAGATCTGGAACGACAGGTACCGGTAGTCCCTCTCGCTGAGTGCCTCTCGCAGCCGATCTCGCTGCCCCAGGTAGTCACCCAGGATCTCGCCGGACGACGGGGACCGAATCGAATCCAGCGCTAGCCTGGCCGCTCGCGCGAGCTTCTCCAGGGCAGCGGCCACTTCAAGGGAGTCGTACGGAAACGGGTAGTCGAGCATCCACATTCCGCTCTCGTCCCCGCTACTCAGACCGAGTTCGTCGGTCGCCGAATAATAGTCGACGTCCGACATCTGGAGCTGATGAAAGTGTTCGTGGATCGCCGTAAGGACCCATTGGGTGGACGAGAGCCCGGTCTCGTCGGAAGTCCCGATGACCAGCGTCGGCAAGCCTGACACCGCCGGAAAGGTCGCCAATAGGCTCGGCTCGAAGACTCGCGGACGGACGAGCACCTCTTCGTCGAGGAGAGCATCGTGACCCAGCGACTCGAAATCGTCGGACGGATGGGGGTGCCGGATCAGGAATTCGTGCTCCGACGTCACGAGCAGAACGGCGAACGGAACCTCCGACCAACCGGGCCACAGCTGCTCGACCGCGTCGGCGAGGCGAAACGCCTCGGCGATTCGGACACGGTCGGCATAGGCCAGCTCCTGGGCGTGGATGAACCGCGGAAGGACCAGGAAGCAGGAAACCAGCGCAACGAGTAACCGCATGTATCTGATCATCGCACGAGCAGTATGAGCCGCCGCGAGTTGCCGGGCCAGCCACTCGGCCCGGAGATTGGAACAGGTGGTGAAGGTGACGTAACCCGACCTCGGGAGAGTGGACGTGGCAAACGCGATCGGCATCGGAGGCGTCTTCTTCAAGTGCGGCGACAAGAAGGGGCTGGGGGCCTGGTACGCGGAGCACCTCGGCCTCGAGATCGACGATTACGGCAGCGTCGGGTTCGACGTCAGCCGTCTTCCGCGGACGGCCTTCTGCGTCTGGGGGCCGTTCGAGGACTCCACGACCTACTTCGATCCCTCCAACAGGCCGTTCATGATCAACCTCGTCGTGGACGATCTCGATGGTGCGCTGGAACAGGTGGAGCAGGGAGGCGCAGAGGTCGTGGGCGAGATCGAGGAATACGACTTTGGCCGCTTCGGCTGGTTCATCGATCCCGCGGGAACGAAGATCGAGCTCTGGCAGCCCCCCGCTGCAGAGCCGGATGGCGCCTGACCCTGGCTCGGACGGCTGGCCCGAGCCGGCGGAGTCCGGTATTTCTGGAGTCGAAAGAGGGCCGGGCACTCGAGCCCAGGCGCGCGAACAAGGAGACGGAGAGCAACGATGAAGACCCTAGGCGGCGTGGTCCTCGGCTACCTCATGATGGTCGCCTTCGTCTTCCTCTCCTTCTCGATTGCCTACCGCATCATGGGTGCGGACAGGGCGTTCCTGCCCGGCGTCTACGACGTCACCAGCCTGTGGATCATAACGAGCTTCATGCTCGGCCTGGCCGGGGCAATTCTGGGCGGGTACGTGTGTGAGGCGATCGCCCGCGATGAGAGAGCGCCCAAGCTGCTGGCGGTCCTGGTCCTTCTCCTCGGCTTCGCCTTCGCCGTCCCGGTTCTCACCACCACCTCGCCATCGGCGTCACGAGAGGGGGATGTCAGCAACACCGTCGCGATGCAGAACGCCCAGCAACCCCCCTGGGTGGCGCTGCTGAACCCGCTGTTCGGAGCCATCGGCGTGTTGATCGGAGCCGGGGTGAAGAGTGGTCGCGCCGAGCCCTCTTCCGACCCGGCCGCATAGGGCTGCCACCGGTGGTGAGCCCGCTCCGTACGGACTAGCTTGGCAGGGCGCCGCCCCTCGAGGGTGGCGCGTTCGCTTTCCACACGACGGACCCGATTCCCGGCCAGCGCGACTTGGGAGGGCAGGACCGACATGAGCTTCGATCTCAGCCGGCATGGCATAACCGTTGAGGACGTGCGCCGCAATCCGCCTCCGGCGGCGTTGTACGAGTCAGCGATCAGGCGCGAGGAGGATTCGGCAATCGCGGCCAACGGCGCCCTCGTGGCCTACTCGGGGAAGAAGACCGGCCGTTCTCCGATGGACAAGCATCTGGTCAA
>Ga0255054_10002062_pt1 | contig 11644 bp, 10 predicted proteins | sample JV7_2_23_MG_FD_188634 | JGI IMG/M metagenome (GOLD analysis project Ga0255054, IMG submission 188634) | Seawater microbial communities from Jervis Inlet, British Columbia, Canada - JV7_2_23 | ecosystem: Environmental > Aquatic > Marine > Inlet | place: Canada: British Columbia | collected... | reverse complement strand
CGGAGCTTCGGCACGGCTTACCGGAGCTTCGGCACGGCTTACCGGAGCTTCGGCACGGCTTACCGGAGCTTCGGCACGGCTTACCCGAGCTTCGGCACGGCTTACCCGAGCTTCGGCACGGCTTACCCGAGCTTCGGCATGGCTTACCGGGGTTTCGACCTGGCCAGTCGAAGCCTCGATCTCCCTGGCCGCGATCGGGGTCGGCCGACTCCGCGGCCGCAACCACCATGCTTCAACGCAGGAGGAACACCAGTGGCGAGATTTCCGAATTCCGAATCCGAGATCGCTGCTACAGGAGGGCCGAGAATGGCTTGCCGGGAGAACTACGGTTCTTGCCGAAGCCTCGTCTCGGTCAGCCAGGCCGGTCTTTGCGCCTTGCTCGGCTCGCCCGTACTCAAGTCCGTCCCTTCCGGAAGCTCCGGCGGCGGCGCAGGCCAGGCGAGCAGGTCGGCGTTGGTTTGCCTGACGACGATGTAATCAGACGTGACGTTGATGGTCGTCAGGTCCTGCATTAGCAATACAGGATCATTGTAGGTCGTGCTCCAGCGCTGGAAGAGCGGGTCGATAAGGTCGTCGTCCAGCGTGAAGTGCATCCCCACGCCCAGTCGGGGCTTGGCGATAGTGTACACACGGCCCAGTTCCGCCGGGGTGGTGTGCTCTTCCATGACGCCCTCGGCAGCTTGAATCGGCATGTGGTTATAGTGAGCGAACTCCTCGGCGGATGGAAAGATCTCATGGATGAATACGTCCGCACCCTTGCCCTGCTCGGCCTCGAAGGTGCTCGGCTGACTGTCGGCGGTGTACACGAGAGTGAGTCCGTTCCACTCCAGCCGGTAGCCCATTGACCCGGCGAGCGCGTGGATGACCGGGAAGGCCCAGATCTTGACGCCGTTCTCGTCGTAGGCGAGCTCGCGTGGGTGCTCGGGGCTGAACTTGCTGATGTCAACTTCGTGAGGAACAATCGTCATTCCACCCATCGGAAGGATGCTCTGCTTGTTCTGAATGTGCCACTCAGACGCCTCCCTGATATTCTGCGTGAACGCGGTGATTCCCAGCTCCGGCGTATAACCTGACGATCCCCACACATGGAGGGGTGTATTGCGTGCCCAGCCCATTGCGTCGAAGAGCGGGAAGATGCCGCCGACGTGATCCAAATGAAAATGCGTGATGAAGACTTTATCCAGCCTGGCGGGATGCACACCCAAGGCGAACAGGTTACCAACCGTTCCACCGCCCACATCGAAGACAAAGACGTCACCGTTCCCCAGCTCGACCAGCAGACAAGATGCGCCCTGGCCAATGCGAAGCGGAGCGGGGCCCCAGGAACCGCAGGCCGTGATTCTCATCTCGTTCTCAGCCAGGCTCTCTTGCCCCGGGACATAGTGCTCGGGGTATTCCCCCACGGAGACGCCTGCTTCGGCGATTACGGGTGTCTTCGTGATGGGCTCTCCGCTGAGAGGCAGCGGGTAGCCATCCGGCGTGGTTCCCGGTTCTCTCGGGAAGCGGTAGCCCTCCGCTCCGTCCGTTCCAGCGGCGCACGCCATGAAAGGCAGGATCAGAATGAGCGTCAGCCCGAACCGCCAGTAGTCTCGCATCGCCTTGTGCATGTCCATGGTTGGTCCCTCGAATGTGGATCAGTCAACAAAGTCTTTCGCAGCTTACTCCTGCGGGTGCACTAAGGCACTTCGCTACAACCTAACGGCACGGAAGCGGCCGACGGCCTCCTGTTCCGGCTCCTGTTCCGGTGGCCGGTCGGTGCAGGCACTCAGCAGTAGAAACAGGAGCAGTATGGATCGCCATGAAGGCGACCCACCTGCTCCTGCCACGCTCCACGAACCCCTCAAGCAGCTACTCGCGGCGAGCTTCACCCGCGGTGCGACCGCGCGTTGCTACTTCCCTTGCGACGCGGTCTCGAGATTCTTGAGCGCGTCGCCCACACTGAAGCTGGCCGGTGCGGATCGAGGTGGGAACTCTTCAAAGCTCGCGAGGAACTGACCCACGAAGACCTGCGCCGGCACGAGCAGATAGCTGCGGCGGAAGTGCCATTCGTCGTAGTTGAAACTGTTACCACGCTGGAGAGCCCGCTCGAACGGATCCGCCCTCAGGTCCGTTATGAACGGAAAGCGATGCGCCACGTACGGGGCGTCCCACACGTCGATTCCGTACCTCTCCTGGCTGAGGAAGGTGATCTTCCACCTGTTGTACCGGAACGCCGCGTAATCGCCGTCGTCGCTGATGTAGTGGATCTCGGTCCGATTCCCGGGGCCTTCACCCCTGAGCAGATCCAATTGGTTGTACCCGTCGAGGTGGACCTTGAACGTCTTGTCGTTCGCCGTGTAGCCGGATAGCAGCTTTTCCTTGATGTCGGGCTCACCCACGGCGGCCATAAACGTCGGGATCCAGTCCATGTGATGGAAGATGTCGTTGATCACCGTTCCCGGCTCGACGACCCCGGGCCACCGCACGACGGCCGGCACTCGGAATCCACCCTCCCACGTCGTCGCCTTCTCGCTGAAGAATGGCGACGTACCACCGTCGGGCCAGGCGAACTGCATGGCTCCGTTGTCGCTGGAGATGATGACGATGGTGTTGTCGGTGATCCCAAGCTCGTCGAGCTCGTCGAGGAGGACACCGATTCCATTGTCGAACTCGGTCATCGCCGCACCCATGAAGCCGATCTCGGGAACCATCGCCTCGTACTCGGGACGGAGATGGGTGAACGAGTGCGTGCGTGTCGTGTTGTGCCAGACGAAGAACGGCTGGTCGGAAGCGACGGCCCCGCGAATGAATTCGAGCGACTGCGCGATGGTCTCGTCGTCGTAGGTCTTCATGCGCTCGACGGTGACCTGACCGATGCTCTCGATCCTCTGCTTGCCCACCACGCCGAAGCGCGGGTCCTCGGTTGCATCGTGCTCATCGGTGGCCCAGGTGTGGATGGCGTCGCGAGGCCCGAACCGCGCGAAGAACTCCGGATCCTTCGGATAGTCGACGTTCTCCGGTTCCTCCAACGCGTTGAGGTGATAAAGGACGCCGGCGTATTCATCGAAGCCATGGACGGTCGGCAGAAACTCGTTGCGGTCGCCGAGGTGGTTCTTCCCGAACTGGCCGGACGTATATCCGAAGTTCTTCAACAACTCGGCCAGGGTCGGGTCCTGGTCACTGATGCCCGACTTCGCGCCCGGCATTCCCACTTTCGACAACCCAACGCGGAAGGGAATCTGGCCGGTGATGAAGGAAGCGCGGCCGGCGGTGCAGCTCTGCTCCGCGTAATAGTCCGTGAAGAGCGCTCCTTCACTCGCGATGCGATCGATGTTGGGCGTCTGATAACCCATCAGGCCGTGACTGTAGGCGCTGATGTTCGTAATTCCGACGTCATCGCCCCAGATGACGAGGATGTTCGGCCTGTCGCTCTGCGCGGCAGCCGTCCCGGCCGACAGGCAGAGCGCTGCGGCCAACATCCACCTCACGGTCCAAGCCATACGTTTGGAGAACTCAGCGGTGATCATAATCACTCCCATCGGCGGTTGTAGTTTCAGGGCGCCAAGGCGCCTCATCAGGATCATGGGCTCGCGCCGCCACTGTCTGGCGGCTGCCCTAATTCGGCTTCTGAGGGAACATCATGTTGATCTGGGCCCTGATCTGCTTATCGGCGGTTCCAGTGGGGTGCTCTACGTTCTTGTAATACCCAAGCAGGAGGTTCACCGGCATACTTCCGAACTTCAAGACCTTGGAGCCCTGCAGGCCCAACGGGATAATGCACCGCTCGCCGGAGGGCGCGTTCCAATTACAGGTGATGATCGGGGCCGTTCCCAGCGCCCAGCCGCCGCCGAAGTTGTAGTTGATGAACCACTGGGCAAAGAACCGATTGACCGATTCTCGATCGCTGTCCCCAGCGATGGACCAGACGTTGTTGGCAACTGCACCCATCGTCCAGTTGCCCGGACCCCAGAAGAGCACTCCGGTCGGGCCGACGGCGAGCTTTCCGGTGCCGAGCACTTCGGGATTCGATGCGGTCGGCAGGAGGATGGCCGGACCGAGCCCCCAGATCACAGCGCCGGGTTCGGCCGGCGACGCGAAGAGGCTGAGCGCCACGTCGCCGACGCCGGTGATCGACCCTAGAGAATCTACTGGGACGCTCAAGAGCGGTATGATAGTACGAGCGATGATATTGTACTTTCCGGCCGGGAAGGGTATGACCGGCTGGACGTTCCAGTTGGTCATCTTACGGTCGAACTCCCCAACACCGATGTTGTGGTTCGCCTGCACCGGGAGGGTGATCAGATTCGCAAGCGGGTTCTGGACCTGCTTCGCCAGAGCCGCAGCCTCGTCGGACTGCGCGGTGGGGTCAGGGTCCTGCCCGAACACCGGGGTGGCCCCGAAGAGGGCCGTGACTGCGACGACGAGAGGGATGTAGCCTGCGGTCGGGAATCTCACTGACTGCCTCCATTCACTTGTCCGAGCACAACTAAGCCTTTAACTAGCTTGGTATTTGAACGTTTCATTCGGTGATCCTCCTTAAGGAAAGTCCCCCCAGCGGGCGCCCCTTGCGGAGCGCCCACCGGCACCGACTGGCGAGACCTACTGCGCGTGCGCGGCTTGAGCTGCCTTGATCTGCTCCTTCACCGCATCGAGGTTGAAGCTCGCGCTTGCCTGCATCGGCGGATAATCGATGGCGGTTTGCGCCAGTTTCGCGACCTCCTGCTGCATGAGCACGAAGCGCCAGAACTCGCGTCCGTAAAAGTTCTCGAAACTCATGAACGATTCGTTCGGCCCGTATCCCAATCGCTCGAACGGATCGAGGCGGAGGTTGTAGAGCTTCGGGAAGTTCAACGCGACCGTCTGGCCCAGCCAACCGTCGGGCTGATCGAGCAACACGTACTTGAAGTCGCCGATCCGAGCCGCCGCCAGCTGCGACTGGGTGAAGTACCAGAACTCACTGCGCGTCGACTCGCCGCCGTTGGTCAGCATGTCCGTCTGGTCGTAGCCGTCCAGGTGCACCCTGTAGTTGGTGCCGTCGATCGTCTTGCCGTCGAGCAACTCCTGCGTGACATTGGCGTTGCCGGCGGCGGCAACGAACGTCGGCAACCAGTCCATGCCCGACATCACGCCGTTGATGACCTGGTTCGGCTGCACCCTGCCCGGCCAACGAATGACGGCCGGCGAGCGGAAGCCGCCCTCGGTGCCCATGCCCTTCGCGCCCTTGAACGGCGTGTTGCCACCGTCGGGCCAGGTGAACGTCTCCGTGCCGTTATCCGTCGTGATGATGATGATGGTGTTGTCCGCCACGCCCATGTCCTCGAGCTTCTGCATGACGCTGCCGATGATGTCGTCGAACTGCGCCATGCCGGCTTCCTGCAGCGACCAGCCGTTCTCGGGGGTCCGCAGGGCTTCGTACTCGGGGGAGAGGTACGTGAACACGTGCATGCGGGTCGGGTTGAGCCAGACAAAGAAAGGCTTGCCGTCCGCCTGTGCCCTCTCCATGAAGTCGGTGGAGAGCTCCAGGATGTGGTCGTCCACGGTCTCCATGTTGTACTTGATGCCCTCTGTGGGATGAGGCGGCAGCGGACCTTCGTCTACGATCCGTTGCATGCCTACCTTGCCCCAGCGCGGGTCCACCGTCGGATCGTCGGTGTCCGTGGCCCAGGTATGCAGGAGGTTCCGCGGACCGACCCTGTCTTTCAACTCAGGCGGATACGTTCTGTTGAACGGATCCTCCATGGCGTCGAGATGGTAGAGATAGCCGAAGAACTCATCGAAACCGTGCAACGTGGGCAGGAACTCGTTGCGGTCGCCCAGGTGGTTCTTGCCGAACTGCCCGGTGGCATAACCCATGTCCTTGAGCAGGGTGGCGATGGTCGGCGCCGCGGCCGGCATGCCGACGGTCGCGCCCGCCTGACCGACGGTGGTCAAACCGGTGCGGATCGGCAACTGTCCGGTAACGAACGAAGCTCGGCCAGCCGTACAGCTTGCCTCGGAGTAGTAGTCGGTGAAGATCGCGCCTTCGGCGGCCAACTGGTCGATGTTGGGGGTGCGACCGGCCATCAGGCCCCGGTGGTAGGCGCCAATGTTCCACATTCCGATGTCGTCGCCCATGATGACGACGATGTTGGGCTTGTCCTGGGCGGTGGCTTGTGAGGGGAGTGATATCACCCCGATCATCGCCGCCAAGAGACAAGGAACAAGAATGATCGCGAGATTCTTTAGTCGACCTGACATGTTGTTCTCCTCCAGTTCATGGTATAAGTGTCTTCGAATTCTGTACGGATCGGTGACGGCCAGCTGTTGGCCCGCGGACACCTGTGTGGTGGGCAAGATCGATCAATAAGCTCCGGAATCAAGCGCACGGTCGGGACTCACGCAACCTCGCACCTTCAGTGTTATCAACTGTTGCTGTGGGTACGTTTCCGCTGGACATAACTTGGGCATGAACGGCCGCAGCCAGACGCACGCTTCCCGTCGGCCGGGTAGATTTGTGCAAGGCCTGCCCGGTGAGGCGGACTGACTGGGGGTGGAAGTGGGGTTCTGGAAGCACGAGTGGAAAGCGGTGCTGCTGCTCGTTGGCGGGTTTCTCCTGTGCTACTACCTGCCGGTCGAGGCGCTGCGCGGCGTGCTGCCACTCCCCGGGGCGGTGGCCGAGTCGCTGCTGTTGGTCCGGTGGTACGCACGCGAGCACGTGTTGCTCTGCCTCGTGCCCGCCTTCTTCATCGCCGGCGCCATCGGGGTTTTCATCAGCCAGGGCGCGGTGATGAAGTACCTTGGGGCGGGAGCCAACAAGGTGTTGGCCTACGGCGTCGCGTCGGTATCCGGTAGCATCCTCGCCGTGTGCTCCTGCACGGTGCTCCCACTCTTCGCCGGGATCTACAAGCGCGGCGCAGGGCTCGGACCGGCCGCCGCCTTCCTATATTCAGGTCCCGCGATCAACATCCTCGCCGTGATTCTCACCGCCCGCGTGCTCGGCGTCGAGCTGGGCGTGGCGCGGGCGGTCGGCGCGGTCGTGTTCAGCGTGGTGGTCGGCGTCGCCATGCACCTGCTGTTCCGCCAGGAGGAACTGGAGAAGGCGGCCGCCCAGGCAGAGCTGCCGCAGGAGCCTGCGGGCCGTCCGCTATGGCAGACAGCCCTGTTCTTCGGTTCCATGGTGGCGATCCTGGTGTTCGCGAACTGGAGTGCTCCCGCAGCGCCCGAGGGGTTCTGGTACGCGGTCTTCCGGGTGAAGTGGTGGCTCACGGGGCTGGCAGCGCTCGCTCTCGCTTCGGTGCTCGCGCTGTGGTACGGGGTCTCCTGGCGGCGGCTTGCCGTGCCCGGGGTGGCGGTGGCCGGCGCCAGTGCAGGGTTCCCAACCCACCCCGCAGTCCCGTTCACGGCAGGGGCGGTCGGCCTGTCGGTCGTCGCCGTGAGCCAGGAGGGCGAGCCGCGCGAGTGGTTCGAGTCCTCCTGGACGTTCGCGAAGCAGATCCTGCCGCTCTTGCTGTTGGGCGTGCTCATCGCTGGACTCCTGCTGGGGCGGCCAGGTCAGGAGGGCCTCATTCCGTCGGCCTGGGTGGCCGCGGCGGTCGGGGGGAACTCGCTCTTCGCGAACTTCTTTGCGTCCTTTGCCGGGGCCTTCATGTACTTCGCGACGCTCACCGAGGTCCCGATCCTCGAAGGGCTCCTCGGCAACGGCATGGGTCAGGGGCCGGCCCTTGCCTTGCTACTCGCGGGTCCGGCGCTCTCGCTCCCGAACATGCTGGTGATTCGCAGCGTGATGGGCACGCGGAAGACGCTCGCGTTCATCGGGCTCACGGTTGTAATGGCGACGATCACGGGGTTGTTGTACGGTGCCATCGCCGCGTGAGGCGAGTCGTAACTTGTTAGATCTTGGAAGGAGGTAACGGGGTATGGATGTACGGGTCTATGGTCCGGGGTGTGCGAACTGCAAGCGGCTCGAGCAGCGCACGCGAGAGGCGCTGGCCAAACTCGGCGAGCCTGCCGACGTGACAAAGGTCGAACAGCTCGCGGAGATCACTGGCGCCGGTGTGATGCGAACGCCCGCGCTCGGGATCGACGGCAAGATCGTGCTCGAGGGCAGAGTGCCTGACGTGGCCGAGCTCACGACCATCATCACGACGGCGCTGACCGAGGGGTGACTGCGCATCAAGCAACGCTAGATCCATCTGCGCACGCGCGACTGATACTCTTCCCGCTCTCGGCCAAACGTTTCCGCCAGCATCTTCTCTTCCATGCGTATGCAGATACGGTCCAGGCCCCGTCAGGCGTCAGGCTGGCGGGGCCTTCCCTTAGGCCTCGCTGCCAACTCGGCTTGCGCCGATGAGGAACAGAGGAAATGATGGCTGGGCATGGCGGGCACGACGCCCACAGTTCATCTGAGTGCCGCTAGGCGGCGTCGTCGAGGTCGGAGGCAAGAGCCCAATGTTCAAGCGAAACGTGGCGGGACAATACGTTAGGCGCCCTTCGAGTTGGCGACGCATGGCACCGGCCATGTGGCGGTCGCCATCTGATCCCACGATGTATGGCACCCTCGAGATCGACGTGAAGAGGGCGCTGGATTACTTACGTCGGCAGTCGGACGTGTCCGGGACGCACCTCACGATCACACACCTGGTCACGAAGGCCGTCGCCGCTGCGCTCGCCGCACACCCTGAGTGCAATGGGTTCATTCGTCGTGGCCGGGTCTTCCAACGTTCGGACGTGGACGTCTTCGTCATTGTGGCGGTTGATACCGAGGTGGCGCCAGCCGCAGAGCAACACGCCGATCTCACCGGGATCATGATCCGTCAGGCGGATCAGAAGACGCTCCTCGAGATCGCGCAGGAGATTCGCACGCGGGCCGCGAGCGCACGCCAGGGGGCAGACCCGGAGTACGTCCGCATGAAGGCGTTCTTCGATCGCACTCCCCGCCTTCTCCTAAAGGCCATACTGAAGGTGATCCCCTTCCTTCAGTACGAGCTCAACCTGGATCTCTCGCGGTTCGGTGTGGCAGACGCGTTCGGAAGCGCCTCGGTCACGAGCGTCGGTATGCTCGGCATCGATCAGGCGTTCCCGCCGATCACCCCCTTGGGACGCAATTCCGTCGGCTTGGCGGTCGGGAGGATACGCGAGAAGCCCGTGGCCGAGGATGGCCGCACCGTTGTACGTCCCGTGCTGCCCGTCACCGCTGTGATCGATCATCGAGTGCTCGACGGCTTCCAAGCAGCACGCCTCGCTACCACCTTCCGGTCGATTCTGGAGGATCCTCTCGGGAGCCTGGGAGACTAGACCCGCGAAGGGGTTCCGCCAGCCCGCACGCCCGACGATTTAGAGGCATGTTGCTTGCCGTCCTCTTGGCGGAGCCGCACTATTCGGAGGTAATCTTGGTTCTACGGTTCTGAGCCACGTTCGGGAGGCGTGCGATGGCATCTCCAAAGATGGTCCCCGAAGACGAAGCCACTGGCAGGGTCAAAGAGCTCTACGACGAAATCAGGGAGACACTCGGGATCGACTTCGTCCCCAACATGTACAAGGTGATGGCTCCGAACCCGGCCTACCTCGAGGCCAACTGGAACAAGATCCAGGCCGTCATGAAACGGCCGGGAAAGCTCGACCCGCTTACGAAGGAGATTATCGCGGTAGCGGTATCGGCCGTGAGCGGATGCAAGTACTGAATCGAGGTTCACACTTCCGCGGTGCGGAAGCTGGGGTTGGATGATGAAGGTGTGCTGGAACTGATGGCGGTAGTTGACGTCTTTGGCGGACTGAACAAGCTGCTGGACGGATTACAGGTGGAGATGGACGAGAAACCGTGGTACGGGTGAGGCTAGTCCCGGAATGCCGTGTGCATTCCTAGCCGATGCAGATAGGGCGGACCGTCGTCGCGGAGCTGTCCGACCCGGTACCCGATCGCCAGCGCCAGTCGGGAATCATGCCTCCGTGGGCGGGGCTCGCGCAAGCGCCGCATCGTCATTGGCGTCAACTGTTGCCGAGGAGATGTTTCCGGCTGGGCATATCTTGGGCATAAACGGCCGCGGCCAGGCGCGACAGGACGCAGAACCGCCTCACTACAAGTCCGGAATGCCGCAATTCCGCATGCTGTTTCCGGTTGCCTTTGGTGCCGGCCCACCTCGCCCGCTGGAAGCTTCCCCGCGCCCCTGCGTCACCAGCATCGCTAGCACCGCGATCTCCGGCTCGCTTCGGGGAAAGCGTGGCATGGGATACCCCCTCGTGGGGGTGGATGGAGAAAACAACGCCGTTTGCAGGCCTCACCTGAGTGTTTGTAGGCCTCCCGCGCCCTTGGGCAAGCTTCCAAACGACGAGATACGGCTTGCAAAGGGCTAAATACGGTGTGCAAACGGCGAGATACGGCTTGCACACGATCAGATACGGCCTGCAAACGCCACGGGGAGGCTTGCAACCGATCGAAGGAGGCTTGCAAACAGTCTACGGAAGCTTGCAAACAATCGACGGAAACGGGTCTTCTCACGGGATCGTGCTCCCGATGACCACTCCGATACCCGCGGCGCCTATGAGCCCGATGACGGACCCGAGCCTGATGCGGGGCCTCTTCAGCTCCGCGATGTAGCGCTGCGACAGGTCCTGATAGCCACCGAGGACTGCGCCTCAAGCAACGCTAGATCCATCTGCGCACGCGCGACTGATACTCTTCCCACTCTCGGCAAAACGTTTCCGCCAGCATCTTCTCTTCTATGCGTACGAAGATACGGTCCATGACGTACGGGAAGATCACCACAGGAATGAGAGCCGCTACCGTTCCCAGGAGCAGGGCAACGCCCAGTAGCAACAGAGACATGCCGAGGTACATGGGATTCCTGCTAATGGAGAACGGGAAGCCCGTAACCAGGGCGGACGACCGCTGAAACGGTTTGACAGTCGTCTCATGCCTCTTGAACTGGCGGTCCGCTGTCACATTAAACAGGATGCCGAGGACAAAGGGTACGGCTCCCGTGAGCGCCAAGGGAAAGGACCAGTAGCGGTATACCGGCACTGCCAGGTGCGATCCGGTCATCACCGCCAAGGCAAGGAGTAAATAGGTGGGTGGGAGAGCCTTCTTCACCTGGAATAGTGATCCTACGGCCGTTCGCTGCGCTGATACATCTCTCTTAGCTGAAGGTCCCTTCCCACGCGATCATAGATGCCTTCCAGCGTGATCTTGGCGATCCCGGATCCGTAATCCATCATGGTCACCCAGAGGAGACGAGCCGGATGTCAGTTGGCTCCGCCCGGCACATACGGATCCGGCGTACCCGGTGGAATCGGTGGCTCCATCTGAAGTGATTGCGCATGCTCGACGAGCACCTGGCCAGCCGGATAACGGATCCAGAAGTTCGGGGGCGCGTTGAGGACAGGGTATTCTTCCTTCGGATCCAGCAACAGATTGTAGAACAGCGGAACGCCGTAACTCCGGACCGGGTCGCCCGCGATAGTGCTGATCTCCTTCACCATCATCTTCCAGTCACGCCACTTCACGCCGTAGACCTCCTTGCCGACATAGACGACCACTGACTCTCGATCGGATTGCTCGGTCCTGCCCGTGAAGAACTCAGTTTGGTCAACGCCGTCAATCACGCGATCGTCCGGCACTTCGCCATCCGCTATCCGGGCAAACGTCGTGAAGAGGTCCATCTCATGCACGATCTCGTTGCTTACGGCGCCC
>Ga0255054_10002060_pt1 | contig 11649 bp, 8 predicted proteins | sample JV7_2_23_MG_FD_188634 | JGI IMG/M metagenome (GOLD analysis project Ga0255054, IMG submission 188634) | Seawater microbial communities from Jervis Inlet, British Columbia, Canada - JV7_2_23 | ecosystem: Environmental > Aquatic > Marine > Inlet | place: Canada: British Columbia | collected... | reverse complement strand
AATTTTCTGATCTGTGAGGCCTTCGGCAATCGCGTCGAGATAGAGTCTCTCGGATGAGAGGCTGTGCATAAAAAACTGTGTGCACAGAATCCCCCTGTCCATGACACGCAGCAGGCCGATGAGGAAGAGATGGGTACCTGCCCCTCCGGACAGGCCCGTTGTCTCTATATCGAAAAAGAGCATGTCCTTGAGTGTCTTATTCGGTCCCCCGCATCGTGCAAGAGAGGGAAAGAGGGTTTTGAGAAACTCTGCGTGATCCCCATAGGACCGCTGCAACGGCACAGCGCCGTGTACATGGTTTCGCGGGAGCAGCTCTTCGATGCGCAGGTAAGACTTGCCCTCACGGGTTACAATCTCCCCGCCCGTCTTCTCCTTCAGCTCCTCCAGGAGAGACTGCCTCTCCACAGTACTTTCCCCTGAGGACTCCCTTTCTCTCTGCACTCCCCTGCTTCTGCGATACAGATCCAGCCGCTTCATCGAACCCATCAACCCTGCCTTGTCACCTCTTCATCGCTAAGCATGCGGGTCAGTATGCGCTTCAACACTTCTCCGGTCAACTTCTTGTTGAATCGGTCCGGTCCGACACAGGATGGACAGCCTTCTATGCAGGGGCACTCCCTCACCCGCCACATGGCAGCCTGCAGTATATCATCCTTTACTTCGAACAGCCGGTCAGCAAGCCCTACCCCACCCGGGTACCGGTCGTAGAGAAATACCGTGGGGAGACCAATCACCTGCTGCTTCAAAGCCTCGGAAGTGCCGATGTCGCGCATGTCGGTCATGACGTATATGGGACTGATATTCTTCAGCAGATGCGAAAGCGACAACAGCACGTTCTCGCACTCGTCCCTTGAAAGACCCTCGAACATCTCCCCTTGAAATGAGAGTATGAGGCTCTTGGTATGTATCTCCGTGGGTGGCAGGTTAATATCGCCGTATCCGATGTTCTCATGGGTATTGAAACGGATCTTCTTGTACTTCACCGCTGTGGTCCTCACGAGTACATCGGAGAGGAATGACCTGCAGGCCCCGTGCTCCTCTTCAAGGTTGTTCTCAAGAATCTTGATGTCAGACTTGGTAAGTGCATCGGTGTAGTAGTTCGGCCTCGAGCGCTCAACATAGGCGATCTGCTTGTCCCAGTCGAGTCTGGTCACGGTAAACTGCTCGCTTCCGTGTATATAGATGGCGTTCTCATAGAGCAGCTCAGGCACCGAGGCACGATCGATTTCGCCGATCACCACCCGCTTCCCGTGTTCCATGAGCACAATTACAAAGTTGCCTATGTCCGCACTCCGTAGTGATACATTTTCTGCCGGATAGCTCCTGTCCTGCCAGTGATAGACCTCCTCCTCCCGGTGAAGAACCTCCTCTTCCTCCAGATAGGAAAGAACATCATCGATATCCTCGTCACCAAAAGGCTCATTGCTTCTGAAAGGCAGTTCAAAGGCTGCGCACTTCACCTGGTCCACGAGCACGTACACATTTGCAGGATTGATCAGCGCCGCCTCGGGGTTCTTCTCCATGAGAAACTCCGGGTGCGCAGCAATATACTGGTCGAGGGGGGAGTTGGAGGTGATGAGTATGGAAACGCTCACCCGGTCAGTTCTGCCGCTCCTGCCTGCCTGCTGATGGAAGGATGAAACCGAACCTGGGTAGCCTGCCATAATGCTCACATCCAGGCTTCCGATGTCAATACCCAGTTCCAGCGCATTGGTGGACACAACCCCGATGATGGATCCGTCCTTGAGCCCCCGTTCGATGCCCCGCCTTTCATTGGGCAGATAACCGCCGCGATAGCCGGCAATCTTTCCCGCACTCCCCTTGAAAGATTTTTTCAGATATGAGAGTATCACTTCCGTGTTCAGTCTGCTGCGGGCAAACACAATGGTGGCGCTGCCGTTCTGAATAAACCGTTTTGCAACACGATGTCCTTCCAGAACCACACCGCGCCGTATACCCTGTTCAGGGGCGACGAGGGGAGGATTGTAGATGATATAGTGCTTTTCTCCCATGGGCGAACCGCTCCTGGACACCACCTGCGGCTTTCTGCCCGTAATCCCTTCGAACAGCTCATCTGGATTGTCAATGGTTGCCGATGAGGCAATAAAAACAGGTTTCGAGTTGTAAAAGGATGCAACACGCAGCAGACGCCGCATCACATTCGCCAGATGGCTTCCGAACACACCGCGATAGGTGTGCAGCTCGTCCAGAATGATGAACCTAAGCCCGTCAAATATCTTGACCCATTTTGGATGATTGGGAAGAATGCCGCTATGGAGCATATCGGGATTGGTAACGATGAGCCTGCCGTTGCGTCTGGCTGACTGCCGTATCGATGAGGGGGTGTCGCCGTCGTATATGTAGAGCTTGAGGTCCGGTATCTCAAAATCACCCAACCCCTTTATCTGGTCCTGACTCAGAGCCTTGGTGGGAAAGAGATAGAGGGCTTTGGCGTCCTGATCTCTGATGAGTTTGTCGAGCACAGGGAGGTTGTAGGCGAGGCTCTTCCCTGATGCTGTGGGTGTAGTGATCACCACGTCCTTTTTGGACCTAAGTGCATGAAACACCTCAGCCTGATGGGTATAGAGTCTACCTATGCCCTGCCTGTCCAGGTACTCTCTGAGAAGGGGGTGCAATTCATCGGGCATCGGTGCGTACTGAGCTTTCTGTTTTTTACGCAATCCCCAGAAGGCCACGTTGTTCGCAAAGGTGGGATCGCTCTTCAGGGTTTCGAGGAAGTCTTCGAGGCGCAAACCAGAACCCCATTTGTGGGATGTTTTGAAATACGGGTGCCCCCAGCTATCGCTGGGGATACCCACAGAGACAGCAGGGGACACCGTGCGGCATACCGTGTAACAGTTAGTATAAGGGGAATCGCTGTATTTGGGAAGATCATTATGCATCGGTGAAACAAACCCACCCTATTAATCACCTTTTGGCAACCACACCGTAAACACAGTAGGCCCCTGCTCGCTGCTCGACACCTCCACCCTGCCGCCGCACAGTTCCACCGATTTGCGCACAACCACGAGCCCGAGCCCCCTGCCCTCCACACCCGTTAAACCAGCATTGGTCCCACGATAGAAAGGCTCCCAAATTCGATCTATCTCATTTTTCGGAATACCGGGACCACTGTTCTGAACAGTAATGTCCCATCCCTGTAACTTCTCCCCAAGTGTGACGACAACTGGTTCTTCATGCTCAGAGTACTTGATCGCATTGTCGAGTAGATTTGAAAGCGCCTTTCTGACCAGTACAGGGTTGCTAACAACTTGTGCGTGCGATGGAGCATTATCGAACAACACCGCTTTTCTATCGTCTTCCGCGAGTTCATGCAGGAGGGAAACAAGATCCAGCTTTTTTCTGTTCGTCTCCCGTTCCATATTGTCGAGGCGTGAGAGTTCCGACACTTCACCGATCAGAGAGTCGATCTCTTCCACCTCTTCTTTGATGAGGTTATAGGAGCGTTTTCTGTCCTTGAGCTCCAGCGCAAGTCTGATACGGGCAAGGGGCGTTCTCAATTCATGGCTTATGAAGTGGAGCAGGTCACGCTGATTTGACAGCATTGCGCTCAGCTTTGCAGTCATGGTGTTAAAGGCAGCAGCTACCTTGTCAAAATCATCACCCCTTCCATATTCCATCTGGTGCGAGAGGTCACCCTCACCAATGCTCCTGGAAGCCTCGATGATTCGGTCAAGGGGACTGAAAGTCCTGCGCAGCAGAACAAAGAGTATAGATCCAACAAGAAGGCCTATGAAGAGTATGACAAAGAGGGGGGTAATGGGTCGACCCCGCATAATGGGCAGTGGGAAAATAATGGATATGATTCTGTCAGGTGCAATAGGTACGTGATGAACGAGTCTTTGCCCTCCCGGGCTGCCGTGCATGTTCTCCATCATTCTCAACATCATCATCCCACGCTGCATGTTTTCCATAACAGGTTCTCTGTGCCGAAGCGGTCGTCTTTTCTCCACAGCCCACTGAATCCTTCCGTTCTCCCGGTACAGAACAATGACACCGTAGGCTTGGGCAAGCATGCGGGCCTTAATCCGCGATGGTGGATTACCCAGGTACTCCGATATGAGAAGAGCGATCTCATCCCTCCTCCCGAATCTGAGATAGTACCCTATGTCCCGCACTTCATTCTTGAAATAGAGCCACATGACCGTGCTGATGAGGAGAAAACCAAGCGTGAGCAGGAGAACGACCTTTCCAACAAGGGCCGAACGGTATGAGAATCTAGCTTTCATCGTTCCTCTTTGCTATGAACATGTACCCCTCACCCCAGACAGTCTTGATAATGCCGGGGTTTGAGGGATCGTCACCGAGCTTTTTTCTGAGCCTGCTGATGAGCACATCGACCGAACGGTCAAAGCTCTCCCAACCGATGTCTTTCGTGTTCTCCATGATGTTGTCCCGCGTGAGAACTCTGAAGGGATTAATGCACAGATAATGGAGAAGTTCAAACTCTGCTGTTGTCAGAGTAATCTCAAGCCCCTGCACCGTGAGCCTCATACTCTCAGGGATCAGCGTAAAGGTTTCATAGTCAAGTCGCGAGAATGTCTGCTTTTTTGCAGTGGCCCGCCTGAGCACCGCCTCGATCCTTGCCAGGAGTTCCCGCGGTTCGAAGGGCTTTGGCAGATAATCGTCTGCACCAAGCTCGAGGCCCACGATACGGTCATACACATCGCCGCGTGCAGTGAGCATGATCACCGGCAGCGAGGAGTCTTTGCGAATCGACCTGAGCACATCGAAACCATCCATACCCGGCATGCGAATATCGAGAATGAGGAGATCGAAACTGCCGGCCTCCTGTTTAAGAAACACCTCCGGGTCACTGTAAGGCACGGGGATGTGATTGTTCTCCTCCAGGTACCCAGTGAGGAGCTCGAGGAGCTTCTTATCGTCATCGACAACCGCTATACGAGCCATGGAAACCATCCCCCTGTTGCTGCATCGCTGCCCTACTGATGGTGAAACTCCCCCGGCAAAAGAGGGCCGGGGGAGCCATTACCTTCAAACAACAGCCGTGACCGTGTCAATCCCAGCCATTTCCACAGGGACCGCGACCATGCATTCCACCGGGTCCCCCGCCGTACCAGCCAGGGTTTCCCATCTGCGGTCCGTGATGGTACATGGGAGCGCCATTTCCCCTGCCTAGTCCCCTTCCTTTTCCACCATACCGGGGACCGTATTTCTCGAAATCCTCAGGGTCCATCAGGGTGTATGTCTTCGATCCCTTCTTGAGCTCCGTCACCAGGATGACCGTATCCTCGACCTGATATCCCGATACACTCACCCTGTCAGCGGCATTCAGCTCGAGCCCCGTTTCATCCAGGAAATCCATCGGATGCATCATGAGCTTGTACTTCTGACCCGAAGTGGTGGTGAGCGTAAACCCTCCAGGCATGGCAAAGCTTATCTTGCCTGACACATTTTCCACCTTCTCCGCTTCTTCGATGTCCCAGCCGTGAGCAAATGCCCCGGCGCCTGCTGTGAGCAGCAGCACTGCTGCAACGAATGCAGCAACAAAAAAACTTGATTGTCTTTTCATGACAACCTCCTCTAAGAACTGGTTGTCATTACTATACTGAATATAGTTTTCTCAATTATGAACGGGATGTAAAAAAATGTAAAAGGTTGAATATGCAAAAGGGCCGGATTTAACCGGCCCTTTTAACATATATCCATATTTCAGGAATCGTCTGTCAGTCTTCGAGCTCTGCCTCGTCCCAGACATCATCCGGACCGTCATCTTCAACCTTGACGATGGTTGCACCGGGCACTACCAGAGCAAGAAAGTCCTCCAGACTGGGAATGACAGCATCGTCGTCATCCTCAAAGTCCATAAGGTCATGCAACTGCACGACTGTTGCCCATGGCGACTCCAGAAGGGTGAGTGTTTCGTCCAGTTCATTCATTGAAGAGACAAGACCCTGCAGGATATTTCTGCTGTCCTCACCGCTTTCAATACTCTCAGCAACAATGTCTCCATCTGAATCCTGAAAACCCTCGACCTTGTAGAACTGATTCGTCTGAAGAGGTTCTATCCCGGATTCAATTTCGGTAAGGTCAGTGATCTGAACATCCACACCGAGCATCGTGATACTGTCAGACTGAACAACCGTTGGCATCGCATTGATTTCCACACGGACCTGTTTGAACTCAACCTCTTCCACGAGAAGGATCCCTTCATCTGATACATATCCCTCAACCTCGACCTCTATACCGTTCATGAGGTTCATTTCAGAACCATGTTCAAACTCGGTCGAAGACAGGGTTCGTACAGAGATTCCGTCAACCTTGAAATCACCTGGATGGTCCGTAAACTCGGTCACAAACCCCTCAATTTCAATCTCCTCACCCTCGTCAGGTGCGAATTCCTCGTCCTCCAAGTCTTCCCGCTCCACCTTGTTTGCATTCAGCACTTCACCTGTAAAGGAGGATCCCTCAACCTCCACCAGATCTCCATTGCTGATGGTTGCCCCTGCTGGCTCAATTGTGGCAGATGAGAAATCAACCTCCTGGAGACCGATGAAAAAAGTGCTTCCTGAAAGCCCGCTCACAATGCCCTTCAGTTCCATGTCTTCGGGGTCTGCGGACACTTCATCGGCCAGCATTTCAACTCGCGTTGCCCGAACGTTCCCGTCTGCGTCTCGAAGCCCGTGAACCTCTACGAACTGATCGTTTAGCATATCATCAATGCCATCCGGGTCAGGACCAGGAAAATCTGAGAAGATGGTGAGGTCGCTCACAACAACCGTCTGTTTTAAAACCTGAAAGGATGGGGGGTTCCCCGATGCGTTCAGATCAGTCACTCGACCCTGCACCTCGTCCCTTGCCTCCACAATGAGCGCAGTACCAGTAACGCCATCGTCATTGATCTCACCCTTGAGAATCACCTTCATGCCGTCCTGAAGCTCGTCTTCAGTTGCTGGATCATCATCCTCTCTGATGTCGGCTCCGACAGCATCAAAGGTGATACCGTTTACGATGATGCTTCCCTTGGTCATGATTCCCTGCACTGTGATGCCCGTTCCGCCAATCCCACCTCCGGTAACGCAGGATTGTAGAAATAAAGCTATAAGCACCAGCAGTACGCCAATTATAAACCAAAACCTAATGTTATGCTTTCCTCTCTTCACGTCATAACCTCCTCTATATTCATTCATAATATGTCTACGAATGTCTGGATTCTTGGTTTTTTTCTCCATATATACACACTCCCTATTCCTCAAAGTAAAAGATGCCGATGCCGGCCCTGTTTCTGCCGTTGCCCTTCAACGAAGGATTTGTATCCCGGTCAAATCTCGTAATCTCATGGTTCATTGATTCCACGAAATCCTTACCACGGTTGAAAATAAAATCTCTCAATTCAGCCAATGCTTCATCGGGTATGTTGTCGTAGGAGACTTTCCTCTGTAAATATGCATCCGGCGGATTATTAGCAATGTTGTGGTGCAGTGTGGATAAAAGCTCACCCACATCAGTTCCCATTATGGCAAGCTTTTCAATATCTCCCTCCCTGACGATATAACCCCTTGTCAGCAGGCGGATCTTTCCATTCATCTCTTCTATAACGGCAACCCTGAGCAGTTCATCTCTGATTGCTCTGGGAGGTACGTCGCCGCTGTATGCCTTGACCAATGCCGAAAAGCTATTCTCTTCCCCTTCGAAGAGAAGCTCTTTTGGATCACCCTTCCCATCCGTAAAACGTTTATCCTGGAGCCACCCGCTGATTACTCTGGCAGCACGGTTGTACTGTTCAGATGCACCAAGGTCGCCGGGCTCCGAGATTTCCTGGAGCCTCTTTACTTCCTTGCGAGAAAGACCCGTAATAACAGATACGCGTGAACTGGTTGATTTTCGACCCGGTAGTCCAAACTCCTTTGAGGCCACATCGACATATACCCATTTTGCCAGTTCTGCAAAGGTGCCGTAGGGTATATCGTTTCTCAGAAGGATCTTTATCAGGGGCTTCAATACCCTGATCATTGCAGAGGAGATAATGCTTTTCACATTGTTGTTCATTTCATTTATCTCCTTTCCATTCACATTATATTTGGGAATATAATCCCAAAAATCATGTGGGCAAGTATTTTTTTAGAATATTTTAAAAAAATTATGGGTGCTGTATCTCTAATCGTAGGTTACCACGTCAAGGATCTTCACATAACCCTTGACTCTGCAGTAGTGGCGGCCTGCGCCGACCGAAAAGGTGGGATTACCTATAAGAAGAATATCTCCCTCGATGCGGAGTGGTTTGGAGCTGAGCTGTTTGCGGGCAGAGATGAGTACAAGGTTTCGAAGCGCCTCTCTATAGGCATCGTTTCTGCCCTCCCAGCCCATGTAGAAATCCGAGTTTCCTTCTGCATTCTCCAGACGAAGCTGTTTGGTGGCAAAGGCGGATGTCCATCTGCGCATGGATGGGGTTATGGGGAGTTCTATCTTGACACGGTATACGTTGTTCCGCACACCTTCTGCAAGGGGCTGCACCCAGTCTCGATTGAGCATGCCACGAAGCTCAATGTCAAACAGTTCAACCGTCTCAAGGAGTCTGCTGCCAGGTTTGTATATGAAGGAGTAACCGTACACATTTGCATTGAGGAAGTGAAGCGCCTCAACAAGTGCTCTATCCTCATAACTGGTCCCTCTCTCATAGTCGATGAGCGGTTCAACCTCGGGCCGTTCTCTATCTGGAAATGCCCCCTCGCCGAGTTCCTGCTTTACCGGATACTCGCCATACACCACGATTGATTCCTCAGTGTTCTGTGCCGCGCCCGTTGCTGCCAGGATGAGCGACAGAACAGTGAAGCATATACCGAGTGACAGTGTCTTTCTCATTTTGTCTTGTCTTCCCGAACGCGCTGCACCTCATCCCTGAACGTAATGGCCCGTTCGAAGTTCAGGTCCTTTGCTGCCTCGAGCATCTCGGATTCGAGCACCTTGACATACCGCTTCCGTTCCACAGGGTTGAGAAGGTTGTAGTGGTCCTGAATGACCTCCAGGTCCCGATGCGATATGTCTTCCTTCTCCTTGCGCCTGCGCTTCAGGATGTCGACAACTTCCTTGCGAATCGTTTCAGGCACAATGCCGTGTTTTCGGTTGTACACCTCCTGAATGCTTCGGCGTCGATCAGTCTCATCGATCGCAATCTGCATGGCCTCGCTCATGCGATCGGCGTACATGAGAACCGTACCATTCACGTTCCTTGCCGCTCTGCCCATGGTCTGAATAAGCGACGTAGCTGAGCGCAGGAAACCGACCTTGTCGGCATCAAGTATGGCAACGAGCGAAACTTCAGGGAGGTCAAGCCCCTCCCTGAGAAGATTGATGCCCACCAGTACATCAAACTCACCGGCCCTGAGATCGCGAAGTATATCGGTACGTTCGAAGGTGTGAATCTCCGAATGGAGATAGCGAACCCTAAGACCGACCTTGCTAAGAAAGTTCGCAATGTCCTCGGCCATGCGTTTGGTAAGCGTGGTAACAAGAACCCGCTCATGGGATTTCACCCGTTCCCTTATCTCACGAATCAAGTCGTCGATCTGATACTTGGAGTCACGCAGCTCGATTCGCGGATCCAGCAGGCCGGTTGGCCTGATGATCTGCTCAACAATCTGTGTGCTCTCCCTTCTCTCATAATCGGCAGGAGTGGCGGAAACGAAAATGACCTTGTTGATTAGGCCATCGAACTCTTCGAAGTAGAGTGGACGGTTGTCCAGTGCCGAGGGAAGTCTGAAACCGTGCTCAACGAGCGAAAGCTTGCGGGAACGGTCGCCCTCATACATGCCTCCGATCTGGGGCACGGTGACGTGGGATTCATCTATGAATATGAGTAAGTCTTCTGGAAAGTAATCGAGCAGCACTGCAGGACGCTCTCCCTCATCACGACCAAAAATGTGCCGCGAATAATTCTCTATGCCGTTGCAGTATCCCACCTCCCGCATCATCTCCAGGTCATACTCTGTGCGTGTCTTGAGCCGCTGTGCCTCGAGCAGTTTGTTCTGGTCTAAAAGATCTTTGTGGCGAGTGTCCAGCTCCTCTATAATCCCCCTCATGGCTGTCTGCATGCTCACCTGATCAACCACGTAGTGTGAAGCAGGATAGATAATGATGCGCTCCCGCTCCTCGATAATCTCGCCTGAGACAGGATTGAAGATGTAAATCTTCTCGAGCTCATCTCCAAAGAGCTCGAGCCGTACGGCATTCTTCGAATATGAGGGCAGTATCTCGATGACGTCGCCCCGAACCCTGAAGGTGGAGCGGCTGAACTCATAGTCATTCCTGGTGTACTGTATATCGACCAGCTTACGCAGTATGAATTCGCGGTCGTACTCTTCCTCCACCTGACACCGGAGCCTCATCATTTCCCAGTTCTTCGGGTTGCCCACACCGTAAATGCAGGAGACCGTTGCGACCACAATCACGTCCTCACGCTCCATGAGCGATTGTGTGGCCGCAAGCCGCATGCGGTCTATCTCGTCGTTTATAGAGAAGTCCTTCTCGATATAGGTGTCCGTTGCAGGCATATAGGCTTCAGGCTGGTAGTAGTCGTAGTAGGAGACAAAGTATTCAACAGCATTGTCCGGGAAGAACTCTGAGAACTCTCTGTAGAGCTGGGCTGCCAGGGTTTTGTTGTGGGATATAACGAGAGTCGACCGGTTGATGTTTTCAATGACGGCGGCCATGGTGTAGGTCTTGCCGGAGCCGGTCACACCGAGCAGTGTCTGGGCGCGCTTTCCTTCATGCACCCCTTTGGTCAGCTTCTCGATCGCCTGGGCCTGATCGCCCTTGGGCCCGAAGGGCGCCTTCAGATTAAACTCCGCCATGGAGAGAAATTACAGGGGCTCTTATTAAAAGTCAAAAAATAAGAAACATCATGAACCAAAAAAAGTACATGAGGGAGACAACAGCCTCCCTCATGTACTACTCTATTCGGTAGTTTATCAGCTCGTCCTTGGCTGCGTAAACTCCTTCTGTATCGGTTGGGTATTCTAGAGTGATACCTATATCGATGACGTCCCCCAACCTGCCTTTGCTCTCCCAGATTACCGTGTACCGGGTCAGAAGTGTGCTGTCCAATAACTCCAGAACTTCAGAGTATTTCTTGGCGAGTTCTTCGGTGTCCCTTGCTGGACCATAGTACCCGGAGGTTAATTTTCCAAGTTTCTCAAGATCACCTGAGGTCTCGGTGGCAGGATCAAGTGCAATAGAGTATGTGGGTATACCCCAATCAGTATAGATTTTGTCGATGCAGTCTCCCAGAGTATAATTGTACTCAAAAAGCATATCCGGATCAACGCATGTCATGGATATGACCGTGCTTACACCGCGCATGGGATCGCTATTCAATTTGTACAAAACTTCTGCACCCATACCTATTGCATCGTAGAGATGAACCACGGGATATTTGCTTGGTTCCAATTTAGCCAACAATTCAAATATGACCTCCTTGTTCGCGAAACCTTCTTTGGGTAGGGGAGTGATGATAGGTTTATCTTTTTCAGGACTTGCAAAAGTGACAAGCATTATCTGATCCTGATCACCCAGACTGTCGATGAATTTACGGAGAATCTCAAGATAGTCGTCCCAATAATTATACTCCAGCATGTTCACATTTGTATCAACAAGCAGTACGATGGATTT
>Ga0255054_10002059_pt1 | contig 11655 bp, 9 predicted proteins | sample JV7_2_23_MG_FD_188634 | JGI IMG/M metagenome (GOLD analysis project Ga0255054, IMG submission 188634) | Seawater microbial communities from Jervis Inlet, British Columbia, Canada - JV7_2_23 | ecosystem: Environmental > Aquatic > Marine > Inlet | place: Canada: British Columbia | collected... | reverse complement strand
CCCTCAGGACGGACAACATGCGATCGTCCGTCGTGTTCATGAGCCGGAATTCCATCGGATCGATGCCGGCAGCGGCCGCCATGACGTCGATTTGCTGCTCCGCTGCAAAGCGATTGCTGTTCGCTGCGGGTGCCCGCCACGCACCTACTGCAAAGGGGTGCATACCGGCCGGGCCCCTGCCCCATTCCCCGTACACCCTCACGCTTTTGTTGGGGACGTCGTAGAAAACGTCGGAGCCACGAGCCCCGGCCCCATAGACCTGGTAGTCCCAAAGCGTCAGCTTTCCGTCTCCGTCCATTCCCGACACGACCTTGATAGTGGCGGCCGGACGAAAGGTGTCGTAGAAGAATTCCTCGGCCCGGGTCCACGCCACCTGGACGGGCCTGCCCGTGATCAGTGCGAGCCGGGCCGCTTCCTCCGCTTGCCCCCCACCCGTTTTCCCACCGAACCCGCCTCCGACGTAGGGGGTCAGCACCCTCACGTTCTCGGCCTCGAAACCGATGGCACGAGCGATGGACCCCTGATCCCCGAACGGAGTCTGGGTGGAAGCCCACACTGTCGCCTTGCCGTCTCTTATCTCGGCTACCGCCGTATGGGGCTCCATGGGCGCATGGGCCACATAGCTGTTGTAATAGGTGAGGTCGAAGGTCCGCGCCGACCCACGACGGCCGGCCGCCAGATCCCCTTCCTGGTCGGGAGTGTTCGGTTCGGGCGCCGAGTCCACGAGGTGCTGGAAGATGCTCTCCGTGTCCACGGTCGGAACCGGTTCGTCGAACTCGGCGTCGATGGCCTCAAGGGCTCGCTCCGCCATCTCCGGGTCGGCGCATAAAACGGCCACCATCCCGTCTTCATTCACCACCGTCACATCCGGCATGGCCTCCGCCGCAGAGGCGTCCACCCGGGTAACGGTGGCGCCATGGGCCGGGGGACGGAGGATCCGGGCATAGAGCATTCCCGGAAGCCGGACGTCGCCGGCATACTTGGCGCCCCCGGTTACCTTCTCCACGCCGTCCATCCGCAGGGGGGACTCCCCCATGACCGTGAAGTCCCGAACTGCGCGAAGCACGGCGTCTTCGCCTACGGTGTGCGTGATGGCTTGGCCCCGGGCCAGCTCCCCGTAGGAGACGCTACGTCCGCGGTCGCCAGTCACGAACACCACACCATCTTCTACCGTGAGAGACTCCCTCGGCGCGCCGAGGCGCTCGGCAGCGAGGTCTTTCAGAACCAGGCGGGCCCTGGCTGCTGCGGCCCGGACGGCGGGACCAAAGAACCGCGTGGTCATGGAGCCGAAGGTGCCCATGTCCCAGGGGCACGTATCCGTGTCACCCATGACGATGTGCATGGAGTCCAGAGTCACGCCTAGATCTTCGGCCGCCATCTGGCAAAGGGAGGTCATGACCCCCTGCCCCAATTCGACCTTGCCGGAGTAAAGAGTTACCTGACCGTCTTCCGCGATGTGCAGATAGGCGTTGATGTCCTCGGGGTATCCGCGCCCCTGGAAGGCAGGTTCCGCACTGGAGTTGAAGAGGGTCAACGGACCCAGGTTCACGCATACGACGATGCCGCCGCCAAAGAGCTTCACGAACTGCCGCCGGTCCATTCTCGTGACGTCACTCATGATCGCCTCCGTTCGCACCGGCGTAGGCTTCGATGGCCTCGACAATCCGTTTGTAGGCGGAACAGCGGCACAGGTTGCCCTCCATGCCCTGGACGATTTCCTCGCGGGAGGGGTTGGGATTCTCCTGAAGCAGACCGTGGGCATTCATGATCATCCCCGGCGTGCAGTACCCGCACTGATACGCGCCCCGTTCGAAGAACTCCCGTTGCAGCGGGTGTAGCTCCCCGCCCACCGCGAGACCCTCGATGGTCATCACGTCCTTCCCCTGCACGAAGTCGAGATCGGCGAGACAGGACCTCACCGGCACACCGTCGACAAGCACCGTACACGACCCGCAAAAGCCCGATCCGCAGCCGTACTTGGTGCCGGTCTTTTCCAACTCTGTGCGCAAGACCCAGAGCAGCTTCCGGTCGGCGTCTGTTTCCAGCGCCACCGCCTCACCATTCAGGGTGAAGCTGATTCTCTCTTTCACGATGACTCCCTCCAGGTCGGGGGGACACAAAACCGATCCCATAGTCCAACGTGTAGAATATGGGCGGTGAACTCCTAGCGGGCCAACGACGCCAAATCCCCCTCCACCTGTTCCCATTCTTCCATGAGTCGCTGCAGATGGTTCTGGAGCTCGGTCCGCTCCTCCTCCATGGACCGGATGTCGTCCGGCGCCACTTCCTGGTAGAAGGTGGGCTCAGCGAACCGGGCGTCGATCCCACCCATGCGCGCCTCTGAATCCTCGATCTCCTTCAGGAGTGCTTTCTGCCGTTCCTCCAGCTTCCACTTGTTCAGTTGCGGTGGCTTCTGCGGTGGCTTCTGCGGTGGCTTCAACGTGTTTTGTTCGCCTGTTTTGCCCACGGCATTCTCCGAGGGGGCCCTCCCCTTCCCCTTCCCCTTCTTCTCCCGTTTTGCTCTCAGGATCACCTGATCGGCGTCCAGGTGGTCATCCCCGCAGAAGTGAACGTATTCCTCGTAGGTTCCAGGGTAGTCCCGGATTGTATCGGGTTTGATTTCCACAATGCGCGTGGCCAGCGCCCCGACGAACCAACGATCGTGGGAGACGAAGATCAGCGTGCCTTTGAAGGTCTTGAGCCCCTCAACCAAGGCTTCGATAGCCTCCAGATCGAGGTGGTTGGTGGGCTCGTCCAGAACCAGGACATTGGGGTTCTCCATACCCAATCGGCTAAATATCAGGCGGGCCGCCTCCCCACCGGAAAGGGTTTCCAGACGCTTCTTCGGTTCGTCTCCCGAGAACAGCATCAGAGCCAGCCGCCCCCTCACCCACCCGATGTCCTTGTCGGGACAGTAGTCCCAGATCCACTCCTCCGCGGTCCTCGTCGGGTCGTCGAACTGCTCCTGGTGATCCTGAGCGAAGTATCCTGGATGAGTTTCGTAGCCCCACTCCACCTCACCTGCATCAGGCGCCATCACACCCACAGCGATCTTGAGGAGCGTAGACTTCCCAATGCCGTTGGGTCCCATGATGGCGAGGCGGTCGCCCCGTTGCACAAGCAGATCGACGCCGTGGAGCACCTCGTTGTCCCCGAATGATTTCTTCAGCCCGGCGATCTTGAGAACGTCTCGGCCGCTGTTGCGCTTTTGTTCGAACCGGAACGTGGGGTACCGCCGGGAGCTCGTGGGCACCTCGGTGATCTCGGCGGCTTTCTTCTCGATCATCCGAACCTTGCTCTGGGCCTGACGCGCCTTGCTGGCCTTCGCCCGGAACCGATCCACAAACTTCTGGTGATGACCGATCTCCCTCTCTCTCGCGGTCAGGTCCTTCTCCCGCCTGATGTGCTCCGCTTCTTTTGCCTCCAGGAAAGCGGAGTAATTGCCGGGGTAGGGCAGGACCGTCTCGTAGTCCACATCAAGGATGTTCGTCACGACGTTGTCCAGAAATCGATGGTCGTGGGAGATGACCACCACCGGCCCTGGGAAGTCCTTCAGGAACAGCTCTAGCCACCGGATGGAGAGGATGTCCAAGTGGTTCGTGGGCTCGTCCAGGAGGAGGACGTCCGGCTGGCTCGCCAACACCTGAGCCAGCAGCACGCGAAGTTTGAAGCCGCCGGAGAGGGTGGAAAGAGGGTTTTGGTGAACCTCGGAGGGGATGCCCAGCCCCTCCAAAATCGCCCCAGCTCGGGCCTCGGCAGTGTAGCCGTCGTTGTGCTGGACGATTTCCTCGACCTCGGCGAACCGATGGGAATCGAAGTCCTCCTCGGCCCTGGCCAGGATCTTCTCCCGCTCCTCCAAGGCCTGCCAGAGCACGAGATTCCCCATCATGGCCACATCCAGAGTCCTTTGGTCCTCGTGTTTGAAGTGGTCCTGCCGGAGCACGCCCCGGCGCGCGTCCTTGGGAATGCTCACGTGGCCCTCGGTGGCGTCCAACTCACCGCTGAGGATGTTCAGGAGTGTCGTCTTCCCGGAACCGTTCGCGCCCACAAGGCCGTGACGCTCTCCCCGATTGAGCTGGACCGATACGCCGGCGAAGAGCGTCTGGTCCCCGAAGGACTTGCCGAGGTTCGAGATGGAGATCATGGGGAAGAATCTAAAGGAATCCCCTCAGGCTGGCCCACTCGACCCTCACCCCATATCCTAAAACCCAACATCATCCCCAGGCTGCCGAAGAAGGAGAGGAACGGTCATGAGTGAGAGGAAAATAAGTAAGGACGCGCCTGACCTCATCACTCGTCGGGGGTTCGTGAGCCATGCCGCGGCGGCCGGCGGTGGCGGGGTTCTCGCCCACATGATGGCGGGGCCGGGCGGCAGGTTGCACGCCGAATCTGCGCCTGACTCCTCGCCGGCAACTCCTTCAGAACCCGCCCCCATCCCCAGAAGACCCTTCGGCGATACTGGGGCCGAGATCCCCATCGTCGGCTTGGGGGCCGGAAGCCGTTTCTACGGGTCCACCCCCGACGACGAGAGTGCCGCGGAGCTGATTCGAGCCGCCATCGACCGGGGGGTCGCCTTCGTGGAAACGGGCTCGAACTACGGTCCCGACGGCATCTCGGAGAAGCGCATCGGCCTCGCCATGACTACGCACCGGGAGGGAGTTTTCCTGGAAACCAAGGTGGACGAGAGGGACTACGACGGGGCCATGAGGGAGATGGAGCGGAGCCTCGAGCGCATGAACACGGACCACCTGGACCTGGTCCTCCACCATTTCCTTTTGAGTCCGGAGATGGTGGCCGAGGTCGCCGCACCTGATGGCGCCGAGAAGGCCATACGGCAGATGATGGACCAGGGCGTGGTGGGCTATCGTGGATTCTCCACCCACCTCCCTGATGTGGCCATGGAGGGGATAGAGCGACTGGATCCTCAGGCCATCCAGCTTCCCATCAACGCCGTCAGGGTGCCGGACTTCGAGGCGGAGGTGATCCCCACCGCTGCAGAGAGGGGAATCGCCGTCATCGCCATGAAAACCTGTGGGAACGGGTTCTTCTTCCCGGCAAACGCCACCACACCGGATCGCATTGAGCAGTACGGACCGCCACCGGGTGCATGGGACCAATGGGACCTGCCCACCTGGACCGACTACATCCATTACGTGCTGTCCCTACCCATCACCACGGCCACTATCGGCATCGACTCCTTCTTCACCCTGGAGGGCGTCGCTGCCGCGGCTTCGTCTTTCGCCCCGTTGCCTGCGGACCGGATGGCATCCATACACGAGAGGGCTCAGGTATTCTCGTCCACGGGCTATTGGATTCCCAGAGACGCCCGGCAGGGCGGCTGACCCCAACACCACTCACGTTCGACAAAGGATCAGACGATGTTTTCCAGGGGCACCTCCACCCTCGCCCACATCCTCTTTCTGGCTCTGCTGCTTCCGTCTCTGGTAGGATGCGGCGGCTCCGGAAATGGCAACTCGAGAAGTGGCGCCTCCGAGGGCGGGGCCGGTGAGGACGTGGGCCTGATCGAGACCGTCCAGGCCGAGATCACCGTTGAGGCCATGGACGCGGAGCTGGACTCCATCGTTCAGTACGACCGTCTCTCCGGGAGCCCGGGAGAGATCGCCGCCGTGGACTACCTGGTGAGGACGCTGGAGAGCGAAGGGATTCAGGTGGCTGTGGACACTTTCCTGGCCTTCATTAGCGACCCCGTCTCGGCCACGGTGGAGGTCCCCGGAACGGACTTCGCCCCCGAGGCCATCACCGTCTCCGGGTCTGGGGATGTTCAGAACCTGCAGGCACCACTGGTGGACATGGGCAGCCTGAGGGACCTCCCGCCCCTTCTCACAGAAACCGGCGAACGGCTGATCCTGGCTGCTGACGGGCCGGCAGGATCCCAGGAGTTTCCTGCCTATCCGAACCTCCAGGGCCGCATCGCGCTGGTCACGGGACAGCCCCGGCCGGGTCCGGTGACGCAGCTCTCCCTCATGGGCGCATCAGGCGTCGTCTTCGTGAACCCTGAAGAGCGCTTGAACGACCTCACCACGACCTCCGTCTGGTGGACTCCGTCCCTTCGGGATTACCACCGGATACCGACCCTGCCCGTGGCGCAGGTGAAGCGGAGCGACGGGGACCGACTCCGCTCCATGATGGCGGCGGGAACCGTCCAGCTGAGGATGAGCACCGAGACCCGGACCGGGTGGAAACCCCTTCACCTTGCGGTGGCCACCATCCCGGGGCCCACCCCCGACGCTCCCTACGTGCTGGCGGGAGGACACCTGGACGCCTGGTACTACGGAGGAACGGACAATGCCGGCGCCAACGTCGCCATGCTGGAGATGGCCAGGGCTTTTTCCCGCCACCAGGACCAGCTTCTGCGGGGACTGGTGGTAGCCTGGTGGCCCGGTCACAGCAACGGGCGCTACGCCGGATCTACCTGGTTCGTAGACCAACGGTTCGACGAGCTCCGGCGCCGGGCGCTGGCCTACGTGAATTTCGAAGGCCTCGGGCAAATCGACGCCAAGCGGTTCGGAGCTTCCGCCACCTCATCCCTGTCCGAGCTGGCCCGAACGGTGGTGGGGGAGGGGGTGGGCGAACCCATCCAGACCGGAACCCCCGGGCGAAATTCCGATCAGTCCTTCAACGGCGTGGGGCTCCCCCTTCTCCAGCTCAACCACTCTCGCCTTTCGGAGGATGGTGGGTACTGGTGGTGGCACACCCCCGACGACACCCGGGACAAGGTGGACGCCCAGGTCCTCAAGACGGACGCCGACCTTTACGCCTCCGCCCTGACCCGTCTCCTGGCCGAGCCTACTTTCCCGGTGAGCCTGTCGGCCCCGGTGAGACGATTGGGCGCTCTTCTGCGGAGCCGCCAGGAGCAAGCGGGGAACCACTTCGACCTGAGTGAGGCGCTTACTCGGCAGAGGGAGCTTGTCCAAGCCATCGACTGGGTGGAGACCTTCCTTTCGTCAGTTGACCATCCCGAGGTGGACCTGGCTCTGGTGGCCATCCTCCGCCCTCTGCACCGGGTTCTCTACACGAATCTTGGCCCCTATCACCCGGACCCGGCGGAGAGCATGGGAGCCCTCCCGGGGCTGAACGCGGTGGAAATGCTCGTATCCAACGACCCCACCACCGACCGCTATCGCTTCGCCCTGACCACCCTGCAAAGGGAGAAGGCCAGGATTCTTGAGGCGTTGGATCAGGCCCAGACTGAGGCGGAGGCGCTGTTGGGAGTGTTGACCGGGGGGTAGGGGCCTAACCCGCCATCCCCAGGTCCGACCCAACCCCGCATCCTTCCGGGACCATCCAGCATACCGGCGAGAGGACTCAAGATGGCGTATTCATCAGGCGGTGTGTAGACTAGTGTGTGGAGGTCTACACATGGCAACAAATCTTGATCTAGATCCGGAACTCCTGAACCGGGCACTGGCGGTCAGCGGCGAAAACACCAAGAAGGCCGCGGTAACCATGGCACTGGAAGAGTTCATCGCCCGCCGTGAGCAGCGGAAGATCGTCGAGCTCTTCCGAAGCCTGGACTGGGACCCGGCCTTTGACTACAAGACGGAGCGGTCTCGGCCGTGAGCCTCTTGGTGGACACCAGCGTGTGGTCCCTGGCCCTAAGCCGGGATACTCCCGTTGACCTACCTGAGGTACGAGCGCTTGAAAGTGCCCTGGAGTCCGGTGAGATGGTGGTCACCACCGGGCTGATCCTTCAGGAGATTTTGCAGGGGTTTTCCGGGCCTCGGGCCCGGGAAGCCATCCTTGACCGCTTCAACGCCCTTCCCTTCCTGGTCCCCGAACGCACCGACCATATCGACGCAGCGGCCCTCCGGAATCAATGTCGGCGGAAAGGGATCCAGATCGGGACCATCGATGCGCTACTTGCGGCCCTCTGTATCCGGCATGGTCTGAGCATCCTCACCACTGATGAGGACTTCCGGCAAATGGCCGGGGTGACCCCTCTTTTGGTCTGGAGCCGCGGGTAGAACCAACCCGGCTACCCGTCCTGCCTCACCATGGGTCCGCCCCCGGCCAGTACCTAGAATCACCAACGAAAACCCGGGATTCCAAAATCTGGTTCGTTAATATGCGGACGGATTTCGAATGGTATTGGAGTGGGATCCCGGAAAGAGCGATTCGCCGCATGTTCTCTGCCCGAAGGAGTGCCCGACGTGAGCGGCAAGTACACGAGAGAGCGATCCAACACAAAGAGGAACCCCATAGGTGGGATGAACCCGGAGCGTCTTGGGGAGATGACCGAGGCTGAAATCCCCTCCATCTCCCCTCCTGAACTGGCCGATCTTCCCGACGACGTCTGGGACGGTGCAGTCGTCGTGACTCCGCCGCCGAGAGAAGCGATCCCGATACGAGTCGATGGGGATGTGCTGGAGTGGTTCAGGAGGCAGGACCCCTCGTATCAGACTCGCATGAACGCGGTGCTGCGATCTTATATGGACGCATTCCGACGCCCGATCCGCTGAGGTCAGCCGGGCCCCGCAGCCTCCGCCACCTTGCCTTTCCCTCCCAGGCGCCGATCGATCCGCTCGGTGATGGGGCGAAGGAGGAGGGCCACGGCAACACCGCCGGAGATGGTGCCGACGCGAGACTGGAATCCGAAGACGCCCTCCAGAGTCTCGGTGACGGCCGTTTCCATGGTGATGAAGATCACGACAGCCAGGGCGCCTGCGGCGCTGGCCACGGTGGTGCGGCGGAGGACCAACCTCGAGTCGAAAGCGCCCTTGTGGAAGATGGCCAGAGCGATGCAGAGGAGTGCAAGCCAGGTCTGTGTCACATGGAGCCAGGAGGCCCAAAAAGCCCTGTTGATGTCGAAGATTTGTAGGGAGTGCAAAGCGCTCAGGGCGTGGAAGGCTAGTTCGGTGGCCACGAAGATGACGGCTACCTCCATGAGCCAGAAGATGCGCTGGCGCTCCGGCTCCGATCCCCGCCGGTACCCAGCGTAGAGGTAGGTGGCAGCAAGGATGCTGACAAACAGGACATGGGCCAGGTAAAGCCACCGCCAGGACAGACCCAAAGCCAAGCCCTCCCCGACCAGCGCCACGGGCCAGAAGACGCGCGGCTTCAGCATCAGGGCGAAGAGCGAGGCAATGGGCCGCGTCAGAGCCCCCTTCCCCAGAGCGAGGACCTCGGACCGCTGGAGAGAACGGGGGAAAACCTGAGAAAACCGCACCGCCGCCGTATGGGAAAGAAAGTCTACGGTCATGACAAGCGGCCCGAACCACAAGCTGCCGCGGTCGAGATTCCCCCCAACGACTCCCCAGAGGGCGTAAGCACTAAGGAAGAGGCCTCCGAAAAGGGCCCCTGACTGGGTCGGGGCCAGCCATACGATGAGGAGGGCTAGGGCCGCGAACGCCGGTGGGGCGAGGTGGCCGGCCGTATCCGTGAGCAACGCCGAGAGGCCAGGCCAGGCCGTGGGATCGGCCTGCCACTGGACGAAATGCGCACCAAGTCCCACCAGGCCCCCCAGGAGACCTGCGACCGCTAGGATACCCACCACAGCACGTTGGACGGCTTGGCGGTTGAACGGCATGGCTGCCTCCCCTCGAAGAAGCGGGATTCAGGAGTGTGTTTTATCTTTGATTGGTCAAGCTCAATCTAATACTTCCAAAGGGCGCGGTGCTCGGAGCGAGCCGGAAGGCCGGCTGACGCAGCCCCAGAAACCCCTCCACATCGAAAAGACCTTGGCAAAGGATCGGCCGTTTTTCCTTGCCCTACCTGACGCTCCGTGACAGGTTTCACGCACTCTTCTTCAATCTGGTTATGAATCTCGGAGGCTTTTCGGCCCCCCAACTGCGAGGTGGCTATGTTAAAGACCGTTTCTCGGATTTGGCTGGTGCTCCCGATTCTGGTTCTGAGTGGATTCCTCTGGTCTTGTGCGCCCGGGCGCTTTATCCCCCCGCGTAATCCGGTCACGATAGGAGGAACTCAGGTAGCCCCTGGCTTTACCCCTGACACGGTCTTCGCCCGCCGTGGGGACTACATTCTGTGGCCCAACCCATTCGGGGTTACCGTCTCGGTCGAACTCATGGGCGCACCGCTGAGACCGGCGAGACAGATAATCCCAGCGGGAGGTACGGGGAAAGTGCAGGTGCTCCTCAACGCAGCCGACAGCGTACACAAATACAATGTGGTCGTGACATCGGGCAACGATACCATCGTCATTGTGGACCCCTACATCGGCGTAGAGGAAAGAGGGGGAAAATTCGGGGGAAGTGACTAGTCCCGTCCGGGGGTGTCGACCAACTCTTTGAAGCGGAGGTGGTCCCAGAGTTCTTCCCACCACCAGTCGGTGGCAACTTCGGCACGGGCCCCGGGGATGGCTTCAAGGAACCGCTCCAGGGCATCCAGGGATCCGTCTATATCCCCCAGGCGCAGGCGGGCGTTGGCTTCCTGGACGTCAACCCCGGGGCCAGTCGCCTCCGGGAGCGCCAGGGTTCGGTCCATGACTGCCCGTGCACTGTCGGGAAGACCGGCCCTGGCCAGGACGGCCGCAACCTGTAGGAAGTGGATCGGCTCACGGAGACCTCGCTCGTGGGGCGCCGACAACCGCAAAACGTCTTCGGCCAGGAGCCAGGCTTGAGCCGGATCCGCGACCAGGCCACGGGGACCGGCGAGACCGGCCAGCTTGGCCGAAGGGAAGCTCGGTCGGTCCGGGAACCTCTCCCTCCCCTCGTCGCACCACCGGGTCACTTCCGTCCACTCCTGCAGGTCCAGGGAGGTGCTGCAGAGCCAGTAAAGAATCAGGGGAGCATCCAGCTGATAGGGGTCTGCTTCATAAGCCTTCGTGGCCGCTAGCTTGGCCTCGGCATCACGGCCCTGGTTTTCATAGATCCGGCTGAGCTGGGCATAGGCTTGGCTGCGGGAATCATCCAAATCCGTCGCCCTACGGAGATCTCTCTCAGCCTCGACGATGAGCGAATCGGCCACCGTTCCATCGTCTGTTTCAGAGGCCAGGTAATCCAGGAGGGTCCCCCGGAGCTCCAGAGCCCTTGGGTGATCAGGGTCCTTCCCCAACGCCCGCTCGGCATGGCCGATTCCCACTCGGGTCCAGACCGTATCGACCCACGCCTCCGAGGTTCCCAAAAGCGCTCGTTGGGCAGCAACCCATCCTCGATCGACAATAGGCGTAATGAAGGAGGGATCTTCGGATTCTGCCCTCTCCAGGATCTCGTCGGCTTCCTCGAGGGCTCTTCCTGAAGCGGCCGTGTCTCCGGAGGCTTCGAGTCGAACCGCATCGTCCAGTCGTCGTTGGGCTTGCTGCACCAGGTTCCAGGCGGATCCACTCTCCGTTCCCGTCTCGAGCTCTACCATCTCCATCCTGATCCCCAACCATTCCCGGAGTAATCCGGACACTTCCCCCGCCAAATCCTCGAGTATGGCGTGGGGGGCTCCTACATTGCCTTCCACCACGTCACTCTCAATGTGGATGAGATCAGCGGCGTCGATAAGCTGAACGCTGACGCTCAATCTGTCCGAGCTCCCCATGACAGCACCTTCCACATAGGCGTCGATCTCCAGAGTCTCGATGCCATCCGTCTGAAGGCCAACGCCTTTGTACGGTTTCATGGCGTTCAACGGAAGTACGTCAAAGGTCCCAAGTTGATGTAGGCCGTTCGTGACTTGCTCCGTGAGTGCATC
>Ga0255054_10002058_pt1 | contig 11655 bp, 8 predicted proteins | sample JV7_2_23_MG_FD_188634 | JGI IMG/M metagenome (GOLD analysis project Ga0255054, IMG submission 188634) | Seawater microbial communities from Jervis Inlet, British Columbia, Canada - JV7_2_23 | ecosystem: Environmental > Aquatic > Marine > Inlet | place: Canada: British Columbia | collected... | reverse complement strand
CCGATGGGCGAGACAGGGGACGGCGACCGCCTTGACGTCGTCCGGTGTGACGAAGTCGCGCCCCAGCACGGCGGCGCGGGACCTCGACATCTTGAGCAGGGCAAGCGATCCCCGGGGACTGGCGCCGACCAACACCTCTTCTCGTCCTCTCGTCTCTGCCGTCAGTTGGACCATGTACGTGGCGACATCCGGATCCACGTGAACGGTTTCGACGGTGCGCTGCATCCGGCGCAGCGTCGCCGCATCGATGACCGGAGTCAGGTCGACCTCGTCCTTGCCGCGGTCGGCCCTGGCCCGGAGCACCTCGATCTCGTCGGCCTCGCTCGGGTAGCCGATGTCGAGCCTGACGATGAAGCGGTCGAGCTGCGCCTCCGGGAGGGGGTACGTGCCTTCGTACTCGATCGGATTCTGTGTCGCTACGACGAGAAACGGGTGGGCGAGAGGTCTGGTCACTCCATCGACGGTGACCTGACGTTCCTGCATCGCCTCGAGGAGCGAGGCCTGTGTCTTGGCGGGTGCCCGGTTGATCTCGTCGGCGAGGAGGAGGTTGCAGAAGATCGGTCCCGGTCGGAATTCGAGTCGACCGGTGGACCGATCGAGCACCGGGGAGCCGGTTACGTCCAGTGGCATGAGGTCGGGCGTGAACTGCACCCTGGCGAATTCGAGGCCGGTGACCACTGCGAAGCAGCGTGCCATCAGCGTCTTGGCGAGCCCCGGATAGTCCTCCAGGAGCACATGGCCGTCGGCGAGGAGCGCCATGAGCATGAGTTCCAGCGGGCGCTGCTTGCCGATCACCGCTCTGCTCACCTCGGCGAGGATCGACCGCGCCACGACCACGGCCTCTTCCGTGTCCAGTGCGGCGGAATGCCCTTCGGCCATCGGGACAGCCTAGAAGGGGTTACAGCCGCTCGACGGCCGTCACGACCGCATCCAGTTCGGCGAGTTCGATGCCTTCGCCTGTGCGAAGCGGGTGGCGGTGCGGGTCGAGGTACGACCACGCAGCCTCACCGACGAGATCGCGGGCCTCTTCAGGCTGACTCTCGAGATCCACGCCGTGGCGCTGTTGCATGCGCCGCGCCGCGATGGCGCGAAGCTCGGGTAGCAAGCGGTACTCCGTGTCGAAAGATGTCGAGCTGGCAAACTCAACCAACCACTCGAGGCGCATCAGCTGCGGCGGCTGGTTGCGGCTCTTCGCGGTGCCGATTCCCGCGATGAGAGGCGTCCGATCCGCAGATTCCTTCGGCTTGAGCTGGACGAGAGCGAACACGGCGGCACCCCCCGCACCCATCACGAGGAGCTCGTAGCCGGCCACCTCCACGACGCCGTCGGCCATCAGCAGAACAGCCAGGGCTGCCGCTGCCACGATCCCGGTCACCCACAGGACGGGCTTCACGTTGTGACCCCCGCCAATTCGGATCTCACGGCCTCCATCACGGACATTGCCTCGGCGGCGTCGATGTCGTCCACCTGATGGATGCTGAACCTCGCGACCTCGAACAGGGTGGTCAGCCGCTCGATGTTCGCCAGGCCTACGTCGAATGAGGACAGCACGCGCATGAGGTATTCCCGCGGCGCCTCGGATGGCCACCGGGGCAAGCCCTGCAACGCCAGCACTCTCTCGATATCGACATAGGCCTTGATCACAACGGATCGAGGATCATTCGACCATTCGAGTTCGTCGATGGCTTCGGCAAGGGCCGCGGCTACGCCTTCCTCTCCCGGCTCGGCTGCCTCCTCCTCGGCGGGACGCCTGACCAACAAGACGAAGCCGGCCACCGTGAGCGTGATCACCGCCGTCAGCGCGATGACCACCCAGATCGATCCGACATCTTCTGCGGGGAGAGGCTCGAACCTCGTCTGCGATTGAGGAGCCCCGACCTCGTCGTCCGACGCAACCGGGCGCATCGAGCGGGGGATGGTGTAGGCGAGGATGGCGACGAGCACGCCTGCAAGGATCAGCGGCAGCCACCGAAACCGCCTCACGACGCCACCGCGGCGTTGGCGCTCACCACCGCGACCGCGGCTGAGCAGCCAAACGAGCAGGACGATGAAGGCAATTGCGAGCCCGATCCGAATGCCCTGGAGCATGTCAAGCGTGATCGACAGTCGGGCGGATCGAGTCGTGCCGGGCAGCCCGCGGGCTCCAAGGCCGGCGAGCGTCAACAACGCGATCACCGATGCGGCGAGAGCGATCGCGACGACGCCCGAGCGGACATGACCTCGACGAGCCATCACCGATGGAGGTTACCGAGCCACCTCGGTCGGGTTCGCATCGGCAGGCGGGCCGGGTATGACACCGCGTAGGCTGCATCCGACATCCCGAGACCTGGAGGGAACACCGTGGCGGACACCACGTTGGAGAACCTGCTTTCCGAGGAGCGCACCTTTGCGCCGTCCGAGGCCTTCGTGGCGCAAGCCAACGCAGATGCCGGGATCTACGAAGAGACGGAGGACTGGGAGGCGTGGTGGTCCGAGCAGGCGTTGCAACGGGTGACGTGGTATCGGCCTCCGACGGAGAGCCTCGACGACTCCAACCCACCGTTCTTCAAGTGGTTTGCCGATGGCGAGTTGAACCTCTCCTACAACTGCCTCGACCGCCACCTCGCCACAATCGGCGACAAGATCGCCTACCACTGGGTCGGTGAACCGGGCGACACCCGCGATCTGACGTTTCACGACCTCCATGAAGAGGTCTGTCGATTCGCCAACGGCCTCAAGTCGCTCGGCGTGGAGCGTGGAGACCGGGTTGCCATCTATTTGGGGATGATCCCCGAGTTGCCCATCGCCATGCTCGCCTGCGCCCGGATCGGCGCTGTGCACAGCGTGGTCTTCGGCGGCTTCTCCGCGGATTCCCTGTCGGACCGGATCAACGATGCCGAGGCCAAGGTGGTCGTCACTCAGGACGGAGCATGGCGACGGGGCACGGTCACCCCACTGAAACAGAACTCAGACCTCGCCGTCGAGTCGAGCCCGACCATCGAGCATGTGGTGGTGGTGCGCAGGGCCGAGAACAACATCGACTGGGTCGACGGCCGTGATGTCTGGTACCACGACCTGGTTTCCAGTCAGAGCCCCGAGTGCGAGCCCGAGGTGCTCGGAGCGGAGGAGCTGCTCTACATCCTCTACACATCCGGGACGACGGGGAGACCCAAGGGCATCGTCCACACCCAGGGCGGATACCTCACCGGGTCGGCCACGACCCATCATTACGTGTTCGACATCAAACCGGACGACATCTACTGGTGCGCCGCCGACATCGGATGGGTCACCGGCCATAGCTACATCGTCTACGGGCCGCTCGCCAACGGCACCACGGGCGTCATGTACGAGGGGGCGCCCGACTTTCCGGACTTCGACCGGTTGTGGCAGATCATCGAGGAGTACAGGGTCACGAAGTTCTACACCGCCCCGACGGCCATCCGAGCCTTCATGAAGTGGGGCGATCAATACCCCGCTCGGCATGACCTGAGCTCGCTGCGGCTGCTCGGCACCGTCGGCGAGCCGATCAACCCCGAGGCCTGGATCTGGTACAACGAGCACATCGGCGGCGGGCGGTGTCCGATCGTCGACACGTGGTGGCAAACCGAGACGGGCTGCATCATGATCACCCCTCTTCCCGGTGCCGTGGCAACGAAACCCGGCTCTGCCACCTATCCCTTCCCTGGCGTAGGCGCCACGGTCCTCGACGACGACGGAAACGACGTGCCACTCGGTGGGGGAGGTTTTCTCGCGATCACGCATCCCTGGCCTTCGATGCTGCGCACCGTGTACGGGGACGACCAGCGTTACCTCGACACGTATTGGACGAGGTTCGAAGGGAAGTACTTCCCCGGGGACGGCGCCAAGCGTGACGACGAGGGATACTTCTGGCTACTCGGCCGCGTGGACGACATCATGCTGGTGGCCGGTCACAACATCTCCACGACCGAGGTGGAGTCGGCGCTCGTATCGCACCCGACGGTGGCCGAAGCTGCCGTTGTCGGCAGGGCGGATCCATTGACCGGCCAAGCCATCGCCGCATTCGTCACGCTACGCGGCATAGTGGAGGGTGACGAGGATCTCATCGTCGAACTGCGCGAACACGTCTCGAGCACGATCGGCCCGATTGCCAAGCCGGCGAGCATCGTGTTCACCGAGGATCTGCCGAAGACGCGCTCCGGCAAGATCATGCGTCGTCTGCTCAAGGACATCTCCGAGCACCGCACGCTCGGTGACGTGACGACGCTCGCCAACGCAGACATCGTCGAGGAGATCGCGGTCAAGGCGGCCGCGGCGGACGAAGGCTGACGCAGATGCCGCTCCCGCGCTGGCTCAGAGGGATGAACCGGCGGGTGACCAACCCGGCGATGCGCCGCGTTTCCGGAAGGGCGAAGTACTTCGGAACGCTCATCCACAAGGGACGCAAGTCCGGCACGATCTATCGCACGCCTGTCAATGCGTTCCCGAGCAACGGCGGTTACATCTTCGCTCTCACCTACGGGTCGGACGTCGACTGGCTGCGCAATGTCGAAGCCGCCGGCGAATGCCGTCTGCGGTACCGTGGTCGAATCCTGTGGCTCGTCGATCCGGTACGCATCTCCGAAGGCGAAGCAATGCCTGCGGTTCCTGCCACCGTGCGCGGCGCGCTCAAGGCGCTCAGCGTCCATGAGTTCATGGCGATGAGAACGAAGGAGTCTTAAGAGGTCACGCGGACGGGGACCCGCATCAGTATCCCGGTGGTGCCGTTTCCCGCTCTTGCCGCTTCGCGGCGGGCCGCTCGGGCCACGGCACAGCGGACAGCGTCTCGGGTTCGACCGGATCGTGGCCTGTCCGCTGAGCCTCTGGTGCTAACTGCCCAGGGTGCGAATATCGGGCGCCCCCATACGCGCGGCGTCTGCCGTGCGGTCATCGGGCTTGGTCTGCGACTCTCGCTCGGCGGCGACGCGCCCCTCGTAGTGGACCAGTTCACGTTCGATGTCCGCCCGGTCCCATCCCAGGATGGGTGCCATGAGTCGTACCGTTTGTTCCGCGGCGGCGATGCCCCGATCCTGCGTTTCGATGGAGATCCGGGTGCGCCGGGTGAGCACATCATCGAGGTGCAGCGCGGCCTCGTGGCTTACCGCCCACGCCACTTCGGCCGCGATGTAGGGCGTTGTCGCGTCGATGGGCGCCGTCAGTGCCTCGTCTGCCGCGGCGAGCTCGAGGATCCGCTCCGCGTCCGATCCGTGGCGGCGAAGGAGATGCTCGATGAGGGAAAGTGCCACGCCGTGCTCCGCGACGAGGCCGGCCCGACTCTCCCATGTCGCTGCGAAGCCTGCTGAACCGTGGATCGGAATGCGGTCGGTTCGCGTCGGCGGCGGTCGCCGCGAGAAGTCACGGGTCGCCTCGTCGACCGCGTCCTCGGCCATGACGCGGTAAGTCGTGAACTTCCCACCGGCAACCGTCACCAGCCCGGGTGCGGGCCGTGTGATCGAGTGCTCGCGGCTGAGCTTGGCCGTCGACTCGGCATCTCCGGTGACGAGTGGGCGCAAACCTGCGAAGACACCGATGATGTCCTCTCGGGTCAGCGGCTTCACGAGTAGCGAGTTCACTTCGCCGAGCAGATAGTCGATGTCGCCGGACGATGCCGCCGGATGAGCCTTGTCGAGCGTCCACGGCGTGTCGGTGGTTCCGATGAGCCAGCGATCGTCGAAGGGAATCACGAAGAGGACACTGTCCCTCGTCTTCGTGATCAGACCGGCTTGGGCGTCGATACGGTCGCCGGGTACGACGATGTGGATGCCTTTGGAGGCTGTGACCAACTGCTCGCGGTCCTCGGCGAGCTGCTCGACGTCGTCGGTCCAAACCCCGGATGCGTTGATCACCACGCGGGCACGGATCTCCAATCGACGGCCCGTTTCGAGGCACTGCGCGATGACGCCGGCGACATGCCTGCCCTCCCGGAGAAACCCCTGAGCGCGAATCGAAGTCACGATGACGGCGCCGCGTGAGGCTGCCGTTCGGGCCAATGCGACTACGAAGCGAGCGTCGTCTGTGGCACAGTCGTGGTAGCAGATGCCGCCGACGAACGCGTCCGGTGCCAGCGACGGAAATGTCTCGAGGAGTCGGCGCTTGGTGAGATGGCGGTGTCGGGGAAGGGGGTTGTCCGCCCCGACGCTCGCCATGACATCGTAGAGTGCGACGCCGGCGCCAACGTAGGCCCGCTCCCAGACGCGATGGCGCAGCGGGTACACGAACGGCATCGGCGACACGAGGTGAGGGGCCAGGCGGAGCAGCAGACCCCGCTCCCGCAGCGCCTCCCGGACGAGCTTGAAGTCGAATTGCTCCAGGTACCGCAGACCGCCGTGGATGAGCTTCGACGATCGGCTCGAGGTTCCCGATGCGAGGTCCCGTTGCTCCACAAGCGCCACCGTGAGACCTCGCGAGGCGGCATCGAGGGCGACGCCGACACCGGTGATGCCACCGCCGATGACGACGACATCGAAGCGCTCACTTCCGAAGCGGTCGAGATTGCGCTCCCGCTCCGAAGGCCCGAGACGGGCGGGGTCGGTTGGCACGCTCGGAGCGTACCGTTCCATATCTAACGTAGATTCCCGCCATGACCACCGACATACGCAGGGATCTCGTCCAGGCCGCGCAAGTCTGGGTCGCGGGTGATCCCGATCCGGCAACACGCGCCGAGCTACAGCGAATTCTCGACGCCGGCGATACGGCCGAACTCGAAGAGCGCATGGGCTCGGTGCTCGAATTCGGGACCGCAGGCCTTCGCGGTCGGGTCGAGGCAGGCTCGAATCGGATGAACCGAGCCACGGTGATTCGCGCGACCCGCGGGGTGGCCGATCATCTCCTCGCCACGTCCTCGGTCGACGCAGGGCCCGTCGTTGTGGGGCGGGACGCCAGGCTGTCATCAGAGACCTTCATGGAGGACACCGTTGGCGTTCTCGCCGCTGCGGGATTCGACGTCGTCTTCTTCCCGGAGCCGACGCCAACGCCGATCGTGGCGTATGCGGCGCGCGTCGTCGATGCGATCGCGGCCATCGTCGTCACTGCCAGCCACAACCCCCCGGCGGACAACGGGTACAAGGTGTACGCATCGAACGCGGCGCAGATCATCCCTCCGACGGATGGCGAGATCGCAGCGGCGATCGCTGCCGTCGGGCCGGCAGCAGACGTACCGCGGCGCGACGAGCCGTATGCCGATCGCCGGGTGTCGCGGGCTCCCGCCGACCTGCGCGATCGCTACCTCTTCGAGGTCGCCCAGGCGCTTCCCAGGGTGACCGGCGATCGGACGATCTCGATCGTGTACACGCCCCTGCACGGTGTCGGTGGTCGATGGGTGGTCGGTGCCCTCGAGCAGTTTGGCTTTCACCACGTGCATCCGGTCGCCCGGCAGTTCGAGCCCGACGGCCGCTTCTCGACCGTCTCGTTTCCCAATCCCGAGGAGCCGGGTGCGCTGGATCTCGCCCATGAGCTGGCCGCCGCGATGGACGCCGACGTCGTCATTGCCAACGATCCCGACACCGACCGCCTTGCCGTGAGTCTGCCCGACCCCGCGGGCACGTGGCGCCCGCTCACCGGAAACCAGATCGGCGCTCTGTTGGGCGACTTCCTGTTGAGCCACACTTCGGAGCCACTGCCGATCGTCATCAACTCGATCGTTTCCTCTCCCCACCTGGGCGTGATCGCGCGGGATCACGGTGCCCGCTTCGAGGCCACACTCACCGGCTTCAAGTGGATATGCAACGCCGCCCTCGCCCTGGAGGGGGAGGGTCGTGGGACCTTCGTCTTCGGGTACGAAGAAGCGCTCGGCTACACGGTCGGACGAGTGGTTCGGGACAAGGACGGGATCTCGGCAGCTGTTGCCTTCGCGACGCTCGTTGCCGTCGAAGCTGCGGCGAGTAGGACCATCTGGGACCGGCTCACGGACCTCGCGGTTCGCGACGGACTCTGGGTCAGCACCCAGAAAAGCATCGTGCGAGCCGGATCCGATGGTGTCGAGACCATCGCTTCAGCCATGGACAAGATCTCCTCCGGAACTCCCCAAACCCTCGGCGGACACCCCGTGGAAGGCACGACCAACTACATGCTGAATGCGGAGGAGCGTCCGATGTGGCTGGGATCGACGCCGCTCGTAGAACTCGACTTCGGCGGGGCGGGGAGGGCGCTCGTCCGGCCGAGCGGAACGGAGCCGAAGCTCAAGATCTACGTCGACCTCCGCGCCGAGTTCGATGCAGGGAGCGATTGGTTCGGCGCTCAGGCCCGATTGACCAAGGACGCGGACCGCGTTGCCGACGAGCTCACCGCGTGGCTGAGGCTGTGATGGATCGCTATGGGATCTTCGGCGGATTCCGACCGACCCGGATCACGCGATAATCCGTTCTGACCATCGACCACAGGGAGACCATGCATGGACATCACCGCGCTCCTCGGTGACGACGCCGAAGCCCTCCTCAGTCACGACTCCAAAGGCATACCAAAGGACGATCTGACGCTGCCGGGTCCCGACTTCATGGATCGCGTCTTCGCCCAGACCGATCGGAATCCTCAGGTGCTTCGCAATCTGGGCCACCTCTTCGACCACGGTCGGCTCGGTGGGACCGGCTATGTCTCCATCCTCCCGGTCGATCAGGGGATCGAGCACTCCGCGGCCGCGTCGTTCGCGCCAAATCCCGCGTACTTCGATCCGGCCAACATCATCGAGTTGGCGATGGAGGGCGGCTGCAACGCCGTCGCTACGACCTTCGGAGTGCTCGGGAGCATTTCGCGCAAGTACGCCCACAAGATCCCGTTCATCGTCAAGATCAACCACAACGAGTTGCTCACCTACCCGGCGCAACACGACCAGGTGATGTTTGGATCGCCCGAACAGGCGTGGGATCTCGGCGCCGCCGGCGTCGGGGCCACCATCTACTTCGGCTCATCGGAGTCGATGCGCCAGCTCCAGGAGGTCTCCGAGGCGTTCCAGGCCGCCCACGACCTCGGCATGTTCACGGTGCTCTGGTGCTACATGCGTAACAGCGCCTTCAAGGTGGATGGTGTCAACCACGAGGCCTCGGCAGATCTCACCGGCCAGGCGAACCATCTCGGGGTGACGATCGAAGCCGACATCATCAAGCAGAAGCAGCCGGAGAGCAACGGAGGGTTCACCGCCGTCGGATTCGGTCGCACACATCCCCGCGTGTACGAAGAGCTCACGACGGACAATCCCATCGATCTGACGAGATGGCAGGTGGCGAACTGCTACATGGGCAGGATCGGCCTGATCAACAGCGGAGGAGCATCCTCGGGCGAGGGGGACCTCGAGCAGGCAGTTCGCACCGCGGTGATCAACAAACGAGCGGGCGGAACGGGTCTCATCTCCGGCCGCAAGGCGTTCCAGCGTCCGATGGACGAAGGCGCCGCACTCTTGCACGCCATCCAGGACGTGTATCTCGACGACAACATCACGATCGCATAACCGGACGACTTCAGGAGAAAACGTGGCCTTCGATCTGCCCCAGACACGATCCGTAGCCGAGAACCCGACACAGGCGGAGATGCAGGAGTGGACCCGCGCATATATGCCGCGGGTCACGGTGACCGAGTTCGACAATCTCAACTACCAGGCCGAAGTCACGGCGCGGCTGGGCGGCTCCACCTTCTTCGTCGTCGATGAGCCCATTGCGAAGCCGCAGATGTCGCGCGCCGAATACGACGAATGGGCCGCCCGTCAGGACGCGTACATCATCGACAAGGACATGATCCTCATCGAGGGCTACATCGGCCCCGACGAGTCGTTTCGTACCGGATCCAGGCTCTACATGGAGCGCACCCAGGCAAACATCCCGGCGATGCAGCAACAGCTGTACTTCCCGAAGGACGATCAGTGGGAGCCGGAGTTCACCGTCATCTACACCCCCGGGCTACGCGCCCCGGGCAAACCGGACGACCGGCTGATCCTCGTCGACCACGACAACTACGTGACCCGCGTCTTCGGGTCCGACTACTTCGGCGAGTCGAAGATGGGTGGCCTTCGCATGTGGAACCATCTCGTCTTCCAGAAGGGGGGGCTGGCATTGCACTCGGGCCTGAAGACCTTTCCCGATGTCGGCGGCAGGGAAAGGGTGGCCCTGATCCTCGGCCTCTCCGGCACCGGAAAGACGACGACCACGTTCCGCCAGCAACTCGGGTCACTGCCCGTGCAGGACGACTTCGTCGCCCTCTTCCCGGGCGGCGAGGTCTACTCGTCCGAGAACGGATGCTTTGCCAAGACCTACGGTCTCGATCCGGACGACGAGCCGACGATCTACGGCGGCACGACCCGTCCGGATGCGTGGCTGGAGAACACCTACGTCGACCCCGATGGCAAGGTGGACTTCTTCGACGACTCCTACACGAGAAACGGTCGCTCGACGTTCCCGTTGGCCAACATCCGCCACCGCGACCCGAGCGATCTGCCTCGGGTCGACTATCTGCTGCTTCTCAACCGCAACGAGAACATCATCCCTGCGGTCGTGAAGCTGCGGAGAGATCAGGTCGTGGCCTATTTCATGCTCGGCGAGACGAAGGGGACATCGGCCGGGGGAAAGGCCGAGGCGGGAAGAAACCTGCGCGTTCCCGGGACGAACCCCTTCTTTTTCGACAACGACGCCCTCCAGGGCAACCGCATGCTGCAGTTGCTCGAGACGATGCCGGACCTCGAGGTGTACTTGATGAGCACCGGCCGGGTCGGTGGCGGACCGGACGATCCCCGATCGAAAAAGGTCAAGATCAAGGACAGCTCCGCAGTGGTTCAAGGCATCGTCGAGGGAGCCATCGAATGGGAAGAGGACCCGGACTTCGGGTACTTGGTGGCGGCGGATCTCCCCGGCTTCGATGACCCCGAGTTGCTCCAGCCCCGGCGGCTCTACGAACGCGACGGTCGTGGCGACGAATACAGAGAAATCGTCGAGGCGCTGACCGCCGAGCGCCGCGAATACCTTCGCAGCTTCCCCGGTCTTGCCCCTTCGATCGTCGACGCGATCTGAAGAAGGAGCGCGGGGCTGCCCGCGTCGTGAGGTGTCACCGGGCAGGGCCCGACGTCGGGGTCGAAGCCTGTGCCGCAACTCGTCAAGAAGCCCCAGACCGAGGCCGATAGATCATCGGTGAGCAAGCTTGCCCCGGACGTTCCAGACGCAATAGACAAGAAGCAGTTCTCGGTCTCGCGCAAGGGATACGACAAGCGCGAGGTGCGGGAGTTCCTTCGCGACCTCGAGACCGGTTTTCGCGAGCTCGAAAGCTGGGCAGAAGAGACCAAGGCCCGCCTCAACCAGGCCGAATTCGAGGCTTCCAAGTCCAAGGACGCCGAAGACCAGTCCGTCGACAACGCGATGATCGCCGTATTCGATGCCAAGGATCGTGTCCTCGAACGCGCCCGCAAGCAGGCGGCTCGTGTCGAACAGGAAGCCAACGAGAGGGCGCGGGAGATCACCGAACGGGCCGAGCGGATGCTCGCCGGAGCTTCTGGCGACTCCACCGACCGGACGCCGGAGGAGCTCGAGGAGAGCCGCCGGGAGGCTGAGGCCATCCTGGCTGAAGCGCGTGAGGAAGCCGCCCGCATCCTGCATGAAGAAGGAGAGATCCGGGCGGACCAGCTGCTTGCCGATGCCCGGGCACAATCCGAGGAGATCCTGAGCCTCGCCAAGTCGCAGGCGGTTG
>Ga0255054_10002054_pt1 | contig 11665 bp, 8 predicted proteins | sample JV7_2_23_MG_FD_188634 | JGI IMG/M metagenome (GOLD analysis project Ga0255054, IMG submission 188634) | Seawater microbial communities from Jervis Inlet, British Columbia, Canada - JV7_2_23 | ecosystem: Environmental > Aquatic > Marine > Inlet | place: Canada: British Columbia | collected... | reverse complement strand
AGCACCGCTCTGGCGTCGGGCCCATGTTAGGCTCCATGAACTGCCTCCATCGCACCGCCGTGCTGGCCGTCCCACTCACTGCGTTGATTCTCGCCGCCTGCGCCGAGGCGGGCCCTGCCAAGGAGGAGTTCCCAACGCGGTTTGAGGCCGCGGAGCGCCTTATCGCCATTGGCGATCTTCACGGCGACCTCGAGGCCGCCCGGGCGGCCCTTCGCTTGGGAGGCGCCATCGACGCGGAAGACCGCTGGATCGGCGGCGATCTCGTGGTGGTGCAGACGGGGGACATCCTCGACCGGGGCGAGGAGGAGGAGGCCGTCATCCGACTGTTCCAGCGACTCGGGGAGGAAGCCGAGCGAGCAGGCGGGGCGGTGCACGTGCTCAACGGCAACCACGAGCTAATGAACGCATATCGTGATTATCGGTACGTCACGCCGGGTGGTTACGCCGACTTCGCGGACGTGGCGGTGACCACCGGAGTTGACTCCCTCTTGGTGTCCCTGGAGCCTGACCAACGACCCAGGGCAGCGGCCTTCCTTCCCGGTGGCCCATTTGCCCGTCTCCTTGCTCAACGAAACACCATAGCCATCATCGGGAGCAGCCTCTTCGTTCATGGAAGCATCCTCCCGGAGCACCTGGACCGCGGGCTGGACCACATGAACGATGAAATCCGCGCCTGGCTCCGTGGCGAGGCACCGCAGCCGGATTGGATCCGAGGCGACCGAAGTCCGGTGTGGAACCGACTGTACTCCGACGAGCCGACTGTCGCGGCGTGCGACACACTGGGTTCGGTGTTGGGGCGCGTTGGGGTAGAACGAATGGTGGTGGGGCATACGGTTCAGCGCACCGGCATCACTTCTTTTTGTGGGGGCCGGGTCTGGGTCATCGATGTCGGCATGGCCGCCCACTACGGTGGACGCCCCGCGGTTCTCGAGATCCGAGACAACCGCGTCCGCGGGTTACGCTGAGCCGTAGTTCGAACACTGTATCCTCCATAGGAGGTGACACATGGCAGATCGCGTGAAGAAGATCAGCTACTGCTACATCAAGGTTCCCAACCGTGCGGGACACGGAGAGCAGATCCTCGGCCAGCTGCGAGAGAATGGAGTCAGTCTGCTGGTGTACTCGGGCTTCCCGATCGGCGGGGGCAAGGCGCAGCTCGATTTCGTTCCACACAACATGATTGCGTTCCGCAAGGTGGCGCGGAAGAACGGCTGGCGCTTGAGCAAGGCCAAGAAGGGATTCCTGGTCACGGGCGGTGACGAGCTGGGCGCCGTTCACAAGCATATCCGCAAGCTCTCGGACGCCAAGATCAACATCACCGCGGCCGACGCGGTTGCGGCCGGCAAGGGTCGATACGGCATGATCCTCTGGGTGAACCCGAATCAGTACAATCGGGCTGCCAGAGTGCTCGGGGCCAGGTAGCACACCGGAGAAAAGGCCCTGCAGTCGCAGGGCCTTTTCTCAACGGCGCCGGGCAGACTCGAACTGCCGAATGGAGGTTTTGCAGTTCTCTCAGGACGTTTTCAGTTAGTTGCATCTGTTTGCGGCAAAACCTTCCCAAGAACCTTCCCATTTCAGACTGGTCTACTAGGCACGTCAGCTCCCGCCGGCCTGAGCCAATCAGTGCGCCCACGCCCCTCTATCTCCATCTCGCACCTCCTCTATCCCCTGCGCTGCACTGCGACCGCCTCCCACCGCTCGTCGGGCGCCTAACAGCCGGTGGACCACCCCCCGACACCACCCCAGGGTCCCCGGACGGTCCACTCACCCCGGGGCACATTCTGGGAGGGGCAATTGAAATTCCTATGGATAAGACAGTGAGATCGACGTAGACGGTGACCATACCGGTGTGCCACTCCGCGGCTCAGGTGTGACGTCCAGCGTCTCACTTCCCAGTGCTCTTGCCTGCTTGGACCCAGTGCAGTCTCCGGCCGCAACTGCTTGCTGGATCGAGAGATCGACCCGTTGATGACGGTGGGTCACAACGTGGCGTGGCTCTTGCACTAGTGCAGGATAGGCCGGAGCGCCTATGCGCCCTGGCGACACTTCGACCTCAGGCAATGGAGGAGAACCATGGCAACCCATGTTGGGAGGCGCTGCCTTGCATCCGCCGGTATGGCTCTCGCAGCCGCCTGTGCGGTACTCGTAGCGTGTGGCGGCGATTCCACCAGCCCGACGGAAACCCCCACTAACGCCTCGGAGTGGGTCGCGTTCGTCAACTGGGACGAGAAGACCGTCGTCGAGGTCCAGATGGTGGAGTCCGGTGCGGCTTTGTCCTATTCACCCAGTGTGTTGACGTTCGAGGCAGGAAAGCCGTACGTGCTCAGGATCATCAACGCGGCATCGAACGGCAAGCACTACTTCTCACCCGAGGGGACCAGCTTCTACCAGGCAATCGCCACCCGTAAGATCGAGACAGCTGATGCCGAGTACAAGGCGCCGTACTTCGATGCGGTAGAGCTGCTGCCGGGCGGTGTCCTGGAGCTCTACTTCGTCCCGGTAGTCGCCGGAACATACGACATTATCTGCACGATCACGGGCCACGTAGCTGCCGGTATGACCGGCACGGCCACCATTACGGGAGGCGATGGCTATCAGCTGGATCTAGAAGTGGCGGCCGACTTCAACACGGCGCTCGCCACTGACGCGCGGCGGTCTGGGGACGACCCGGTGTGGGACACTGCCGCAGATGTAACGGTCGCAATGTTCGAGTCGGGGGCGACGCTCGGCTACGTGCCACCGAATCTGAACCTCACGAAGGACGCCGGCTACAAGCTTGCGATAAGCAACTCGTCCGGCCACGCCTCCAAGCACTACTACACTGCGGCTGAGTTCTACAGGTCGGTCGTCTTCCGGAAGGCCGAGGACTCGCAGGCCGAGATCAAGGCCCCCTACCTAAATGCGGTCGAACTGTTGATCGGGGGGAGCAGCACGCTGTTCATGGTTCCGACCGCAACAGGCTCGTTCGACGTCGTGTGTACCATCGAAGGGCATGAGGCGGCAGGAATGGTTGGTACCATCGCGGTAGGCCCGTGACGATGGCCGTGTAGTCACCCTTAGAGCGACCCACTTGGACGGAAGCGTCGCACTTCTGTCGGCGCTTCCGTCCCGGGTCCGCTTCGGACATCACTGCTCCGGAGGCTTGACGTGACCTACTCCCGCTTCGTGCTAGCCGGTATCACCACCTTGCTCATCGGCGTCTTCGCCTGTGCAAGTGATGGCACCGCCCCCAACAGTGGCAACGGCGATGGAGGTGGCGTCCCCACCCTGTCGGAGGACGTCCAGCCGATAATCTCATCCAACTGCGCGCTGTCAGGCTGCCACGCCGGCGCTTCCCCAGCCGCGGGGATCAACCTGAGTGACGGCCAGACCCACGCCAACACGGTGAACATCCCGTCGAACGGGTCCGCCCTGGACCACATCGAGCCGGGGCAGCCCGATCAGAGCTACCTAGTGCACAAGATCCAGGGCACGCAGACATCGGTCGGCGGATCGGGGGGGCGGATGCCGCTGGGGCGCGCCCCGCTCAGCGAGGCCCAGATCGACATCGTGCGCGCCTGGATCACAGGCGGCGCCCTGGACAACTGACACTTCCCTTGTCGTGACACTGCTTGAGGAGGTACACCGCATGCATCCGAGAAGACTCCCGAAAAAACTCCTTGGGGTGGTGGGGGTGGTCGCGGGACTCACTGCGGCGGCCGGTTCCGAGGCCAGCGCCGAGCCCTACCTGGCGTTGCGCACCGGGCTCAAGTGCGCGCAGTGCCACGTGAACCGCACCGGCGGGGGAGGCCGCAACGACTTCGGCGCCGCCTGGTCGCAGTCAGTGCTGCCAGCCAGGATCCTGGCGCCCCGCAGCCGGCGCCTGGCCGACTGGGTGGCCATTGGCCTCGACGTGCGCGCCAAGTTCGACTGGGCCCTGAATGAGGGAGTCACGCCCCAGACCGCGTTCGAGCTCAATGAGGCGAACGTGTATCTGGAGGCCAACCTGATCCCGGACGTCCTGACAGTCTACATCGATCAGACGTTGGGGCCCGACCAGGCCAAGGCGCGGGAGCTGTTCGCGATGGCGGCCTGGAAGCCGCTGAACGGCTACGCCAAGGCGGGCAAGTTCATGCTGCCGTTCGGGCTGCGCCTGTTTGACGACGCCGAGTTCATCCGCTCCGAGACGGGCTTCACACACGCCACGCCCGACGTGGGCGTGGAGGTCGGAATCGAGCCGGGCCCCCTCTCGTGGTTCGTGTCGGCGAGCAACGGCAGCTTCTCCGGCACGGAGAACAACAGCCAGAAAATGCTCACCACGAGCGCCGTGCTGACGTTCCCGTGGTTCCGGGTCGGCGCATCGGGGGCGCACAACAGCGAGCCCGGGCGTGAGACGAACATAGCTGGTGCGTACGCGGGCTTTCGCGTGGGGCCTGTGGTCGTGCTGGGTGAAGCGGACCTGATATTCGACTCGTTCGACGACCCGGCCCAGAGCGACCGGGACCAGGTGATCGCCTTCGTCGAGGGCGACTGGCTCATCGTGCAGGGACTCAACCTCAAGGTCACGTACGGATTCCACGATCCCACTGCCGACATCCGGGACGGCGCCGTGGACACACCCGACGACGAACGGGCCCGCGCGCGCCTCGGCATCGAGGCGTTCCCGGTCTCGTACGTGCAGGTGTCGGGCTTCTACACGCACCTCAACAACGCGGCCGGCACCAACGACCTGGACGTCATCACGCTCGAGGCGCACATCTACTTCTGACGCGCCGCCGCGACCGACGTCCGAGGACAGTGTGAGACTGTTCGATGGCTCGCACGGGCCCTAACTTAGGGCATCGCGCGACCGAGGGAGCGGTCAACAGTCCTTTGAACTTGAACAAGCTGTTTCCGCGGCTCACCATCAGCGCGAAGCTCTCGATTGCTTTCGCGGTGCTTACTGTGCTGCCCCTCACCGTAGTCGCGGCCTTCATGACCCCCATGGCGGTCAGTCAACTGCGGGGAGACGCTGAGGAGGGCCTAGCGAAGGATCTCGAGCTCGTCAGGTTGCGGGTGGCCAGCGGGATTCGAGAGGCGGAGCAGCACCTGAGCTTCCTGGTCGATGCGTTCATTGATCCCCTCTTCCGGGCAACCGATTCTGGCCAAGCCGGTCGAGAGGCCGCGCTCGCCGCGACGTTTCTTCGCACGAATGCCTCCGCCGTGCTGCGCATCCAGGCGATCGATGCGAACGGGCACCGGACGTTTGAGGCGAGCCGCCTCCCCCGTCAGTCCGGAGAGGACGACTTGGACGAGGGTACTGGGCTCTATTACCTGCTGGTGGCCGAGCAGACACCGGCCGGGGGCCGAGCGCTTCTTCCTGTGGAGCTCAAGGATCCCGCCGGGGGTGAGGAAGAGGTAAGTGTCATCCCCGCGATCGCAATTGTGCAGCCGATCCGGGGCACCCGAGGAGAACTCCTGGGCGTGGCGGTTGCAGAGGCTGCCGCGTCCGCCCTATTCAGTACTCTGGACGTCGCGCCGCCGGGGCTCGAGGGCACGCGGGGACTGGTAGATCCGCAGGGCCAGTTCCTCTACCACTCCGAGCGGAAGCAGGACTGGGCTAGCCTCCTTCCTCCACGGACGGACGTGAACCTCCATACGGAGTTTCCGCCGGAAGTTGCCGAGGTCCTCCTGTCCGGTGAGTCCGGCACGGTGCGAACGCCGAGCCGCGAGATCGTGAGCTTCCGGCCGATCTCTAGGGCGGGTGCGGACGGCCCGCACCTTGTCCTGTACATGACCGTCCCCCTCTCGGTGATCGACGGGCCGGTCAGGAGCTTCCTGCTGGCGGCCGGCGGTATCGGCATCGGCATCTTGGGATTGGTGCTCGCGGTAGCCGTGGTGGCGGCAAAGCAGTTCACGAAGCCGATCTACCAGCTACAGCAGGCAGCTCAACGCCTGGCCCGCGGGGGTACGAGCGCTCCGCTCCAGATCGAAACGAACGACGAACTGCAGGACCTGGCGGACGATTTTGCCACCATGGCCGACACGCTCGTCGCGCACCGCAAGAAGTTGGAGACAACGGTGGCGGCGCGCACCCGCGCATTGGAGCTCACGCAGGCCGAGCTGTCCGATATCGTCACACACGCAGCGGACGCGATTATTGGCCTTGATGCGAACGGCGCAGTCCGGCTGTGGAACGAAGGGGCGGTCCGTCTCTTCGATTATCAGGAGGCGGAGGCAATGGGCGAAATGATCGACGACCTCATTGGACTTGCCGGACCTGACCTGGAGCACGAGAACACTTATGTGCAGCAGAGCCTCGATAGGAGCGGCTCGGTCGTCAATCTTCGTACCCGTCGAAGGCCGAAGAACGGAGATCCGTTTCCGGTGAGCCTGACGCAGACGTCCCTCGCCGACGAGAGCGGCAGGGTAGTGGGCTCATCCCTCGTCATCCGGGATGAGCGCATGCGGAGTAAGCTTGAGGAGCAGATGCGCCGATCCGAGCGACTGGCGTCTGCGAGTGTCATGGCGGCGGGGCTTGCACACGAGCTCAACAACCCCCTTGCGATCTTGGGCAACCGCATTGAGTTGATGCAGCGTGAGGTGGCTCGGCGATCCTCCGGCGATCAGCTGGGTAAGGACTTGGCGGTACTGGGTCAGCTTGTTGAGCGATTGCGCGGCCTCACGACAGATCTGCTGGCGTTCGCACGTGACGATCACGCCGAGCGTGGTCCGATTGCCTTGGACGAGTCATTGGGTCGGGTAGTCCGGCTGCTCCACCGCACCTTTCAGGCCAAGGGAATCGATTTGGAGTTCGCTCATCCGGAGAACGTTCCCAGCATCGTCGGGAATGCGAACGCGATCGAGACGGTCTTTGTGAATCTTCTCATGAACGCACTGCAGGCCACGCTTGCCGATGGCGTCGTATCCGTCAAGATCGCACCGGCCGCAGGCACGTCGGACTTCGTCAAGATCGAGGTCCGGGACACCGGTGGCGGTGTCCCGTCGGACGTAAAGCGCCGGATCTTCGAGCCCTTCTTCACGACGAAAGGCGAGGATGGAGGAACGGGTCTCGGGCTGACTGTGTGCCGCTCCGTGGTGGAGCGTCATGGTGGCACGATCTGGGTTGAAGATGCCGAGGGTGAAGGGAGCCGGTTCTTGGTGCGGTTCCCCGTATCGCGAGAACGGGTATGAAGAACGCGAGAATCCTCATCGTCGATGACGAACCGGAGATGCTGGAGAATCTCGATCGCTTGCTGTCGGCCGACGGCTACCAATGCACGACATTGTCCGATCCGCTTGGCTTCCGGGAACTGCTCGCAGAGACCAGGCCGGACGTCGTGATCACAGACTTGCGTATGCCGGGCGTCGATGGGATGGAAATCCTCGCCACCGCGCTTGCCGACGATTCGTCGCTCCCAATCATTCTGATTACAGGGTATGCGACGGTGGCTTCGGCACTTCAGGCTGTCCACGAGGGGGCGTTCGATTACCTCTCCAAGCCGTTTACGGCAGACCAATTGAGTGTGGTCGTGCAGAGGGCCCTCCGATTCAGGCGACTGGTGATCGAGAACCAGGGTCTGCGTGAGCAGATGGAAAAGCGGGTGGGGGCGGGCATGGTGGGATCGAGCCCACCGTTCGTGAGGCTGCTCGACCAGGTCCAACGCGTCGCGCCCACCGACGCGAACGTGCTGATCGCGGGAGAGAGCGGGACCGGGAAGGAGCTGATCGCTCGTTCCATCCATCACAATAGCCCGCGACAGGGTGCGCCTTTCGTCCCGGTCGATTGTGCCGCGCTGCCCGAAGGACTTCTGGAAAGCGAGCTTTTCGGGCACGTAAAGGGCGCGTTCACGGGAGCCGTGACTGAGAGGACTGGTCTGTTGGTCGAGGCTGACGGTGGGACGCTCTTCCTCGACGAGGTAGCCGAGCTGTCGCTGCCCCTGCAGGCAAAGCTGCTCAGGGTCTTGGAGGAGCGGCAGGTTCGCCCGGTGGGAGCCTCCAAGCACATCGAAGTGGATATCCGAGTGGTGGCCGCCACGAATCGAGATCTCGATGCAGCGGTTGGGGAGGGCGCGTTCAGGAAGGATCTCTTCTATCGACTTAACGTGGTGCAGTTGAGGGTCCCGCCGCTGAGAGCGCGGGCTGGCGATGTCGTGCTGCTCGTGCAACGATTCTTGGACGAGTTTGCGAGCGCCGCCGGGCAAACGCCTCCCACTGTCGCGCCACAGGTCTGGGAGACACTCGATGCGTACGAGTGGCCCGGCAACGTACGCCAGTTGAGGAACCTGGTTGAACAGATCGTTGCTCTCGACGCGGACGGCCAGGTTACGCTCTCGGACCTTCCTCCGCAGATGCGCTTTGGAACGATGGCCCAAGCGAATGGGGACCCAGAGCCCAACAGATTCTTGCCGTTGAAGTACGCGGATGCGCGGGAGGCAGCAATCCAGGAATTCAGGACCACCTATGTGCGCGAGCTGCTCCAAGTCCATCAGGGGAACGTCTCCCGCGCAGCACGGGCAGCTGGCGTGAGCAGGAGGACCCTGCATCGGTGGCTAGCGGAGATCGAGGGCAGCACAGGTGAGACGCCTGACGAGGTGGAGAATGACGGCGTCTAAGTCCGTGCTGTTGGCGGCAGCTCTGACGGCTGCGATGCCGTCCGCGCTGCCAGCGCAGGCCACCGTGGAGGGCGAAGTCCGCTGGAATGCGCGGCCGGCAAGTGATGCTGTAGTGCGGTTGATCCCGGTTGAGGAGATGGACTTCTCGCCGCCATCGGACTCAGCCGTGATCGATCAATCACACTTGCGGTTCGTGCCGCGTGTGCTTGCCGTCCGGGTCGGCTCGGTCGTGAAGTTCCTCAATAGCGACCCGATCATGCACAACGTCTTCAGCCCTGAGCGGCAGGGAGCCGGGTTCGACCTGGGGACCTATCCCCGGGGAGAGAGTCGCACGTATGCCTTTGCCCAGCCCGGTACCTATGTTGTGCTCTGCCACGTGCACCCGGAGATGGTGGCCTGGGTCGTGGTCGTCCCAACGCCATACTTCGCAGTGACCGGACGCGACGGCGAGTTCCGGATAGAGGGCGTGCCTCCAGGCTCGTACAGTCTTCAGACGTGGTATCGGCGAGCTGAGGTTGGGGAGCAGTTGATCGAGATCGGCGCAGGCCAAGACCGCCTCCGCGTTCGTGTGAGCAGACCGCAGTCGGGCGCGCAGGAGGAACAGTGAGACCGTCCATGCTACTCTCGGCCATGCTCGCTCTGCCGTCGGCGTTGGCCCTCAGCCCAGGAGCAGCGCCTCCCGGGCCTGAGGGCGCTGCCGAGCCCATCCCGGCATTCGCTCGCCAATACCGCACGGGCTGCTCAACCTGCCACACCGCGGCCCCCAAGCTGAACGTACTCGGTGAGGCCTTTCGCCTGAACGGATACCGGATGCCCGACAACGAGTTGCTGCTGCGGCACGACGATCCGGTGCCCCTAGGTGATGACGCCTGGAAGGACGAATGGCCCCGGGCGATCTGGCCCGGCGAGATCCCCGGCCAGGTGCCCCTGGCGCTGCGCATACAGCTCGACGCAGGATTGACCCGGGACGAGGTCGACGGGACCCACCTCGCATATCGGTTCCCGCACGAGATCTATCTGCTTGCCGGGACACCTCTCGGCGGGACCATCTCCACCTTTCTTGAAACGGTATGGAGCGAAGAATCCGGAGTCGACGTCATCCAGGCCAAGTTGCTGTTTCAGAATCTCATCCCCGGGTTGCCGAAGCGAATGGTGAATCTGTGGGTTGGGCTGCAGAACTCCTACCTCTTCACGTTTACGGACCGGCAGATCGATCGCGCAGCGCGTCTGACCTTTCGCTGGCAGGAATTCCGTCCTTCCGACATCACCGTCACCGATCCGATAACTGGATTGGATGTTGTGTCCGCGAACGACTTCGGGCTCGGCATGACGCAGCCGAGCGTCGAGCTCAATGGGCTCGTAACCGGTCGTCTCCACTACGCCGTCGGTGTGGGGCAGGGAGCCGGAGGGCTGACCACCGATAACAACGACCGGAAGGACTTCTACTACAGGCTCCGCTATAAGTTGGGGGGGCTCGACCTGGGCGGCTCGTACGCTCCGGGAGGGGGACCGGTCCTGGGAGGTGGAGGACAGCTGCTTGATCGATCGATCATCATCGAGCACTTCGGATACTTCGGTGCGGAGCCGACCGCAGACGGCGGTCAGGATACCCATAGGTCCTTCGGCATAGATGTCCGAGCACTCTACGGCCGTTGGGACGTTGGAGTTGGCTGGACGCGCAGCGAATACGACGCCCCATGGGGTGCGCAGGTACCCGGGGCGCTCTCGCTCTCCAGCGTTTTCGGCAAGGTAGAATGGCTGGCGTTCCCCTGGTTCATCGGATCGTTGAAGATCGACTCGTTCTGGTCTGACGCCCCGGACGCGGCCCTCGACGAGCAAGAAGTCCGCGTCATGCCGGGCCTGGTGATGCTCATCCGCCAGAACGTCCGCGGGGTGATCGAAGCGGAGTGGTTCACGAAGCAGACCCGGCCCCGGGAACGGCCCAACAGCCTCTGGTTCCGGCTCGACGTCGCCTTCTGATACCTCTGTGACCGCTCCTTCCACGGCGGTCGCCTTGCAGGGCCTTACGTCAGAGGCGCCGGGCAGACTCGAACTGCCGAATGGAGGTTTTGCAGACCTCTCAGAACGTTTGCAGATAGTTGCAGATCTTTGCATTTGATTGCGGCTCCGGGCGGTTTCCGGGTCCCACCTTTGCAGATCTTTGCGGTTAGTTGCATCTGTTTGCGGCGAAACCTTCCCAAGAACCTTCCCAATCCCGACTGATCCGGTTCCGTAGCACGGCCCTGCCAGCGGGCCCATGTTAGGCTCATTCCTTCCGGGAGCACGCGGCGATGGCCGACGTCCTGGACCGCCTCAAGACTGCCCTCACGGACCGCTACGTAATCAAGCACGAGCTTGGTGCGGGCGGCATGGCGACCGTGTATCTGGCCGACGACGTGCGCCACGGCCGCCAGGTGGCGCTCAAGCTGCTCAAGCCCGAGCTGGGCGCGGTGCTGGGCGGCGGGCGCTTCTTGCGCGAGATCCACATAGCAGCGGGCCTCAACCACCCTCACATTCTTACCCTGCACGACTCCGGCGAAGTAGACGGCCTCCTCTTCTACGTGATGCCCTACGTGGCGGGAGAGTCACTGCGCCAGAAGCTCGAACGCCAGACCCAGCTCTCCATTGACGAATCCATCGAGCTCACCCGCCAGGTGGCGAGTGCTTTGGACTACGCCCACCGCCAGGGCGTGGTGCACCGCGACATCAAGCCCGAGAACATCCTGCTGCAGGAGGGCCAGGCGGTTGTGGCCGACTTCGGGATCGCACGAGCTCTGAGAGTAGCAGGGGGAGAACGGCTAACCGAGACGGGACTCTCGCTGGGGACGCCGCACTACATGAGCCCCGAGCAGGCAACCGGCACTCAGGAGCTGGACGGGCGGAGCGATGTCTACTCGTTGGCATGTGTGCTGTATGAGATGCTTGCAGGAGACCCGCCGTTCCTGGGCCCCACGGCGCCCGCAATCATAGCGCGGCAGCTAGTGGACCCGCCGCCGAGCTTGCGCACGGTGCGGCAGACGGTGCCGGAGGAGCTGGAGCGCGCCATCGAGAAGGCACTCGCAAAGGTGCCTGCGGATCGCTACGACACTGCA
>Ga0255054_10002052_pt1 | contig 11671 bp, 4 predicted proteins | sample JV7_2_23_MG_FD_188634 | JGI IMG/M metagenome (GOLD analysis project Ga0255054, IMG submission 188634) | Seawater microbial communities from Jervis Inlet, British Columbia, Canada - JV7_2_23 | ecosystem: Environmental > Aquatic > Marine > Inlet | place: Canada: British Columbia | collected... | reverse complement strand
TTATGCCGCCAATGCTGGAACGAATGACTCTATACTATTCAAATTTCAGCTGTTTAACCGCTATGGTGGAGTCGAGACCATAGAGGTTGATGGTTACTATTCAGATGCAAATGACACCCAGGTGGGTACATGGAAGACTCTGGAATTTGCTTTACCCGATGGTACAACAGGTTCTTACAACCAAATGGTTATATTTTTCGGATGGAATTTTGTTGCCGATGGAGATGAATTCTATTTTGACAACATCGTTGCCCCGGGTTTCAGTGCTTATGGAAATACGGACGTTACAGTTACCATCACCGACAAGTTCAACAACGCTACCGATGTAAAATTATTTATTGAAGGTGCCGAAGCAACGCTGGCCCAGAATGGAAATGTGTATACAAATACCTCGTCTCTAGCCTCTTATAGTATTCTTGTGGGGATGGACTCAGGTATTTATGAGATTGTTTATTCACACATGGCCAATGGCGTAGAAGTCAGGGATACCAGCAGTCTGATAAGTGGCTCCCCAACCGGCACGCAAGAACTGGTGCAGCTTATTATTGTTGAAGCGCTGGAAGATGGAACTGCAATGGCAATCAGTGTTGGGGAAACGCCTCCAACCATAGATGGTACTATCGATGCTGTATGGGGCAATGCTAAAACCCATACAATGCAGGAGCGCACATGGTGGGGAACTCCAACGGGCTTGTATTCTACCTGGAAAGTTATGTGGGATATCGATAATGTTTATCTGTTGTATACCGTTGAGGATGCGACACCTTACAATAGTAATGTCGCTGCTGTATACGAGAATGATTGTATAGAGACTAACTTCGATATGAATCAGTCAGCTTCTCCTGGATACGATGCGGACGACTGGCAAATTCGTAGCATAAGAGGGCTTGATAGCTGGACAGGATCAGCAAATGTTACTGCTAATGACACAGCATGGGCTGCAAATGTTCAAAGAGGTCAATCATCGATGGCTGAGGATGCTGGTTATATAGTTGAAATAGCGATTCCGTGGCTTTCCCTTTCAAATACATTCTTACCTCTTGTCGGTAAAGAATTTAATTACGATTGTGTAGCTGCTGATGTAGGTTCCGGAGGCGGTGCCCGTCTTTACAGAGAGTCCTGGACTACCGCAAGAGATGTTGCCTATAACAATACTGAAGATTTCGGCACCATTACCTTATCGGCTGATACAGTGGAAGGTGGCCCGACTGCCGTGTTTGATAGAGAGGTGACCCATGTTACGGTGTATCCGAATCCCGCAAGCGATCAGTTATCAATTCGCTCTGATGTCCGGATCGAAGGGTACAGCGTAATGGATCTTACAGGCCGCACTGTAAGATCTGCCAGCGCCATAAACGATTTCAATGCTGTTCTGAATGTGAGTGACCTGACTGAAGGTGTTTACATAATCAGGGTAATTGATATTGAGGGAGGTACTGCTATACAGAAAATAAGGGTTTTCTAAAGTAGTGTGAATAAGTAGTTTATTAAAGGGGTCGTCGTGGCGACCCCTTTAATTCTTCTTTCATTTTACTGATAATTTTTGGTCGCATAGATTCTCTCATGAAAAACTTCCTGACCCGGTATGCCTTATTAAACGCTCTGGTTTTGATAAGCATAAATTCTGAGCTCATGGCACAATCCTGTTACGAACTTGTCTGGAGCGATGAGTTTAATTACACGGGACTGCCGGATTCAACCCTTTGGACCCCTGAAGTTGGTGGGGGTGGCTGGGGTAACAACGAGCTGCAGTATTATACAAAAGACAATTTGTCCAATGCCCGTGTTGAGGATGGCCATCTGATAATTGAGGCCAGCAAAGAGAATTATTTGGGTGCAGACTATACTTCCGCCAGATTAATTACTTACTCTAATGGCCACTCTTTTACCTATGGAAAGATCGAAGCAAGCATAAAACTTCCCTTCGGTCAGGGTATATGGCCCGCTTTCTGGATATTGGGAGATGGCATATTTGAGGGAACCCCCTGGCCGGCATGCGGTGAAATTGATATTATGGAAATGATTGGCGGAGGAGAAGGAAGGGATGATGTCGTCCATGGCACCATCCACTGGTCCGATGCAAACGGGAATCATGCTTCTTTCGGTGAGCAGACACAATTGGACGAAGGGATTTTCGCAGATACTTTCCACCTGTTTTCGGTTGAATGGGATGCCTCCAGTATCAAATGGTTCCTGGACGGTACACAGTACCACGTTGTGGATATAAGCCAGGGACATTTGAGTGAATTCCAAGAAAAGTTTTTCATACTACTGAACATTGCAGTTGGCGGGAACTGGCCGGGTTATCCGGATGCTTCTACGGTTTTCCCGCAAAGGATGTATGTCGATTATGTCCGGGTATACCAGTTAGATGCAACGCCTGAAATCGTAGGCGACACCCTTGTGACTGCTGCAGAAACAGGTCTCCGGTATTCCACTGTGGAATCAGATAGTTTTACCTACTTCTGGTCTGTGCCGGCAGATGCAGTTATTTCAGGGGGACAGGGCACAAATTCCATCCTTGTTGACTGGGGATGCGATACCGGAACAGTTTCCTGTGATCTGACCGCAGTATGTGGCACATATAACCAGACCCACGAAATAAGACTGGAAAAACTGCAGATCACAGGAAAGGATTATGTGGAGACTGACCAATCGGATCTCATCTACGCAGTTCCACCTACAAGGGAGGCATCTCACAATTGGACACTGCCTGAAGGCGTCAGCTTAAATTCAAAGAACGATTCCAATGCCATTAATATCGATTGGAATGATGCAGATGGACAGTTGTTGGTTCAGCTTTCCAATTATTGTGGTGCAGATTCTGCCAGCAAGCTTGTTTCGGCTATCAGGCAATTGCCCTACCCCAATCCTGCTCAGCCACATCAAATACCCGGTACCATAGCATCAGTGAACTATGACACAGGGGGTGAAGGCATTGCCTATCATGATACCGATCCAGAGAACCTCGGTCCTGGGTCCAGACAGGATGAAGGTGTTGATACCGAATTTAACGATGGAGGCGAAAATATTGGATGGCTTGAACCCGGGGAATGGATGGAATATACCATTGCATTAGATAGCACAGGCCTGTACAATATTGAAATACGTGTTGCCTCTTTAAACAGCCTGGGTAAATTCAAGCTGTTTTTCAATGGCGAGAATAGAACCGGAGATGTTTCAGTGCCACAAACAGGTGCGTGGTCTACATTCGCCACCATTGTCCTGAGTGATATCCAACTATACGATACAGACAGCCTGATGAGAATCCATATAGTGAATGGTCTGTTCAATATGGGCAGGCTTGTTTTTAACCCGGCTTCGCCAAGCCTGGTTGAAGATTTATATGATGTTCATCAGGTGTTTATTTATCCGACCCTTGCCCGGCAGCATATTTTCGTCCAAAACATCACTTCAGCGTACCCCTATTCCATCATTGATATGACAGGACGAAATGTTAAGTCCGGAATGATCCGTCCTGATAGCTTTATACCTGTTAATAATTTGAACCCGGGCGCATACATTTTGATTCTCGAAAACAACAGCTCCGTATTGTATTCCGGTAAATTTTTCATAGCGAAATAGCTATCGGACGGAACAAGAGATAACAATTTTCAATGAAGGAAATAAAAATATTCGAAGGGTGGAGATGCTACCCTGTCATTGACCCTTCACTTAAAAACTGTTAATCAATCCAGGGAACCCATATGCAAAAGTCAAAAATCTATTCATTTTATATATCCCTTATAGTAGCCCTGGGAGGTTTCTTAATGGGATTCGATGCATCCGTAATCTCCGGGGTAATTAAGTTTGTTTCAATAGACTTTGAATTATCAGCTGTACAACATGGTTTTGCTGTGGCTAGCCTTACCCTTACAGCCACACTGGCCATGATGTTTTCAGGTCCTGTTTCAGACAGGGTTGGCCGTAAGAAAGTGCTGATTTATGCTGCCCTCCTGTTTTTCATCTCCGCTGTTTTCTCAGCACTGTCCACAAGCTATATACAACTGGTTACAGCCAGAATGATAGGTGGCCTGGGCGTTGGAGCTGCGCTTATCGTACCACCCATGTACATTGCCGAGATTGCTCCTCCCAGGTTGCGGGGGCGACTGGTTTCCTTCAATCAGTTGAACATAGTGTTAGGCCTGTCCGTAGCTTTTTTTACAAACTACCTGATCCTGCAGTTGGGTGAATCTGAGGCAGACTGGGTAAGCTCTTTGAAAATCGACGAGTACAAATGGCGCTGGATGTTAAGCCTTGAAGCCATTCCCGCCATCTTATATTTTGGATTGTTATTTTTTGTCCCGGAAAGTCCGCGATGGCTTGCCATGCGGGGAGAAAGCCGGAAGGCCATCGAGATAATGTCAAGATTCGAGGGAACAGAGGATGCGAGAGAGGAGTTTAAACTGGTCCTTGAATCTATCGATAAAGGAAATAACAGAAAGAGAACATCGATTAAGGAGCTTTTCAGGCCGTCCATGAAATTTGTGTTGACAATTGGAATTGTGATAGCTGTTTTACAGCAAATTACCGGAATCAATGCGGTTTTCTTTTATGCACCCATGATATTTGAGCAGACAGGGATCGGGACCGATGCTTCCTTTGCCAATGCCATAATTATCGGACTGACGAATCTGGTGTTTACGGTAGTGGCCATTGCTTTTGTAGATAGATTGGGAAGAAAGCCCCTGCTCTCATTTGGCCTGGTCGGTATTATGGTTACCATGTTTCTGCTTGCAGGAAGCTTTAAGGCTGCAGAATATAAGCTTGATAGTCAGGCCATATCTGAGTTGAAAAAACATGAAAGCTTTGAAGCTTTCAAGGAAATACAACAGTTGGAGGGAAGTGTTTTCTCAAGTGATGTGGAGTTTAAACAGGCCCTCTCCGAATTACTCGATCCTCAGGTTATAAAGAAATATGAAGGCGATATTCTTACAAGTACTATTACGATAAATGCATGGTTGGTGCTGATCGGGATCATTGGATTTGTGGCTTCATTTGCAATATCATTAGGTCCTGTGATGTGGATTCTTTTCTCAGAATTATTTCCCGACAGGCTTCGTGGAATGGCCATTTCATTTGTTGGGGTTATTAATTCTGCAGTAAGTTTTCTTGTTCAACAACTCTTCCCCTGGGAACTGTCAACCCTCGGAAGTTCCGGAACCTACTTTATTTATGGAATATTTGCACTTATGGGATTAATATTCGTGTTGATAAAACTGCCTGAAACCAAAGGGAAATCCTTGGAAGAGCTGGAAGAGGCCCTCATTATAAAAAGATAAAAAATATGACGATAAAGAGATTGATTTACATTATACTACTCGTGGGTTCTATGAACTTTTTGTCCTGTGGTAATCATGATATTAATTCCAGGCCTGCTAAAGTTGAGTTAAAGCAGAATGAATCAGGTTATCATCGCCTTTTTGTGAACAATGAGGAGTTTTTTGTGGAAGGAGCCGGGCTTGAGTTTGGAAATATTGAGGCCCTCGCCGAATACGGGGGAAATTCATTCCGGACCTGGCGTACGAGAAATCAAAACGAGGATGCCCTTGATGTACTTGATCGTGCACATGAAAGTGGTTTAATGGTATTAATGGGCCTTGATGTTGCCCGCGAGCGGCATGGATCTAATTATAATGATACGGCAGCAGTCAGAAAGCAGTTTGATTTCCTGAAAGGGGAAGTTGAACGTTTAAAGGATCACCCTGCGCTTCTGGGCTGGGCAATCGGTAACGAGCTTAATCTCGGGGCCGGCAATTTAAAGGTCTACGATGCTGTAAATGAAATATCTAGAATGATCCATGAAGTTGACCCGAATCATCCGACAACCACAACAATGGCGGGAATAGGCAAACATGAAGTTGATTTTATCAGGGAACATTGTACGGATATCGATTTTCTATCGATTCAAATGTATGGAGATATCGTGAACCTTCAGAAGCGCATTCAGGATGCCGGATGGGAAGGCCCTTATATGGTTACTGAATGGGGGGCTACCGGCCACTGGGAAGTAGCCAGAACTGAATGGGATGTCGCGATAGAACAAACAAGCAGGGAAAAAGCCGGGGCCTTTATTGAAAGATACAAGCAGGCGATATTGACAGATCCGGTTAACTGTCTGGGATCGTATGTGTTTCTATGGGGACAAAAACAAGAGCGAACCCCAACCTGGTACGGCATGTTTTTGGAAAACGGAAATGTTACAGAAACGGTGGATGCGATGCATTTTATCTGGGAAGGGGACTGGCCTGAGAACCGTTGTCCTTCCATAAAATCTTTTGTACTGGATGAAAAAACTGGCTATGATAACATCAAAATAAAAGCTGGTGAATATTACAAGGCCGCCGTGAATGCCATCGATCATGAAGATGATTCCATTGTGTATCGGTGGGAAGTGATGGCCGAAAGCAGAGATCTTGGCCATGGCGGTGACTTTGAAAGTACCCCGGAAACATTGTTTTCTCTTGAGGATGGCGAGGATGTAATAGGCTTTGAATCCCCTCGAACTCCGGGAGCATACCGGTTATTTGTATACGTTACGGATGAAGGAAACAGATCGGCCACGGCAAACATTCCATTTTTGGTCGAGCAATAGCACTTAAACAAATTGAATTCATGCCTGCCAGATCTTTCATTTGCATTATTATCGTGCTGATTTCTCTTTTTAAGAATTTATCATGAATAAAACCAGAGACATATATTATGGAGAATCACTGCTGGCTACGGTGAAGAATAAGGTCAAAGGAGAAATTGTTACGTTGGATGGAGAGAACTATTATCGGATATCAAATTACGATGAGATGTCTCCTTTTTTCATGTCTGTTGTAAGCCATTCAGACCACTGGATGTTTATATCCAGTAAAGGGGGTATAACATGCGGACGGAAGAATCCTGAAAATGCCCTCTTTCCATACGCTACAGATGATAAAATACACGATGCTTCTGCAACTACCGGAGCAAAAAGCGTTTTTATCATCGACAAAAAACAGAAGTCCTATCTATGGGAGCCATTTTGTACCGGCAACCCAGACGTGTATCATTTAACCAGGAATATCTACAAGAATAAGGTCGGCAACAAGCTCATATTCGAAGAAATAAATTATACCCTTAAGCTCAGGTACCAGTATGCCTGGATGAATAGTGACAGATATGGTTTTATAAAACGATCCGCAATCACCAACCTTGATGAGGAATCTACTGTACATGCAAGAATTTCTGATGGATTGCAAAACATTCTTCCTTATGGAGTAAACCGGACCTTACAGTCGAAAATGAGCACCCTCGTGGACGGCTATAAGAAATGTGAGCTGCATGAAGAAACAGGACTTGGGATATATACGCTCAGCTCAATATTAACCGATAAAGCAGAGCCGAGCGAAGCACTTAAAGCAACTACAGTATGGTCTGTGGGTCTGGAGGATCCCAGGTACCTGCTATCCGCCGATCAGCTTGAAAAGTTCATAGAAGGATCAGTGCCAGATACGGAAATATCACTGAAAGGCAAACGCGGGGCCTATTTTGTATCTAGTGATTTTGACCTGAAACCAGAAGAAATTCGAGATTGGCTGATTGTTGCAGACATCGGCCAGGGGCCCTCCGATGTTCCGTCCACAATGAATTTACTGAGAAAGAAGACGGCCTTAAAAGAACTCATTCTGGAAGATGTCAGCAAGGGCACTGAAAATCTCAATGAACTGGTTTCAATGGCCGATGGAAATCAGGTTTCTAACGACGACCTTACCTCTGGAAGGCATTTTTCCAATACCCTGTTTAATATAATGAGGGGGGGAATATTTCCTAACAACAACCAGGTAGATAAAATTGATATTAAAGATTTTGTCGGAAAATGGAATACATTCGTCCTGAAGAATAATAAAACCTTTTTTGAGAACCTTAGCGATCCTATAAATTATCCTGAATTAATAGAGGAGGCGAAAAAAACCGGAGACCCTGGTCTTATAAGATTAATATTCGAATATTTGCCCTTAACTTTCAGCAGGAGACATGGCGACCCGAGCAGGCCCTGGAACCAGTTTTCGATTGATGTAAAAAAAGCCGATGGCAGTCAAAAACTATACTACCAGGGGAATTGGCGTGATATTTTTCAAAACTGGGAAGCACTGGCTATTTCATACCCTGAATTCATCGAAAGCTATATTGCAAAATTCGTTAACGCCTCTACCGCGGATGGATACAATCCTTACCGTGTGACCAGGGACGGCATTGACTGGGAGGTTCCCGACCCGGAAGATCCATGGTCCAATATTGGATACTGGGGCGATCATCAGATAATATACCTTTTAAAGTTCATTGAATTATCACGGAGGTACCATCCTGGAAAACTTCAGGAACTTTTAACTGAAAATATCTTTTCATACGCCCATGTTCCTTACCGGATTAAGCCGTATGCCGATATAGTCAGGGACCCGCAAAACAGCATTACATACGATCCTGAAGGGGAAAAGATCATTGCTGAAAGAGTGGCCAGCACTGGCTCGGATGGCAAGCTCCTGTTCGACTCAGGCGGAGGGGTACTGATGGTTAACCTGGCAGAAAAAATACTGGTTTCACTATTATCGAAATTAATCAATTTCGTGCCTGAAGGCGGTATATGGATGAACACCCAGCGTCCTGAATGGAACGATGCCAATAATGCATTAACCGGCAATGGCCTTTCAATGATAACTTTGTATTATCTAAGGCGATTTATCAGTACAATAGCCGGGTTGTTTAAGTCGATCCCTAATACTTTAGAGGTAGCAGAAGAGGTAGCAGAATTGCTTCTGGCTATTTTTAAGATATTCTCGGGGAAGAAAGACCTGCTGCATGGCCGGATTAATGATGTTGAACGACGCGAAATGATTGATCTACTCGGCGAGGCAGGCAGCAGATACCGTAACCAACTATATGAAAGGGGTTTCTCGGAAAGGAAGAGGAATTTGAGCAATGAGGAGTTACAGCGTTTTATTGTGCTGTGTTTAGCGTTTATAAATCATACCATAGAAGCCAACAAGAGGGCAGATGGTTTGTTCCATTCCTACAATCTCGTTGAATTTAGCAAAAATGTCTGCAGCATTAAGCATCTGTATGAAATGCTTGAGGGACAGGTCGCTGTTATAAGTTCAGGGTATCTTGATGCCGGTCAAAGCCTGCGGGTTCTAGACGCTTTACGAACAAGTAAGATGTACAGGCAGGATCAGGATTCATATACTTTATATCCTGAGAAGGAACTACCCGGATTTCTGGAAAAGAATATTGTTTCAGAGGACAGACTCGGTCATTCTCCCTTTTTATTGGATGAATTGAATACAGGCAGACGTGGCATCATAGAACAAGACGAGAACGGGATCTGTCATTTCAACGGTTCCATACGCAATGCCCAGGAACTGCGTGAAAAACTAAACAGCCTGACGCGGATCTCCAAAGAAGAAAAAGACATCATCTGCAATATATTTGTCGATTGTTTTAACCACAAGCAATTTACCGGCCGATCAGGCACCTTCTATAAATACGAAGGCCTGGGATGCATATACTGGCATATGGTATCCAAGCTGTTACTGGCCGTTCAGGAGACTTATTTACAGGCTGAAAAAGAATCGGTGAATCAAGACATTATCTCAAGCTTAAAAGAACATTACCATCAGATCAAAGATGGTCTGGGATTAAGGAAGTCACCTGATATTTATGGAGCTTTTCCCACAGATCCGTATTCACATACTCCTGGATTTGCAGGGGTTCAACAACCCGGAATGACCGGGCAGGTGAAAGAAGATTTTATAAGCCGTTTTGGTGAATTAGGGGTAATCATTGAAGATGGCTGCATCAGGTTTAATCCCCGTTTATTGTCTGAAGATGAATTTTCAGATGCTGAAAAAGACTGGAAAATAAAGGAGCAATTAATCAAACTCAACAAAAAGGAGTTGGGTTTCTCTCTTTGCGGTACTCCTGTCATCTATCGTCTGGGGAACTCAAAATCAATCAGCATTGAACTCACTGGAGGTAGAGAAACGGTGTTGCCTGACACGAATCTTCTTGAAAATAAATTCAGCCAACTCGTATTTCACAGAACCGGCAGTATCAAATGTATTCGGGTAGAATTACCGGATATCCCAGATTAAAATATGGAAGAAAAACCCTATAAACAATCTTAGCTGATCAAGGTGTTTGCATCCCCAGAAATGAGATTTACCTTTTTTGTCTTAAATGTTCTTAATTGCTGCATGAAAATGTGCCGAATTATCCAGCTAGTGATTTAATAATATGATTCAAAATTTTCACTGCGCACATTCCCTTCTGCATCAACCGTATAACCATCCGGGGAGCCTTCCCTCCAGGTCAATTGAGGCAGCATGTCCAGCAAGACTTGCCTGTGTTCCTCGATGATCCCTTTATTCCCTTCCTTATAAGCTATGTTATCCCATTCGTTCGGATCATTATCGTGATCGTAGAGTTCTTCCAGGTTGATCTCAGGATAATAGATATAACGGTATCGCATACTTCTCACTGCATGTCCTATAATTCGTTGTTCCGGGTAGGTAAATTTATAACTGGATATGACGGGTGAAGTCTCTGTTGCTGGATCTTTGATCTGGGGCAAAAGGCTTCTTCCATCCAGGTGGGAAGGTTTCTCAAATCCCGCCAGGTCTACCAGCGTTGGATAGAGGTCCATCAAACTTACCGGTTGTTCGCATATGGTACCTGCCTGAGCCATGCCGGGAACAGAAATGATCAAAGGCACCCGGGTAGATTCTTCATAAAGGGTGAATTTTTCAATATTTTCCTTTTCCCCCATATGCATGCCATGATCAGCCCATAATACCACAATCGTATTATTGGCATATTCAGATTGCTCAAAGGCGTCCAGCAATCGTCCGACCATTGCATCGGAAAACGTGATGGAGGCTGCATATGACTGGATCACTTTTTCCCATTGGTCATTGTCTACCACCCATTTTTGTATATATCGCCGGCCATGATCGAATGCGTCTTCAAGGTCATCCTTCTTACATTCCGGCAGTACAATATCCTCAAGCGGATACATATCGAAATACTTCTGAGGCACCTCCCAGGGATCATGCGGTTTCCACATCCCGGCAGCCAGGAAGAACGGTTTATCATGTTTCAGGCTGAGCTGGTAACTTGCCCAGTCTGCAATATGATAATCCGCCATTTTTTCATCGGCGACAGGTATCGGTCCCCAGGTCCACCATCCCCTTCCTCCGGGCCGGCTCTCATTATCAACATCCTCCGGATAGATAACATCTTCTGGCGCCCGGATCTGATACGGATGCTGAATATATGCACTCGGATAATAAAAATCCCAGTTGGCAGGCTCCACCTGGCTGGTGGGTGTCCATGGCGGCGCCTGGCTATGATAGATCTTACCAGCTCCAAGGGTTTTGTAACCGTTCTGCTTGAAAAACTGTTCGAGGGTTACTACATCTTTCAGCGCTTCAAATTCCCGCCACTTTGGACCGTCTCCCCAGTAAACGTTCTCTGCCCCCGAACGGGCATGGTGCACCCCCGTGAGGATGGCTGCCCTTGTCGGGGCGCATGCAGGAGCCGGTGTATGTGCGTTGCTGAAGGCCATGGAGGAAGCTGCGAGGCGATCAATATTAGGTGTATGGATTTTCATGCCTGCATGCCCGCCTAAGAATCCGGCCCAGTCATT
>Ga0255054_10002051_pt1 | contig 11673 bp, 10 predicted proteins | sample JV7_2_23_MG_FD_188634 | JGI IMG/M metagenome (GOLD analysis project Ga0255054, IMG submission 188634) | Seawater microbial communities from Jervis Inlet, British Columbia, Canada - JV7_2_23 | ecosystem: Environmental > Aquatic > Marine > Inlet | place: Canada: British Columbia | collected... | reverse complement strand
AAAAGAAAAAAGGGATAGTGTTGTGTCCCGGAAGTAATTGCCAAAACCCCGGGATGAGCTAAGAATTCATATTATAACGCTCTGAGTACGTTTGCCCGGAATCTTAGGTAAGTTATTTCTGGGACACAACACTATACCAAAATTGAATATTAAATAGACAGAATTCCACAATTCATCAATCGTCAATCATTAAAGGGAGGTAACAAAAATGTCCATTGAATTAAAACAAAATCTGGATGAGCTTAAAATAAAATTAGAACACCTCCGGAGTTATCTTTGACCTTGATGGCATCGAAAAGCGATTAGATGAAATTGAAAAGATTATCGCCAAAGATGGTTTTTGGGACAATCCGGAAGACTCCAAACCGATTTTAAAAGAACGAACATCTATTTCCAATAAGATCGACGGTTTTAAGGAGCTGTGGAACGACCTGGAAGAAACCCAGATTCTGCTTGATCTGGCTGTTGAGGAATCCGACGAAGAAGCCTTAAACGAAGTCACCCAGCAGACCGCTGCCCTGGACAAAAAAATAGATCAACTTTCTCTCGATCTCATGCTGGACGGCAAAGACGACGCCCGCAATGCGATTGTGTCTATTAATGCCGGCGCCGGCGGCACTGAGGCCCAGGATTGGGCCGAGATGCTCTTCAGAATGTATTCCCGGTGGGTCGAACGCAAAGGATATAAGTCGGAACTGATCGATTTTCAACCGGGCGACGAGGCCGGGATTAAAAGTGTGACCTTTACGGCCAGTGGTGAAAATGCATTTGGATATCTGAAATCAGAGACGGGTGTACACCGTCTGGTGAGAATCTCACCCTTCAATGCCAGTGGTAAACGGCACACATCCTTTGCGTCGATCTTTGTTTACCCGGAGCTTGACAGCGAAATTACCGTTGAAATAGACGACAAAGATATCCGGGTAGATGTTTACAGGGCCAGCGGGGCCGGCGGTCAACATGTCAATAAAACCAGCAGCGCGGTTCGCCTCACCCACCTTCCCTCCGGAATTGTTGTGCAGTGCCAGCAGGAGAAATCTCAGCATCGCAACAAAGACATGGCCATGAAAGTGCTCAAATCCCGCCTTTACCAACGCGAGCAGCAAAAACAGGATGAAAAAATGAAGGAACTGCACGACAGCAAGGAAGATATCGCCTGGGGCAGTCAGATCCGTTCTTACGTGCTACATCCCTATCAGATGGTAAAGGATCACCGCATCAAACTGGATGTGGGCAATGTCAACGCAGTACTGGATGGGGACATTGATCAGTTCATTGAAGGGGTGCTACTGGCTAAAAAATAACGCTGGTTTCTGGATACTGGATGCTGGTCACTGGCCTCTGGTTACTGGTATCTGGTTTCTGGTTACTGGATGCTCGATGCCAATGCATAGCGCATGGTGCAAAACGTACAGTTCGATAATTCAGAAATCTCAGAATAATCTGACGCTTTGCGCTAGGCCCTATGCGCCATGCGCTTACTATCCGAAATCGAAACATGAACCCGATTGATATTCTTGCGGATACCTACGGCAGGCGCTCAAAAGCGTTTAAAATACTCGTTGCGCATGGAAAACAGGTTGCTGAAAAGGCCCTTATGGCTGCCGAACAGGTTTCGCATTTCAATCCCAATCTCGATTATATCGAAAAGGCAGCCATGCTGCATGATATCGGCATCCTGCACACAAACAGTCCGGGATTGGGCTGCCGTGGTAAACATCCGTATATTTGCCACGGCATCCTGGGGCGGGAGCTGTTGGAAAAAATCGGACTGCCTGAATACGGCCTGATATGCGAGCGCCACGTGGGGGTGGGGATCAGCGCGGACGATGTCCGTCAATTTAAGCTACCGTTACCCGCGCGCGATATGCTTCCTATCACCATCGAAGAACAGCTCATCTGCTATGCCGACAAATTCTTTTCCAAAAACAGCAAAAAAGCAAAGCAAAAGTCCGTTGAACAGATCACGCGCAGTCTCACGCGCTACGGAGCGGATAAGGCGAGGAGGTTTCAGAACTGGGTGGAGATGTTTGAACGCTAGCGCAGAGCGCATGACGCGAAGGGCATAGGGCATAAAAAACCAATGAACACCGGATGCAAAAAGTTTATTTCTGCCCGGCGTTTTGGTTTCTATAGATTAAACCTGGAAACAGATAGATAAAGAGAAATTTCTATATTCCAACAAAAATAAGCAAAAAGGCAGGGCCATGAAAGGCCCTGCCTTTTTGTTTAATTGGCTCTCTTAAATGCCGTTGTTTTCTTGCCTGGATATCTTCACAAATTTTGGAAGCCCAGCAGAAAAGATGCACGCACATTCGAGATGCTAAATAATTGTAAAATTATATATTCAAGAATAATGCCAAACTCCGAAAAAATTTTTTCTAAATAATTTCAGAGCCTTATAAAAACCGATAAAATCGAGTTTTCCCGCCAAAGTGTCAATTTTTCGTCAGTCTTGTCAAATTTAAAAGATTAAAAAGTCCTTGACAAGGATAACAATCTGATATATCAGATTTGATACCACTGATATATTATCTTTGGTAGGGCAGCATATGAGATTCTTTTAACGATTAAATTAACCTCAAGACATCCTGCCATGATCTCTAAAAAAGACGAAACCTACAAAGATCTCAGATATCGAATCATCACCCATGACCTCAAGCCGATGGAGCCCCTGAATGAAAAGGCGTTGATGGGTCATTACGGCCTTGGGCGGACTCCCATGCGGGAGATTTTGCTTCAACTGCAAAGAGACGGCCTCATCCAGCGATTTTCCCGTTCGGGAACCATCGTCTCACCTGTTGATATCCATATCTACAAACACAATATTGAAATTCGAACCGTCGTAGAAGGTTTGGCTGGTGAGCTGGCCGCAAAGAATATCACATCTGGGCAACAGGAAGCCCTCGAGCAGATATTAAAGCAGGTAACAGCGCTGGAAGAACAGGAGAGTGAAAACCTCAAAGAGCTGATGCAATATGAGTTCGATTTTCACAATCTCATCTACGAGGCAACCCATAATCCGAAATTAATAAGCATTCTGCATGAACTGCACGGCGTTTCCGCCCGATTCTGGCATTATCAGATTTTCAGCAAACAGGAGCTGCTAGACCAGTTTATCGACCACAGAGAAGTGCTGGATGCCCTGAAAAAGCGGGATGGACGGCGGGCCGGTGAAACTCTGAAGAACCACATCCAAAATGTTTTAAAAAAACTGGGAGACAAAGTGCTGAAATGATAAGGAAGGACCCCGGGACCTCAAAAACGGCGGTGGCCTGTTTATGGGAACGCATTGAGAAGTATCTGCAAAAGATGCCGCCGGACATTCTGGCCGTTGATCACATGGATGCGGTTAAACTCATTAAGATGACACCGGGTGCCTACAATCTGAACTTTCATGTCAGTATCGACGAAAAAGAATTCATATTCCGCGTCAACATTGAACCGCAAAGCGGGCTCAGCAAACAGGTCGAATATGAATACCGGATTCTCAAATTTCTCGCCAACGATACCATCGCGCCGGATGTCTACTACATCGATGACAGCAGAGCGCACTTTGAATTCGATATCTTGATTGAACAGTTTCTGGCGGGGCCGTATCTGTCTTACCAAAAACCCCAGGTCCTCGAGGCTGCTGAACTGCTGGCAAAACTGCACGGCTTGCAGCCGCATGGCATAAATTTTATTGCCTGGCCGGATCCGTTGCGCGACACCTATAAACTGGCCGAAAAGGACCTTGTTGATTACAAACCCAGAAAAACTGCTGAGGGGAAAATTATAAACCTGTCCGATAGGATTTTAGAAAAAATCAAATTACAAATTTCGGAATCAAATCTTCCATTTCAAGCCGACAGCCTAAATCACACGGATGTGGTCAGCGACAATTTCATCAGGACATCACAGGGGTTGCGAATGATTGACTGGGAAAAACCCAGACTGGACGACTGTTCCTATGACTTAAGCTGCTTCCTTTCAGAGCCGGCCCAGCTCTGGTGCACCCCGGACGTGATGAAGGCCGAAGACGGCCAGGCCTTTCTGGAGGAATACGCCCGCCGGAGCAATAAGAATGCGGAACTGCTTGCAGAAAAGATGCGCATCAGAGCACCGATGGTCTCTTTGCACTGGATCCTATGGGGAGCGTCCAAACTTTGCGATCTCAGGGAGCAGCGCACCTCGCCCGAACTTTTAGGGGCGCATGAGGAAAAGAAATCCCGCTACGAACGGTTGGCTCAGCTTGAAAACGCCGAAAAGTTGCTGGATGCGCTTGAGGCCGAAACGGCATCCAAGCCCTTTTAACCGGCGGGCGTCGATCATTGATTAAGAATAAGGTTTACTTATGAAGCGCATCGAACTGCTTTATTTGTCACAGGAAAACGTTATCTCCACCGCCATGACCATGCCGGAGACGATTGCGGTGGTGGAGGACGCTTTAAGAGAGCACGGGATGGGTGAAACCGAAAATCCGCCCAAACCCGGTGTTCACCCCGCCAATGCCTTTATTCATGCCATGCCCGGATATTTGCCCCGGAAAAGGGCTGCCGGCCTCAAATGGGTCAGCAGCTTTTCCGGTAACACTGGTCTTGGCATTCCGCCGGTGATGGGTCTTTTAATTCTAAACGACGTCCAAACCGGCCAACCCGTGGCCGTGATGGACTGTCGCTATATTACGGCCATGCGAACCGGGGCCGTGTCGGCCGTGGCAGCCAGGTACCTGGCTGCTAAAAATTCCACAGTCGTCGGCATCATCGGCGCCGGCATCCAGGGCCGATATAATTTGCTGGCGCTGGCCGCCGCGTTGCCCTCCCTGGAAAGCGTGCGGGTATTCGATATTAATCCCCGGACGGCCGACGGTTTTGTCGCCACCCTTGCAGGGGAGCTTCAGTTGCAGTTCGAGATTGGCAAATCACCGCAGGAAGTCATCGAAGGGGCTAACATCATCGTGACGGCCACAGGCAGACTCGATCAGCCGATTTTCAAAGAACAATGGATTTCGCCGGGCTCGTTAGTTCTGCCGGTTCATCACCGTGGATGGGAGAATCGCACGCTGCACAAGGTAAATAAATTCATTACCGACGACTGGCAGCAGTTGAACCTGGCTCATGAAAAAGTCGGCGGGTTTGACGGCCCCCTGCCGGAGCGGCATACCGAACTGGGGAAAATCATCACGGGGCAAAAACCGGGACGGGAGAATGAAATGGAACGTATCATCAATTTTAATTACGGCCTGGCGATCGAGGATGTCGCCATGGCCAGCGAGATATACACCCGCGCGAAAGCCAAAGGGCTGGGGCAGATCCTTCCGCTGATGGAAGCCGAGCTACCCTACGCCTGACGCGGAGAATTGAATATTGACGATTCAAGATTGAAGATTTGTAGATGTCGCTTTGCTCCGTCATTTTTAAAATGGAAAGAATTCCACACCCGCCATGCAAGCCGCCATTCGGCCCGAGCTCATGACCGTGAGCAAGGCGAGGCGGGCGGGCCTTAAATATTCAATATTCAATCGTTCCACTGTATTGAAAATATTTTGAATCAGTTTTTCTTCATAAAAAACAAAGAATTTAATTGTAGACTTATATAAGACAAGGGAAAAAGGAAACCATTATGAATTCGAGGAAGGTTGCGGTCTTGGGCGGCGGAAACGGCGCCCATACCATAGCGGCGGATCTGACGCTTAAAGGTCTGTCGGTCAACATGTTTGAGATGGAACAATTTGCATCATCCATGCAGAAAGTGTTCGATACCGGGGAAATTGAAATGACCGGGGTTGCCGGCCGGGGCAAAGCAAAGCTGAATCTTGTTACCACGGATCTTGCGGCGGCGATCCGGGACGTTGAGGTTATCTTTATCCCCTTGCCCGGCTTTACCATTTCCAATTATGCAAAGCTTCTCGCGCCGCACCTGACAGAAAATCAGATGGTCGTCATTATTCCCGGAACCCTTGCCGCGCTTGAATTCAGGCAGACTTTACGGGCCGACGGAAATCTCAAAGATATCATTGTGGCCGAGGTGGGCGGGCTGCCCTTTGCCACCCGGCTGATCGCCCCGGGCAAGGTCCAAACGTTTCATATCCGTGCGGTCTGTGCGCTGGCGGCCGTACCCGGCAACAAGGGCCCGGTTGTCTATGAGAAGATAAAGGGTTTATATCCCTTTGCCTTGAAAAAGACCGTCATAGAAACCGGGTTGGGGCATCTGACGCCGCTGCTGCATCCTGCCGGCTGCCTGTTAAACGCCGGCCGTATCGAGCGCTCCCATGGCGAGTTTTACATGTATGAAGAGGGCATGACCCCGTCGGTGGTGCGGGTAATCGAGGCCCTGGACCAGGAGAGACTTCAGATCGGAAAGCGTCTGGGAATCGACCTGCCGACCGGGGTGGACATGATGGTGGAATCGGCCTACGGTCCGCGGGGGACACTCTGGGAATCCTTAAACGGCAGTGCCGGTCTGACGCCGGTCAAAGGACCGCCTTCGCTGGAAAACCGCTATGTTACCGAAGACATTCCCTACGGGCTGGTGGCCTGGGCCAGTATCGGAGATGCCGTGGGGGTGGAGACACCCGTAATGGACGCTTTGATCGCATTGGGAGCAGTCATCATGGGCAAGGACTGCTGGAAAGAAGGCCGCAACCTGGATAAATTGGGACTGGCGGGTATGGATTTGAAGCAGATTAAATCATATTTGGAAAACGGCTGATAGTCATACTATTTACGGAAATTGAACGTCCCGGAACTCCTACAACATACTGAAATAATATGTATTTAATAACTTATAGAGTTGCACTGCAATATGGAATACCGGAATGGTGGAAAAATGGAATATTGGGAATAAAAGCGGTACAAGTCTTTTTATAAAAACGATAAAATACCTTTAAACCCATAATTCCAGGTTTCCAATCTTCCAAAATTCCAGTTCTAACTCGGAAGGAGGTGGGAAGGATACTACCCGGCTGCATCAGCTGCGGTCGTTGCGTGAAAAAGAAATCAAACAAAGCTCTAAAAACTGCAGGAAAGGAGATTGGATCATGCTAAGAAAAAAAAATCATCATTGTAATGGGTCGCTAAAAATATTCCTGGTGATGGCGTTGGTGATATTCATCGCCGCCCTCAATGCCGAGGCCGGCAACATTACCCTGAAATTTGACCACCAGAATAACACGTTTGATGCGGATCAACTGCTGGCTGAAACCTTCAGGGATCTGGTCGAAGCAAAAACCAAAGGGGCTGTCCAGGTAAAGATTTTCCCGGGAACTCTGACCAACAGCGAGGAAGAAGCCATCGAGTTTTTGAAGATAGGCAGTGTGGACATCGGTGCAACGAGCGCCGGCCACATCGCCGGATATTATCCGGATGTCCAATTTTTACAGTTGCCCTATCTTTTTAAAAGCATGGAGCACTACAAAGTTGCCAGGCGTTCAGGGGTTGTCAATGAGATCCTGAGGAAAATCAGTAAAGCCACCGGTTTGAAAGCATTGGGCATATACTCGGATTGCAACGGTTTTGCCATTTCCAGCACCACTCCCATCACCAAAATTGAAGATGCCAAAGGGGTAAAACTACGCTGTATGCAGAACCCGCTTTTTGTCGACATCTACAAAGAATTCGGATTTACCGTGACACCGACTGACTGGGGTGAACTGTACACTTCGTTGCAGACCGGCCTGGTAAACGCCAATGATCTGGGCGTCTACTGCAATTATATCTTCAAACTGAAGGAAGTGGTTAAAAGCTTCGCCATCCTGAACCAGATGTGGACTCAGAAGATAATTTTTATTTCACCCAAAGCATGGAACAAACTGAGTGAAAGTCAGCGTGAAATTGTTACCGATGCTGCCAACAGCGCGATTGAGCTGGCAGACGCCTGGCAGTATGTCCGCGAACAAGAGTTCATAAAAAAGGCTAAAAAGGAAGGGTACACAGTGACGTATCCTGACAGCGCTCCTTTTATAAAGGCTTCTGAGAAGGTCTACACCAAATGGTTTGACAAGAATCCGCACTGGAAAGTCTGGTACGAAGAGATCCAACTGCTCAATCCTGAAGAGCGGCTGCCGGTGGCCTATCAAGGCAAAAGAGACTAGCTGGACGGCGCGTTAACAGGAAAATGATTTTTCGGGTTGAGCCGGGATTGAAATTGGAAACAGACGTGCCGGCACGTCCGGGTACCGGCCACCCGATAAATCATGTTGCAGTCAGGCAGGCTGCTAAGTACTTCTACCTGGAATTGCGGTGACGTATTTGCAGACCGATGCCCTTAGTGTCTAAGTGTCACAAGCCTGCAAGATTGCCGCTTGGGATCAAGGCCCGGTATGAATGGAAACCTGATGGGGAGAAGTCATTATGGACCATGATAAAAAAGAGGGGTCGGGTGGGGCTGTTTTCGATCTGCTTCTTGAGAAGGTTAAAACCATCAGCAATGTGCTGCTTATCATATTGCTGATTGGTTTGACTTTACTATTGGGGGCCAGCATTGCCATGCGCTATCTTCTGGGCCAGCCCATATCATGGGCGAACGCCGTTGCGCGTTATGTCTACATCTATATAGTGCTGATCGGGAGTGCTGTTTCTTATTTGCTGGAGGGCCATGCAACCATTGAGTCCTTTTACAATCTAATGCCCCGGCGCATCAAAATGATATTTGATTTGGCGCACTACCTGATCGTGATGGGGTTGTCAGTCCTGCTGATAGTAAAAGGTACCAAGTATGCGATGGGTATGTGGGGGGTTCATTCCCCGGTTTTGTCGTTTTTTTCCATGGGGATCGTTTATCTGTCCGTGCCGATAAGTTTTTTGATCATTTTTTTGTATATGTTGAGAAAAACCGTGGGACTACCCGGTGTGTATCGAAAATAGTTGAACTGCCCCGACGAATTGGTGATTTTTCCAACCATGCGCGTATGTGGAGTCGACAATGACATACATTATAATTATGGTGATCTGTTTTGCCCTGCTGATGGTTATCAGGATACCCATACCGTTTGCCCTGATAGCCTCAACCCTGGTTTATTATTTTGGAGTGGACCTTCCCATGGACATTGTGGTTATCAGGTTACTGCGGTCATTTGATTCATTTATTCTTTTGGCGATTCCTTTTTTTGTGCTGGCCGGAAAAATAATGTCCGAGGCCAACATCAGTGACCGGATGATTCGGGTCGCCGATCTGATAGTGGGTCGGGTCAAAGGCAGTCTGGCCTATGTTAACATCGTGGTCAGCATGTTTTTTGGTGGTATTACCGGCACGGCCATCTCGGACACAACCGCCATCGGCTCGGTTATGATCCCCACCATGGTGAAAGAAGGTTACTCGAAAAGGTTCAGCGCAGCGGTAACCGCGGCATCGTCGACCATGGGGCCGATTATCCCTCCCAGTCTTATGTTTATCATATACGGCTCCATCGCGCAGGTTTCGATCCGAGATTTGTTTTTGGCCGGCGCCATACCCGGCGTGCTTGTTGGTTTGTCACAGATGCTGGCTGTAAAAATCATCGGGTTAAGAACAGACTTTCCCAAGAGAACCGAGAAGATACCTTTTATAGAAGGTGTAAATATCGTAAAGAATGGAACCCCGGCTTTAGTTCTGCCGGTATTGATCCTGGGCAGTATCATACTGGGGATTGCCAGCCCTACCGAAGCAGCTGTTATCGCGACCTTTTATACAGCATTTATAGCTCTCTTCGGTTATCGCACGATGACACCAAGAAAACTTATTGACGTCGTCAAGGATTCAGCCATCGAAACCGGAAGCGTCTCCATTATCATTGCCGCGGCGGCATTGTTCGGCTGGGCCCTGTCAAATGAGCAGGTGCCCCAGCAGTTTGCACAGTTTCTGGTGGATAATATCCAAAACAAATGGCTGATATTGCTGCTTATAAATGTCATGCTCTTCACACTGGGAATGTTTATGGACAGCATTCCGGCAATTATGATTGTAACGCCGGTTTTCCTGCCTTTGTTCCGAATGCTTGAGATAGATCCGCTGCATGCCGGCGTGTTCATGAGTATCAACCTGATTACCGGTCTGGCCACACCGCCGGTGGGATGTTGTTTGTTTGCGGCAGCCATTATATCGAACGAATCAATGGAAAAGATCAGCATTACCATATTGCCGTTTTTGGCTGCCAATATTTGCGTCGTGCTCCTGGTTACCTATTTTCAGAGCATTTCAATGTTTATTCCGTCACTTTTCCAGTAGGGGTTAACGCCGGAAATCTCCACTAAAAAAACAAATAGGATGCTTGCTCCATGCAACCAGATGTCATTATCATAGGCGGCGGCGTCATCGGTGCTGCCTGCGCGTACTTTCTTGCCGGACGGGGCGCCAAAGTTCTGGTTTTGGAACGCAGCCATTTAGGGGCCGGTGCTTCCGGCACCACGGCAGCCATCGTCAGCATCAGCGGCAGCAGCGGGACCCCCGAACCGCTTCGCCCTTTAAACGTTGAAGGCTACCACTTGATACTGGAAATCGCGCAAGAGTTTGACCGAGCGCTTGAAATTATCCAGGGCGGCGCGCTGTATGCGGCCATGAATGACGAGGAGGCGCGCGAGATTCGTCCGTTTTACGATGAAATCCGGCAGATGGGAATTGATTGCAAACTTCTGGACGCTGCCGAAGCCCGTGAATTTGAGCCGCTGCTGAGCGCCGATGTCAAGGCGGCGTTGCATAACCCGGCCAGCTACCATGTGAACCCGTTTCGTTTGGTCCAGGGGTACCTTGGCATTGCCTTACGTCAGGGCGGTCGGGTCGAGTATGGTGTTGATGTCAAGGATATAAAGATCCGCAATGGTCGTATCGATCAGGTCGTCACGGATAAGGGTGCTTATCAGGCCGACTGGGTGGTGGTTGCCGGCGGCGCTCACACTCCCCGGATTTTGTCACCGCTGGGCCTGCAAATACCCATTGTACCAGCCCGCGGGCAGGTTATTCTCACCGAAGCATGCCAACGGATGACAGAACATGTCATCATGTTTTTAAACCATTTATATATCCGACAGACGGCCAGCGGAAACTTCTACCTTGGCAGTCACACAGAGTTTGTGGGATTCGAAAACCGTATCACATTAGAAAAGATCACCACTTTCATCCAGGCCTTTACCCGGGCGGTGCCGATGATTAGCAGGCTGCGCGCCTTGCGCTTTTTCGCGGGCTTTCGGCCCATTTGTGAAGACAATCTGCCTGTCATCGGTCCGGTACCCGGTTTTCCCCATCTGATAGTCGCATCGGGACACGGCCGGGCCGGGGTGCGTTTCAGTGCCAGCACCGGCAAAGCCGTCAGCGAAATGATTTTAGACGGTCAAACCGAGCATCCGATGGAAGCATTCAACCCGGGGCGGTTTGCATAGATATAGGTTGAGCGGTTCAGTTTAGGATAGAATATGGATGTTTGGAAAGAAAATGAAACAAGCCAATAAAGATTTTCGCATTCAGCGCGGCATCACTCGCGGCAAGGAAATTGAATTTTTCGTCAACGGTCAGCCGGTTCGCGCCTTTGAAGGTGAGACCATTGGTGCGGCGCTGGCCGCTGCCGGGATCAGGGAATTTCGCCGGGCAGAGCAACTGAAAGATCCCAGGGGCCTGTATTGCTGTATGGGAACCTGTTACGGGTGTCTGGTCACCGTCAACGGCCAGCCTAGCGTCAAGGCGTGTGTTACCCCGGTCAAAGCGGGGCAGCAAATCACGCTG
>Ga0255054_10002048_pt1 | contig 11676 bp, 9 predicted proteins | sample JV7_2_23_MG_FD_188634 | JGI IMG/M metagenome (GOLD analysis project Ga0255054, IMG submission 188634) | Seawater microbial communities from Jervis Inlet, British Columbia, Canada - JV7_2_23 | ecosystem: Environmental > Aquatic > Marine > Inlet | place: Canada: British Columbia | collected... | reverse complement strand
AATGTCCTCTTTTTCGAAGTTCAGCTTGGGAAGGGTCAGCGGCGGCAGCAGCCTTGCTGCCAGGTAGTTCACGATTTGAACAGCCAGTTGACTGGCAGGGAGAATCGAAGCCAAGGTCGCTATCCCCAAGAAAAGCGGCGAGGCATCAACCATCGCTCCCAGACCGAGGAGGATCGTCACTAATCCCGCGGTCAAGATCCCAACCGTGGAGAGATAGATTGAGGTCGCATGACGGGTGATCCACCGCAGCCTCGACTGACGAGTTGACTCCATACCGCCAACTTCATCGATCAATGCTCCGCGGCCATCGTCGATGAGGAAATAGCCCACATGTCTTTGAGGGCCGCCTGCTGTTTCATCTCTTGCGGGCCTGGATGCGAGGTGAATAGCTGCGCGCGCTACCTCACCTTCGGAAATGCTGTTTGTGCGTGCGATTTCTTCAACCGCGCTTCTGTAACGATCGCGCGTCTCGAAATCCATTGAGCCGTAAACATCAACCGGATCATTCTGCAAAATCGAGTCGACTTCGCTGTGGCTCTCGAAAACATCTCGCCAATCGAGGAGTGCGAGCTCGCGCAGGCTGGTGATCGCGTTTCCGATGAAGACCTGGCTGGCCGCCTGACGTCCTTGCTCGTGAACGGAAATATCAGCTAACCCTGAATGGAGCGTGCGCTCGATCCAGCTCTGAACCGGTATGAGGGCCGCCTGCTCGTCATACAGATGGCTGGTGAGCTGGAAGGCGAAATAGGGGCTCGGGTAGGGATGCTCGGCTGAAAGCTCGGCGAGCAGTGAGAAAAGCTGATTGGGTTCGCGCCGAGCCACGGCCAGAAGACGAGTTGACCAGAAATCTGCAAGTTCTCGCTCGCGTAGGCGCAAGTAGACCTGCTCCGCGAGCTGACAGAGGCTTTCGATCAGCGCGATTCTCAGCATTAGCGGCATCGCCCACAATTCGCCGATGCTCAGGATCGAGGTCGACTGATAGTCTTCGAGTAGGTCGCTGATATTGGCCTGCGTCAGATGCCCTTCTGTGTGACGGACCAATTCGGTTGCCATGGCGTAGGTTCGAGGCAAGCCTTTGAGGTGAGCAGACGTCAACTCGGGAAGCTCGTGATAGAACTTTTTCGGCAAATTGTCCTCCACGTCCTGGATATGGCTTTGCACGATGTACGCGTTATCCAGTATCCATTCCGCAGATGGCGATACGCTTTGCTCGAGGCGGACGGCAACCGTTAGGTCTTGCCTAATTTGCTCGAGATCGTTTCCACACCGCTTGAGACTGGTTAGTAGCGGTTCATCATCGCTATCATTGATAGTTACTTTGTGGTCGGCAGCCATATGGAGGGTGTGCTGTCTCAGTCGAGTGGGTGAGAGAGGCGCGTGGGTCATCGGCGAGGCGGGACTCTCGAAGTCGCGCTCCGGGTAGAGTGCGAAGATCGATGGGTGTGTTTCGCCGATATCCCGAAGCATTGGAAGCGCAGTGGCCATGTCGGCTGGACTGGCTTGTGTGATACACAGCGAATCACCTGCTACTGTCCACCGAGCATGTTTCTTGATGAGCTCAGGGTCGACCCCTGGATCCAGTCGGAATCCGAGAAACCATCCGACGATAGCTCCAAAAATGGCCGACAGTCCAGCGGCAGCAGGCTGTAACTGTGAATATCCGGCGAAGAAGGTTAGAGTGAGGAAAACCCCGATCGCAATGAGAGATCCGAACAAACCCCAGAGAGCCCACCGTGCCCTCGACAGCTGCGTGACTTGCACATCGCGGTCTGGCGGTTTGTAGATTCTCGCTGACCGTCGAAAACCTTTACGGCGAAGCTGTCTCAAGCCTTCCCGAGTGTCTTCGTCTTGGATGAAGTAGGCAAGCAGGGTGCCTAAGTCACTCATTAGACCTGACTCTCATTTGCGGTGCCGCAAGGCTTCTTCATGGATGGAGGCGAAAAGCTCAACCGAAAGATACTTGATATCACATGATTCCTCGAAATTCAGTAACAAGATACGCGTTTTGCTTTTTCAGAACCCCAGGTGGGGCGCTATTGGGATAGTACCCAGCACCGATTCGATGCCTGGGTCTTGGGCTCTGCAAGTAATGTCGCACGATGTCAAGGCGGTGACGGTGCGATTCGATAGGCAAGCCTGATTAGGCCGAAACCCTTGCCGGTTCTATGCCTTCATCGAGATAAGCTGGTTCAAGGGGCGCATCTTGCTCCAGTAGCTCAAGTGCTTTGTTCAGTATCCGAAGCTGTTGAGCCACATCGCCGGGCTGCCCGAACACCATACCCCGCGACAACCGAGTGATGACGACACGTGGTGTCGACACAAGCCGGATCAAGCCTGCATTCCAGGCGACTACCGCCGTTGCGATACCGTTTAGCTCAAGAGCCCGGGCGGTCAGTCCTACGGACTGATGACAGAGCGGTCAAGTTGGGGCAAGCAGTGCCGCATGGACGTTATTTGCTTTTGCGTAGGAGATGATTTCTGGAATTACCTCATCGACGACGCGGGCCGAGTCTGGCTGATACCCCATGAAGCTGATCACAGAGCTCGCCAGCCGACCAATGTGTCCCTCAGTTGTTATCTGCTCCAAATGTCGTAGCGGCAAGGCGACCTGTGGATCCTGATCGACGAAGGCATGGTCATAGTGGTCGTGGGCAAACGCCAGAGCGTCAAATGGAGTGGAAATTGGAAAAGTCCGAATTGAGTAATCACCGTAGGCGCTCGCAGCATCAAATGGCTTTTGGCGCCCAGCCAAATACCCGCCGGCTGATGAAATCAACATTAGGCGGCTTTCGCTCAGCTTGATTCCGGGCAAACCAGGGGTCAGCTCGTTCGTGGGTCGGTTGTAGATTTGCCAATTCGAGATGCCGGTCTCTTTTTGGTAAGCCAGCCACCCGGAACGGAACTCCTCCGACCACTTTTCCTTATTTTCAAGAATTTCGATCATTCTTTTGTTTTCTTGTCTGTCCTCTGCTCATTCATTTTCATTCAACCAAGGTGATCTCGGAGTCATTCAGAGACTTAATGATAACGAGTCTTCACCATATGAAGTGTAAGGTACCAAGCTCTTACCCATTAAGACTCTTCTAAATTGATGATACTTACGGGTGCCCACGGGGCATACGCGGTACAAAGTCAGCTTCTAGGCCGCTCGCTCTGGATGTCTCACTCTCCGGATCTTCATTTCTTCTTCGACCTGATGCCCAAATGAGTTTGAGTTCAGACTACCAGTCCGCAGTCCCATACTCCTGAAAGGGATGGGCTTACTACCCTAGGCAATGCACTGGCGTGGATATGCTGTTGTCAGCTGCCGGCGGCTTGTATTTCAGATTGAATGAAGGCCTACAGAGCACATGACTAAGGGGTATCAGCCCCAGTCGTCTTTCCTCAATTTCGAGGAGACGGTCCAGTCGCTATATTGAGCGCAGGATCTCGCGGGCTGCCCTCTCGCCAGATTCTGCTGCGCCCTCCATATATCCCTGGGACTCGATCGAGCAGTGCTCTCCCGCGAAATACATATTTCCTTCTGACAGGTCGATCGCACCTACGTAGCCCGTGTATCCTCCCAGGCCGTAAGATACGTACGCTCCCTCTGACCACTTGTTGAGTGACCAATTTGAAGCCATGGCTGTTCCGGTGTAGGCGTCCGATGTCCCGGGAAATGCGAAATCCACTGCCTTCAAGAACTCAGCGACTTGTTCAGGATTTGCAGCACCGAAAGCTCCGCCCTGGGTGGCGATGCTGGCACCCTGGATACCGCCCAGGAACCCGATAAGAATGACCGGCCCATCTTCAAAGTAAACCGTATCGTCCCAGGCTAGCTGAATGCTATTGGGGTCGGTGTAAATCCCTCCGTTGGGAGTCCGCGTCACACCCTTGATCTCCCGTTCGTAGCCCGGGCCCCACATTCTGTGAGCGAGCTCAACGTGCAGTTTTCCATTGGTGCCCATTGGCAAGGTGTCAATCGCCAGACGCTTTTCGGGTCGCATCCCTTCCAGAATACGCGGGTCGATATCAATGTTCCGCAGAATGTTGAAAGGGATGGTCACGACCAACCTTTCCGCCATCACGCTCGGGCCCTGAGAGAATTCGAGCGAATAAGGTCCCATGAAATCGCCGCGAATCGCTAACAATTCTTTTTCCCGGTGAATTTGACCGGGTAGGTCGTCACCGATCGCATCGACTAGCTGCGAAAGTCCCCCGGCAATCGTGTAGTACTCGTCAGTCCCGGCCAGCGGATCCAACGAATTTTCGGAGTTCCAGGCCAGGATGTAGAGCAGATGTAGCGCCGGCATATCCTCCGGATCGCCGCCGTACTCTGCGATCGTTGTCGAGTAGCACAATTTGGCAAAGCGCGAATTCGGGCCAAAGTTGTTTGCCAGAATTGGATTCGAATGCGGATGGGCAGGGTCGAACCACTCCTTCACATTGATGTGATCCAGTTCCTGAGCGCGTCGAGAGTGGCTGTCGTATGTTGGCACCCAGGGTGCCTTGCGCAAATCGTTCCTGAATCCCTCCCACGCAACTGCCCAGTCCGCGCCGGCCTCTTCCGGAGTGTAGAACTCTCCGTCGATCACATAAGTATCTTCACCTTCAAGCATGGTTCCACTATTGACGACGGCCAATGGTAGATCGTAGTCGAAAGCCAGTTTGCGCATGATGCGGTGTTCACCCGAGATAAAGGAGGCACCGTGTTCGGTTGGCCTGGCAAATTTCGGATTATGGTGTTCGCCCTCTGATTCCGGTGGAGGATCTGGCATGTGTGTAGCGATTCTTCCGCCGATACGGTGATTGCCCTCGTAGATGTCAGCCAAAATTCCACCGCTCTTTAGGGTGAGGGCGCAATTAAGCCCCCCCATGCCCGCACCGATAATGACCACAGTCTCGTCGGCGGCGGAATTTCTGGCGTCGACCTGGGACGAATCTGGGTCGGAATTACAGGCGCCGAGTGTCAGAAGGGCAGTTGCCGAAATGCCGGCGATCCCCATTCCTCGTATGAATTCCCGCCGAGATATCTCCTGATCACGGTAGAGCCGAAGGGTTTTGTTGCGCTCTTTGTATTCGTCCACTACCTGGTCGACGGAAACGCCGCGCTCATCAGCCTCGAGATGAGCTTGAAACCGGCTGCGCATGCGGAGGGAGCTTTGGTGTCGAGCCATGCAGCTTTCTCCATGCCGAGAATGTACCTCCAGTATAGGCGGACTAAGCGTCCAAGCTCGTAGGGAGCCGAAAATTGCGGGTCGAGGGTGCTCTCAACATTGATCTCACTCACGCACAATCACGACTCATATTTTCACCGCGATCAAGGTGCCTCTTCCGGGCCCTCCTTACTGGCTCGTTCGTATCGGTGACATTCGCAATGATGTCAGCGAAGCTTATTCCTAGTAGCCACCATAGCTTTGAACTCAATGCTTTCCGTCCGACAACTCTCGGCAGGCGCTCGAATGCCACCGGCAATCATCGAATCAAATTACGCAGAATATGAATCTCCATGCTAGATTATTCGATGAACACAGACCCCGGATCAACCTCCAAATCAGCCGATCAGGAACGAGAGATGACCGAGGCGCTCCTTTCGTTTGCCAAGTATGCGATCCAAAACGCAGAGAATCATCTCAATACGGTGGGACTTGTTGAGGCGGTGGAGCTCCTGCAAAAAGTTGAGCGATTGATTGAGGGTCGGCTGATCGAACTCTCGCCGCCGGCCGAGCCGGGGCTGATCCAGCCTGAGGCGAATGAAATGGGCCTTCGCGATTTGTAGGCCTGCAGCAAGGCGTTGACTCAACGTGTTTGATTAAATTGAGAAGTTATGACGAACAGTTGGCTATCTGACATTTTCTACAATCCGGCGGATCCGCTATTCAGGCTGCGCATGATCGCTCGCAATCACAGGCTCACTCCGCGACAGCAGTGGATCCTCCGCCGTAAGTGGCAAAAGAACTGGACAAAGTTCATCCTGTTCGGACCGCTTTACTAATTCCTAACTCTAATTAGTCCCATCAAATACCGGGCGAGCTTGTCAAGCTCAGTCCTTTGTATCCGACGACTCCAAATCCTGCCACTTGATTTTTCCAATTCTCGTCATGCGCCAGTGGGCACGTGATCTTTCGAGCTTGGGCCTACAATCAAAGGGGCGGGGGTCGGTTTTCAGATTGGTAATCCTAAGTCACGTGCCCGAGATCTGGATATTGGAGTGCTAAATCATAGGGTAGAGAGATTTCGATCGACTGCCCTGGTCGCCCAATTGTGTGGTGGCAAGTTCTTTCCTCTTATCTCGAGGGCTCTCGTCCCGGGGAACGGTTCTGGAAGCAATCAATTGAGGGGCTAGTTTCAGCTAATGATCCGCGGTATCTATCTATGGGCACGGACTGCCCGGACCGCCTGACTCGAGCGCAGCCAGCTGATCGTGGGCATCGGCCAGCCTGTCATGCAACTCTGCGTTGGACTGCCCTTCCGTTCGCTGAATCTGAGCTTCGATCGCCGCGATTCGGTGATGAAGCATATTTCGAGAAAGCTTTACGCAGCTTTCGCCGCCATTCACCCTGCTTTTGACAATCTGTTCTGACTTTGCAAAGGATTTGTTTGCCTCGTCCAGATCACCATTCGCCAGCTGTACTGCCGCCTTATTATCAATATAGCTCCAGTCGTCCGGCCGCGACTTGATCGCTTGCTCAATCAAATCGAGATCACCGCTTTGCGCCCCTTGCTCGACCAAATCATCGGCCTTCTCTTGGGTCAGAACGACATCGGCCGCGTCGAGTGCATTGCCAAGCTTTTTATCCCCCGAAAGAGCGGCCCCGATCCGGCCCACGCCGATATAGACTCCCAGCGCTGTTTCGTTCAATTCGTAGGTGCAGTTTTGATCACCTGGTCCTTCGCAGGACAGGGAAATCAATCCTTTGGCGCTCGCCCATTGGACAGCAAGATCAAGGAAAGCCTCCTGTTCACCGTCCTCGCAAGCTGAGAGGAGCGGGGTCACTACAACGGCCACCAGAAGCAGAAGCACCCGTGGGCGATAGCGAACCTTGAAAGATGAAGCTACTTTCATTTTGAAGCCTCCTCCGCCAGCTGCTGCACTTGGCTCAGGAACGACGAAAGATCGACCTCCGTCTCACTTAGGAGCTGCTCTTGAGAGATGTCTCCATCCGCGTATGATTCTATTGATTCTTGTGGAGCGGCAAATGTAAACAGCCTGTTGCCTGATTCGTCCCGATACTCGACAGCGACCGCGCTAACACCTAAATCCTGCGCACGGTTGGCATTCGCCAAACCAATGATCGCACTGTCAATTGCCGCCAGGTTGTCTTCGGAAGTGCCTGCTCCGGAGAATCCTGCAGTTTCATCTAAGACGATATAGGCGAGTTGCTCGTCACTACCCTTGAGAGGAATCACTCTTACCTGCGCGCCGTCAAACCCGGAAATCGCGAATACCTCTTCATAGGCAGCGCTGGCCACAGGGTCAATGGGACCCGAAAGGAGCTCTTCCGGATCGGGGCCCAAGTTCAATATCACCGTAGCTGCACCTACCGAAACAAGCGACACTAATAAAAGGATTCCAAAGCAGCCAAGGCAGGTCAAGCATCCTTTGCGTCCTCGGCTTCGTTGTTGCGGCTCGGGGGTTTCGGCCATAGGCTGGTCCTTTCAAATCCTTGAATTGCATCGTGTACGGTCGAGTTTTCGATTTCGGATACCGCTGAATACAGCTGGCGATAACCGCCGGCTCTTGATGCAAGAATATGGAATTCTACTCGCATAATATTCGAACGATCCATCTAATCCGCTAAATTGACATCTCCCTCAGGAAAAGTGACGTGATCATGGTCCACAAAATGGTCATAGAGCAGTGGGGTGAACAGGTCACCAGCAATCCCTATAGAGGCGGAGTTAATCAGGTCGTCAGAGATAACGACCTGGAGGTGGGTCTCGATCTAAGTCGAGCCCATAGGTCATTCCAAATATGCCACCCGCCCGTAGTTCTTCAAATCCGGGCTCCGCAATCTCAACCACAATCGTCAGTGGGCTCTCTTCAGAAATGGAAGCCATGAGATATCTACACTTTGCGGAATGCAAACGGTGGGGAGATGGAATATCGTCCTGGCTGGCCGAATCCAAATTCCCTAAAGGGGCTATGCTTACGCTATATGGCGCTGACAACAAAGATTGACGCCATCGTCGCCTCCACCTCGAATCACCCGGCCCACACCGGCCTGGTGGTCGGATTGCTTGAAGGAGGCCAGGGATCTATCCATGGATACGGGATCGCGGGCGGAGCACCACCGGCTGGCGACACGCTCTACGAGATCGGCTCAGTCAGCAAGATCTTTACCACTGCTCTGCTTTCGATCCTGGCGGACGAAGGTACTGTCGAATTGGAAGACCCGGTGGCCGACTTTGTAGCCGAGCTGTCCGCCTTTCCGCCGCAGGTCACTTTGCAGCATCTGGCGACACACACCACCGGATTGCCCAAGATGCCCTCCAACATCCTCCGCTCGATGCTGCGCGACCGCGGCAATCCTTACGCGGGGTACTCTACCGAAGACCTGCTCCGCTACCTGTCCAAACACCCTCCATCTGCGCGCCAGATGGCGGCAAGGCAAGTGAGGTACTCCAATCTGGGAATGGCGCTACTGGGAATGCTCCTGGCGCGCAGGCTGGGTGGGACTTATGAGGCCGCGGTTATTCGCACGATCTGTGACCCCTTAGGGATGAGCGACACTGCAATCCAGATTGCACCGGAACACGAATCCAGGTTGGCCGCGCCGCACAATCCCCGCGGGAAGCGTGGGCGCAATTGGGATCTGCCAGCCTTCGCAGGAGCCGGCGCACTGAAGTCGACCACTGATGACTTGCTGACCTACCTGGCCGCCCACCTGGGACGCGGTCCTTCCGAGTTGACGCGGGCACTGCAGAACTGCCATAGTGTGAGGGAGCGGACCTTCGCTCCGCCAGGAGCCCTGCAGCGCCTGGTCGCCCGAGTTTCCGGCCGGGAGCTGGGCGATGATCGTATCCAGGAAGGTATGGCGCTGGGCTGGACCGTCGGGCGCCTCCCATCGGGAGAAGCTCAGGTGCACTGGCACCACGGCGCAACCGGCGGATACCGGGCGTTCGTAGGTTTCGTCAAGGCCAGGCAGATTGCCGTCGTCGTCCTGGCCAACAGCGGCCCGACGATGCAAGACGGGATGTTTGGAACGACCGCTACCGACCGCGTCGGCTTTGCGACCCTCGAGCTCCTGGTTGAGGGTCGCTGATGCCACGATGAGAGCCCTCAACCATCTCAAGCCGGAACAGATCACTTACCTGGCCTCGCTCGTCGGGGATGAGCACCTGTCGGCAAATCCTGCCGATCTCGATCAGCATGCACGGGATCAGTCATTCCACGAGGCACGCCGCCCGGCGGCGGTGGTCTGGCCCGGCTCGACACAGGATGTCAGCCAGATTCTGCACTATGCAGATCAACAGCGCATCCCGGTAACGCCCTGGGGGGCGGGCACCAGCCTGGAAGGCAACCCCATCCCGATCTACGGCGGGCTGTCGATGGACATGGGCCGTATGAACTGCATTGTGAAGGTCCGGCCGGAAGACTTTCAAGTCGAAGTGCAGGCCGGCATGCTCTATAAGGACATGAACGACACGCTCTCACGAAAGGGTCTGTTCTTTGCGCCGGACCCCGGAGCAAATGCCAGCATCGGCGGCATGATCGCCAACAATGCAGCTGGAACGCGCACGTTACGCTACGGCACGACCAAGGACAACGTGCTCCGCCTGGAAATGGTGCTGGCGTCGGGCGAGATCCTGCGGACTGGCACGCACGCTTCGAAGACCTCCTCCGGCTACGACCTGGTTCACCTGTTCGTAGGCTCTGAAGGGACGCTGGGAGTGGTGACAGAGACGACCTTGAGGCTGGCACCGCTACCGGAGCAGTTCAGTGCCGCGATCGCTGCCTTTAGCGACGCGGCCGCCGCCACCCGAGCAGTCTCGGCCATCATGGGGGCCGGGATGGTACCGGCAGCGCTGGAATTTATCGATCTGCCGACGGTGGAGGCGCTAAACGATTCGGGAGAATTCGAGCTGCCACCCCATCCGACGCTGCTGATGGAATTCCACAGCGCCTCGCAAGCAGCCTTGAAGGAGGAGCTGGATCTAGTGCAAAAGATCTGCCAGGAGGAGGGGTGCCTGGCCTTCGAGGGGGGATTGGGTCGGGCAGAGCGCGATCGACTGTGGAAGGCACGCCACCAGACCTACGAGATCCTGATCCGTCGCCGACCTGGCTCCGCCTACTTGATCGTCGATGTGGCCGTGCCGGTCTCAAAATACTCAGAATTGGTTGGGGTGGCGGAGCGGGCGATGGAAGCGCGTGGGCTGGAGGCGTACCTGGTTGGACATGCCGGTGACGGCAACCTGCATCCCCTGATCCCCTATGAGCCAGGGAAAGAGGCGAGCTACGCGAAGGCTATTTCGGCCCAGGAGGCGATCGTGGAGGCGGCCATCTCCATGGATGGCACGGCCACCGGCGAGCACGGCGTGGGCATCGGCAAGCGTGCTTTTATGGCGCGTGAACACGGCATCGGCTTGCATGTTATGCGGGCCATCAAGACCGCCCTGGACCCCAACGGAATTCTCAATCCGGGCAAGGTCTTCGACACGGACAGCCAATCGTAGAGTCTGACGAATCATCGCCCAATTCCGAATGTGGGTAAGGGAATGCTGATGGAGACGCGATCCGAATCAAGCTTCAGCGCCGGCCTTGACGACGCGGTTTTCCACTCGCAGGGCAGCATGCTGCTGGGTGGCTTCTACCGCGGAGCTGGAGTTGGACCGCGGCCGACCGCGGTTCTCCTACACGGCGTACCCGGTGTCGAGAAGAATCTGGACATCGCATACGCACTGCGCGACGCGGGATGGAACTGCCTGTATTTTCATTACCGCGGGTCCTGGGGCTCAGAAGGGAATTACTCTTTCGGTGGAGCTCTGGACGACGTCGCTGCGGCCACGGACTGGGTGCTGGGGCAGCCCTCGGTGGATCCGGAACGCCTTGCGATCGTTGGGAATAGCTTCGGCGGTTACCTGGCGTTTTCAGCGACAGCAGCTGATTCCCGCTACAAGGGGACGGTCTCAATCACCCCGCTTGTCGATCCCGCGACTGTCGATGTGTCCGCCGAACTCTTCGATGAGTTTGCGGTCATGCTCAAGGGGGCGGATGGGGAGGAGCTCAAGGCGCAGTGGGAGGCGCTCCCGGCGATTCACACAATGAGCGACCCGCTGAGTTTGCGAGCCATTCTGTTGATTACGGCTGACGAGGACGAGTTGTTTCCGCCTTCCCACTACGAGGCCCTTACTGCGAACGTCAAATCGATCATCTGGAAGCAAATCCCGGGTGCCGACCATGTATTCAGCGCGGCCCGCAAACAGCTGCTTGAAACGACCATAAACTGGCTCCAAACCACCTTTGAAAGCTAGTCCCTCCGCACCATTCCGCCCCCGACAAGGCCTATGCGAAACTCAAGCAGTCCCCAAGGCGATATGCGTATAAAATAAGGCCGATCGCCTCTGACGAAGGTCAGTATGGCGAGGTTATTACGCGCCTCGGGGGAACACGCCGATCCACAGCGAACTAACCACTGCATGAGACGTCCAAGCCCACCTATCGCCGCTGTTGTCTATGCCGCCCTTCTATGGGTA
>Ga0255054_10002047_pt1 | contig 11677 bp, 13 predicted proteins | sample JV7_2_23_MG_FD_188634 | JGI IMG/M metagenome (GOLD analysis project Ga0255054, IMG submission 188634) | Seawater microbial communities from Jervis Inlet, British Columbia, Canada - JV7_2_23 | ecosystem: Environmental > Aquatic > Marine > Inlet | place: Canada: British Columbia | collected... | reverse complement strand
ATAGGCCTTTCCATCATATACCGGCCATGGACAAAGAAATTCACGGCCATGAGCGCCACGATGAGAATGCTGGCCACCGTCAGCTCGCTGATAGAACTTGCTGCCCATAGCGCCAGGATTGCGCCGGTCAGGATCACAAACCAGCGAGCCCAGATGATCACGAGTTGACCGAAGAAGATATCCTCGGCTGCTTCTTGTTGGGGACTTCGTAGTTCTTTCATGAGATTCTCCTTGTAGATTCCACGATTCAGTCGGTGGCAGCTTGCACTTCCCTCAGCTGAGCAACCAAACTCTTACGCGCTTTGACGGCCGCACTTCGGCGATCGCGTTCGATTCGCCAGTAGATCTGGCCGCACACGGCTATTGCGGTCATCATGATGAGCCTCGCGATTAGTACCTGGATATCGATATCGCCGAAGAGTGCCGATCCAAATGAGATGAATGTGTAGAAGCCGGCTGCACCGCCAGCGAAGAGCAGGGTGGAGGCGGGCGAAAAGGCGACCGATAGAGCCAGTAGCGCGGGAAAGTAGAAGACGTAGACATTCGATTCAAAGCCTCCACCGAGGATCACCATCACACTTATTACAGCCAGATCCGCGGCACTCGCAAAATAGACCACTCCGCTGCTGGCCGGCTTTTTCATGAGAAGTTGGGCTTGGAGATAGAAGTTGGCGATCGCGAGCAGGAGGATGAATAGGATCTGCATCCGGAGCTCGCTCATCGGCCCCGGGTTCCAGAGGGCGAGGAACAGCCCGGATACCACCAGGATCCACCGTGCTGAGACGATCACGGATTGTCCATACATCAGGTCTTCTGGGTCTTGAGGCGTGAGCCTAAATTTGTTTGTCATTTTTGATTTTCTCCTAGTTTTGTGCCGTCGGGTGGTGGAAGGAGGTTCATTTCTGTCTTCAGATCGTCTAATTCCTGCTCCACGGCCTGGTGTTGTGTCAGCTGCCTGAGCTCCTTTCCAACCGGATCCCCTGTATCAAACGCCAGCCCTCCTAGCGATCCACTATCGATGAGCGCGTCTAGAGCGCCTGCCCGAGCGGTCATCAGGCGGGTCTTCTCCTCCGCCCGGCCGAGAGCCCTACTCAGGTCGGCCAGATCGCCAGAAATGCCTGTTAGTGCCTCGTTAACTCTGACCTGTGCTTCTGCGGCCGTGTAGCGTGCCGAGGCAGCTTCCTTTCGAGTCTGAAATTCATCCATCCGGGATGACAGCTGGCGCTCCGCGAGTGCTAGCTTCTGCTCTTCGTGTTCAGTGCCCGAGAGCTGCTCCTCGAGCGATTCGATCTCGACCAGTGCCGTCTGCTTTCGCTGCAGGGCCAACCGCGCCAGATCTTCGCGGTCGGCGGCCAGCGCCTGCTGAGCCTGCGCCTCGGTTTTGGGGACGCGAGCCCGCAGCCGTTCGACTTGCTGCTGAAGCTGGCGTTTGGAGGTGGCTACCTCGACCAGTCCCAGCCTGACCTGCCGCAGAATGACGTGCTGCTGTTCGTAGGCATAATCGAAGACCTGCCGCGGGTCCTCCAGTTGGTTCAGCGAGGCATTGGTCTTGATCTTGAAAAGCATGCGGATCCTTGACCATAAACTCATGAGCTTCTCCTTTCGCCACGGTTACTTGGCAGGAATCTAAACTCTGAGCGTTAAGGGGCTGTCTATTCGATTGTCTGTTCTTGGAGGGAGGTAGCGCCTAGCTGCATGCGGACGAGGCGTTTCTTCTGTGAAGATCGGCAGAATTATCTGCACCGGAGAGTGCGTGGTCCATGGTTCAGCTTGGGGAGGGAGTCTGCTCTTTCAATCGTTTACTGTAATGTTTTCGGAATTTCTGCATCTTCGGCGTGATGACCGCCATGCAGTAGCCTGCATTGGGATTCTTCTCATAGTAGTCCTGATGATAATCCTCAGCCTCGTAGAAAGCCTGGTACGGCTCAAGTTCGGTGACGATTGAGTTCAGAAATACGCTAGCAGCCTCCAGACGCCCGATCACGGTTCTGGAGGCCGTCTCCTGCTCCGGGCTATGGAAAAGAATCAGCGATCGATACTGGGTGCCAACATCTGCACCTTGCCGATTTGGGGTTGTGGGATCGTGCACGCTAAAGAACACGCCCAGGAGTTCCTCGAATCTAATCGCGCCCGGATCGAACGTGATCTGCACGACTTCCGCATGACCGGTAGTGCCGCGGGTTACTTCTTTGTAGTTCGGATCTTCGACCGAGCCTCCGGCGTATCCAACGATCACATTGGCGACCCCGTCCAACTCCTCGAAAACCGGCTCTAGACACCAAAAGCATCCGCCGCCAAAAGTCGCTGTTTCGAGGGTGCCATCACCAACGCTTGAACTCGCCGTTTCGAGTTTATCCATGCTCATATCTGAACCCTCAATTCCTGATTCGAACATCGCAAGTTTGCACCAGCCACCTTAGAGCAATCTTATGCAACTGGTCCTGCGGTTTAGCGATTTTAACCTAGGCGTCGGGAGGTGCGTTAGGAGGCCGGAAGCCTGGGAGCGGCTCACATCGATCCAGCCATTCCTCCGGAATATCGGCGTTGAGGGCAACAATCCCGCCCACGATGGCGCAGGTCGTATCTCGATCGCCAAGTCCTGCCACGGTGGTCCATAGGGCTTGCTCATAATCGAACCCATGGTGAGCTACCACCCAGAGACAGAATGGGACCGTATCGAAGGCCGCAATCTGTGCCCCCGTTCCAAGGACGGACGCCGCTCGAGCATGCTCCTCAGGTCCGATGCGCATGGCCTCCTCGATCCCTGCCCGAGTTAAGCCTTCCGGAACATAGTCTGCGAGCGCTGTCAGATAATCTTTGCCTTTCAAAGCCGGCTTCATAGGAGCCAGCGCGGCAGCCGCTGCGACCGCCATCGCGCCCGCTTCACCTTCCAAATGTGCGTGCGTGACCTCAGCCGCCTTCTGCGCTTCCGAGGCCGCTAGTTCCGGGTCGCCCCAAAAATAGCCACCGATGGGAGCGGCACGCATCGCGGCCCCATTCCCATAGGAGCCGCCTTCGAAAAGGGCTGAGGCTTCTTCGCGCCACTGCGCGCCTTCTGCAAAGCTGGACAACAACTTCATCGCCCCTGCCCCATATCCCCGCCAGGGCTGTTCTTGATAGCGCTCCCCAAATTTACGTGCTAGCTCGTCCTGGTCGATCTGGCCTCGATCGAGCAACGCTTCGACGATGGAGAACGCCATCTGTGTGTCGTCGGTCCAATTCCAGGTAGCTTTGGGAAGCTGGCGCGCTTCAATCGACGCCCAGGGAAGCTGGAAGAACTGCTCTCCAAAGGCATCCCCCACTCTTAATCCAGTTAGCGAGAGAATTGCTCGATCCCGATCGCTCATTTATGTAATCACAATCGTCGTTTCGTGCAGCCTACGGGGTGTCATGTACCTAGCACACGCCGCCCGATGTCTTATGGCGCGTCGCAGGTCGAATAAACAACGCATGCTTCAACAAATTGGGTTTTACTACCTTCCGTTTCAAGGATATAGCTTCGATCCGGTTCGAGATCCAGCTCGGTATCAAAATAGAGATTCAAGATCTGACGGAAAGTGTTGACCGGAGTCATGCCTGGGTAATAATCTTGCTCGCTGGCTTTCGGAATGAGGCGGGCGCTAAAGATTGGTACCTGCAAATCCATCTGGACCGAATCCGGATGTTCCACTGCTGAATACACTTTGCTACCGTGGTCAGACTGGAGCACGATTATGGGAGGTTCATCGTATGCCGCCAGTATGCCGTCGATCGCATCCAGAACCAGCGAGTTAAGATAATGAAGTTGGTTCCTGTACAGCTCGACGTTGGCCTCGTTGCCACCTCCCCGATCCAGCAGCGTGTATGCGTCGAACCCTGAGATTTCTTCACCCTCACGCCCAAACACAAAAGGTACATGGGGCGAAATGATGTGTGCAAATACGAATCGCGGGTCACCGCCCGCCTGCTGCGGATCGTTGTCCACTTGCTGTTGATCGCTGCCCTCCAGCTGCGGCTCGTTGTCCACTTGCTGTTGATCGTTGCCCTCTAGCTGCGCCTCGTTGTCCGCTTGCTGTTGATCATTGCCCTCTAGCTGCGGATCGTTGCCGGCCAACCGAGGAAGTTCGGCCAGGCTAAACAGCACCCGCTCTCGATGCGCCGAGAAGAGTTTCTTATGAGGTGAGGCATCCTCTCCGAGCAGCCCGACAATCTCTCGACCTAACGTTGTATCCAGCAGCATGAATTCGATTCCGATCTGCCAGAGTCCAGCGTCGTCGATCTGTGGAGAGCTCACATATTGATCAGCATCCCTAATCTGCGTGAGACCGTAGCCGCTATCGAAGGCGATAATGGCATATCCCTGCTCCTCGAGAAAGCTCCGAAGAGCGCTGTTTTTGATCAAATCACCCGACATTCCTCGGATGTCATCTTCGCTAGCGGACGAGCCCTTGGCACGGAGAAACTCCGGCATATCCGTCAGTTGGTTCATGTTCAGCGAGGAAGCCATGGAGATCTCGCTGTGCGTATAGTTCGCCATTGCCTCGTCATCCACATGAAAGCCGCGCGCCTCAAGCGCCTCCAGGAACCCTGAATTGTCGTAGTTATAGAGCTCTTGTAGAACGTCCGCCCGGGCGTAGGCGTCCAGAACGATGTAGTAGATGTCCGGTGGATCCTCGGTCGGGGAGGAGGCCGAGTCAATCTGGAACTGCTGAGAGTAATCCGCCGCGAGATCCTGGATAGACACGGGCCGGTCGGAGTAGGTCAAGATCGTGTAAATCGGAAACACATTGAGCGCGATCGCAACTAAATTCAGCGCGTTGGACAGCGGCTTCAGGGTCCTGGCGCGGCGTAACACCCAATAGAGCCAACCTGTAAATAGACCAGCCCAGATGACCAGGAGCAATCCGGATGGATCGATGCCTACGTTCCAGGTCTCAATCAGATTAAGCACGTGCCCGTATGAGAAGAACAAAACGATCGCCCCGGAGGCGCTCAGACCGGCCTTTACGCTATCCCTCGTCAAGAGCCAGAATACCGCAAAGACGATGGCTGAGAATCCCAGGGAAAACAAGACCGCCCGGCCTCCCTCCCCTCCGATCTCCGTAAGATTATTGGAGATGAGTGAGAGGCTGGCGAAGGTCGCGAAGAAGAACGGGTGGAGAACCAGCGATCGCTTCACTGCCGCCCATAATACCGAGACCAAGCCAATACCGAAAGTGGTCGATTGGGGGGGTCTTGGTGTGCGAGTTTGCGTGGGTAGAAGGTTTGATTTAGGCGGGTATCCAGCTCGCTGTGGTTGGGCAGGTCCGTCAGCCCAGGTGGGATGAGAATTTACTTTGCTGGGAGACTCAGGGCGTATTCCACGCCTTGCTGCACCCACTGGTCGAGGTCGTCATCCGCCGTGATTCCGGGATCGCCAACCATGACCCAGCCTTTCAAGGGCCTTCCGGTGAAGTCGAAGACACGCGCGCCGGGCTGCTCAAGCGCTGCGTCAGTGGCAGCCTTGTCGATGCGCACCATCAGCTCGTCCTCAATCACGCCGACCGCCATGTTGCCTTGCACCATGAAGCCGACACCGCCGAACATCTGCTTTTCGACCAGCTCCGGTGGATTTCCGATCACGCCGCGGATCCTTTCCGCCAATTCTGCGCTATACGGCATCACTCAGATCCATTCCAAATCGGCGACCGTGCGCTCCCCACCCGCGTCGCCGGTGTTCACGGTTTCAACCGGTTCAATCAGCAGGATCTTGCACTCCTGCTCCGCAAACGGCTTGTGCTCTTTACCCCGCGGGACGACGACTATCTCTCCCTCGGAGAGCTCGACCGCACCGTCTCGAAAGTCAATCCGCATGCTTCCTTCGATCACCAGGAACAGCTCGTCGGTTTCCGGATGGCTGTGCCAAACAAACTCGTCTTCAATCTTGACCAGCTTGATGTAGTAGTCATTCATCCGCGCTACGACCTTAGGGGTCCAGAGCGCGTCGATATTCTGGAATTTCTGGCTTATATTTATCGCCGGCGGAAGGCTATCTTCACTCATCATCGTCCTCCCAATGTGATTCCAACTCAACTCCCAGACCATCTGCCAATCGGTTGACGTAGGCGTAATAGCCGGTGATCTGGTTGATGTCCAGGATGGCGGAGTCTGAAAAGCCTAGCTCTCTCAGACGCTCAACATCGTCGGCGACCATCTCCCACGGCGTCAGCGTCAGCTTGACCGCGTAATTCAGCATCTCCCGATCCGCCGGCGAAAGATCAGCCTGCGTGTAATCGCGCTTGAGATACTCTACCAGCTGCTCGTCTTTGGTTAGTCTATGGAGACCCGCCCCATGATGCTCCATTCAATAGTGGCAGTGGTTTGCAGTTGAGGTTGCCACGGCGATCATCTCGCGCTGCGGGCGGCTGAGATCCGATTTGCGCTTCATCAGAGTGACGTACAGATCCTGGTGGGCGCGCATCGAAGGTAAATTGAGGCTGTGGATCTTCAGAATATTGTCCACCCCACCCCAGGGCTCGGTGATCGCGTCGTAATATTCGGCAAGTTCGCCCTCCGCCTCGTTCTCTTGAATGATTTCAATCCAGGCCATGATTTGGTGATCCCCTTTATCTATTCTTTAGCGGATTTCGATTCTGAGCCGCCAACACGAGAAGACCATGTACGCAGGCCGACGAACAAGGCTAGCGCGGCGATGGGTAGCGCGATGCCGGCTCCATACTCTAGAAGAATGCTCGCATCGCGTGTATAAACCACGGTCAAGAAGTTCACCGCTAATACCACGACGGTAACCCCGATGAGATTCATCTCAAGTTCCTCAGTGCTGTCGATCTTCAACCACCCGTGGAATTCGACTTCCTGGACAAATAGCTGGTACAGACCGACAGCGGTGATATAGAGCACGGTGCCGATCAAGAAGGTATGCACATGCTCGACGACCTCGATCACGAAGGGAATCTCTTCGCCATGGGTCGCTTGCACTTCGCCGCGCAACAACTCTGCGACAGCCTCAACGATCAATATGATCAGGTTGATGCCACCAAACACGAAAAAGACGCCTGCGGCAAGTGCCAGTCCTGCGATAGGCACAATAACCAGGAAGCGCGTGCTAGATAAGAAACGGGCCATTGTCAGACTCCTTTTATCGAATCAAACGAATGAGGTGTTTTGCCGCTGGCAAGGCTACTGCTCAGAATCGACATTGTCCAGGTCCACTTTCAGCTCCAAGCCCCGTACTCTTCGAACCACATCAAACATTGTAAGCAAGAGAATTACGCCGTTTAGCCCATAGAAGATCGTAATCAGCTTAGTGATAGGTTTAGTCGGGACCAGGTCACCATATCCGATCGTCGTGAGGGTGACCACCACAAAATAGAACGAGTCGAGCCAGTCCCATCCTTCCAGAAAGTGATAAATCACTGCCCCGACCGCGATCATAATAAAGATATAGAAGAAGATCTTGCGGGTCGTTTTATCGATGAGCAAATCGATAAATAGCGTTTGCCTGAGGGGTATGCGCCTGATTTGGGCTCTTCGAGACATATCGTCCTCCATAAGCGGATATATTCGGCGAATTCCCAACGCAGATGGATCTGCAATTCGGAATACCGGACTGTACGGCCAAAATCTGGATGTGGGGTCTATTCTATGTTGAAACGAAATCCGCAGAGCCTGCGTCAGCTCCCGCCGGAGCCTTGCCCTTGAACTGGCTCATATAGAGCGAGTAGTAAAAGCCGCGAGCGTCCCACGTTCTCCGGGCAACAAAAGAAGGTTATAACTTGAAAAGAGCATTTCGAGATCGGCAATACTACGTATTTCAATATAATCGAAACTCGGTTTCAATTTGCGTGCCTCATGAGTTGCACGACCGAACGTGGATTTTCCACGCAGATATCCATTCTATTGAAGAGTGAGAATACTCGTCGCAGCGCCCGGGTGAGAGAGGAAAGGTAACTCAGAATGTCCGACCAAATTGAAGCAGAGACCCCCATCGGCGAGGATCAACCTCGCTTCAAGTTTCCGACGGCATATACGGTCTTATTCATCCTGCTAATCCTGGTGGTCATTGCCACCTGGTTCATTCCCGCTGGGCAGTACGACTTAAACGCAGATGGTGAGCCGATCCCCGGCAGCTACCACACGGTGGAGCAAAACCCGCAGCGCATCATTGCGGACGGCTTGTTGGCACCCGTGAATGGCATGTACGGCCTCCAAGCGGAGGACGGCTCGGTTAATGTCTACAATTCTGGCAGCCTGTATGGGGCGATTGACGTTGCACTCTTTGTTCTCATCATCGGCGGCTTCTTGGGAATGACCATGGCCACTGGAGCGATCGACGCTGGCATCGGCAAGGTCACCGCTGCTATGCAGGGACGAGAAACATGGTTGATCGGCAGCCTGATGATCGTGTTTGCATTGGGTGGAACAAGCTACGGCATGGCCGAAGAAACTTTGGCGTTTTACGCGTTGATCATCGCAGTCATGATCGCCGCCGGCTATGATGCTATGACCGGGGTGTCGGTCATCATGATCGGAGCCGGCATCGGTGTTCTGGCATCCACGGTCAACCCGTTTGCAACCGGTATCGCTTCCGGTTTCGCGGGTATTTCCATCGCCGATGGGCTCGTGTCACGTCTCATCGTCCTCGTTCTCGGCACGACTGCCGGGATCATCTTTGTCTCCCGCTATGCCAAAAAGGTCAAGGCGGACCCAAGCAAATCTCTTGTCTATGAACACAAGGAAGAGAATGAAAAGCGCTTCCTGAGAGGCAAGGGGAGCGCAGCCATGCCGGAGTTCGACGGCAGAAGGAAAGGCATCCTTGGACTGTTTATCCTGGCGTTTTTGATCATGGTTTACAGCGTGATCCCCTGGAGTGATATCGGTCTCGAAGGTTTGCCTCAACTGGATTGGTGGTTCGGCGAACTTACTGCTCTATTCCTGGGGTTTGCGATCCTCATCGGCCTGGTTGGGAGGTTAGGCGAGGCGGGTATTTCAGAGACGTTTATCAATGGAGCGCGAGATATGCTGGGCGTCGCCCTGGTCATCGGGCTGGCGCGCGGCATCAGTGTGATCATGAACAACGGCCTGATCATTGATACCATCTTGTTTTGGGCGGAAAGCGCGGTCGCCAGCTTGGGTGGCGTGGCGTTCATCAATCTCACTCACATTCTCTATTTGCCGCTTGGCTTTCTTATCCCTTCATCTTCAGGTCTGGCGACGGTATCGATGCCGATCATGGCCCCCTTGGCGGACACTGCTGGAGTCGATCGTAGCCTGGTTGTCACCGCCTACCAGTCTGCTAGCGGTCTGCTGAACATCGTCAACCCGACCTTTGCAGTTGTAATGGGCGGTCTGGCATTGGGGCGTGTGCGTTATGACAGATGGCTGCGCTTCACCTGGCCTCTTTTACTTGTGCTACTCCTCATATACGCGGCTGTCTTGAGCATCGGCACTTTGTTCCCCGACAGCCAGATCTTTTAGCAAGGTGTTCTTTTCACCAATTCTCTATCGGAGGTAAGACAATGGGTTTCAATCTTCGCAATCGCAACTTTGTAAAATTGCTGGACTTCTCACCGGCGGAGATCAAGTTTCTTTTGAAGCTGTCCGCCGATCTGAAAGCAGCCAAATACGGCGGCTACGAGCAACAGAGATTGGGCGGCAAGAACATCGCGCTGATCTTTGAGAAGTCTTCCACCCGGACGCGAACATCGTTCGAGGTAGCTTCTCACGATCAGGGCGCCCACGTCACCTATCTTGGACCCGGCGGGTCGCACATCGGCCACAAGGAAACCATGAAGGATACCGCCCGGGTGCTGGGCCGCACCTTTGACGGCATTGAATACCGCGGTTTTGCTCAAGCAACAGTAGAAACGCTGGCCGAATACGCGAGTGTGCCGGTCTGGAACGGGCTCACTGACGAATTCCACCCCACCCAGATCCTGGCCGACGTGCTGACCATGACCGAGCACAGTTACAAAGACCTGCCGGAGATCGCCTACACCTTCATGGGCGACGCCCGGAACAACATGGGCAATTCACTCATGGTGGGCGGCTGCAAACTGGGCATGGACGTCCGCCTTTGTGGACCGAAGGAGAACTGGCCTGAGGAGGCTTTGGTGGCACAGTGCCGCGAGATCGCGGCCGAAACCGGCGCAAGGCTGACCATCACTGATGATGTCTCTGAGGGCGTGTCAGGCTCGGATTACCTCTACACCGATGTTTGGGTGTCAATGGGAGAGCCCGAGTCGGTGTGGGAGCAACGAGTCAATTTGCTGAAACCCTACCAGGTCAACGCCAAGGCGATGGAACTAACCGGTAATCCCGACATCAAGTTCCTGCACTGTCTGCCTGCGTTTCATAACACCGATACTGAAGTAGGCAAAGAGATGGAAGAAAAGTTTGGCCTGGAGCAAGGAATCGAAGTGACCGAAGAGGTCTTCGAGTCTCCAGCTTCGATCGTGTTTGATGAGGCTGAGAATCGAATGCATACGATTAAGGCCATCATGGTGGCCACCCTCGGTGACTAAAAGGAGATCAAACCGTGAGCGAATTTGGAGTTCATTCGGAAGTAGGGCAGCTGCGGAAAGTCATCGTGCACCGTCCGGGGCTGGAGATGCGGCGGCTGACGCCCTCGAATGCGGAGGCACTACTATTTGACGATGTGATCTGGGCGCGAAAGGCGCGCCAGGATCACGATGCGTTTGTCGACCTGATGCACGAGGAATTCGGCGTCGAAGTTATGCGGGTGCACGAACTGCTTAAGGACGTGGTCGACGACCCGGAGGGTCGGGCCTACATTCTGGATCGAAAGCTGACCGCTAATGAAGTTGGGATTGGCGGGGCGGTCGAGATGCGGGCCTGGATGGACGAAATGAAATCCGAGCAGCTGGTCGCCCATCTGATCGGCGGGGTGACCGTTGCGGAACTCCCGGAAGACTTCCGTCAGCTGGCCGAAAAGGCTTATGGGGGAACGGAATTCGTGCTGGAGCCGCTTCCCAATCAACTGTTTACTCGAGACAGCTCTTGTTGGATCTACAACGGCGTGACGGTCAACCCCATGTTCTGGCCAGCTCGCCGCAAAGAGACGCTTCATCTGACCGCCATCTATAAGCATCACCCGGCGTTCAAAGGTGGCGACTTTTCCATCTGGTGGGGAGATCCCGATAAAGACCACGGCGGCGCTACTCTGGAAGGTGGAGATGTTATGCCTGTTGGCAATGGCGTCGTTTTGATCGGTATGGGTGAGCGCACCACCTATCAAGCTGTTAGTCAGGTGGCGCAGTCGCTATTCGAAAATGAAGCTGCCAGTCGAGTTATCGCAGCCAAGATGCCGCCGGATCGAGCCAGCATGCACCTCGATACCATCTTTACCTTTTGTGACCGAGATCTGGTCACGATCTATGAGCCAGTGGTGAACAAGGTTCAACCGATCAGCTACTATCCAGGCGATGACAATGGGAGACCCAAGGTTGTAGTCGAAGACAAGGACTGGCTCGAGATTGTTCAGGAAGCTTTGGGGCTGAAAGAACTGCGAGTTATTCCCACCGCTGGAGACGCATTTGAGCAAGAGCGTGAGCAATGGGACGATGGCAACAACGTCGTTGCTTTAAGGCCGGGCGTTGTTGTGGCTTACAACCGCAACGAGTGGACCAATGCGCGGCTCCGTCAAGCGGGAATTACCGTTTTGGAAATTGACGGCTCA